>LNFM01006265.1_pt1 | contig 19725 bp, 22 predicted proteins | sample 596031 | NCBI WGS metagenome assembly LNFM01 (sample SAMN04254537, study PRJNA301005) | activated carbon metagenome | isolation source: dual media filters at the Ann Arbor, Michigan drinking water treatment plant | place: USA: Ann Arbor | reverse complement strand
GCGACGACGGCTCCGACGACACCACCAACCGCTGCGCCACAAAAACCAACAACACAACAATCAAAATCGGGAACGCCGCGCTCTTGAGGAACTTGTTCACCGTGCTCCAGACAGGCGGGAGGTTTGAGCCGTCGATCGGCACGCGCGACGAGTTGCTCGACCGCCGGGCGGGACGCGATCCCTGCGACCGAGGATAGCAGCGCCCCCGCCGCCTCCCGCTCCCTCGGCCGGGGGGTCCCCGGCCCCGCTCACCGTGGGACCGTCAGAGCTCCAGCTCGGCGATGTACGGCAGCTCGCGGTACCGCTCCGCGTGGTCCAGGCCGTACCCGATCACGAAGACGTCGGGCAGGTCGAACCCGATGTACCGGGTCGGCATCTTCAGCCGCTTGTGGCCCGGCTTGGTCAGCAGCGAGCAGATCTCCAGCGACGCCGGCTTGCGCGACGCGAGGTTCTTCAGCAGGTAGGAGAGGGTCAGCCCGGAGTCGATGACGTCCTCGACCAGCAGGACGTGGCGGCCCGCGATCGGGATGTCCAGGTCCTTGAGGATCCGGACGACGCCCGATGAGTGCGTCGCCGACCCGTACGAGGAGACGGCCATGAAGTCGAGTTCGCACGGGACGCTGATGCGGCGCACCAGGTCCGCGATGAAGAAGATCGCCCCCTTCAGCACGCCGATCACGAGCAGCTCGCGGCCCTCGTAGTCGGCGGAGACCTCCGCGGCGATCTCCGTGATCCGCGCCTGCAGCTCCTCCTCGGAGACGAGGGTGCGCCCGATCGATCCGTAGTCGCCGCTCACGCGCCCACCAGCTCGAGCACGACGGCGCGGGTGCCGGGAGGGGCCAGCAGGTCGTCGGCGGCGCGGTGACCCGCGACCCACACGACCCGCTCCCCGTCGGACACCACCGGCACGGCGGGCCGCAGGCGCGCGGGGACGCCGCGGTCGGCGAGCAGGCGCCCGACCGCCACGTGGCCGCCGTCGCGCAGGGGCAGGCGGTCACCCGGCCGGGCGGGCCGCACCGTCAGGGGGCGCCCGCAGGTGACGGCGACGTGGTCGGCGGCGGGTGGCGCGGCGGTGCCGAGGCGGGCGGTGACGGCGACGTCGCCGAACCGCACCCGTCCGGGGATCCCGAGGCCCGCGGCGGCGGGCGGGGGTTCGGCGGGACCGGACACCACGAGCACGCCGCGCTCGACGGCGGCGCGCCCGTCACCGGGCAGGTTCACGACGCCGGGCGCCTCGCACAACGCGGTCACGCGGGCGAGCGCGTCGCCGCCCGACGCGTCACCGGGCAACCCCGCGTCGGCCACCAGGCGGCGCACCAGCAGGCGCCGCATCGCGGGTGGCTCGGCGGCGAGCAGGTCCAGGCGCAGCCCCGCCCCATCGCGTGCGCGCGCCCACGCCGCGTCGACCAGGGGGGCGATCAGCTCGGCCTCGTCGCGCAGCACCTCGGCGAGGGCGGCGACGTGGCGCTCGGCGCCGGGGTGCACCGCCGCGAGCGCCGGCACGAGGCCGTCGCGCACCCGGGTGCGGGCGTACGCCGCGTCCGCGTTGGTGGGGTCGAGGGCGACGGCCAGGCCGTGGGCGGCGCACCAGGCGCGGGTCTCGGCGGCGTCGAGCGGCAGCAGGGGGCGCACCAGGTCGCCGCGGCGGGGGGCCATGCCGAGGGCGCCCGTCCGTCCCGCGCCCCGCGCCATGCGGAAGAGGACCGTCTCGGCCTGGTCGGAGGCGGTGTGGCCGGTCGCGATGCGCGTGTACCCGGCGTCCGCGGCGACGCGCGCCGCGGCGGCGAGGCGGAGCGCGCGGGCCCGCTCGGGGGCGCCCGGCCCGGGCTCCATGTCGAGCGCGACCCGATGGGTCCGCAGGCCGAGCGCGGCGGCGGCGGCGAGGGCGGCGTCGGCCTCCGCGGCGGACCCCGCGCGCAGGCCGTGGTCGACGCTGAGCACCCCGACGGGGCCGTCGTGCACCCGGGTCAGCAGGTGCATCAGGCAGGTCGAGTCGGCGCCGCCCGACACCATCGCCAGCACGGGCGCGCCCTCCGGCAGCAGACCGTGGCGACGGCAGTGGTCGGCGACGCGGGCCTCGGCGGACGACGGCACCGCCGGAGTATGGAGGACCGTGGGGGCCGCCGCCGTCACCGGGTCAGCTCGCGAGCTGGTCGGCGAAGGCGTCGAGCTGCTCGCGGTCGATCTCGCCGGGGAACACCGACGCGACCCGCCCGTCCGCGTCGATCACCACGGTCACGGGCAGGCCCTGGACGTTGAAGTCGGCCGCCACGTCGCCGCCGCGGTCGACGGCGAGCTCGAACGGGATGCCGATCTCCTCGGCGAACCGGCGGCTGTCGGCGGGCCGGTCGTTCACGGCGACCCCGATCACGTCGAGCTCGGGGTGGACCGTCGCGAACTCCACCAGCGCCGGCATCTCGCGGGTGCACGGCTCGCACCACGAGGCCCAGAAGTTGAGGATCACGGGCCGGTCGCGGTCGTCGAGCGTGACGGTGCCCCCGCCGTCGAGGGCCGGGAGGGAGATGCCCGGCGCCGGTTCGCGGTCGGGCGCCGTCTGCACGGTCTGGATCACGTCGCCGCCGAGGCCCCCGGCGCCCCCGCACCCGGCGAGGACGACGGCCGCCGCGACGACGGCCAGGAGGGCGAGCGCACGGCGTGTCATCGCCGCCGACGATAGCAACGCGACCGCCCGCTCCCCGCCCGCCGGGCGGGTCCCGCGGCTAGCCTGTCGCCCGCATGCGGGCACTCACCCGAATCGACCGCCGCCTCGGCGCGGGGGTGCGCCGCGCCAGCGCCGCGACACCCGGCGCGCCCGGCCTGGCCCGTGCCCTCGCCGCCGCCATGAGCCCGGCGTTCCGGGTGGCCGTCGCCGTCATGATCCTGCGCCGCCCCACCCGGGCGGCCGGCCTCCGCGCGCTGGCGGCGGGGGCCGGGGCGAGCCTCGTCGCCCGGGCCTTGCGCGACCGCCTCGGCCGACCCCGCCCGGGCGCGCGCAGCGAGGGCGGGTTCCCGAGCCGTCACGCCGCGGCGTCCGTCGCGATCGCCGCGACCGCCGGCCGCCGCCACCGCCACGCCGGGACCGCCCTCGCGGTGGCCGCGGTCGCCGGCCTGGCGGCGCGGGTCGCCGACGCCGAGCACGAACCCGCGGACATCGCCGCGGGGGCGGCCGTCGGGCTGCTGGCGGCCCGGTTGGTGGAGCGGATCGCCCCCGCGGGGTAGGTTGGCGCCGCCATGACCACGGCACCGCCGACGACCACCGCCCGCGCCCGCGCCGTCACCGGGGTCGCCCGGAGCATCTCCGGGGTGGCCGTCACGCTCGGCCTGCTGGGCGTCCTCAACACGGGCCTCGACGACCTCGGGAGCGACAGCGCCGAGACGTTGTTCGTCTTCCTCGTGCACCCGGTGACGGCCCTCGTCTGGCTCGTGATGGGCCTCGTCGGGATCGCGATGGCGACGCGCCCCACGTCGGCACGCCACTTCCTGATGGTCATCGGCCCCCTGCTGATCGCGTGGGCGTTGCTCGCCCTCGTCGCCGGCGACGGGGTCACGCAGGTGCTGACCCGCGACCCCGAGCTGGTCGCACTGCTCCTCGCCGGCGGGCTGCTCGCGGCGGGCGCGGCGTACGCGCCCCTCCCCCCCGCCCTCGTGCGCCTCCTCGAGCGTGGACCCGAGGACACCCCGGGGGGCGCGCCGACCGGCTCGGCCTAGGAGGCCGCCGCCCAGCGGTGCTCGGGCGCGAACAGGCTGACCCGGTCGCGGCCGGAGGCCTTGGAGTGGTAGAGCGCCTTGTCGGCCTGGTCGAGCATCCGGGTGCCGTCGTCGCCGTCGCCGTTCTGGAAGTCGGCGACCCCCGCCGAGATGGTGGTCCCCGCCGACTCCCCGCCCGCGACCAGCACCGAGACGCGCGACACCGCCGCGCGGATGCGCTCGGCGGCCTCCAGGGCCTCCTCCGCCGGACCCGGGACGATCAGGGCGAACTCCTCGCCGCCGAACCGGGCCGCGATGTCCGAGGCGCGCGAGCTGGCGCGGATCGCCTCACCGACGGCCGTCAGCAGCCGGTTGCCGGCGTCGTGGCCGTGCCGGTCGTTGAACGCCTTGAAGCGGTCCAGGTCGAGCACCACCAGCGACAGGGGGAGCCCGTACCGCTCCGCGCGGCGGCACTCACGCGGAAGCGCGTCAGCGAAGAAGGCGTAGTTGTGGACGCCGGTCAGCCGGTCGATCAGCGACAGGTTGGCGATGCGCCGCGCGTCGCGTTCCTGGGCCCGGTGTCCCGCGCCGATCGCGAGCCCGGTCACCAGGAAGGCGGCGATGCCGAGCGCCATCGCCGTGCCGTCGGCGTCCGGACGCCCCGAGGCGTACGCGACGGTGAGGCTCGCGACGGCCCCCGCGGAGGCGATGGCGCGCGGACCGCCGAGGGGGAGCGCGAGCGCGATCGGCAACGCGTAGAGCGGCCATGCCGAGGTGGAGCCCGCCAGGACGAGGACGGTCGGGAGGAGGGTCGCGACGACCAGCAGCGCGTGGCGTCTGCGCGCGGCACCGTCGGCGTGGGGTGCTCCCTCGCGATCGTCGAGCAGTCGGTGTATCGGCGTGCCTTCCGCGGGATCCGGCGCGACACTAGAGGCGCGCTCGGACGTAACCCCGGCCCCCGACCGGGGTCCGGATAGACTCCGCCACCGTGATCGCCACGCCCTTCACTCCGCACCCGGACATCGCGGGGCGCTCCCTCCTGACCCTCCGCCACCACTCCCCCGAGGGTGTCGCGGCGGTCCTCGACCTCGCCGCCGCCCTCAAGGACGGGCGCGCCGCGGGCTGGCCGCCGCTGCTGCGGCACCAGGTGATCGCCCTCATCTTCGAGCGCCCCTCCACGCGGACCCGGGTCTCGTTCGTCAGCGGCATCGAGCGGCTCGGGGGCTCGGCGATGGTGCTCTCCCCCGCCGACATGCAGCTCGGCCGCGGCGAGACGATCGAGGACACCGCGAAGGTGCTCGGCCGCATGGCCGAGGCCATCGTCCTGCGCACCGGGCCCCACGCGACGCTGCTCGAGCTCGACCGGCACGCCGGCGTCCCGGTCGTCAACGGCCTCACCTACGAGCACCACCCATGCCAGGCGCTCGCCGACGCGCAGACCCTGCGGGAGCGCTTCGGCGACCTGTCGGGCCTGCGGGTCGCGTACCTCGGCGACGGCAACAACGTCTGCGTCTCCCTGATGATCGTCGGCGCCCTCACCGGGATGGACGTCGTCGCGGCCTGCCCCGAGGGGTACCGCCCCTCCGAGGAGGTCGTCGCGTGGGCCGACGCGGCGGGCCGCGAGCGGGGCGGCGGCGCCCGCGTGGTGGACGACCCGCACGAGGCGGTCGCCGGCGCGCGCGCCCTCTACGCCGACACCTGGGTGTCGATGGGCGACGAGGGCACCGAGGACCGGCGGCGCCGCGACCTGGCGCCGTACCGCATCGACGACGCCCTGCTCGACCGGGCGGGCGCGGACGCGGTGGCCCTGCACTGCCTGCCGGCCCACGCCGGCGACGAGATCACGTACGAGGTGCTGCACGGCCCGCGGTCCGCCGTCTGGGACCAGGCGGAGAACCGCATGCACGCGCAGGCCGCGCTGCTCGCGCACATGCTCGCCCCGGGGTGAGGTCCGCCGCGGCGTGATCCCGTTCAAGGACGTCAACCCGATCCAGCGCCCGGCGGTGCTGACGATCGGGCTGATCGTCGCCTGCGTCCTCGTCTTCGCCTACACGGCCAGCCGGCCCGACGACCTGAGCCTCGAGGGGCAGCAGGCCCTCTTCTGCGAGTACGGGCTGGTCGCCGACCACCTCGTCGGGGGCGCGGCGCCCGACGCCGACGCCTGCCAGGAGCTCAACCAGCGGCAGGACCGGCTGCTCGGCCTCGTCACCAGCCAGTTCCTGCACGCCGACGTGCTGCACCTCGTGTTCAACATGCTGTTCCTGTGGGTCTTCGGCAACAACGTCGAGGACCGCCTCGGGCGCCTCCGGTTCCTGCCCTTCTACCTCCTGTGCGGCGCCCTGGCGGGTGTGGCGCAGGCGCTCACCGACCCCGGGAGTCCCATACCCCTGATCGGCGCGTCCGGGGCGATCGCGGGTGTGCTCGGCGCCTACCTCGTGCTCTATCCGCGGGTGCGCATCTGGACGGTGGTGCTGCCATTCTTCTTCCTGCCCTTCAAACTGCCGGCCTGGCTCTGGCTGGGCATCTACTTCGCGCTGCAGTTCGTCTACCTCGGCGACGCGGCCACATCGGGAGGCGGCGGCGTGGCGTACATGGCGCACATCGGCGGGTTCGTCGCCGGCGCCCTCCTCATCCGGCCGTTCCTCGCGGGACGCCGCGAACCGCCCCCGGCGACCGGCGCGCCCGTGCCCGGCACGGCGTTCTAGGTGGGCCTCTTCCGGCGGGGCGGGAAGCCCGACGCGGACCCGCCGCGGCCGGAGTGGGTGAAGGTCGCGTTCGCACGCCACCAGCCGGAGGCGGAGATGCTCGCGTCCCTGCTCGGCCAGCTCGACATCCCGGTGCTGATGCGGCGTGCCACGGTCGATGTCCCCGACATGCTCGCGGGGGGACCGCGCGAGCTGCTCGTCCCCGCCGACCGCGCCCTCGAGGCCCGGGCCCTGCTCGATCCGGTGGAGCCGATCGACGACGGGCGGGACGCCTGACGGCGCCGCGGTTGCGCGGTGCGCCATGATCGGTGCATGACCCAGCCATCCCTGTTCGGCGTCGGCCTCTCCCGGTCCGGCGACCCCGCCCTCGCCGTCCGCGAGGCGTGCGCGCCCGTGCGCGCCGCGCTCGACGGCGTCGAGCCGACCCTGGCGGTCGTGTTCGCGTCACCCGCGCTCTGCGAGGACGCCGAGGCGCTCCTCGCCGCCATCCACGCCGAGATCGCCCCCGGCCACCTGATCGGTGCGATGGGCGAGGCGATCGTCGGTCAGGGCCGCGAGATCGAGGACGGCCCGGCGCTCGCGGTGTGGGCGGCGGTGCTGCCCGGCACGGAGGTCGTGCCGTTCCGCCTCGTCGCACGCCCCGTCGGTGAGGGGATGGGCGTGCTCGGCTGGCCCGACGCGATCGCCGACGCACCCGCCGGCAACATCGGGCCGGTCATCATGCTCGCCGACCCCTTCACGTTCCCCGCCGACGGGCTCCTCGCGGAGCTGAACGAGGAGCCGGGCGCCCCCGTCATCGTCGGGGGCCTCGCCTCCGGTGGGCTGAAGCCGGGGGAGCACCGCCTCTTCGCGGGGGAGGACGTCCTGCTGGAGGGGGCCGTCGCCGTCGCGTTGCGGGGCGCCCGCATGAGCACCGTCGTGTCGCAGGGCTGCATGCCGATCGGGCCGGAGATGGTCATCACCGCCGCCGACGGGTCGAGCGTCGAGGAGCTCGCCGGGATGCCGGCGCTCCAGAAGCTGCAGGAGGTCGTCGAGGCCCTCGAGCCGGACGAGCGCGAGCTCGCGGTCGAGGGACTGCTCGCGGGCCTCGTCATCGACGAGAACACACCCGACTACGAACGCGGCGACTTCCTCGTCCGCTCGATCCACGGCGGCGACCGGGAGACCGGGGCGCTCGTCGTGGGTGAGCAGGTGCGGGTCGGCCAGACGATGCGGTTCCACGTGCGGGACGCGCGCTCCGCCGACGAGGACCTGCGGCTCGCGCTGCGGGACGCACGTGACGCGCTGGGACCGGCGGGGCCGGGTGGCGCGCTGCTGTTCAGTTGCAACGGACGCGGGACGCGGATGTTCCCCGGCGCCGACCATGACGCCGCCGCGATCGAGGACGAGTTGTCACCCATCCCGACGGCCGGGTTGTTCTGCAACGGCGAGATCGGGCCGGTCGGCGGACGCAGCTTCCTGCACGGATTCACGGCGACGATGGTCCTATTCGCCTGAACCTGCACGCCGGGCATGTGACACTTGTTTCATGCTCGTGATTCATGTGAATCTCACGCTATAGGCCGCGTGCGCCTATACTCGCAGCCGCATCACTTACGAGATCAGGGAGCAGTGAAGTGGACGAAGGCGAGCAGAGCACCAACGGCGACGGCCAGGGCCGTCGCGGCAACATCGGGAACGAGATCTTCGAGCAGGTCGAGAAGCTGATCGCCGAGGAGGGGCTGAGCCGCACCAACGCGTTCGCCCGTCTGTCCGAGATGACCGGTCGTCGCGCCGGTACGGTGGCCGCGAACTACTACCGGGTCGCCCGCCAGCGCGGCGCCGAGCTACAGCCGCGCTCACCGCGCGGCGCGAAGCGCGGACGTCCGGCGCGGACGGCGTCGAGCTCGAGCGTGGACGCCGCGCTCGCCAAGGCGACCGAGGCACTGCAGGACCTGTCGGCGATCGTGAAGCAGCAGGAGCGGGAGCTGGCGACGCTGCGCTCCCAGGCGGAGCAGGTCGACAAGCTGAAGACCCTGCTCAACCGCATGTGACACTCACGGTCTCACGGGGTGCTTCTCACCCCGTGAGACCGTCAGCACGTCGGCGACCTGCTCGAGCGTGACGGGCGCGTTCAACAACTCCGCCACCGGCAGCGCGCCACGTGACAACAGGTCGAGCGCCCGGGTCACGGCGTCCGGCGTGTGGTGGTACGACCCGCGCACGGTGACCTCGGAGTAGTGCATGACGCCGGCCGGCAGATCGACGGCCGCCCCCGCCGGCACCCCGCCGTGCAACACGACCACGCCTCCCGGGCGGGCCAGCAGCACCGCCGCCCGCCACGCCTGCGGGCGGCCGACGGCCTCCACCACGAGGTCCGCTCCGCGCCCCCCGGGCAGGGCGGCCCGCAGCGCGCGCGCGGCGTCGTCGTCGCGGGGGGCGTCGTGCACGACATCGGCGCCGAACCGCAGAGCCCGGTCGCGCCGCGCCGGGCGGGGATCGGCCAGGTGGACGCGGTCGCCCCGGCCCGACAGCAGCCCCGCGAGCAGGGCGCCCTGCACCCCGCCGCCGAGCACGAGCACCTCGCGGCCGGCCCCCGGACCGCACGACGCGGCCGTGTGCACCGCGCAGGCGAGGGGCTCCGCCGCGGCGGCGATCTCGGGACGCAGCCCCGCCGGAAGCGCGTGGACGTTGCGCGCGACGATCGCGGCGGGCACGCGGACCCGCTCGGCGAAGGCCCCGGTGAGGTACACCAGGTGGGGGCACAGGTTGGGCCGTCCCGCCCGGCAGTCGGCGCAGGCGCCGCACGGCGCGGAGTTGGCGACCACGACGGCGTCACCCGCCCGCAGCCCGCTCACACCCTCCCCCACCGACTCCACGACCCCGCACATCTCGTGGCCGAGGGGCGCGGGCAGGGGTCCGAGCGCGGGGTGGGCGCCCGCCGCCATCATCTTCGCGTCGGTGGCGCAGGTGAGGGCGACCGTCACGGCGACCACGGCCTCACCGGGGCCCGGCACCGGGTCGGCGACCTCCTCGAGGCGCAGATCCCCGGGTCCGTGGAGGATCAGGGCGCGCACCGGGGGCATGCTACGCCGGGTCCGCAGCCAATAGCATGGCGCCCCGTCGAAGGAGGTCGTCACGCCCTATCCCGAGCACCTGCGCGACGAGGTCGAGGCCTACCTCGAGGCCCTCGACTTCAGCCCCGCCGACCCCCTGGAGCGCGAGGAGGCCGACGGCACCGAGGGCCTCGTCGAGGCGATGCGGCACTCGCTGCTCGCCGGCGGCAAGCGCATCCGGCCGGTCCTCGCCCTCGCCACCTGCGAGGCCCTCGGGCGCGACCCGGCGGAGCTGATGCCGGCCGCGGCGGCGATCGAGCTGGTGCACACCTACTCGCTCATCCACGACGACCTCCCCGCGATGGACGACGACGACCTCCGGCGAGGGCGGCCGACCTGCCACAAGCTCTTCGGGGAGGACACCGCGATCCTCGCCGGGGACGCCCTCTTCGCCGAGGCCGTCCGCCTCGTCGCGGAACGTCAGCCCGGCGGCGACGCCACGCGGGTGGGGATCCTCCTCGAGATCAGCCGCGCGACCGGCGTGGGCGGCATGGTCGGCGGGCAGTACCTCGACCTCAGCGACGCCGGGTCGGCGTCGGCGGCCGCGCTGCGCCGCGTGCACGCCCTGAAGACCGGGCGGCTGATGGCGTGCGCGGTGCACTGCGCCCTGGTGCTCGCCCGTCCCGCGCCGGACGTGGACGCCGCCCTGCGCCTGTTCGCCCGGGAGCTGGGTCTCCTGTTCCAGATCGTCGACGACATCCTCGACGTCGAGGGGTCGGAGGAGGAGCTCGGGAAGGCCGTCGGCGCCGACGCCGCGCGCGGCAAGGTCACGTACGTGAGCGTCCACGGGCTGGAGGGGGCACGTCGCCGCGCCGGCGAGGCGCACGCCCGGGCGCTCGCGGCCCTCGCGACGATGCCGGGCCCGGCGGAGGACCTGGTCGGGATCGCCGACCTCACCTTCGCCCGCCAGCACTGAGCGGAAGATGGCACGGGACGCCGACGCGTGGGGCCTGGCGGAGGGCGACGAGATCGTCCCGGGCCGCCGCGCCGTGCGCCTGCTGGGCGGGGGCCGGCGGTACGAGGCGTACCTCGCGTGGGACGACGACCTCCACGCGCTCGTCGTCGTGAAGGTGCTGCGACCGGGCCTGGTCGACGACGCCCCCACCCGGGCGGGGCTGGCGGGCGAGGTGGACATCCTCGGCCGGCTCTCGCACCCGGTGATCGTGCGCGCCTTCGGGTCGGACCTCGACGGCCCGCGGCCCCACGTGGTGCTGGAGTTCCTCGACGGCCCGCGCCTCTCGACCCTCCTGCGCCGGTACGGCGTCGTCGTCGAGCAGCTGCTGCCGCTCGCCCTGCAGATGTGCGCGGCCATCCACTACATGGGCCGCCGCGGCGTCCTCCACCTCGACATCAAACCGCGCAACATCATCATGGCCGGCCCGCCGCGGCTCATCGACCTGAGCGTCGCCCGCCTCGCCGATCACGTCGGCTCCATCACGAGCCCCGTCGGCACCGACGCCTACATGGCGCCCGAGCAGTGCGACCCGGGGCGCTTCGCCGAGATCGGACCGCCCGCCGACGTCTGGGGGCTCGGCGTGACGCTCTACGAGGCGCTCACGACGCGGACCCCCTTCCCCGCCGGAGGGAGGGACGACCGCTTCCCCCAGCTCCACACCGCGCCGGCCCCGTTCCCCGACCCGCGACGCGTGCCACCGGCCGTGGGGGAGGCCGTGATGGCCTGCCTCGCCGACGACCCCGCCGCGCGGCCCACCGCCGCCGCGCTCGCGGCCACCCTGGAGCCCCTCGTCGACGCGCTGCCCCGCCCGCGCCTCGGCCTCTTCCGCCCCGGTGGCCGGCGCGGCTGACGCACGTCGCGTGAGAGCACTCTCACGTCCGGCTCACGGAGGACTCACCACCCGGGCCTAGCCTCGTCCACGACGGTCCGGGAAGAACCGACGTGAGGAGGAACGATGATCGGCAGGTTCGCAGTGGTCGCCCTCGCGGCGGCGATCATCCTCGGGGGGCTGGCGGCGGGGTTCGCGTTCTCCGACGACGACGGTGCGGGTGACGGCCGCATCGGGGTCGTCGACCTGCGCCGGGCCGACGACGCGCCCGAGACGGTCGTGATCGAGGACGACGAGGGCGCCGGGGACGGGGACAGCACCCGCGGCGACGACGGCACCCGCGGCGGTGACAACACCCCCGACAACGACCGCACCCGCGACCAGGACGGCACGGACGGCGGCGACAACGGCGGGGCGAACAGCAGGGACGGCGACAGCACCCGCGGCAACGACGGCACGCGCGGCGGCCAGACGTCCGTCGCGGCACCGGCGCCCGCGCCGGCCCCGGCGCCCGCGCCGGTCGCCCCGGCCGGCGGCGGCGACAGCTGGAGCGGTGGCGGGAGCTGGAGCGGCGGCGGCAGCTCCGGCTGACGCCCGCCGGGCGACGCAGACGAGGGCCCGCGACGTCGTGGGCCCTCGTCCGTGAGATCACAAGGTCGGAGCCACGGGGGGAGGCCCGGCGGCGGGAGGTGGGTTAGAGTCGGGGCGTCCGCCCGGAACCCGCGGAAGCCAGGAGTCACAGTGCCCAACCGTCCCCGCGCACTCGAACTCGGAATGGCGACGTACCTCGTGAGGAAGCGCCTGATCCGGCGTGAGGCGCGCTTCCCCGTGACGCTCATGCTCGAGCCCCTCGAGATCTGCAACCTCGCGTGCCACGGGTGCGGGCGCATCCGCGAGTACGAGCACGTCTTCGACAAGCGCATGTCCGTCGAGGAGTGCCTGCGGGTCGCCGACGAGGCCGGCGCGCCGATCGTGAACATCCCCGGCGGCGAACCCATGATCCACAAGCAGATCGACGAGATCGTCAACGGGATCATCGCCCAGGGCCGCTTCGTCTACATGTGCACCAACGGCCTGTTGATGGACCGGGCCTTCGGCCGCATCCCGCCGTCGAACCACTTCGCCTTCGTCGTGCACCTCGACGGCATGCGCGACATCCACGACCGGGCCGTGGACCGTGACGGCGTGTTCGACAAGGCCACGGCCCACATGCGCGAGGCGATCGAGCTCGGGTACCGCGTGTGCACGAACACCACGATCTACCGCGGCGTCGCGCCCGAGGAGTACGTGGAGCTCTTCCGCTTCCTCAAGGACATGGGCGTCGAGGGGTGCATCACCGCGCCGGGCTTCGACTACGACTCGGTCACCCACGACCGCGAGCAGTTCCTCGCCCGGAGGGAGTCGCAGGAGCTCTACACGCGCGTCCACGAGCTCTGCGACCACATGGACATCCCGTTCTACAACAACCCCCTGTTCCACGAGTTCCTGCAGGGCAAGCGCGAGTACCGCTGCTCGGCGTGGGCGATGCCGACGTACACCGTCGAGGGGTGGCGCAGCCCCTGCTACCTGCTCGCCGACAAGCACGTCGGCAGCCTGAAGGAGCTCTACGAGGGGACCGACTGGGAGGCCTACGGCACCGACCGGGACCCCCGGTGCGCGAACTGCCTGATGCACTGCGGCTACGAGGCGAGCACGATCCTCGATGCGTTCTCCAAGCCCCGGGACCTGGTGGCGCTGGCGCGCTCGTGATCGCCGTGGTCTGCGCCGTCCCCGCCGAGCGTCGTGCACTGGCGGGACTCGCCGGCCCCGACGTGACGTTCCACCTCTCCGGCATCGGCGCGTCCGCCGCGGCCCGCACCGCCGCGGGGCTGCCGCCGGGTCTGCGCGCGATCGTGTCGGCGGGTTTCTGCGGCGCGCTCGACCCCGCACTGCGGGTGGGCGACCTCATCGCCGCCGACGTCGTCTCCGATGAGGAATCCGGTGACCGGTTCCCGGCCGACCCCGGGCTGCTCGCGGCGGCGCCCGGCCTGCGCGGCACCCTCGTCACCGCCACCCGGCTCGCGCGCACACCCGCCGACCGGGCGCGGCTCGACGGCACGGCGGTGGACCTCGAGAGCGCCGCGCTCGCCCGCGCCGCGGCGGCGACCGGCACCCCGTTCCTCGCCCTCCGCGCGGTCACCGACGAGTCGGGCCACCGCGTGCCCGACTTCGACCGGCTGATGGACGCCGCGGGGCGCCTCACGCCGGGGGCGGGCCTCGTCCACTTCGTGCTGCACCCACGTGAGGTGCCGGCGCTGCTGCGGCTCGGGCCCGCGTCGCGGGCGGCCGGCCGGGCGCTCCACGACGGGCTGCGGGACCTGCTCGGGTCGGTCCGGTGAGCCGCCTCGTCCTCGTCACCGGCGCGACCGGGTTCATCGGCGGGCACGTCGCCGCCGACCTCCTCGCGTCGGGGTGGCGGGTGCGCGCCCTCGTCCGGCCCCGGCCCGGACGCCCTGGGCGCGTGCCGGACGGTTGCGAGACCGTGGCGGGCGACATGCTCGACGCGGACGCGGTGGGGCGCGCCGCGCGGGGCGTCGACGCCGTCGTGCACGTCGCCGCCCACTACTCGCTGGCGCGCTCACGGGCGGCCCGCGTCGCGCACGACAACGTCGAGGGCACCCGCGTCGTGCTCGCCGCCGCCGGCGCCGCCGACGTGCCGATGGTGCACACCTCGTCGGTGGCGACCATCGGGACGCCAGTCGGCGGGGGCCCCGGCGACGAGGACACCCCCCTCGACGAGGCGAAGGTGATCGGCGCCTACAAGCGCTCGAAGCTGGCGTCGGAGCGACTGGCGCTGGCCGCGGCGGCCTCCGGCCAGCACGTCGTGGTGGTCAACCCCACGGCCCCCGTCGGCCCCGGCGACCACGCGCCCACCCCGACCGGCCGGATGGTCGTGGACTTCCTGGCCGGACGCATCCCCGCCTACGTCGACACCGGGCTCAACGTCGTCGATGTCCGCGACGTCGCCGCCGGACACCGCCTGGCGCTGGAGCGCGGGACGAGCGGACGCCGCTACATCCTCGGCGGCGAGGACATGACGCTCCGCGAGATCCTGCGGGTGCTGGCCGGGCTCAGCGGGCGGCGCGCCCCCCGGGTCCGCATCCCCCACGCCGTCGCGATCGCCGTCGCGGCCGTCGACGAGGCCGTCGAGGGCGGGGTGCTGCGCCGTGAGCCGGTCGCCCCCCTCGACGGGGCCCGGATGGCGCGCACGCCGATGTTCGCCGACGGCGGACGCGCCCGGCGCGAGCTGGGGGTGCCGTGCTCGCCCGCCCGCCTGGCGCTGGCCGACGCGGTCGACTGGTTCCGCGCCCGCGAGGCGGCGTGAGCACCGAAGCCACCCACGACCCCTCGGTCCGCGCCCGCGCCCGGGAGGCGCTGGAGCGTGGGGCGGCGCACCTGCGCGGCATGCGGGCCCCCGAGGGGTACTGGTGGGCCGAGCTCGAGTCGAACCCGACGATCACGGCGGAGCACGTCTTCATGCTCCACGCCCTCGGGATCGCCGACGACGACGACCGGCGGCGCCTCGCGAACGAGCTGCTCGCCACCCAGGGCGACGACGGCGGCTGGCGGGTCTGGTACTCGGGCCCGCCGGACCTCTCCACGACGGTCGAGGCGTACTACGCGCTGAAGCTCTGCGGCGTGCCGGCGGACGACCCGCGCATGGCGGCGGCGCGCGCGATGGCCCGCGACCTCGGGGGCGTGAACCGCGCGCGCTTCTTCACGAAGCTGTGGCTCGCGGTGCTCGGCCGGTACCCCTGGGACGCCATCCCGGTGCTCCCGCCGGAGATGATGCTGCTACCGCCCCGCGCGCCCCTGTCGCCGTGGCGGTTCGCCTGCTGGGCCCGCGGCACGTTCGTCGCCCTGATGGTCGTGCTGTCGCACCGCCCCGTGTACCCGCAACCCGCCGGCGTGGACGAGCTCTTCCTGGAGGAGCCGGGGGCCGGTCCGCCCCCGGGGCCGCGGACGCCGGGACGGTGGACGCCGTTCCTCACCTGGACGATGCGCGTCGCCCGCGCCTACAACCGCCGGCCGATCCCGGCGCTGCGCCGGGTCTCGGAGGCACGCATCGCGCGGTGGATCTGCGAGCGTCAGGAGGCCGACGGCTCGTGGGGCGGCATCCAACCCCCGTGGGTCTACTCGATCATCGCGCTGCACAGCCTCGGCTACCCGCTCGACCACCCCGTGATCCGGAGGGCGCTCGACGGCTTCGACGACACGTTCTCGCTGCACCTCGACGGCGACCGACTGCGCATCCAGGCGTGCCTGTCCCCCGTCTGGGACACGGCCCTCGCGGCGGTGGCCCTGGAGGACGCCGGCGCCGGCGCCGGCGACCCCGACCTGGCGGCGGCCCGCGACTGGCTGCTCTCGAAGGAGGTCACCCGGATCGGGGACTGGCGCACCATCCCCCGGCGGGGGCGGGCCGGGGGATGGTCGTTCGAGTTCGCCAACGAGTGGTACCCCGACACCGACGACACCGCCGAGGTGCTGATCGCCCTGCGCCGCGCCGGGACGCCGGCCTCCCACCCCGCGGTCCGCCGCGGGGTGGAGTGGCTGCTGGCGATGCAGAGCTCGAACGGCGGGTGGGGCGCGTTCGACGTCGACAACGACCACGCGATCATGCGGCAGCTCCCCCTCTGCGACTTCGGCGAGGTGATCGACCCGCCCACCGAGGACGTCACCGCCCACGTCGTCGAGGCGCTCCGGGCCTGCGGCGTGCCCGCCGACCACCCCGCCGTGCGCCGGGGGGTCGCGTACCTGTGGGCGAGCCAGCGCGACGACGGCTCGTGGTGGGGCCGGTGGGGCGTCAACCACGTCTACGGCACGGGGGCGGCGCTGCCGGCGCTCGCCGCCGCCGGCGAGGACATGACCGGGCCGCGCGCCCGGCGGGCGGTGGAGTGGCTCGCCGCGCACCAGAACCCCGACGGCGGGTGGGGGGAGAGCGTCCTGAGCTACACCGACCCCGCGTGGATCGGCCGCGGCGCGTCGACGGCGTCGCAGACGGCGTGGGCGCTGATCGGGCTGCACGCCGCGGCGCCCCGCCACCCGGCCGTCGCGCGCGGCCTGCTGCACCTCGCCGACACGCAGAACCCCGACGGCTCGTGGGACGAGCCGTACTTCACGGGCACCGGCTTCCCGGCCGACTTCATGATCCGGTACCACTCGTACCGCCAGGTCTTCCCGGTCAGCGCCCTCGGGCGCCTCGCACGATGAGCGCCACCGGCGCCGAGGCGCACGCGGCGGGCCGGGCGGCGGTGCGCGCGCACGACGAGAACTTCCCCGTCGCGTTCCTCCTCGCCCCGGCGGATGTGCGGTCGGACATGGGCGTCGTCTACGCGTTCTGCCGCACCGTCGACGACCTCGGCGACGAGGGAGCGGGCGACGCCGGCTCCCGGCTCGCGGCGCTCGACGCCTGGGAGGGCGATCTGAACCGGGCGGCGGCCGGCGGGGAGGCCCCGGCCCTGGCGGCGGCGGTCGCGGCGCTGGCGGCACGACGCGGGATCCCTCTCGACGTCTTCACGCGGTTGATCGAGGCGAACCGCATGGACCAGCGGCGGTCCCGCTGGGACACCCACGCGGAGCTGATCGACTACTGCCGCCACTCGGCGACGCCCGTGGGTGAGATGGTTCTCGGCGTGCTCGGGTACCGCGACACGTGGAGGGTCGGTCTCAGCGACGAGACGTGCATCGGCCTGCAGCTCGTGAACTTCTGGCAGGACGTCGGCCGGGACCTCCGCGACCGCGACCGCGTGTACCTGCCGCGGGAGGCGATGGAGGCGCACGGGGTCGCCGAGGACGACCTCCGGCTCCCGTCCGCCACGCCGGGGGTGCGGGCGCTGGTCGCGGAGGAGGTCGGGCGGGCCCGGGCGCACCTGGAGGCGGGCGCCGGCCTGCACCGCCTCGTGCCGCGGCGCGTGTCGCTCGACCTGCGGATGTTCACCGCCGGCGGGCTCGCGCTGTGCGACGCGATCGCCGCGCAGGGCTTCGACACGTTGTCCCGGCGGCCCGCCCCCGGTCGCGTGGGTCGCGCGCGGATCGCGGCGCGCGCGCTGCGCCACGCGGCGCGCGGCCGATGACGCGCGAGGAGGCCTACGCCCACTGCGGCGCCGTCGCCCGGTCCGAGGCGCGCAACTTCTACTTCGGGTTCGTCCTGTTGCCGCGGGAGCGGCGCGACGGCATCTACGCGGCGTACGCGTTCAGCCGCCGCGCCGACGACGCGGTCGACGGCGACGAGCCCCTCCCGGAGCGCCTCGCGGCCGTCGCCGCCCTGCGCGGTGAGCTGGACCTGTGCGCGTCGGGGACCCCGCCGCCCGGTGACCCCGTGCTCGTCGCCCTGGCCGACGCGATGCACCGCTTCGCGATCCCGCGTGAGCACTTCGACGCCCTGATCGACGGGGTCGAGATGGACCTGACGGTGACCCGGTACGCCGACTGGCCGGCGCTGCGGGTCTACTGCGACCGGGTGGCGGGGGCCGTGGGGCTGGTGAGCCTGCACGTCTTCGGGTTCCGCGACCCCCGCGCGCCGGGGTACGCGGAGGAGCTGGGGCGGGGGATGCAGGTCGTGAACATCATGCGCGACGTCGCGGAGGACGCGGCGCGGGGGCGGGTCTACCTGCCCCAGGACCAGATGCGCGCCCACGGCGTCACCGACGAGGACCTGGTCGCGGGGCGCGCGACGCCGGGGTTCCGCGCGTTGATGGCGGACCAGGCGGCGCGGGCGCATGCGCTGATCGACGAGGGCGAGCGGCTGCTGCCGCTGCTCGACCGGCGCGCCCGGATGTGCGTGGCGATGTTGTCGGGGTTGTACCGGGCGATCCTCGTGGAGATCGAGGCGCGCGACCACGACGTCTTCGCGGGCCGCGTCGCCCTGTCGACGCCGCGCAAGCTCGCGATGATGGCGCGTCGCACCGCCGGCGCCGTGACGTGAGCGCCCGCCACGTCGTGGTGGTCGGCGGGGGGCTGGCGGGGGTCGCCGCGGCGTGCGAGGCGGCGCTCGGCGGGGCGCGGGTGACGCTCGTCGAGCGGCGGCCCTTCCTCGGGGGCCGTGCCTTCAGCTTCCGGGACCCGGACAGCGGCCGCGAGGTCGACAACGGCCAGCACGTCTTCCTCGGCTGCTGCCCCGCGTACATCTCGATGCTGAGGATGCTGGGGACCCTGGGGCACACGACGTTGCAGCGCCGCCTCGACACCCCCGTCCGGGACCGCGCGGGGAGGCGGGGCGCGCTGCGCGCCGCGCCGCTGCCGGCACCGTTCCACCTGGGGGCGAGCTTCGCTGCGTACCCGCTGCTCGACGCCCGGGAGAAGGTGTCGGCGGTGCGGGCCCTCGGCGCGCTGGCGGCGCTCCGCCGGGAGGCGACGGAGCGCCTCGACCAGCGGAGCTTCGCGGACTGGCTGGGGGAGCGCGGGCAGGGGCCGGGGGCGATCGCGCGTTTCTGGGATCTGATCGTGTTGCCGACGTGCAACGACCGGAGCGACCGGGTGTCGGCGGCGCTCGCCGCGTTCGTGCTGCGGAGGGGGTTCCTGGAGTCGACGCGCGGGTCGGCGGTGGGCTGGTCGCGTGTCGGGTTGACGCGCCTCGTCGACCCGGCGGCGCGGCGGTGGCTGGAGGCCCGTGGCGGCACGGTCGTCTCCGGCCGGGGCGTGGCGTCGGTGGAGCCCGGCGCCGTGACGTTCGGGGACGGTGAGCGGCTCGCGGCGGACGGGGTGGTGCTGGCGGTGCCTCCGGGGCGGGCCCGCGAGGTCGCCCCTGGCGCCCTCCCCGAGGACCCGGGGCTGGGGACGTCGCCGATCGTGAACGTCCATCTCTGGTACGACCGCCCCGTCATGGACGAGCCGTTCACGGCGGTCGTCGACTCGCCGGCCCAGTGGATCTTCAACCGGACGGCCATGGGGGCCCTGCCGGAACCGGGGGCCGCGGACGACGGCACCCACCACCTCGCCGTCTCGATCTCGGGGGCCCGCGAGGAGATCGACGTCCCACGTGCCCGCCTCGCCGCGGACCTCCGCGCCGAGGTCGAGCACCTCATCCCCGCCGCCCGCGGCGCCGGCCTGGTGGCGAGCGCCGTCGTGAAGGAACCCCACGCGACGTTCGCCGCCGCCCCCGGTCAGGCCGCCCGCCGCCCCGGTCCCCGCACCCCGATGCCGGGCGTCGCCCTCGCCGGGGCGTGGACCGCGACCGGCTGGCCGGCGACGATGGAGGGGGCCGTCCGCAGCGGCATCCGAGCCGCCCGCGTCGTCCTCGAGGACCTCGGGGACTGACCGCCCCCGGGCTGTCCGATCGGGCGAGCGGTACGAGGTTCGATCGGGCGCCGGCGTCGAACCCGGGAGGCCGCGTCCCCGAGGTCCACTCGGCCGCGTCCCCGAGGTCCACTCGGCCGCGTCCCCGAGGTCCACTCGGCCGCGTCCCCGAGGTCCACA
>LNFM01007105.1_pt1 | contig 19728 bp, 17 predicted proteins | sample 596031 | NCBI WGS metagenome assembly LNFM01 (sample SAMN04254537, study PRJNA301005) | activated carbon metagenome | isolation source: dual media filters at the Ann Arbor, Michigan drinking water treatment plant | place: USA: Ann Arbor | reverse complement strand
CCGACCGCCAGCCCGAGTTCACGCAGATCGACATCGAGACCAGCTTCCTGGGCGAGGCCGAGATCCGCGCCATCACCGAGGCCATGATCCGCACGGTGTTCCGCAAGACCCTGGGCGTGGAGCTGCCGGTGTACGCCGAGATGAGCTACGCCGACGCCATGCACAAGTACGGCTCGGACAAGCCCGACCTGCGCGTCAAGCTGCAGCTCACCGAGCTGACCGAGGTCATGAAGACCGTGGACTTCAAGGTGTTCTCGGGCCCGGCCACCACGCCCGGTGGCCGTGTGGTCGCCTTGCGCATCCCCGGCGGTGCCGAGATGAGCCGCAGCGAGATCGACGGATTCACCGAGTTCGTCAAGATCTACGGCGCCAAGGGCCTGGCCTGGATCAAGGTCAACGACGCCGGCAAGGGCCGCGAAGGCCTGCAGAGCCCGGTGGTCAAGAACCTGAGCGATGCCGCCATCGCCGAGATCATCGCGCGCACCGGCGCCTGCAACGGCGACATCCTGTTCTTCGGCGCCGACAAGGCCAAGGTCGTCAACGACGCTTTGGGCGCGCTGCGCCTGAAGATCGGGCTGAGCGAGTTCGGCCGCAACCACGGGCTGTTCGAGGACAAGTGGGCCCCGCTGTGGGTGGTCGACTTCCCGATGTTCGAGTTCGACGAAGAGGCCAAGCGCTGGAACGCGGTGCACCACCCCTTCACCGCGCCCAAGGACGGGCACGACGAGCTCATGAAGACCGACCCCGGGGCCTGCATTGCCAAGGCCTACGACATGGTGCTCAACGGCTGGGAGATCGGCGGCGGCTCGGTGCGTATCCACCGTGCCGACGTGCAGGCGCGCGTGTTCGAGGCACTCAACATCACGCCCGAGCAGCAGCGCATCAAGTTCGGCTTCCTGCTCGACGCGCTGCAGTACGGCGCGCCGCCGCACGGCGGCCTGGCCTTCGGCCTGGACCGCATCGCCACGCTGATGAGCGGTGCCGAAAGCATCCGCGACGTCATCGCCTTCCCCAAGACGCAGCGCGCGCAGTGCCTGCTGACCGGGGCGCCCAGCCTGGTGGACGAGGGCCAGTTGCGCGAGCTGCATATCCGGCTGCGCAATCCCCAGCCCGCGGCCTGACGCGGGCAGCCCTGGCGTGACGCAGGCGCGCCGCTTCAAGATCCCGCGCTCGGTGCTGGTGGTCATCCACACACCGGCGCTGGAAGTGCTGCTGATCGAGCGCGCCGACAAGCCCGGCTACTGGCAGAGCGTGACCGGCGCGCTGGATGCGCCTGACGAGGCGCCGGCCGCCGCCGCGCGGCGCGAGGTGGCCGAGGAAACCGGCATCACCGATGGCGAGCTGCGCGACTGGGGTCTGCAGAACGTCTACGAGATCTACGAGGTCTGGCGCCACCGCTACGCCCCGGGCGTGACGCACAACACCGAGCACGTGTTCGGCCTCACGCTGCCAGCCGCACGGCCGGTGACGCTGGCCCCGCGCGAGCACCGCGCGCAGGTATGGCTGCCCTGGCGCGAGGCGGCCGACCGCTGCTTCTCGCCCAGCAACGCCGAGGCCGTGCTGCAGCTGCCGCGCTTCCTGACGCCCGAATTGCCGTGAACCTGCCGTGAGCCTGCACCGCCCCGCACTGTCCACGCTGTCACCGTCCCATGGTGGCGCGGGCGCCTTGCGCGTGGCCACCTACAACATCCACAAGGGCGTGCGCGGGGTCGGGCCGCGCAAGCGCCTGGAGATCCACAACCTGGGCCTGGCGGTCGAGTCCTTCGACGCCGACCTGGTGTTCCTGCAGGAGGTGCGCCTCTTCCACACGCGCGAATCGCGTCACTTCCACCGCACGTCCTTCGGCTGGCCCGAGCAGGGGCAGGCCGAGTTCCTGGCGCCGCCGGGGTATGAGTCGGCCTACCGCAGCAATGCCGGCGAGCACGGCAACGCGCTGCTGTCGCGCTGGCCCATCGGCGACATCGGCCACCACGACGTCAGCGACCACCGCTTCGAGCAGCGCGGCCTGTTGCACGTGCCGGTGCACTGGAACGGCAGTCGCCTGCATGCCGTGGTGGTGCACTTCGGCCTGGTGCACCGCAGCCGCGTGCGCCAGGTGCAGCGCCTGGCGCATTTCATCGCCGACCAGGTGCCGCCGGACGAGATGCTGCTGGTGGCCGGTGACTTCAACGACTGGGGCGAGCGCCTGGACGCACCGATGCGCGAACTGGGCCTGACGCGCGCGCTGGCGCCGTCGGCGCAGCGCACGCGGCCGCCCACCTTCCCGTCGCTGGCGCCGGTGTTCGCGCTCGACCGCTTCTACCTGCGCGGCCTGGCCTGCCGCTCGATGCTGGTGCCGCGCGGCCTGACGTGGTCGCGCATGTCCGACCACTTGCCACTGGTGGCGGAACTCGAGCCGGAATGACATGAAGCCCCCACGCTCACTGCGTTCGCTGCCCCCCGATCAAAGGGCGGGAAGGTCCTTCGGAACGGCCGGGCGGTACTGACATGCCCACGCCCGACCTCGCCCGGCTGAGCGGCTGGACGATGGTGCCGCCCCCCGACGACGTGGGCGGCAACCGCGTCGAGCTGCTGCAGGGCGGCGATCAGCTGTTCCCGCGCATGTGCCAGGCCATCGCCGCCGCGCGCGAGGAGGTCTGGCTGGTCACCTACATCTTCCACCTCGACAAGGCCACCGAGGCCATTGCCGATGCGCTGGTGCAGGCCGCCGCGCGCGGCACGGCGGTGCACCTGGTGGTCGACGGCTTCGGCTCGCTCGGCCCGATGACCGCGCTGCGCGCCCGGTTCGCCGGCAGTGGCGTGCAGCTGGAGGTGTTCCGCCCGCTGGACCGCTGGTACTCCTGGTTGCAGGTGGGGCAGTTGCGCCGCCTGCACCACAAGCTTTGCGTCTGCGACGAGGACATCGCCTTCGTCGGCGGCATCAACCTGATCGACGACCGGCACGACATCCACCACGGCTGGGTGGAGGCGCCGCGGCTGGACTTTGCCGTGGCCATCTCCGGGCCACTGGCGCGCTCGGTGCACGCCACGGCGCGGGCGATGTGGGCGCGCGCCCACATCGCGCGCAACTGGCGCGACGAGCTGCGCGAACTGGCCCGCAGCAGCGCGCCGTTGCGCGAAACCGTGGCCCTGGTGCAGCGCCTGCGCGGCCGCGCCCGGCCGCGCGAACAGGGCATGGGCGGGCCGGTGCGCGCTGCCTTCCTGGTGCGTGACAACCTGCGCCAGCGCCGCGTCATCGAGCGCAGCTATGTCGAGGCCATTCGCCGCGCGCGCGTGCGCGTCGACCTGGCCGTGCCCTATTTCTACCCGGGCCAGGCCTTCCGCCGAGCGCTGCGCCACGCGGCGCGGCGTGGCGTGGCCGTGCGCCTGCTGCTGCAGGGCCGGGTCGACTACCGCATCGCCGCGCTCGCGGCGCAGGCGCTGTACACCGAACTGCGCGGTTCCGGCGTGCGCATCTTCGAGTACACGCCGGCCTGGCTGCACGCCAAGGTGGCGGTGGTCGACGCCGACTGGGCCACGGTGGGCAGCTCCAACATCGACCCGCTGTCGCTGCTGCTCAACCTCGAGGCCAACGTCGTGGTGCGCGACGCCGACTTCGCCGCGGCGCTGACGGCGCAGCTGGACCTGGCCTTTGCCCAATCGCAGGAAGTGACGGCCGCGCCCGGGCGCGGCGGCGTGCGCGGCTGGCTGCAGCGCGCGCTGGTGGCCTGGCTGGCCAACGTCTACCTGCGCGTGGCCGGCATCACCGGCCGGTACTGAAAGCCACAGAGGCCGCAGCCGGGTTACGCTTGCGCCCATGGCACGCAAAGCACTCCCCTCATCCTCGCCGTCAGCCCCCAGCGCCATCGACCTGGCGCTGCAGGGCGGCGGCTCGCACGGCGCCTTCACCTGGGGCGTGCTCGACCGCCTGCTGGAAGAAGAAGACATCGCGCTGCAGGGCGTTTCGGGCACCAGCGCCGGCGCCCTGAACGCGGCGGTGCTGGCCACCGGCTGGGCCGAGGGCGGGCGCGCCGGCGCGCGTGCCGCCCTGGGGGACTTCTGGCGCGACGTGGCGGCGCAGGGCCGCTGCTTCGGCAACTGGGGCGGCTTTGGTGTTGGCGTGGGCGGAAGCCTGGCCAGCTTCAACCTCGACTGGAACCCGTTCTATGCCTGGGGCCAGCAGTTCCTGCGCGCCTTCAGCCCCTACCAGTTCAACCCGCTGGGCGACAACCCGCTGCGCGAGGTGCTGGCGCGCCACGTGCAGCCGGCGGCGCTGCGGCGCGGGCCGCTGGCGCTGTTCATCACCGCCACCGCGGTGCGCAGCGGCCAGCCCCGCGTGTTCGACTGCAGCGACCTGACGCTGGACGCGCTGCTGGCCAGCGCCTGCCTGCCGCAGCTGTTCCGCGCCGTGCAGATCGACGGCGAACCCTACTGGGACGGCGGCTACAGCGGTAACCCGGCGATCTGGCCGCTGATCTACAACACCCAGCCGCTGGACATCGTGCTGGTCAAGATCAACCCGCTGCTGCGGCCCGAACTGCCCGACACCCCGGCCGAGATCGCCGACCGCGTGAACGAGATCACCTTCAACGCCGGGCTCATCGGCGAGATGCGCGCCATCGCCTTCGTGCAAAAGCTCATCGAGCAGGGTCGGGTCGACCCGGGCGAGTACAAGAACCTGCGCCTGCACATGGTGGCCGACGACGCCGGCCTGGCGCCGCTGCACCCGTCCAGCAAGCTCAACACCGACATCCGCTTCCTCGAAGCCCTGCACGCGCTGGGCCGCGGCGCGGCGGCGCGCTGGCTGCAGGCGCACCGCGGCGACCTGGGGCAGCGCTCGTCGCTGGACCTGCGCCAGACCTTCCTGGCGCCGCGCACACCCTGAGCGCGCCCCTTGCTTGAGCCGTGGCGCCCGCATGACGGACAATCGACCCCGTGATTACCCTTGTGCGCAGCGAGAGCTTCCCCCCATGATGCAGGCCAGCAACGAATACACGACGGTGGACTTCAACTGTCCCGCGGTGGCGCGGACGGTGCAGTTCACCCGCGAATACAAGCGCCAGGTGACGCGTTCGGGCAAGTTCCTGGGCCGGGCGATGGCGGGTTCCGACTGCAGCGACAAGAGTCAGTGCCCGGTGTGCGCCGTCGACGTCGCCAGCCCCGACTGGACGAAGTGCCTGTTCCTCCACCCGGCGCCACTGGCGACCTGATCGTCGGGCGTCCCGAAGGGCTCTACTGCCCGGCAGGACGCTTCCACATCGACCCCTGGCGGCCGGTGGAGCGGGCGCTCATCACCCATGCCCACGCCGACCACGCCCGCCGCGGCCACGGCGCCTACCTGGCCACGTCGCCCAGCGCCGGCCTGCTGCGCGCGCGCCTGGGCGACATCCGCCTGCAGACCCTGGACTACGGCGAAACGCTGGCCCTGAACGGCGTGCGCGTCAGCCTGCACCCGGCCGGCCACGTGCTGGGATCGGCGCAAGTGCGCGTCGAGCACGCCGGGCAGGTGTGGGTGGCCTCGGGCGACTACTTCCTGTCGGGCCACGCGGGTGACGCCAATCCCAGCTGCGCGCCCTTCGAGCCGCTGCGTTGCGACTGCTTCATCACCGAATGCACCTTCGGCCTGCCCATCTACCGCTGGCGCCCGCAGCGTGAGGTGATGGCCGAGATCGACGCCTGGTGGCGCGACAACGCCGCCGCCGGCCGCGCCAGCCTGCTGCTGGGCTACAGCCTGGGCAAGGCGCAGCGCCTGCTGGCCGGGGTGGACGCCGGCATCGGGCCGATCTTCGTGCACGCCGCGGTCGAGCCCCTCAACCAGGCCTACCGCGCCGCCGGCGTGGCCCTGCCCGCCACCCGGCTGCTGGAACAGGCCGCGCCGGGCGAGTTGCGGCGCGCGCTGGTAGTGGCGCCGCCCGCGGCGCGCAGCAGCCCCTGGGCGCAGGGCCTGGGCGAGCACCGCAGCGCCTTTGCCAGCGGCTGGATGCAGCTGCGCGGCGCGCGTCACCGCCAGGGCCTGGACCGCGGCTTCGTGCTCAGCGACCACGCCGACTGGCCCGGCCTGCAGCGCGCCATCGCCGCCACCGGCGCGGCGCGCGTCATCGTCACCCATGGCGGCGAGGCGGTGCTGGTGCGCTGGTTGCGCCAGCAAGGCCTGCAGGCCGAGGCGCTGGCCACCGCTGCGCGCGGCGAAGGCGAGGGCGAGCCGCTGGCTGCTTGACGCCTGTCAAGCCTGCGGCCGGCAGGGGCATGGTCGCGGGCCGCGACACGGGCCGCACGGGGTAACCTAGGCATCCTGATCAAGCACCGGGGTTGCCGATGAAGACACTACTGGCCGTCGACGGATCGCCCGCTGCGCTGGCGGCGGTGCAGCATGCGCTGGACCTGATGCGCGCCGGCCTGCCGACCGAGTTCGTGCTGGCCAACGTGCAGGAGCCGCCCTCGCTGTACGAGGTGGTGGTGGCGCACGACCCCGAGGTGCTGGACGCCGTGCGCGCCGCCGCCGGTGCCGACCTGCTGGCCGGCGCCGCCGCGCTGCTGGACGCTGCCGGCGCCCGCTACGAGACCGAAGTCGCCGGCGGCGAGCCCGGCCACGTGCTGGTCGACCTGATCGAGAACTACGGTTGCGACAGCGTCATGCTCGGCGCCACCGGTGCCGGCGGCAGCGATGCCGGCGAGGGCTCGGTGCTGCTGGCCCTGCTGCGCCACAGCCCCGTGCCGGTGACCGTGGTCGCGGCTGCCGAAACCCAGGCCGAAGCCCCGGCCTGAACCGCGCGCCCGGCCGGGCATCATGGCGCCATGCGCCGCTTTGCCCGGCTTTGCGCCGTTCTCGACCAGCGCCCCACCGACGCCGACGCGCTGGCGGCACTGACCCGCTACTTCGCCCAGGCCGCGGCGGCCGACGCCGCCTGGGCCGTGCAGTTGCTCTCCGGCGCCCGGCCGGTACCGCGGCTGCCGCCGGCCCTGTTGCGCCAGGCCGTCTGCCGCCAGGCCGGCGTGGACGACTGGCTGTTCGACGCCTGCCTGCAGGCCGTGGGTGACGTGGCCGAGACCATCGCCCTGCTGCTGCCCGACGCAGCCACCGACGCGCCCGCCGACGTGCCCGGTCCGGGCCTGGCCGAGTGCCTGGAGCAGCGCCTGTTGCCCCTGCGCGGGCTGGCGCCCGCAGAGCAGGCTGCGCGCCTGCCCGCGGCCTGGGACGCGCCGGACCGCGACGGCCGCTGGCTGCTGCTCAAGCTGCTGAGCGGCGGCCTGCGCGTCGGCCTGAGCCGGCTGCTGCTGCAGCGCGCGCTGGCCTTGCAGGCCGGGCTCGACGCCCCGCTGCTGGCACAGCGCCTGACCGCCTGGCCCATCGCCCGACGCAGCCCCACCGCCGCGGACTACCGGGCCTTGATGGCGGCGCCCGACGCCACCGCGCCGCTGCCCGGCCAGCCCTGGCCCCTGTGCACGCAGCCGGACCTGGCGGCCGAACCCGCGGGCCTGGGCGATGGCGCCGACTGGCAGGCGCAGTGGCGGTACGACGGCCTGCGTGCCCAGCTGGTGCGGCGCGCCGGGCTGGCCTGGCTGTGGTCCGAAGAAGAGGCGCTGCTCACCCCGCGCTTCCCGGAAGTCGCAGCCTGGGCGGCGGCGCTGCCCGAGGGCTGCGTGCTCGACGGCCTGCTGCTGGCCTGGCCCGAGGGTGCGGCGCGGCCGGCTTCGCGCGTCGGCCTGCGCGCGCGCCTGGCGCGCCAGAGCCCGGGCCGGCGCCTGCCGGCCGAGGCGCCCGCAGTCTTCGTCGCGCACGATCTGCTGCAGCGGGCCGGCGTCGACCTGCGCGCGCAGCCGCAGCACGAACGCCGCCGCCAGCTCGAGGCCTTGCTGGCCGACCAGCCGCAACACCGTTCACCCAGCCTGCCGCCCGACGGCTGGCAGGCCCTGGCCGCGCTGCGCGCGCAGGCCGGCCGGCACGGGGCCGCCGGCCTGCTGCTGCAGCGCCGCGACGCGGCCTACGGCGCCGCTGGCGCGTGCGCGCTGTGGCCGGCCCCTGCGCTGACGCTGGACGCGGTGCTGGTCTACACCCAGGCCGACGGCGACTGCACCTTCGCCGTGTGGAGCCGGCCGCCGGCCGACGCGGCCGAGGCGCAGGCCGTGCTGGATGCCGTTGCGCGGCGCGAACCGGCCCCCGGGCCCGGTGCGCTGCGGCTGCTGCCCTGCGCCCGGGCCCGCGGCGGGCTCGATCCGGCCGAATGGGCGCGGCTGGCGCCCGAGATCCGCGCCCTCACGCTGGACAAGTTCGGCCCGGTGCGCAGCCTGCGGCCGACCCTGGTGTTCGAGCTGGCCTTCGAAGCCGTGGATCCCAGCCCGCGCCACAAGAGCGGCATTGCACTGCGCGCGCCGCAACTGCTGCGCGTGCGCCGCGAGCTCCAGCCCTGGCAGGCCGGCGCGCTGCCCGCGCTGCTGGCGCATCTGCGCGGCGGCTGAGGGCTCGGAATAGGCCGGCTTTGCCCCCTTTGTTGCCCGCCTTGCGCGGGGCCGCGCTGCCTAGCATCGTCAACAGCCGCAGCCCGAGGAGCCGGATGAACGCCGCCATTGCCCCCGTCCGCAGCGCGAGCGACGCGCCCGCGCCGCTGGATCACGCCCGCAGCGGCCAGATGCCGCTGGGCGAGCTGCTGGAACGCGCCAGCGCCTTGCAGGTCGCCGGCGCCGCCGAGGCCGCGGCACAGCTGTACGGCGAGTGGATCGCACATTCGCAGTCGCCGCTGCTGCACGTGGCCTGCTTCAACCACGGCACGCTGCTGTCCAGCCTGGGCCAGAACGCGGCCTCCGAAGCCGCCTACCGCCACGCCCTGGAAATCGCACCCGGCTTCACCCCGGCCCTGCTCAACCTGGGCCACGAACTCGAGCGCCGCGGCGACGTGGCCGGCGCGCTGGCGCTGTGGCGCGGGGTCTGCGACGCCGAACCGCCGCCGCCGGAAGACTTGCAACTGCACGCACTCAACAACAGCGCGCGCCTGCTCGAGATGGAGCGCCGCTACCCGGAATCCGAGGCGCTGCTGCGGCGCTCGCTGGCGCTGAAGGCGGCGCAGTTCGACGTCATCCAGCACTACATCCACATCCGCCAGAAGCAGTGCGCCTGGCCGCACGACCTGCCGGCGGGCGAGGTCACGCCCAACCAGTTCCTGATGGGCACTTCGCTGCTGGCCAGGATGGGCCTGTCGGACGACCCGGCGCTGCAACTGCTGTCGGCGCAGCGCTTCGTCGCCGAGCGCGTGCCGCGCCCGCCGGCCGTGCCCTTGTACCGCCAGATCGCGCCGCCGGGCGGGCGGCGCGAAGGGCGCATCCGCGTGGGCTATCTCTCGGGCGATCTGCACATGCACGCCGTGGGCCTGCTCACGCCCGAGCTGTTCGAGCTGCACGACCGCAGCCGCTTCGAGGTCTGGGGCTTTTGCTGGACGCCCGAGTCGCAGCAGCCGCAACGCCTGCGCATCCTCAAGGCGCTGGACCAGCACGTGCGCCTGGCCGGCGTCGACGACGTGACGGCGGCCAAGCTCATCGCCCAGGCCGGCATCGACGTGCTGGTCGACCTGCAGGGCCTGACCAACGGCGCGCGCCCGGGCATCCTGGTGCAGCGCCCGGCGCCGGTGCAGGTCAGCTACCTGGGCCTGCCCGGCACCAGCGCGCTGCCCGGGGTGGACTGGATGATCGCCGACCGCGTGGTCATGCCGCCCGAGCTGCTGCCCTTCTGCACCGAGCAGCCGATCTACCTGCCGCACTGCTACCAGGTGAGTGACCGGCAGCGCGAGGTGGCGCCGCGGCCGCCGCGTGCGCGCTACGGCCTGCCCGAGGACGCCTTCGTCTTCTGCAGCTTCAACAACAACCACAAGTTCACGGCCGAGATGTTCAGCGCCTGGATGCGCATCGTGCACGCCGTGCCGAACAGCGTGCTGTGGCTGCTGGCCGACAACGACACCGCGCGTGAGAACATGCTGCGCGCCGCCGATGCGCAGGGCGTGGCGCGCGGCCGGCTGATCTTTGCGCCGCGCGCCGCGCCGCCCGAATACCTGGCGCGCTTTGCCCTGGCCGACCTGATGCTGGACACCTTCCCCTTCAACGCCGGCACCACCGCCAGCGATGCGCTGTGGATGGGCCTGCCCATCGTCACGCGCGCCGGCCGCACCTACATCAGCCGCATGGCCGCCAGCCTGCTGACGGCCGTGGGCCTGCCCGAACTGGCCACCGAATCACTGGCCGCTTACGAGCAGCTGGCCATCGCCATCGGCCGCCAGCCGCAGCGCGCCGAGTCCTACAAGCGCTACCTGGCCGAACACGGCCGCAGCTCGCCGCTGTTCGACCTGCCGCAGATCGTGCGCGACATCGAGGCCGCGTTCGAGCAGCTGGCGCTCAAGGCGCGCGCCGCCGCATGAGATGAGTGAAGCCGCCCCCTCACCCGCCGCAGCGGCCCAGCCGCCGCCGGGCTGGGACCTGGACAACGATGCGCTGGCGCATGCGCTGTCATGGCTGACGCGCCACCACGGGCGCGAGCGCAGCCCCGAATCCTTGCTGTCCGGCCTGCCGCTGACCGGGCGCCTGGGCCCCGACCAGGCGCTGCGTGCGCTGCGCGAAGCCGGCTTCAGCGCCGGGCTGGTGCAGCGCCGCGTGGCCGATCTGCACCACCTGCTGCTGCCCGCAGTGCTGCTGCTCAAGGAAGGCGACGCCTGCATCGTGGTGGCGCGCCACGCCGACAACGCGCAGTGCTACGACATCGTCATGCCCGGGCGCGAACACCACGCCTGCAGGGCCAGCGAGGCCGAACTCGAGGCCGAGTACACCGGCCTGGCGCTGGTGGCCACACCCGAAGTGGCCAAGGCGGCCGGTGCCGGCGAGCGCCTGCCGCTGCACGACCCTGGCCAGCACTGGCTGTGGGGCACGATGCGGCGCTTCGTGCCCTACTACCGTTCGGCGCTGCTGGCGGCGCTGCTCAGCAACGTGCTGATGCTGGTCACCGGGCTGGCCACCTCGGTCATCTTCGACAAGGTGATCCCGCACCAGGCCTACGTCACGCTGTGGGCGCTGGCCGCGGGCAGCGCGCTGGCGGTGGGCTTCGACATGATGGCGCGCCAGCTGCGCGCCTACCTCATCGACATGGCCGGGCGCAAGGCCGACCTGATCGTCGGCGCCGTGCTCTTCCGCCACACCCTGGGCATGCGCATGGAACACCGGCCCGAATCGGCCGGCGCCTATGCGCACCAGGTGGCGCAGGTGGAGATGGTGCGCGATTTCTTCGCCTCGGCCACGCTGTCGGCGATCTCGGACCTGCCCTTCATCATCATCTTCGTGGCCATGACCTTTGCCGTGGGCGGGCCGCTGGGCTGGGTGCTGGTGGTCGGCATCCCGCTGCTGCTGGTGGTGTCGGTGGCCATCCAGGGTTCGCTGCGCCGCGCCATGACCGCCAACATGAAGCAGCAGGGCGATCTGCACGGCGTGCTGGTCGAGGCCGTCGACGGCCTGGAGGACCTGAAGGCCGCCGGCGCCCAGGGCCGCTTCCTGCGCCGCTACGAAGAGGCCACCGCCGCGGCGGCAACGGCCGCGCTCAAGTCGCGCATGATCACCAGCTGGACCATGAACCTCTCGGCCATCACCCAGCAGCTGGTGACGCTGGTGATGCTGGTGTGGGGCGTGTTCCTCATCGGCGACAAGGTCATCACCGGCGGCGCGCTCATCGGCTCGGTGATGTTCGCCATGCGCGCCGTGGCGCCGCTGGCCAGCGTCACCTCACTGGCCACGCGCTACCAGGGCGCGCGCGCGGCGATGCGCGCGCTCGACCATGTGATGAGCCAGCCGGTGGAACGCGACACCGGCCGCGCCTACGTGCCGCGGCGCGAACTCAGCGGCCGCATCGGCCTGAACGACGTGGGCTTTGCCTACCCCTCGGGCGGCCAGGCCGGGCAGGGCGCCAGCGTGCTCAAGGGCATGACGCTGCGCTTCGAGCCGGGCGAGCGCGTGGCCATCCTGGGGCGCATCGGCTCGGGCAAGAGCACCGTGCTGCGCCTGCTGGCCGGCCTGTACCAGCCCACCGAGGGCCAGGTCGAGGTCGACGGCATGGACCTGCGCCAGATCGACCCGGCCGATTACCGCGCGCGCGTGGGCTTCGTCGCCCAGGACCCGCGCCTGTTCAACGGCACGCTGCGCGACAACGTGCTGCTCGACCGCCCCGCGGCCGACCCGGCGCGCCTGGGCGATGTGGCCAAGCTGACCGGCCTGGACCGCCTGATCGCCCAGCACCCGCAGGGCTGGGAGCTGCCCGTGGGCGAGGCCGGCATGCTGCTGTCAGGGGGCCAGCGCCAGCTGGTGGCGCTGGCGCGCTGCCTGGTGACGCAGCCGCAGATCCTGCTGATGGACGAGCCCACCAGCTCGATGGACGCGCAGAGCGAGGTCGCCTTCCTGCGCCAGCTCAAAGAGGCCTGTGGCCGGTGCACGCTGGTGCTGGTGACGCACCGCCCGGCGGTGCTGGAACTGGTGGGCCGCGTGGTCGTGGTCGACGCCGGCCGCATCGCGCTGGACGGCCCCAAGGAACAGGTGCTGGTGGCGCTGAGCGGCCAGCGCCCGGCGGCGCTGCCGCAGTCCGGCGCGGCCAGCAACCTGCACATCCACCCCAGCGCGCGCACGGTCGAGCGCGGGGCGACGGTCTAGTGAGCATGGTCCCCCCCGAAGCGACCTGCGGTCGCCTCCCCCCAGGGGGCGCCGCCAGCCGCCCGGCAGAGCCGGTTCGGCGGCGGCTGCTCGGTTGCGACTGCGCGCTCGATCTCCCGGGAGCAGGTGCATGGCGTTGACGGGCTTCCTGAAACGCCGGCGCGAGCCCGCCCTGGGCAGCGCCGACGTCCCCTACATCAGCCCGGTGGGCGCAGCCCAGGTGCTGGAGCCGGCGCCGGCGGCGATGTGGGCCGTGTACCTGCTGCTGCTGGTCATCGTGCTGACCGTGGCCTGGGCCTGGCTGGCGCAGATCGACATCATCGCCAAGGCCAGCGGCCGCGTCGTGCCCGACGGGCGCGAGCAGGTCATCGCCAGTCTGGAAGGCGGCATCCTGCGCGAACTGCTGGTGCGCGAGGGCCAGCAGGTGGTGGAAGGCCAGGCGCTGGCGCTGCTGGACCCCACGCGCGTGGAAGCGCAGCAGGCCGAGGGCCAGAGCCGGCGCCTGGCGTTGCAGGGCGCCCTGGCGCGCGCCACGGCAGAGGCTGCGGGCAAGGCGCTGAAGTTTCCGCCCGGACTGCCGGACGAGGTGGTCAGCGGCGAAGCCGAAAGCTTCGAGGCGCGCCAGCGGGCGCTGGGCGAAGCGCTGGAAAGCAACCGCCGCAACATCGCGCTGCTGGCACGCGAGCTGGCCATGGCCGAGAACATGGCGGCCAAGGGCCTGATGAGCGAGGTCGAGGTGATGCGCGTGCGCCGCCAGATGAACGACCTGAACCTGCAGACCTCGGAGCGCGTGAACCGCTTCCGCCAGGACGCCAGCGCCGAACTGGTGCGGCTGCGCAACGAACTGGCGGCGGCGCAGGAACAGATGGTGGTGCGCGACGACGTGCTGCGCCGCACGACGCTGGTGTCGCCGGTGCAGGGCGTGGTCAAGCAGATCCGCATCAACACCCTGGGCGGCGTGGTCGGGGCGGGGGCGCCGGTGATGGAAATCCTGCCGGTGGGCCCGCGCGTGCTGGTCGAGGCGCGCGTCAGGCCGGCCGACATCGGCTTCGTGAAGGTCGGCCAGACAGTGCAGATCAAGCTCAGCGCCTACGAGTTCACGGTCTACGGGGGCCTGGGCGGCACGGTGCAGTCGATCAGCCCCGACGCCATGGGCGACCCCGAGAAGGCGGCGCAGCCCGAAGGCACCTGGTACCGCGCGCTGATCCGCGCCGACAGCAACACCCTGCCCCTGGGTGACAAGCAGCTGTCCGTGCTGCCCGGCATGACCGGCACGGTGGAGATTCGCACCGGCCAGCGTTCGGTTCTGGCCTTTCTGCTGCGGCCCTTGCTCAAGTCACAGGAAGCCTTCCGCGAACGCTGAACGGCCGCCGCGGCCCGCGGCGTCCCCGCGAACCGGGGGTTCAGCGGCTGGGCTGGGCCATGGCCGTGGCCTCGGGCGGTGTCGTTTCCAGCAGCTCGGCGGGCTGATCGCTCACCATGTGCACCAAGGCCGCCAGCGAAATGCTGGCGATCAGCACCAGGATGGGCATCAGCAACAGGGGCGGACCCCATTCGTCTGCGGGCTCGCGCTCGGGCTTGTGATCGGACTTCATGCGGTGGGCTCCCTAGTCGGCGGGGCGCAGTCTTCGCGCCCTCTGCGCAGGTTCATGCAATCACCGTGCCCGGCAAAGGCCGCGCTGAAGCCCAAGCCCGCCGTGGTTGGGTCAGCGCCAGGCCAGCCGCGGGTCCCGCACTGTGCCGCCTTGCCAGGCCTTCAGGCGCGCAGGCGGGCGTCCTCGTGGATGAACTCGGCCAGGCGCAGCAGGTCGGAGATGACCACGCTGCGCCGTCCCTTGCCGCTGAAGCCGATCACGCCCGCGGCGGCCAGCGCGGACATCGCGCGGCTCACGGTCTCTTCGGTCATGCCCAGGAAATCGCCGATCTCGGCGCGCGTCATGCGCAGCGTGATGTGGTCGTCGCACTGGCCCAGCCGGCCCAGCGACATGGCCCACTGGTGCAGGAAACCGGCCACCCGGGCGGTGGCCGGCAGCCTGCAGCGCGAGAACATCGAATCATGGCCGCGCGTGATGGCGCGGCTCATCTCGGCATGCAGGTCGGCCAGCAGGGGCGGGTGCTGCACACAGGCCTCGAGCAGTTCCTGGTAGGGCAGGGCCCAGATCTCGCCGACTTCCAGCGCCACGGCATCGCAGGCATGGGTGCCGGCGGCGATGCCGTCGAAGCCCAGCCAGTCGCCGCGGAAATGCACGCCCACCACCTGGCAGCGGCCGTCGGCCGCACTGTTGACGACCTTCAGGAAGCCGGCATTCAGCACGTACAGGTGGGTGAAGCGCGCGCCGCTGCGGTAGACCGCGTCGCCTTCGTGCAGCAAGGTGCGGCGCAGCGGCAGTCGGGCGGCCACCCGCTGCAGCATGACACCGATGTGGCCCAGACCCGTGGCCAGCGCTGCGCCTTCCGGCGCACGGTGCCCGCCGGCCAGGCTGTCGCCGCGCAGCGGGAAGGCGGCGCTGGGGGTCTTGCAGGAAAGGCTGATGTCTTGGGTGGTCTGCACGTCGTGTGCGCGCTGTGCGCGGCGCCATCGTCGCCGCAACCAGCCGCGGCCGACTGTGCGTTGCCGTACGCAGTGGCAGGCAGCGGCGTGCCTAAGGCCGCGCGCGCAGCTGCTTGCAGATGTTGTCGCCGGTCACCGTGAGGCGCAGGCTGCCGCCGTTCCATTCGAGCCAGTTGAGCGTGACGTACTGGTCGATGAAGCCTTCGCCGATCTCGGCGGCGCGGTGCTGCTTGAGCAGGGCGACGGTGCTGAGCAGACCCTCGCGCAGGGCTTCGGGGCGAAGAGCGGTTGCCGTGCGGGCGGTGGTGAATGTCATGGGTGCAGCTCCAGACGGATGCCGCACCTTACCACCCGGCATCGTCCGCGGCGCGTGCGTGCGCCCACGGACGACGGTGTTAAGGTCAGGGTCTTCCCGAGCATCCCCTGCACGGGTTGTCGGAGAGTTGGGCATGGCCATCGATTCCCTGCTGCTGACCGCGGCCCGCATCGGCACCTTTGAGCACCAGCGGCCGCTGACCAACGCCAGCGGGTTCTTCTTCGCTCGCGACGAGCGCCTGTTTCTGGTGACCAGCCGCCACGTGCTGATCGACGAGCCCAGCGGCCACCGTCCCAACCGCATCGAGGTCGAGATCCACACCTCGTCCGAGGACCTGGGCCGCTCGGTGCGCTTCTCGATCATGCTGTTCCACGAGGGCAAGAGCCTGTGGCGGCAGGGCCGTGACAGCGGCGGCGAGATCGACGTGGCCATGCTCGAGCTTGACCGCAGCGCGCTGCCCGCTGCGGCCACGCTGTGCTGCTTCACGCCGGCGCACCTGCAACCCTCGCTGGGTGGCGTGGAGGTCGGCACCTCGGTGCTGATCGTCGGCTTTCCGCTGGGCTTTCACGACACGCTGCACCACCTGCCGGTGGTGCGTCAGGCGGTGGTGGCTTCGGCCTTCGGCATGCGCTTCCAGGGCCAGGGCTACTTTCTCACCGACGCGCGCACGCACCGCGGCACCAGCGGCTCGCCGGTGGTCATGCGCGACCAGGCTGCCGCCCCTGGCGCCGCGCTGCCCTGGCGGCTGCTGGGCGTGCACTCGGCCACGCTGGACATGAACGAGCGCGACCTCACGCGCGACGAATCTCTGGGCCTGAACTGCAGCTGGTATGCCGACATGCTGATGACGCTGAGCGAGCCCATGCCGGTGCCGCCCGACCTGGCACCAAAGGCGCCTGCCGCCGCCGCGGTACCACTGCCGCCCAAGGCGGTTTGACCGCGCCTGCAGCGCTACCTGAACAGGCCCAGGCGTTGCGCCTCGAGCGCGGCCTCGGCGCGTGAGCTCACGTTGAGCTTGCGGTAGATCTGCTTGACGTAGTCGGCGATGGTGTGGCGGCTCAGGCCCAGTTGCACGCCGATCTCGGGCAGGGTGTAGCCCTTGGCCACGCGCAGCAGCACTTCGCTTTCGCGGTCGGTCAGGCTGACCGCGGGCATGGCGTTGGCCGTGGGCTGCGGCTTGGCCTTGGCGCTGAAGTAGGCCATCACGCGGCGCGCGATGCTGGGCGACAGCGGCGGCTCGCCCTGGCTGATGCGCTGCAGCTGCTCGGTGATCAGCTCGCGCGGCTGCTCTTTCAGGATGTAGCCGAAGGCGCCGGCCTGCAGCGCCGGGAACAGGTGTTCGTCGTCGTCGTGGATGGTGACCACCACGCTTTGCGCGTCGGGCTGCACGTCGCGCAGCCGCGTGACCACGTCGACGCCGCTGCCGTCGGGCAGGCCCAGATCGACCAGGGCCAGGTCGAACTTGACGCCCTGCACCAGCTCGAGCGCGTCCTGCACGCGCGCCGCCTCGGAGATGGTGGCGCCGGGAAACACCTGCAGCACCAGCTTGCGCATCCAGGCGCGGATCTCGGGCAGGTCTTCGAGCAGCAGGATGGTGTGCATGGCGTGACCGGGTTGCAGCGAGGAATCTTATAAGGGTTCAGGGCGCCTCGGTGGCACGGTCCAGCGGCACGGTGAGACGTATCACCGTACCGTAGCCCGGGCCGCTCTCCACCAGGCACTGGCCTTGTAACTGTTTGGCGCGGTTCTTCATGCTGGCCAGGCCGTGGCCGCGGTCCAGACGGCCGTCGACCTCGTCGGAGATGCCTTCGCCGTTGTCCTGCACCACCAGCTGGAAGTCGCCGTCGGTGATGCCCGCGGTCACCGAACAGTGGGTGCCGCCGCTGTGCTTGATGACGTTGCTGGTGGCTTCGCGCAGGATGCGCGTGGTCTGCACATAGGCACGCGCGCTCAGCGTCTGCGGCAGGTCTTCGGGCGCGTCCCAGCTGCCCTGGATGCCGGCCTGCCCCAGCCGCGCCACGACCTCGGCGCGCCAGTCGCCCAGGGCATCGGCCAGGCGCACCGGCTTGCCGGTGAGGCCGCGCACCGACAGGCGCATCTCCTCGAGCGCTTCGCGCGCCAGCGTGGAGATGCGCTCGGATTCGCTGGTGTGCACGATGGTCAGCAGCTTGGCGCCCAGGTCGTCGTGCAGGTCGGCGGCAATGCGCTTGCGCTCGCGCTCGGTGACCTGCTCGACGCGCAGGTCGGCAAGCTGGCGGTAGCTCTGCTCGATCTCGCTCGTGGCCTGGCGCAGCACCTGCTCGAGCTGCTGCCGGTCGTGCTCTGCATGGTGCAGCGTGTGCCCGTGCTGCTGCACCAGGCGCAGGCCCACCAGTGTCAGCGTCACCGGCACCAGCAACTGCACCGCGCCGGCCCAGCCGGCCGGGCCGCCCTGGCGCAGTGCCAGCAGCTCCGCCAGGCCCGCCGCCGCCGCCGCCGCGAGCATGGCCGCGCTGAGCCAGACCGAGCGCGCGTGGCGCTGGTGGTGCAGGTGCCACAGGCCGACGGCCATCACTTCCAGCGCCAGCACGGCGTACCAGAACAGTGCCGCCACGTGCAGCCGCGTCGGCCCGGCGATGAGCAGCGACAGCACCATCAACGCGCTCTGCAGCTGCAGGCAGCGGTCCATCCAGCGCAGGCGCACGCCCGCCAGGCTCAGCAGGAACTGCAGCGTGGCCCAGGTGATGAAACCCAGCAGCACGCAGAACAGGAACTCGCCCACCGAATGCGCCAGAGGCAGGTGGCGCAGCCACAGGCGCGCGTCCAGCAGCGCCCAGCCCAGCGCCAGCGCGCCGAAGTAGGCCAGGTGGCTTTCGCGCCGGTGCACGAAGCCCAGCGCCAGCATGAAGCTGCCCAGCAGCGCCAGGGTCACGCCCAGCGCCTGCGGTACCGACACCTGCAGCGCCGTCTGGCGCGCGTGCAGGCGCTGCAGCGCCGACAGCGGCCCGATCTGCAGCGCCGACAGGCCGCCGGCGCGCTGCCACAAGGCCACCTCCTGCAGGCGATGCCCGGCCAGCTTGATGTCCAGCAGGTTGGCCCCGGGACGCAGCAGCGCTGCCGGCAGCGTGATCAGCTGCGGGTGCTTGCAGTTGTTGGTGTAGGGCTCGACCATGCGCCCGCCGCTGTGCACCAGCTGGCGGTTGAGATAGACCTCGAGGTTGCTGCACACGTGCTGGATGTACAGCGCCAGCAGCTCGCCGCTGTCCAGCTTGCCGAGGGGCTGGAACTCGACGCGGTACCACAGCGTGCCGGAAAAGCCGGGCCGCGAGTGCGCCCACAGGTCGGGCAGCGCCACCGGGCTGCCGCGTTCTGCCAGCGCGCTGCCCGCGGCGCCGCTGCTGGCCGGCGCGGCCTGCAGCAACTGGGCCGAGCGCACCGACAGGGTCTGCGCCGCGGCCGGCGCCACGGCGCCGGCCAGCAGGGCGGCCAGGCACAGCAGCAGACCGAGCAGGGCAGGGGGGCGCATGGCGTTCGATTCTGCATGCCGGCCCAGGCTCGCAACGCCGCCGCACTGCGACAATCTGCGCTCACTTCGCACGAGCCCCGCCTTGATCCGCCGCCACAGCTTCGACGCGCCCGACAACCGCCGCCTGGCCCAGCTCTGCGGGCCGCTGGACGCGCACCTGCGCCAGATCGAGGCCACGCTGGGCGTGAAGCTCTCGCGCCGCGACGCCTGCTTTCGCATCGAGGGCCCGCGCGAGGCCGTGGCGCGCACCAGCGGCCTGCTCGACGCCCTGTATGAACAAGCGCGCGAACCGCTGGCCGAACGCGCGCTGCAGCTGGCGCTGGTCAAGGCCATGGCCGGCGCGCCGCTGCCGCCGCCCACGGGGGCAGATGCCCCAGCCGGCGCCGAGGCTGCACCCGCGGCGCCCGCCCCCGTGGTGCTGCGCACGCGCCACGCCGACCTGAGCGCGCGCACGCCCAACCAGGTGCAGTACCTGCGCCACATGCTCGAGCACGACATCAGCTTCGGCATCGGCCCGGCCGGCACCGGCAAGACCTTCCTGGCCGTGGCCTGCGCGGTGGACGCGCTCGAGCGCCACGGCGTGCAGCGCATCGTGCTCACGCGCCCGGCGGTCGAGGCCGGCGAACGCCTGGGCTTCCTGCCCGGCGACCTGGCGCAGAAGGTCGACCCCTACCTGCGCCCGCTGTACGACGCGCTCTACGACCTGATGGG
>LNFM01006263.1_pt1 | contig 19731 bp, 19 predicted proteins | sample 596031 | NCBI WGS metagenome assembly LNFM01 (sample SAMN04254537, study PRJNA301005) | activated carbon metagenome | isolation source: dual media filters at the Ann Arbor, Michigan drinking water treatment plant | place: USA: Ann Arbor | reverse complement strand
CCGTGGGCAGATCCCCAGCTATCTGAAGCTGTTTTTCGACTTGCTCAGGGCGGCGAGAGCGAGACAGTCGAATTCAAGCGCGAGTTGCCGAGGCAGGTGCGGGATCTTGCCAAAGAGATCGCGGCGTTCGCATCCAGCGGTGGCGGCCAGCTCCTTCTTGGGGTGGCGGACGATGGCTCAATTCCGGGCATCACAAATGCACATGACCCAGCCGTACGAGATGATTTCGAAAGGAGAATCGTAGGTATTTGCCAGATCATCGATCCTTCTGTCCGGCCGCGCGTCCGTTGGGCATCGGTAGGTGTGAGCGGCGTTCTCGTTATCACTGTTGAAAAGGGCTCTGAGCCCCTGTACTACGTGGATGCACGCGCGTACATCAGGCACGGCACTGTTTCGCGCCCGCCAACACCCTCAGAGGTTCGTGCAGCCTGTGCAGGGTCCGTTCCCGACGAGGTCGCGGATGAGGCCAGGGATCACCAGGAACTCTCTGCGCTGGCAGACGTGCTTGCCCGCGTGAGGTGCTGGAGTGATACGGATTCTGAGATGCGAAGCCTGAAACCCTGGGTTGATGAATGGTCGGTAGATGCTGAAGTCTATGCGTCTCAGCTGCGCGATCTGTCGGTCTCCGAGTGGGCCATCGAGCTCCGGGTCAGTGAACGGCTGGAAGCCACTGCTGAGAAGCTCGAAGAAGTGGCACAGTTCCGAAATTACCCTGGTGGAAGTGGGAATTTCGACGACGTATGCAACTCTGCAGGATTTGCTGCTGCGGAATTGATGCGCGAGCTGGTCGACCCTGTCGAAGTCAGCGAAGAAACTCAGCGCGAAGTCCTGGAGGCAGTTTCCAGACTTGCTCGCAAATTGGCACAGATGTGGGACCGTGCGGGCAAGGAAATCTTCGATGGGCGCGTCGAGAAAGCCCAGCAAGAAACTTATGGCATCGGCCAGCAGATTGCAAAATGGACCTACTTTAGGCTGTCGCTCCTGCCCGAAAGTACGCTACTCGATCTCCGTCGAATTGGGCATGGCTTGATCCACCTGGTGTCCATGCAGGTCTACATCGACGGCGGCGCATCTCTTCAGCGCATCGTTGATGACGCTCAGGTTCTGGTGAACGAGTTGAAGGCGAGTGTTGATAGTTTTCCGAAGTTCGACCGCTGAAGGCGCTTGAGGTGGGGCGATGTTTCCTTTTTGGGACAAGGATGCTTGCAATAAGGAGACTAGGCGAAAGTTGTTTTAACACGTGAAGGTCAGGTTGAATCGTTTCAGTTTTCAATGACCGGATTTCTTACTTGCAGCCATTCAAGTCACTGACATCGAATGTCTCACACCAGCCTGAATCGGACACCTAGCCAAAAATTCCTACCCACAGCTACTAGCCTTCAACGGTAGCCGCGAGTCGTAATTCAGGCGTGTTTACGACTTTTCTCACACGTTCAAAAGGCCTAGCCCACCGCAAGCCGCATGAACATTTGGTTGGTGTTTGCGACTTTAATAACCTGTTTACGACTTTAATTGCACGGAATAGAATACGGACTTTACCGTCACAAACTGACTTTACCGTTACGAGTCAGCATGACCGTCATTCGACCGTCACGCTCTTGGCGAGATTGCGCGGTTTATCTACATCCGTCCCCCGTGCACACGCCGTGTGATACGCCAGCAGCTGCAGCGGCACCACGTGCAGCAGCGGGGACAGGGCGCCGTAGTGCTCGGGCATGCGGATCACGTGCAGGCCTTCGGCACTTTCGATCTTCGTGTCGCTGTCGGCCAGCACGTAGAGCACGCCACCGCGGGCGCGCACTTCCTGCATATTGCTCTTGAGCTTCTCCAGCAAGGCGTCGTTGGGCGCCACGGTCACCACGGGCATTTCGGCCGTGACCAGGGCCAGCGGGCCGTGCTTGAGCTCGCCGGCGGGGTAGGCCTCGGCGTGGATGTAGCTGATCTCCTTGAGCTTGAGCGCGCCTTCGAGGGCGATGGGGTAGTGCAGGCCGCGGCCCAGGAAGAGCGCGTTGTTCATGCGCGCGAAGTCCTCGGCCCAGCTCATGATCTGCGGCTCCAGCGCCAGCACGGCCTGCAGGGCCACGGGCAGGTGGCGCATGTCCTTGAGATGCCGGGCCTCCTCGGCCTCATCCAGGTGCCCGCGCAGCTGGGCCAGCGCCAGCGTGAGCAGGAAGAGCCCCGCGAGCTGGGTGGTGAAGGCCTTGGTGGACGCCACACCGATCTCCACGCCGGCGCGCGTGATGTAGTGCAGCTTGCACTCGCGCACCATGGCGCTGGTGGCCACATTGCAGATGGTCAGGGTCTGCGTCATGCCCAGGCTCTGCGCATGGCGCAGCGCGGCCAGGGTGTCGGCCGTCTCGCCCGATTGGCTGATGGTGACGACCAGGGTCCGCGGGTCGGGCACGGAGTCGCGGTAGCGGTATTCGCTGGCCACTTCGACCTGGGTGGGGATCCTGGCGATGCTCTCGAGCCAGTACTTGGCCGCGCAACCGCTGTAGTAGCTGGTGCCGCAGGCCAGGATCAGCACCTTGTCGACTTCCTTGAAGACCTTGTAGGCGCCGTCACCGAAGAGCTCGGGCACGATGCCTTCCACGCCTTCGAGCGTGTCGGCGATGGCGCGCGGCTGCTCGAAGATTTCCTTCTGCATGTAATGGCGGTAGGGGCCGAGCTCGGCCGCGCCGCTGTGCGCCTGCACGGTCCTGACCGGGCGCTGCACGGGCTTGTGATCCCGGCCCACGATCCAGTGCTTGCCCAGCTGCAGGTCCACCACATCGCCCTCTTCGAGGTAGACGATCTGGTCCGTCACGCCGGCCAGGGCCATGGCGTCGCTGGCCAGGTAGTTGGAGCCATCGGCCCCCACGCCCAGGATCAGCGGCGAACCGGCACGCGCGCCGATCACGCGGTGCGGCTCGTCCTTGTGGAAGACGGCGATGGCGTAGGCGCCGTGCATCTGTTGGGTCGCGGCCTTCACGGCCTCGAACAGGTCGCCGTTGTAGAGCGCGTCCACCAGATGCGCGATGACCTCGGTATCGGTCTGGCTCACGAAGACATAGCCGCGCTTCTGCAAGTCGGCGCGCAGCTCCTCGTAGTTCTCGATGATGCCGTTGTGCACCAGGGCCACGCGTGCGGCGCGCTGGGCGGCGTCGGCGCCCGTGCCGTGGCTGAAGTGCGGGTGCGCGTTGTGCACGGCGGGTGCGCCATGCGTGGCCCAGCGCGTGTGGGCGATGCCGGTGTAGCCCGTCACCGCATCGCGCTGCACCTGCTCGGCCAGCTCGGCCACGCGCGAGGTGCTGCGCGCACGCTGCGGGCCGGCCGAGGTGTGCACGGCCACGCCGCAGGAGTCATAGCCACGGTACTCGAGCCGCTGCAGGCCCTGCACCAGCACGGGAACGATGTTTTGCTGGGAAACGGCGCCGACGATGCCACACATAGGTGTTCACTCCATGACAAGATGCCGCGATGGTAGAAGGCCTGATGAAAAATATCTGATTGATTTTTCAATGAAATTGAACTTTAATTTCATAGAAATATCGATTCATAGAAATATTCCAAAAATCAACAAAATATGGAATCCATAACCATAGACCAGACCGATCTGCTGCTGCTCGACGCCCTGCAGCAGGACGCCAGCCTGAGCAACCAAGCCCTGGCGGCACGCGCCCACATCTCGCCGCCCACCTGCCTGCGCCGCGTCAAGCGCCTCGTGGACAGCGGGCTGGTGGAAAAGCAGGTGGCCATCCTCGGCGTGGACAAGCTCACGCCCCTGCTGGGCCACGGGCTCACGGCCATCGTCGAGATCACGCTGGAACGCCAGGGCGAAGAGGCGCAGGCGGCCTTCGAGCAGCGTGTCGCGGCCGACGCGGCCGTGCAGCAGTGCTACCGCGTCTCGCCCGGGCCGGACTTCGTGCTCATCGTCCACGCACGCGACATGCCGGACTATCTGGCGCTGGCGCAGCGCCTGTTCACGGCCGACGCCAATGTGCGCAATGTCAAGAGCTACTTCAGCGTCAAGCGCAGCAAGTTCGGCACGCGCGTGCCGCTGCCGGCGCGGCTGCCCGGCTGATCACACCGCGCGCAGCAGCGTGAAACTCACGCGGCAACCGGCCTCGGGCGCGCCCTCGGCGCGGATGCCGCCGCCGTGGCGCTCGACGATCTTGCGCGAGAGCGCCAGCCCCAGGCCCAGGCCCTCGAACTGGCTAGACCCGTGCAGGCGCTGGAAGATGTGGAAGAGCTTGTGCTGACGCACCGGGTCGAAGCCCACGCCGTTGTCGGCCACGGTGTAGCTGACCCAACCCTCGGGCGCCAGTTCGGCGCGGATGGCAATCTCGGCGGGCGCGCGGCCCCGTGTGAACTTGATCGCGTTCGACAGCAGGTGCACGAAGAGCTGGCGCAGCAGCGCCGCGTCGCCGAAGAGCAGGGGCAGGCCATCCTGTATTTTCCAGACGATGGACCGCCCCGCGCAGGCCTCGGCCAGCTGGGCTTGCGCCTCGGCGATCAGCGTGGCGGCATCGAGCACCTGCACCTGCAACTCGGCGCGGTCGAGCAGGCTCCAGGCCATGAGGCCATCGATCTGCTGGCCCAGGGTGCGTGAGGCGCCCTGGATGGTGTCCAGATAGGCCGCGGCCTCGCCCGGCAGCACCGGCCCCATCTCCTCGCGCAGCAGCGAGGCATAGGACAGGATGTGGCGCAGGCTGGCACGCAGGTCGTGCGAGACCACGTAGGCAAAGTCGCCCAGCGCGCCACGCGCCGCCTGGAGCTCGGCGCGCAGCCGTTCGATCTCCTGATCATGGATGGGCTCGTCCGAATAAGGATCGGTGCTCATGCCGTGCCTACTTCTTGCTCTTCTGCGGCCGCTGCCAGTTGCCCAGGCTGACCTGCTTGGCGCGTGCCACCGTCAGCGTGCCCGGTGCCGTGTCCTTGGTGATGGTGGAGCCGCCGCCCACGGTGCCGCCCGCACCGATGGTCACGGGCGCGACCAGCACGCAGTTGCTGCCGATGTGCACGTCTTCGCCGATCACCGTGGTGTGCTTGTTGGCGCCGTCGTAGTTGGCCGTGATGCTGCCCGCGCCGTAGTTCACGCGCGCGCCCACCTGGGCGTCGCCGATATAGGCCAGGTGGTTGGCCTTGGCGCCCTGGGCCAGCGTGGCGGCCTTGATCTCGACAAAGTTGCCGATGTGCACCTCCTCGCCAAGCTTGGCGCCCGGGCGCAGGCGTGCATAGGGGCCGATCAGCGCACCGCCCCCGACCTCGATGCGGTCCTTGGCGCTGACCCCGCCTTCGATGTGCGTGTAGGGATGGATGACCGCGCCCGGGCCGATGCTGGCATTGCTGATGCTGCAGTGCGCGCCGATGCGCACGCCCTCGCCCAGTTCCACGCGGCCGGCGAAGACGCAGTTGATGTCAATCTCCACGTCCTGGCCGCAAAGCAGTTCGCCGCGCACGTCGAAGCGTGCCGGGTCGGCCAGGCGCACGCCCTGCTCCATGAGGCTGCGCGCCGCGCGCTGCTGGTAGGCGCGCTCGAGCTCGGCCAGCTGCACCGGGCTGTTGACGCCGGCCACCTGCAGCGCGTCGGCGATCTTGTGGCCCACCACGGGCACGCCCTGTGCAACCGCGAACTTCACCACGTCGGTCAGGTAGTACTCGCCCTGGGCGTTCTGGTTGTCCAGCCGGCCCAGCCAGGGCTTGAGCAGGCGCGCGGGCACGGCCATGATGCCGCTGTAGACCTCGCGGATCTGGCGCTGGGCCTCGGACGCGTCCTTGTGCTCGACGATGGCCTGCACCGCGCCCGCGGCATCGCGCACGATGCGCCCATAACCCGTGGGATCGGCGAACTCGATGGTCAGCAGGGCCAGCTTGTCGCCACCACAGGCCGCGATCAGCGCGCCCAGGGTCTCGACCTGGGTCAGCGGCACATCACCCGAGAGCACGACCACGATGCCGTCATCGGGCAGGGCCGGCACGGCCTGCTGCACCGCGTGGCCCGTGCCGAGCTGCGGCTCCTGGCGTACGAACTGCAACATGCCGCCGCCCGGGTGCACCACGCCGGCCTCGACCTCGGCCGCACCATGGCCCGTGATGACCACCACGCGCCGCGCCTTCAACCCCACGGCGGTGTCCACCACGTGCTGCAGCAGCGCACGCCCGGCCAGACGGTGCAATACTTTGGGCAGACGGCTTTTCATGCGCGTGCCTTTACCCGCGGCCATGATGACCACATCCACTGCCTGTCCGTTCTGCTTCATGCGCCTTCCTGTGATGACAACCTTGCCCCGCATTATCCGTGCGCCGCTGCTGGTTCTGCTGCTCCTTTTGGGGGGGCTGCAGCGCCATGCAGACCGGCTACAACAACGCCCCCTCGCTGCTCTACTGGTGGTTGGACGGCTACATCGACTTCAGCCCCGGCCAGGCCGACCCGGTGCGCGACAGCCTGGCGTCGCTGCAGGCCTGGCACCGGCGCGAAGAGTTGCCGGCCTATGCCAACCTGCTGCAGGGCCTGCAGCAGAGTGCCGCCCAGGATGTCACGCCCCAGCAGGTCTGCCAGCAGCTGGAGCAGGCGCGTGGCCATCTGCAACGCCTGGGCACGCAGGGCGCCATGGCCCTGGCCCCGCTGGTGCCCACCTTGGAAGCCGGCCAGCTGCGCCAGCTGGCGCGTCAGCTGGAGAAGCACGACCAGAAGTGGCGCGAGGAATGGCTGGACGGCACGGACGAAGAGCTGCTGCAGCGCCGCCTCAAGCGCACTGTGGACCGCTACGAAGACTTCTACGGACGCCTGAGCGAGGCCCAGCGCCAGTACCTGCGCCAGCGGCTCGCAGACGTAGGCTTCGATGCGCGCATCGTCTGGGCCGAGCGCCTGCGTCGCCAGCAGGACCTGCTGCGTGTGCTGCAGGAGCACCGCCATGGCGAGCGACCCGCGCACGTGGAAGCCGAACTCATGGCCTGGGTGCAGCGCAGCTTCGAGCCGCCCGATCCCGCGACGCGGGCCTATCTGAAAGGGCTCGTGGAACAGGGCTGCCTGACCCTGGCCGAGCTGCACAACGGCAGCAGCCCGGAGCAGCGCCGTCGCCTGGCCGGCAAGCTGCAGGGCTATGAGAGCGATTTGCGGGCGCTGATCGCCGCCCGCTGAGGCCTGGCCCGGCGGCCCAGGCTCTGCCAGAATGGCCGGACCCCACCCGCACCGGAGGTTCTCCACGATGCCATCCGGTCGGCTGCTGCGCGCAGCAGGTCGAATGTAGCTATCCGGGGTGAGAGAGGGAGCTACAACACGAAAGGCCAGCCGGGGCTGAAGCCCCAACTGGCCTTTCCGCGCTAAAGCGCTGGCTCAGCAAGAACGTTCAGCTCTGCAAAGCGGCCCACATCTGCTGGTCGCGCTCGGCGGTCCAGATGCGCGGGTGCTTGATGCCGCTGGCCTCGTCGTAGGCGCGCGTCACATCGAAGGGCAGGCAGTGCTCGTAGATGAAGACATGGCCGAAGATCGGGTCCATGGCCTTGCGGGTGTGGGCCATCGCGGCCTTGAGGTCCATGCCCTGGGCCACGGCTTCCTGCGCGGCGCGGTACAGGGTCTGCACCCAGCGCTTCGTGTAGTCGAGTGACTTGTTGACGTTGGCCTGGCCCTTCATGGCCTCGCCGCGGCCCGGCACCAGGTACTCGGCCTGGAGCGCGCGCAGCGCCTCGAGCGTGGCCGGCCACTCGGCCAGCTGGGCGTCACCGGTGTAGACGCCGGCCTCGTACTCGACGAGGTCGCCCGAATACAGCACCTTTTCCTCCTCGACCCAGGCGATGGTGTCGCCGCGCGTGTGGCCCGGCCCCGGGCTCCAGATCTGCACCACCACGCCGCCGAGGTTGATCGACAGCTTGCCCGGCACCTCGCCCTTGACGGGGTTGCCGCCGCCGATCACCATGGTCGGCCAGGTCAGTCCGGGCACGGTCTCGGCATTGCGGAACAGGCGCGGGAAGCGCTCCATCTCGCTCTTCATGTCCTGCGCGCCGCGCTCGCGGATCAGGTCCAGCGTGCCCTGGCTGGCGATGATCTCGGTCGCACCCTCGGCCGCGTAGGCATAGGCGCCGAGCACACGCACCGCGTGGTAGTGCGTGAGCAGCACGTACTTGATGGGCAGCTCGCTCACGGCGCGGATCTTGGCGATCAGGTCCCGGGCCATGGCCGGCGTGGCCGTGGCGTCGCTGACCAGGATGAAGCGGTCTCCGATGATCACGCCGGAGTTCGGGTCGCCCTCGGTGGTGTAGGCCCAGCAATGCTCGCTCAGGCGCTCGAAGGTGGTCTGCTTGTCCGTCAGATCGGCTTGCGAGGCGAAGGCTTTGCCCATGGTGGCTCCTAGGTGATGGAGCGGCGATTTTACGGAAGCGTCATCCCTGACCTTGAGCGCCAACCGCGCAGCAGCCTCAGCTCATACCGGGCACAGGCCACACCACGCCGTTGTCGTTGAGGATGGCGTCCAGCGGCATGTCGTGCGGCTCGGGCTCGAAATCGTCAAGATAGCCCATGGTGAAACCCAGCCCCACGGTGTAAGGCTTGGGCTGCAGGGTCGCCAGCGTGCGGTCGTAGAAGCCGCCGCCATAGCCCAGGCGGTAGCCCCCGGGCCCGTAGCCCACGCAGGGCACGAAGAGCAGCGTGGGCACGATGACCTCGGTGTCCTTGGGCTTGGGGATGCCATAGGCATCCTCTTCCATGGGGCAGCCCGGGTACCAGGCGTGGAAGGTCAGGGTCTTGTGCACCTTGTCGATCACGGGCAGGCCGATGCGCCGCGGCTGCGGGTTGTCCAGCAGCTCGCCGTCCTCTTTCCAGCGGTGCAGGGCTGGCAGGGGATCGAATTCGCCCTTGATCGGCCAATACGCACCGATCACCAGGTCATGGCGCCCCACGAGCCAGATGCGCATCACCTGTTGCAAAAGTGCCGCGCGCTGTAGGCGATCGGACAGGTTCAGGCGTTGCGTAATCAGTCGCTGGCGCAGGTTTTTCTTCTCTTGTGCCCTTTTTTCCGCTGGAGTGTCCATAATTTCGACATGCGTTTTCAAGCCATTCTGACATCCTTCGCCCTGGGTCTGGTTTTGGGGCTGCCCGCAGGGGCTGCACCGGCCAAGGCCAAGGCGCGCGTCCAGCCCAACCAGGACGCGCTGATCACCGACATGGCCGAGGCCTACAAGAAGCCCGACACCCGGCGTCTGGCCGCCTTGCTGCCCCAGGTCCAGGGCCATGTGCTCGAGCCCTGGGCCGCCTACTGGGAGCTCAGCGCCCGCCTCGAAGAGGCCAAGACGCCCGAGATCGAAGCCTTCCTCACGCGCTACGCCGGCAGCTACCAGGAAGACCGCCTGCGCAACGACTGGCTGCTGCTGCTGGGCAAGCGGCGCGACTGGGGCCGCTTCCAGGCCGAATACGCCAAGTTCCGCATGCAGGACGACCCCGAAGTGCGCTGCCACGCCCTGCACGCGGCCTACGCCACCCAGGGTGAAGACGTGGCCGCCCAGGTGCAGGAGCTCTGGCTGGCCCAACGCGACCCGGACGAGGGCTGCGCCGCGGCGGCCGAGCGCCTGCTCAAGGACGAACGGCTCGACCCCATGGTGGCCTGGCACCGCGCCCGCCTGGGTTTCGAATTCGACAAGCCGCGCATCGCCCAGCAGGCCGTGGGCCTGCTCAACGCCGACTGGGCCAACGGTCTCAACACCCTCTACGCCAATCCCAAGCGCTACCTCGACGAGAAGCTCACGGCCTTGCGCCCCAAGACACGCGAGTGGGTCACGCTGGCCATGATCCGCCTGGCCTCGAGCGACCCCGGGGCCGCAGCCGAAGAGGTCAACAAGCTGCGCTGGCGCGCCCAGCTCACCCAGGAGGAACGCAGCTGGGTCTGGGGCGTAATCGGCAAGCGCGCCGCGCGCCTGCACTCGGACAAGGCGCTCGAGTACTACGCCCAGGGTGAAGAGCGCTTCATGCACAGCGACCACCTGGTCTGGAAGGTGCGCGCCGCCCTGCGCGCCAACGACTGGCAGCAGGTGCACGACAGCATCGCCGCGCTCGGCGAGAGCCAGTTGCGTGACCCGACCTGGATCTACTGGCGCGCCCGCGCCCTGCTGGCCCTGCAGGCGCCCCATGCCGAGCTGCGCTCGCGCACCCTGCTGCAGTCCATCGCCTCGCCGCGCGGCTTCTACGAGCAGCTGGCCATGGAAGAGCTGGGCCAGCGCATCGTGCCGCCCGCAGCACCGGCCCCACTGACCGAAGAGGAGCTGCAGGCCGCACGTGACAACGCTGGCCTCAAGCGCGCACTGGCCGCCATCCAGATCGGCCTGCGCACGGAGGGCGTGCGCGAGTGGAACTACAGCACCAATCTGCACCAGCGCGGCGGCATGAACGACCGCGAGCTGCTGGCCGCCGCCGCCATCGCCTGCGAACAGCAGGTCTGGGACCGCTGCATCAACGCCAGCGAACGCACCCGCAGCGTGATGGACTATGCGCAGCGCTTCCCCACCCCCTACAAGCAGGAGGTCGAGCGCCGCGCCGAACTCACGGGCCTGGAACCGGCCTTCGTCTACGGCCTGATCCGCCAGGAAAGCCGCTTCATCCTCGAGGCCAAATCGGGCGTGGGCGCGGCCGGCCTCATGCAGGTCATGCCCGCCACGGCGCGCTGGACCGCACGGCGCATCGGCATGAACAACTTCAAGCCCAAGCAGATCACCGAGCGCGACACCAACATCGCCATCGGCACCGGCTACCTCAAGCTCGTGATGGACGCCTTCGACGGCTCCATGCCCCTGGCCGCCGCCGCCTACAACGCCGGCCCGAGCCGCTCCAAGCTCTGGCGCGGCCAGAGCGGCGACCCGGTGCTCGAAGCCGCGGTCTGGGCCGAGAACATCCCCTTCGGCGAGACGCGCGACTACGTCAAGAAGGTGCTGGCCAACACCGTCAACTACGCCGCTGTGCTGACGGGTGCGCCCCAGTCGCTCAAGACGCGCCTGGGCTTCGTCGGCCCGCTGGGCGTGGACAAGCCCGAGCCGGTCGAAGAGCTGCCATGAAACGCGTCCTGGTGCTCGGCGGCACCGGCTTTGTCGGCCGCCATGTCTGCGAACACCTGGCCCGACTGGGCTGGGCTGTGACCGTGCCCACGCGCCGCGCCACGAACGCGAGCGCGATCCAGCACCTACCGGGTCTCACGGTGCTCGAAGCCGACGTGCATGACGAAAGCGTGCTGCGCCACCTGCTGGCCGGGCACGACGCCGTGGTCAACCTCGTGGCCATCCTGCACGGCCGCGAAACCGATTTCCAGCGTGTCCATGTCGAGCTGCCCGAGAAGCTCGCCCGCGCCTGCCTGAGCGCAGGCGTACCGCGGCTGGTGCACATCAGCGCCCTGGGCGCCGATGCCGGCGCCGCCGACACCGCCCCCTCGCGCTACCTGCGCAGCAAGAGCCGCGGCGAGGCCGCGCTGCAGGCTGCAGCGGCCCAGGGCCTGCAGCTCACCGTGCTGCGTCCCAGCGTGATCTTCGGCGCCGACGACCGTTTCCTCAACCTCTTCGCCCGGCTGCAGCGTCTCTTCCCCTTGATGCCGCTGGCCGGCGCCAAGGCGCGCTTCCAGCCGGTGTGGGTGGAGGATGTGGCCGCGGCCGTGGTGCGCTGCCTGCAGGAGCGCAGCAGCATCGGCCAGACCTACGAACTCTGCGGCCCCACCGTGATGACGCTGCGCGAGATCGTGCAGCTGGCCGGCCGTGCCGCCGGCGTGCCGCGCCCCGTGCTGCCCCTGCCCGATGCCCTGGGCCGGCTGCAGGCGCTGTGCATGGAACTGGCACCGGGTGAACCACTGATGAGCCGCGACAACCTCGACTCGATGAAGGTCGACAACGTGGCCACAGGCCGTCTCCCCGGCCTGGATGCGCTGGGCATCACGGCCACCGGCCCAGCCGCCGTGGCGCCGGACTATCTGGGCATCGGCGACCGGCTGCTCGGCTTGCGCGAGCGCTACCGGCGGCGCTAGGGTCCTGTCCCGGAACTAGTGGCACGCAATGAAAGCTGCGCTTTCATGTGCAAGTGATGGACGGGACCGGCCCTAACTAAGCTCATGCCCATGCTCAAGCTCTACATCGGCAACAAGAACTATTCGTCCTGGTCCATGCGGCCCTGGGTGCTGCTGCGCCAGGCCGGCATCCCGTTTGAGGAAGTGCTGGTGCGCTTCGACTCCTTCGAGGCCAACTCGCAGTTCAAGCAGGCCATCGCCGGCCTCAACCCCGCGGGCAAGGTGCCGGTGCTGACCGACGGTGAGCTGGTGATCTGGGACACGCTGGCGATTGCCGAGTACCTGGCCGAGCAGTTTCCCGAGAAGCAGCTCTGGCCGGCGGACCAGGCGGCCCGCGCGCGGGCCCGCAGCGTCTGCGCCGAGATGCACGCAGGCTTTGGCGCGCTGCGCCAGCACTGCACACAGAACATCGAGGCCTCGCTGCCCGAGGTCGGTGCCCTCATCTGGCGCGACCAGCCGGCCGTGCGCGCCGACGTGGCGCGCCTGGTCGCCATGTGGAGCGAGCTGTTGGCCCGGCATGGCGGCCCCATGCTGTTCGGCCCCTTCACCATCGCCGACGCCTACTACGCGCCGGTCTGCATGCGCTTCAAGACCTACCAGCTGCCGGTGCCGCCGGTCATCACCGCCTATGTGGAGCGCGTGGCCGCGCTGCCCGGCGTGGCGGCCTGGATCCGTGAGGCACTGGCCGAGGCCGATTTCTGCGCCTTTGAAGAACCCTACCGCCTGAAGCGCTGAATACCGTTGGCCCTGAGCCGGTCGAAGGGCTGGCACACCACGCGGGCTGCGACCAGCTCAGCCCGAACGGTGGGCTGAGCACGGAGCGAGGGGCTAAACTGCCACCCATGCAGATCTACATGGTGGGCGGCGCGGTGCGCGACGCCCTGCTCGGCCTGCCGGTCCAGGACCACGACTGGGTCGTGGTGGGCGCCACCCCGGAAGAGATGGTGGCGCAGGGCTATGTGCCCGTGGGCAAGGATTTCCCGGTCTTCCTGCACCCGCAGAGCAAGGAAGAGCATGCGCTCGCACGCACCGAGCGCAAGACCGCGCGCGGCTACAAGGGCTTCGCCATCCACACTTCGCCCGAGGTGACGCTGGAGGAGGACCTGGCGCGGCGCGACCTCACCCTCAACGCCATCGCCGTGCCGCGCGAGCATTGCCGGCCCGATGGCTCCTTCGACGCCGCGCACCTCGTCGACCCCTGGCAGGGCCGGCGCGACATCGAACAACGGGTCTTCCGCCACGTGACGCCGGCGTTCCGCGAAGACCCGGTGCGCATCCTGCGCGTGGCCCGGCTGTCGGCGCGCTTCACCGACTTCACGGTCGCGCCCGAGACGATGACGCTGATGCGCCACATGGTCGAGGACGGCGAGGTCGACCACCTGGTGGCCGAGCGCGTCTGGCAGGAGCTGAGCCGCGGCCTGATGGAAACCAGACCGTCGCGCATGTTCGACGTGCTGCGCGCCTGCGGCGCCCTGCAGCGCCTGCTGCCCGAGGTGGACCGCCTCTGGGGCGTGCCGCAGCCCGAGGCCCACCACCCCGAGGTCGACACCGGCGTGCACCTGATGATGGTGCTGGACATGGCGGCGCAGCTGCAGGCCCCGCTGACCGTGCGCTACGCCTGCCTGGGCCACGACCTGGGCAAGGGCACGACGCCGGCCGAGGTGCTGCCGCGCCATATCGGCCACGAGGAGCGCAGTGTGCGCCTGCTCAGGGGTTTTTCCGAGCGCCTGCGCGCACCGGTCGATTGCCGCGAACTGGCCGAGGTCGTGGCGCGCGAGCACGGCAACATCCATCGCAGCGGCACGCTGGGCCCGGCGGCCCTGTTGCGCCTGCTGGAGCGCTGCGACGCCATCCGCAAGCCGCAACGCTTTGCCGAGGCCTTGCTGGCCTGCGAATGCGATGCCCGCGGCCGCCTGGGCCTGGAAAACGAGCCCTACCCCCAGGCCGCACGGCTGCGGGGCGTGCTGGACGCGGTGCTGGCCCAGCCCACGCAGGAGATCGCCGAGCGCGCCCTGGCCCAGGGCCACAGCGGCAAGAAGATCGGGGAGCTGATCCACGCGGCCCGCGTGCAGGCCGTGGCCCGGCATCTGGGCATGGACGCGCAATAGCCGAGCAGGCTGCTCGGCTGCTGGCGCTCACCGGCAGAAGTGGCGGCGCGAGCGCATCATGGGGCCATGCCTGCGCCGCCCCGCAATGTCTTCAACCCGCCCCTGGCCGAGGGTGTGCGGCGTTATGGCTTCCGCAAATGGTATGAACGCGAACTGCTCTCCAGCCACGCCCACCTGCTGCTGACGCTGCTGAGCAGCGTGGCGCTGATCGGCTTGCTGGAAGCCTTCCAGGACGCCAGCCCCGCCGACAAGCTGCTCAACGTGCTGCTCTTCATCGCCAGTGCAGCCATCGGCCTGTGGTCGCTGCGGCGCTACCTCTACCTGCTCACGCACGCCGAGGAAGTGGCCAACCAGGCCAACTGCCCGGCCTGCGGCAGCTATGCGCGCTTCGAGGTGATGGGCGAGGACCGGCGCAGCGGGCAGATTGCCGTCTGCTGCCGCGCCTGCCGGCAGGAGTGGACCATCGAGGCCTGAGCCAGCCTTTAACGGAGTTGTTGGCGCACCCAGGCCGCGATCTGCGCCGGGTTCGTCATGGCCCCGGGCTGGCGCGCCACCTCACGCCCGCCCACGAAGAGCGCCAGCGTCGGGATGCTGCGGATGTTGAAACGCGCCGCGAGCTGCTGCTCGTCCTCGGTGTTGACCTTGGCCAGGCGCACCTGGGGTTCCAGCTGCGCCGCGGCCTGCTCGAAGGCCGGCGCCATCATGCGGCAGGGCCCGCACCAGGGCGCCCAGAAGTCCACCAGCACCGGCAGCTCGCTGCGCCCGATGTGGCGTTCGAAGGAGGCCGCGTCCAGCGCGACCGGATGGCCGGCAAACAGCGGCAGGTGGCAGCTGCCGCAATCGGGTGCCTTGCCCAGGTCGGCCACCTTCACGCGGTTCGTGGTGTGGCAGTGCGGACAGACGATGTGGCGTGTTTCGCTCATGGGCATCCCTTTCTGCCCTGGCAGATGGGGGTCAGGGGTATGCAATTCAAGTCAGATGAAGCGCGCTATGCCCGCGGCCACCAGGCTCAGGATGATGGTGGTGGTGAAGGGCAGGTTGAACTCGCGACCGAAGATCCTGAAGTTCAGGTCGCCCGGCAGGCGGCCGAAGCCGATGCGCTTGAACCAGGGCGTGACGGCGTTGATCAGCAGCAGGATGATGAAGATGGCGAGCAGCCAGCGGAACATGAGTCGCCTTCGAGAACTTTAGAGCGTATGGGTGCGGTCGCCCGCGGCCAAGCCCAGCGCCGCCCAGGGCTCGCCCGCGGCCAGGCCGATGACCTTGAAGAGCTCGCCCATCTCGTGCTCCATCAGCAGCTTGTGGGCCTGGGCGCGCGCGGGCAGCTCGGCACTTTCCATCAGGCCGGCCAGACCGCAGTTGAGCAGGAAACGGCCTTGCGAGGTGTAGCCCAGCACCTGCATGCCGGACTCCTGCGCGGCCAGCGCGATGCCGGTGAAATTGACGTGGGCCGTGATGTCCTTGAGCCCCACGTCGGTCAGCGGATCAGGGTCGGACTGGTGGGCGCGGTGGCACATGACCGTGCCCATATGGCGTTGCGGGTGGTAGTACTCGGCCTCGGGAAAGCCGTAGTCGATGAAGAAGGCCGCGCCGCGGCGCAGGCGCTCGGCCAGGGTGCGCATGAAGGCCTCGGCCTGAAAATGGATTTCCGTCAGATAGTCGTGCGCGCCTTCCACCTCCACGGGCGGGCGCAGCCTCGTCGGCCGGTCGGACCAGACGAAGCGCTCACCGTCGGCCGCCACCCCGCGCTCGTGCCAGACACCGGCCTTGCGCACCAGCAGCTGCACGGGCATGGCGTCGAGCACCTCGTTGCCCACCACCACGCCCTGCATGCGCGCGGGCAGCTCGGCCGCCCACTGCACACGCTCGCCGTACTTCTGCAGCGTCTGCTGCTGGCGCGCGCGCAATGCACCGGAGACGTCGACGATGGTGTAGCGGCGCACGCGCGAGCCCAGCATCTCGAGCAGCTGCTGCGCCAGCGCCCCCGAGCCGGCGCCGAACTCCCAGATCTCGTCGGTCTGCGTGCGCTCCAGCGCCTCGCCCACCTGGGCCGCGAGCGCGCGGCCGAACAGCGGCGAGAGCTCGGGCGCGGTCACGAAATCGCTGCCCGAGCCGGGCATGAGCCCGAGCTTGCGCAGGTCGTTGGCGTAATAACCCAGGCCCGGCGTGTAGAGCGCGCGGTGCATGAAATCGTCGAACGGCAGCCAGCCGCCCGCCGCCTGGATGGCCTGCGCCACGCGGGTGGCAAGGGGGGTCGTTAAACTCTGGGCTGTACTGCTCACGCCCCGAATTATGTCCCTCCCCGCCCGCACGGTCCTGGTCACCGGCTCGGCCAAGCGCCTGGGCCGCGAGATCGCGCTCGCGCTCGCACAGGCCGGCTGGCAGATCGCCGTGCACTACCGCGGCTCGCAGGACGAAGCCATGCAGACCGTGGCCGACTGCGAGCAGCTGGGCGTGAGCGCTGCGCCCTTCGACGTCGACCTGGCCGATGAGGCCGCGGTTCGCGCCCTGCTGCCGCGCGTGATCGCACACTTCGGTCAGGTCGACGCCGTGGTCAACAGCGCGGCCCTCTTCGAGTACGACAGCGCGGCCAGCTTCAGCTATGCCGCGCTGGAAAAACACCTGCGTGCCAACACGGCGGCGCCCATCGTGCTGGCCCAGGCCCTGCACGCCCATGTGCAGGAGCGCGCGGGCGACGGCGTGGTGGTCAACCTGCTGGACCAGAAGCTCTGGAACCAGAACCCCGATTTCCTGAGCTACACGCTCTCCAAGGCCGCGCTCGAAGCGGCCAACACCATGCTGGCCCTGGCCCTGGCGCCCGATGTGCGCATGGTGGGCGTGGCGCCCGGGCTCACGCTGACCAGCGACTACCTCACGCCCGAGAAGTTCGAGGCCCTGCACCAGCTCGCGCCGCTGGGCCGCTCGTCCACGCCGGCCGATGTGGCCGGCGCCGTGAAGTTTGCGCTGGAGAACAGCGCCCTCACCGGCACCACCCTGCTGGTCGACGGCGGCCAGCACCTGCAGCGCTTCACGCGCGATTTTTCGATGATGTGAAGCCGGGGCCACCCGCAGAGACCCGCATGACCAAATCCATCGGCACCCAGATCCTCACGCTCACCGGCCTGCGCTTCGACGCCAACCTGGGCATCCTCGACCACGAGAAACGCGCGCCCCAGCCCATCCTGGTCGACGCCGAGCTCAACCTCGGCCCCCAGCCCCTGCAGCCGCACGACGACGACATCAACCATGTGCTGGACTACCGCAAGGTGCGCCAGATCATCATCGACGAATGCCGCTCCGAGCACCTGAACCTGCTCGAAAGCATGATCGGCAAGCTGGCCAACCGCCTGCTGCAGCTGCCGGGCGTGATCGGCGTGCGCGTGAAAATCGTCAAGCTGGAGATCTTCGACGACTGCGAAGTCGCCATCCGGGCCGAAACCGGCCAGTGGTGAGCTGTCAGGAACAATTGAGTCTGCAATTCGACAATTCAGTCTGCAATTCGTTCCCATACAAATCAATGGCTTACGTAAGCCGACTCGCATGGTTTGCAATTTCAGCAGGCTTGCCCCCCGTCAAATCTCCCTAGGTAACAGACACTGGCTCAAATCGGTCAATTGCGCGGGGACAACGTAGGTCGATGGGAGAACCTTGAAAGTCTGATATGCAGCGTTTGCTGCTGCTCGGAATAAATGCTTCAACTGACCGCTCGCGAGCACACCGGTCATTCACAGATCCTTCGACGATTGAATGTCCAAGGGTTTTCGGTGGGCAAAAGCGCATCATGGTCACCCACATGCGGCGTTTGTTACGCTGCACTGGGCACCACGGGTCAATTTTGCTCGCTACCGTGCACGATTCTCAAGCTTTTTCCTCTCGCTACGAAGAGCCGCCAGGATATTTGAGCTAACATTTATTTCAGGATCAAAGGGGGACAGGCGAAGATGATAGTTGGCATGGCATCCACGTCTATCGCTTCGAGCGCGTCGGTTGTGGCGCCAGCACTTGATCCGCTCGAGTTCGCCCGGGGCGCGCTTTGCGCGGCGACCTTCGAGGCTGCTGATGCAGCGCGCGAAACGCACGTCGCGAAGCTTCACAGCTTGTTCGAGCGAGCCGGCTTAGCGTCGTCAATGGAGGTCGCCCTCGGAACCATGCAGTTCCTGCGTGAGGCCGAGCCACTGGGCAACGGATATTGGACTGCCGCTCCCGTCCGCGTTGTTGAGCTCGGCCCCGATTGCCACCTCTTGGTGGGGCCGCAACCCACATCGGAGCTGCAGCGGCACTTTGCCGGCCTTCGTCGGGCCGGGTCGGGACGCGTGATGAATCGTGTCGGCACTGCGGCGTTGCCTAGGCAATCGCAGGCGGCTTGGCGAGGGAGTGACGGAAACGACGCATGCGCGTGGACACAGGCCACCATCAGTTCGGCAGTGAAGCAATTTGCGCCGTCGATTGTCGCAGACAACCTGCAAGTTTTCGCTGTCCGGCAAGCTGGCGGAAAGCGCCACGAGTCAGTCTGGGTTTCTGCGGGGAGCTGTCCCCCATGCGAATGGCGCGGCGTCGGGCTTTTCCGCGCGCGAACTGGTGCGACGCGCTATCGCTATTTCCTGGGGAAACACGAGGCTGGCAAAGAGTTTCTGGAGGGGCCGGCGGTCCTCGACGCGGCGCGGGTTCAATGCGGACTCGCGGCTCTGCAGAGTCAGCCGTTGACGACCACCATCACAACCATCTCCGGCACGACTTCGATTTCCCTGCCAGTGGCTCCACCCCGATCCGTGAGACGCCTGCTCGTCGCGCTTTGCGAAGCAGATCCAAGATCGTTTGGGCGCGTCTGGACATGTTGTGTCCCAGCCTATGTGCCGGTACTACTAGAAGCGCTGCAAGAACTCAGTTCACATCGACGACCTACAACGTTTGACCGAAGCTGGAAGGAAACAGGGTAGTCAAGTACTGAACCTACTTATCCAACTTGCTAACGTAGTCAAAGTTCCTTTGGTATTCAGTGGAACACACCAGATGGCCAGAGTTTTGGCGGGTTCTCTGGAGGCAGCACGGCGTAGCTCCTCAGGAGGGATCGAAGACCTTCCGCTGCCCAAGTCAAGTTCTGATCCGCATTTTAGGCTGCTGGTTAAGGCCTTAGCAGCGTATCAGTACATGGATGAGCCGGTCCCGTTTGACCAAACCTGGGAGCAGAAGCTCTTTGACCTGTCGCTGGGCCTACCTGCTGTGCTGGTCACGGTCGTTACTCACGCTCAAAAGCTAGCACTCCGCGAAGGGGCGCGCCGTCTTGAGCTATCTCACCTGGACCGAGCTTTCGAGAAAAACTGCGCCTTGCTCAAACCTGCACTTCAGGCACTGCGTAGTGAAGACCCGAACCGCTATCTGATCTATGAGGATCTGTTGCCTGCGAAGACTCAGCTTGACGCCGAGCATGCACGCATCTTTAAAGCGACCCGCTCTTCAGCATTTTCCATGTGATGGAAGACCCATACCTCCATTTAGAAGAGGCTCGGCAGGCCCTGTGCGCGCATTTCCCGTGTCCTCTTGCGGGAGAAACGCTTTACAGTGTATGCGCTCGATTTCACTACCTTACTGCTGTCCGACGCCCAGCTCTGACT
>LNFM01006260.1_pt1 | contig 19736 bp, 16 predicted proteins | sample 596031 | NCBI WGS metagenome assembly LNFM01 (sample SAMN04254537, study PRJNA301005) | activated carbon metagenome | isolation source: dual media filters at the Ann Arbor, Michigan drinking water treatment plant | place: USA: Ann Arbor | reverse complement strand
CACCGTCACCGCCGGCATCGTCAGCGCCAAGCAGCGCGACACCGGCGACCTGCTGCCGCTGATCCAGACCGACGTCGCCATCAACCCCGGCAACTCGGGCGGTCCGCTGCTCAACCTGCGCGGCGAGGTGGTGGGCATCAACTCGCAGATCTACAGCCGCTCGGGCGGCTTCATGGGCATCAGTTTCGCGATCCCCATCGACGAGGCCACGCGCGTGGCCGATCAGCTGCGCACCAGCGGACGGGTCATCCGCGGCCGCATCGGCGTGCAGATCGGCGCCGTCACGAAGGACGTGGCCGAGAGCATCGGTCTGGGCCAGCCGCGCGGCGCGCTGGTGCTCAGCGTCGAAAAGGACGGGCCGGCCGACAAGGCCGGTGTCGAGGCCGGTGACATCGTCGTCAAGGTCGACGGCCGTGCCGTCGAGAAGCAGGGCGACCTGCCGCGCCTCATCGGCAGCATCAAGCCCGGCAGCAAGAGCCAGCTGCAGGTCTTCCGCCGTGGCGCCACCAAGGACTTGAACGTCACCGTCGCCGAGTTCGAGGCTGATCGCCCGGTGCGCCGTGCCGGCGCCGAGCCGACGCCGTCCGCGCCCACGGTGAAGAGCGTGCTGGGCCTGACGGTGTCGGACCTGACCGAAGCGCAGAAGAAGGAACTGCGGGTGCGCGGCGGCGTGCGGGTCGAGGCCGTCGACGGCGCGGCGGCGCGTGCCGGCGTGCGCGAGGGCGATGTCGTCCTGTCGATAGACAACACCGAGATCGCCGACAGCAAGCAGTTCACGGCCGTGGCGAGCAAGGCCGAGAAGGCCCGGGCCGTCAGCGTGCTGGTGCGGCGTGGCGAATGGACCAACTACCTGGTGATCCGCCCGGCGCGCTGAACGGGTCGCCGCGCCGAGCCTGTGCGGCTCGGCGCGGGTGCCGGCAAGTTGACAGCAACTGCGGGTCTTTCCACATGGTGGGAGGCCAAAGGCGCGGTGGTTGGTGGCGTTAGCGCCCACTTCTCTTGAGAAAGTTAGTGATCTGTCACTTCGATTCCGAAGGGTCGGTGATTAGCGGTACCACCGTCTAGAATGGCGGCCCGCTGGTGCTCATTTACCGTTTCCCAGTATCTCAAGGCGGGCCCGTAAATTGCGTCTCCAGCCGCCGCTGGGGCTTGTGTACATCCTGTGTATAAAACGAGCCTGTCTGATCCCTGCAACGGCCGGAAATCCAGCAATGACGCGGGTTCCCGGCCGGTTCTTTTGGCTACAATGAACTCCCAACAAGCAGTTGCCAAACGTTCTGTTGGAAGGCGCGTCATCCATTTGGACGCGCCTTTTTTTTAGCTTCGGCCCGGCCCCTCGGGCCTTCACATCGCTGCGCGATGTGAGCCTGCGCTGAAGCGGCTGCGCCGCTTTGACCGCAACGCGTTCGACGCGTCATCGATCTGCATGAACCACATCCGCAACTTCTCCATCATTGCCCACATCGACCACGGCAAGAGCACGCTGGCCGATCGCATCATCCAGCGCTGCGGTGGCCTGTCCGACCGCGAGATGGAAGCGCAGGTGCTCGACTCGATGGACATCGAGCGCGAACGCGGCATCACCATCAAGGCGCAGACCGCCGCGCTGGAATACAAGGCGCGCGACGGCCAGGTCTACCAGCTCAACCTCATCGACACACCCGGGCACGTCGACTTCTCTTATGAAGTGAGCCGTTCGCTCAGCGCCTGCGAAGGTGCGCTGCTGGTCGTCGACGCGAGCCAGGGCGTGGAAGCGCAGACGGTGGCCAACTGCTACACGGCGCTGGACCTGGGCGTCACCGTGGTGCCGGTGCTGAACAAGATGGACCTGCCGCAGGCCGACCCGGAGAACGCCAAGAGCGAGATCGAGGACGTGATCGGCATCGACGCCACCGACGCCATCCCTTGCTCGGCCAAGACCGGCATGGGCCTGGACGAGATCATCGAAGCCGTCATCGCCCGCATGCCGGCACCGCGCGGCAACCCCGTCGGCCCACCGCGGGCCATGATCATCGACAGCTGGTTCGACAACTACGTCGGCGTGGTGATGCTGGTGCGTGTCGTCGACGGTTCGCTTTCCAAGGGCGAGCGCATCCGCATGATGGCCACCAACACCGTCTACGGCATCGAGCAGATGGGCGTGTTCACGCCCAAGAGCGTGCCGCGCGACACGCTGAAGGCCGGCGAGGTGGGTTTCGTCATCTGCGGCATCAAGGAACTGCAGGCGGCCAAGGTCGGCGACACGCTGACACTGGACAAGAAGCTGCCCAACAACGCCGGCCCGGCCACCGAGCCCCTGCCGGGCTTCAAGGAAATCCAGCCGCAGGTCTTCGCGGGTCTCTACCCCACCGAAGCCAGCGAGTACGACCAGCTGCGCGACGCGCTGGAAAAGCTCAAGCTCAACGACAGCAGCCTGCGCTACGAACCCGAGGTCAGCCAGGCGCTGGGCTTCGGCTTCCGCTGCGGCTTCCTGGGCCTGCTGCACATGGAGATCGTGCAGGAACGGCTGGAGCGCGAGTTCGACCAGGACCTCATCACCACAGCGCCCAGCGTCGTCTACCAGGTCGAACTGAACGACGGCACCGTGATCCAGGTCGAAAACCCCAGCAAGATGCCCGACCTGGGCCGCATCAAGGAAATCCGCGAGCCCATCGTCACCGTGCACCTGTACATGCCGCAGGACAGCGTCGGCCCGGTGATGACGCTGGCCAACCAGAAGCGTGGCATCCAGCTCAACATGGCCTACCACGGCCGCCAGGTCATGCTGACCTACGAGCTGCCGCTGGCCGAGATCGTGCTGGACTTCTTCGACAAGCTCAAGAGCGTGTCGCGCGGCTATGCCAGCATGGACTACGAGTTCAAGGAATACCGCGCTGCCGACGTCGTCAAGGTCGACCTGATGATCAACGGTGACCGCGTCGATGCGCTGTCCATCATCGTGCACCGCGCGCAGAGCGTGTACCGCGGCCGCGCCGTGGCGGCCAAGATGCGCCAGCAGATCCCGCGCCAGATGTACGACGTGGCCATACAGGCGTCGATAGGCGCGAACGTCATCGCGCGCGAGGACGTCAAGGCGCTGCGCAAGAACGTGCTGGCAAAATGCTACGGTGGCGACATCACCCGCAAGAAGAAGCTGCTCGAGAAGCAGAAGGCGGGCAAGAAGCGCATGAAGCAAATCGGCACCGTCGAGGTGCCGCAGGAAGCCTTCCTCGCCATCCTCCAGGTAGACGACTGACCCAACTATGCCCCCTCGCTCACTTCGTTCGCGCCCCGCCGTGGGGCAGTGCCGTCTTCATGGGGCTGCCCGGCGATGACCGCCATGAGCACCCTCACCGCCGGCCTGTACGGCGCGCTGCTCGTCTACATCGGCGGCTGGTTCCTCGGCTTCTGGACCGGCAACTTCTCGCTGCTGTTGTTCATGCTGACGCTCGTCACGCTGGCTTACTGGCTGGCCGAGCGTTTCCACTTCCAGCCGCAGCGCGAGGCCGCGGCCGAGGCGCTGGAGGCCAACGACGCCACGCGCCGTGCCGAACTCAGGAAGATGGGCATCGAGCGTGTCGACGGCGACGTGCAGGAAGCCAAGGCCCGGCTGCTGATGCAGCCCTGGTGGCTGGACTGGACGGCCGGGCTCTTCCCGGTCATCCTCATCGTCTTCCTGCTGCGCAGCTTCCTCTTCGAGCCCTTCAAGATCCCCTCGGGCTCGATGGTGCCGACGCTGGTGGTCGGCGACCTCATCCTCGTGAGCAAGTTCCACTACGGCGTGCGCCTGCCGGTGATCAACAGGAAGATCGTCGACAACAACCCGGTCGAGCGCGGCGATGTGATGGTCTTCCGCTACCCCGTCGACCCGCGGCTGGACTACATCAAGCGGGTCGTCGGCCTGCCCGGCGACGAGGTGGCCTACCTGAACCAGAAGCTGGCCATCAACGGCCAGCCGGTGGAAACAGTGAGTAAGGGCGAGCACTACGACGACGACAGCCTGAGCTACGCACCGCTGTTCAGCGAGAAACTCGGGGCCGTGGAACACCAGATCCGTGTCGATCCGCGCCGCGGCGCCTACTATGGCCCCGAACCGCACCGCTTTCCTTTTGCCGAGAACTGCCGATACAGCCCCGAGGGCGTGGTGTGCAAGGTGCCACCAGGCCACTACTTCATGATGGGCGACAACCGCGACAATTCGCAGGACTCGCGTTTCTGGGGTTTCGTACCCGACGAGCACATCGTCGGCAAGGCGTTTTTCGTGTGGATGAACTTCGGCAACCTGGGGCGCATCGGCGCTTTCCATTGAGCGAAAGCCCTGTGAACGCGGCAACCGCGTCGGGAGATGGCAAGCCATGAAGGCAGCGACTGCAAGAGGCGCACAGCGCCGCACGGGCCAGAGGCAGCGGGGCGTCACGCTCTTCGGCCTCATGTTCTGGGCCCTGCTCATCGGCTTCGGCGCCTATGTGGTGATCCGCGTCTTCCCCACCGTCAACGAGTACCTGACGATCCAGAGCACGGTCGAGAAGATCGCCCGCGCGCAGCCCGCCACCGTGGCCGAGGCGCGGATGGCCTTCGACAAGCAGAAGGACGTCGAATACTCCATCAGCTCGATCTCGGGCAAGGACCTGATCGTGACGAAGGAGAACGACATGGTCGTCGTCGCCTACGCCTACGACAAGCTGGTGCCTATCTACGGTCCGGTCTACATCCTCATCAAGTACGAGGGGCGTTCACGGTGACCGAGCCCGCGGCGCTGGTGGCGCTGCAACAGCGCCTGGGCTACCGCTTCACGCAACCCGAACTGCTGCGCCGCGCGCTGACGCACCGCAGCTTTGGCGCCGAACACAACGAACGGCTGGAATTCCTGGGCGACGCGGTGCTCAGCCTGGGTGTCTCGGCGCTGCTCTACGCGCGCCACGGCGGCAGCGACGAAGGCGACCTGACGCGCGTGCGCGCCCACCTCGTGCGCGAAGACAGCCTGCACCGCACGGCGCTGGCGCTGGGCGTGCCCGAGGTGCTGCGCATGTCCGAAGGCGAGTTGCGCGGCGGTGGCGCGCTGCGCCCGTCGCTGCTGGCCGATGCGGTCGAGGCCGTGATCGGCGCGGCTTTCCTCGACGGAGGCTTCGAGGCGGCGCAGGCGCTGGTGCAGCGCCTCTTCGGCGAAGTCATCCAGGCCACCGAGGCCGAAAGCTGGAGCAAGGACGCCAAGACCGAGCTGCAGGAGTGGCTGCAGGCGCGCAAGCTGCCCGTGCCGGCCTACCGCATCACCGCCACGCGGGGGCAGGCCCATGCCCAGACCTTCGAGGTCGAGTGCGCCGTGCCGACGCTGGGCCTGGCCGAGCAGGGCGAAGGCAAGTCGCGCCGCACCGCCGAGCAGGAGGCGGCGCGCCGTATGCTCGACGCGCTGAAGGCCAGCGACCAGCCTGGCGGCCCTCTGCGTTCTTGAACATCCCCCGTGAGCGAAGACACCCCCATCGAAACCCCCCAACGCTGCGGCCTGGTCGCCATCGTCGGCCGTCCCAACGTCGGCAAGAGCACGCTGCTCAACGCGCTGGTGGGGCAGAAGATCAGCATCACCAGCAACAAGGCACAGACCACCCGGCACCGCATCACCGGCATCCGCACGCTGGGCGACGCGCAGTTCGTCTTCGTCGACACGCCGGGCTTCCAGATGAAACACGGCACGGCGCTGAACCGCACGCTGAACCGCACCGTGCTCAGCTCGCTGGGCGATGTCGACGTGGTGCTCTTCGTGGTGGAAGCGGGCCGCTTCGGCCTGCCCGACGCCAAGGTGCTGGGCCTGCTGCCACCGGGCAAGCCGGCACTGCTGGTGGCCAACAAGCTCGACACGCTGCAGCGCCGCCAGGACGTGCTGCCCTGGTTGAAGCAGATGCAGGAACGCCACGCGTTTGCCGAATACGTGCCGATGTCGGCCACGCGCGAGGCCGACGTCGAGCGCCTGCTGGGCATCGTGGCGCCCTACCTGCCGCAGCAGCCCTGGTTGTACGAGGAAGACGCGCTGACCGACCGCACCGACCGCTTCCTGGCCGGTGAACTCATCCGCGAGAAACTCTTCCGCCTGACCGGCGACGAGCTGCCCTACAACTGCACCGTCGTCATCGACAGCTTCGTCGAAGAGGGCAACCTGCGGCGCATCGGCGCCACCATCGTCGTCGAGCGCGACGCGCACAAGGGCATGATCATCGGCGAGGGTGGTGAACGCCTGAAGCGCATCGGCAGCGAAGCACGCCAGGAACTCGAACGGCTGTGGGACGCCAAGGTCTTCCTCGAGCTGTGGGTCAAGGTGCGTTCGGGCTGGGCCGACAGCGAGGCCCACCTGCGCAGTTATGGCTACGAGTAGATCCGCGGCACCCCTTCGCGCCTACGTCCTGCACACCCACGACTGGAGCGAGTCCAGTCTGATCGTCGAGCTCTTCACGCGCACCCAGGGGCGCATCGTCGTCGTCGCCAAGGGCGCCAAGCGGCCCACGTCCAACTTCCGCGCCGTGCTGCTGCCCTTCCAGCCGCTGCTGGCCCAGTTGGGCAAGGCGCCGGCCGACGAGCAGGCCGAGATCTTCAACCTGCGCGGCGCCGAATGGGCCGGCGGCCAGCCGTTGCTGGGCGCGGCGGCAATGTTCTCGGGTTTCTACGCCAACGAACTGCTGCTCAAGCTGCTGGCGCGGCAGGACGCGCACCCCGTGCTCTTCGATGCCTACGCCGACACGCTGGTGGCCCTGGGCGCGGGCGAGGACGAGGGCCAGTCGTTGCGCGCCTTCGAACTCGTGCTGCTGCGCGAACTGGGCTGGCTGCCCGAACTCGACAGCGCAACCTTGACGGCCAAGCCGCTGGCAGGCGACACGCGCTACACGCTGACGGCCGAGGGCGGCATCATGGCGCACGCCGAAGGCCTGCCCGGCAGCACCTGGGTGGCGCTGGAAGCGGCGCTGGCGCACCAGGCGCAGGCGGGCAGCGCGGCGGCCCTGCGTGCGGCCTGCGCGCCGGCGGCGACCGCGCTGCGCGGGCCCTTGCGCACGCTGCTTCACTATCATCTGGGCCCCACGCCGCTGCGCACGCGCCAAGTCTGGCAAGGCGTGCAGCGGCTCGTGGACACGCGATGAATCCTCTCGTCCTGCCCGACACCCCTCGCCACGGCGGCACCGCGCTGTCGGTCAACGTCAACAAGGTGGCGCAGCTGCGCAACACGCGCCACCTGGGCATCCCCAGCGTTGTGCACGCCGCCATGCTGTGCCTGCAGGCCGGCTGCGACGGCATCACCGTGCACCCGCGGCCCGACGAGCGCCACATCCGCACCCACGACGTGCACGACATCGCGGCGCTGCTGAAAGACTGGCCGCAGGCCGAATACAACATCGAGGGCAACCCCTTCCACAACCTGATGGGTTTCATCCGCGCGGTGAAACCGGCCCAGGCCACCTTCGTGCCCGACAGCGAAGGTCAGTTCACCAGCGACCACGGCTGGGACCTGGCCGCCGATGGAGAACGCCTGCGTCCGCTGATCGACGAGTGCCATGCGCTGGGCGTGCGCGTCAGCCTGTTCATGGATGCCGAGCCTGGTGTGATGGCCGGTGCGCGCGCGGTGGGCGCCGACCGGGTCGAGCTCTACACCGAGCCCTACGCGGCCGCTCACGGCAAGGAAGGGCAGGGTGGACAGTTGCGGCGCTTCGCCGCCGCGGCCGTCGCCGCGCAGGCCGCCGGTCTGGGCGTCAACGCCGGCCACGACCTGAACCGCGACAACTTGACCGACTTCCTGCGCGCCGTGCCCGGCGTGCTCGAAGTCTCCATCGGCCATGCCCTGATCGCCGATGCGCTCGAATTCGGCTTGCCGGAGACGGTGCGCCGCTACCGCGCCTGCATCGCGCAAGTGAACCTGGCCCCCGAGACGCCTGCGGCGTCGCCCCCCCACGGGGGTGTGTCCGCCTTGGGGCGGCCCGGCGGCGGACGCCAGCCGTGATCTACGGCATCGGCACCGACATCTGCGACATCCGCCGCATCGAGGCCACCGTCGCCCGGCGCGGCGACCGCTTCGCCGAACGTGTGCTGGGCCCGGCCGAACTGCAGGTCTTCCACGCCCGCCGCGCACGTGTCGAGGCGCGTGCCATGCGCTTCCTGGCCACACGGTTTTCGGCCAAGGAAGCTTTCTCCAAGGCCATCGGCCTGGGCATACGCTGGCCGATGACCTGGAAGGCCTGCGAGATCCTCAACGAGCCCAGCGGCAAGCCGGTGCTGAAGCTGTCGGGTGAACTGGCCGACTGGTTCGCCGCACGGCAACTCGTGGCCCACGTCACCGTCACCGACGAAACCGACTACGCGGCGTCCTTCGTCGTCGTCGAAACCACGAAAGCCTTGCCATGACATTGCACTGCCCAGTCGTGCTCGACATCGCCGGCACCACGCTGAACGCGGCCGACCGCCGGCGCCTGAAGCATCCGCTGACCGGCGGCGTGGTGCTGTTCGCGCGCAACTTCGAGCACCGGCTGCAGCTCACCGAACTCACGTCGGCCATCAAGCGTGCGCGGCCCGACGTGCTGGTCTGCGTCGACCACGAAGGCGGCCGCGTGCAGCGTTTCCGCACCGACGGCTTCACCGCACTGCCACCGATGCGCGCGCTGGGCGAGCAGTGGATGAAGGACGGCAAGGGCCAGCCCGGCAGCGGCGCGATGAACGCCACCGACGCCGCGGCCGCCTTGGGCTTCGTGATGGCCAGCGAGCTGCGCGCCTGCGGCGTCGACCTCAGCTTCGCGCCGGTGCTCGACCTCGAACACAGCCACAGCCGCGTCATAGGCGACCGCGCCTTCCACCGCGACCCGCGTGTCGTCGCGCTGCTGGCCAGGAGCGTGACGCACGGCATGCTGCGCGCCGGCATGGCGCATTGCGGCAAGCACTTCCCCGGCCACGGTTACGCGGTGGCCGACAGCCACGTCGCGGTGCCGGTGGACAAGCGCAGCCTGAAGGCCATCCTGGCCGACGACGCGCGGCCTTACGAATGGCTCAGCAGCACGCTCACCGCCGTGATGCCGGCGCACGTGGTCTACCCCAAGGTCGACCACCGGCCGGCGGGTTTTTCCGAGCGCTGGCTGAAGGACATCCTGCGCGGCCAGTTCGGCTTCACGGGTGCCGTGTTCACCGACGACCTCAGCATGGAAGGCGCGCGCCACCTCGACGGCAGCCTGCTCGGCTACGCCGAGGCGGCGCTGCTGGCGCTGAACGCCGGCTGCGACCTGGCGCTGCTGTGCAACCAGTCGCTGCATGCCGGCGGCGCGGCGGTGGACAGTCTTCTGGCCGACCTGCAGGCCGCCGCCGCCGATGGCCGCTGGCGGCCCGATCCCGACAGCGAGGCGCGCCGCATCGCGCTGCTGCCGCAGACCGCGCCGCTGCCCTGGGACGAGCTGATGCACGACCCCGTCTACCAACGCGCGCTCGAACGGCTCCCCTGACCATGGTCGACCGCGCGCCCAAGCGCACGCAGATGAGCGACATCGCGCGCCTGGCCGGCGTGTCGGTCTCCACTGTCTCGCGTGCACTCAACGGCAGCCCGCTGATCAACACCGAGACGCGCGAGCGCATCACCGAACTGGCGCGCAGCCTGAACTACAGCATCAACCTCGGCGCGCAGAACCTGAGGCTGCAGAAGAACCAGACCATCGCCGTCGTCGTGCCCTACGACGTGCAGTCGCGCCAGCACATCTCCGATCCGTTTTTCCTGTCCATCGTCGGCGCCATTGCCGATGCGCTGACCGACCTGGGCTACGACATGCTGCTGTCGCGTGTCGACGCCGAGCGGCTGGACAGCGCGGCCGCGCTGTACGACTCCGGCAAGGCGATCGGCTTGATCGTCATCGGCCAGTGGCGCCACCACGACCAGCTCAACGCATTGGCGGCGCGCCGGGTGCCGTTGGTGGTGTGGGGTGGACAACTGCCGCAGCAGCTGTATTGCAGCGTCGGCGGCGACAACGTCGACGGTGGCTTGAAGGCCACGCAGCACCTGCTGAACCTGGGCCGCCGGCGCATCGTGTTCGTCGGCGACGCGCAACTGCCCGAGGTGGCGCTGCGTCTCGAAGGCCACCGTCAGGCGCTGCAGCAGGCGGGCGTGGCTGCCGACGCGGCGCTGGAACTGGCGGTGCCGTTCGAGATCATCGCCGCGCGTACCGGTCTCGACCGCCTGTGCAGCAGCGGCACGGCTTTCGACGCCGTGCTGGCCTGCAGCGACCTGCTGGCGCTGCAGGCGGTGCAGGCGCTGCGCGCCCACGGCCGCCGCGTGCCGGATGACGTGGCGGTGGTCGGCTACGACGACATGCCCACGGCGACCTACAGCGACCCGCCGCTGACTACCGTGCACCAGCCCGTGGCGCTGGCCGGCGTGGAACTGGTGGACGCCTTGCTGGCGCTGCTGCGCGGCGAGCGCGCGCCGCCGCGCACCCTGCCCGTGCACCTGGTGCTGCGCGCCAGCGCGCCTGCCGCGGCCTGAACCGGGTCGAAACGCCTGCATCACGGCCGCCGTGCGCGGGCCGCATGCAGACGACGGCCGGCCATCTTGCCGTTCGATTGCATGACCTGCCCGCCACGCCAGCACAAGCCCCGGTGGCCGGCAAGGGTCCAAGCAAGACCAGGAAAAGCGACAGATTCCAGTGGCGCCACGCCAGTGCAGGTTTACCCTAGTTTGCAATCGATTGCAAAAGGTCTCCAATCCGTCCCGGCGCGTCGACGCCCCCGATCAATCCGTAGGAGACCCCATGTCCACCCGTGCCCGCCGCTCCCTGCCTGCCCTGCGCCCCCTGACCCTGGCCCTGGGCCTGGCCTTCCTGCCGCTGGGCAGCGCCTACGCCCAGGCCGCGCCAGCTGCTGAGCCAGCCGCCGCGCCTGCGGCCCCCGCTGCCGAGGCTGCGGCGCAGGACGGCCTGCAACTCGAGCGCATCGTCGTCACCGGCAGCACCGTGCTGCGCTCGAAGTTCAAGCAGAGCGTGTCGGTATCGTCGCTGGACGGTGAACAGGTGCAGAAGGCCGTGGCCGCCAGCGCCACCGAACTGCTGCGCGCCGTGCCCGGCCTGCGTGCCGAATCCACCGGCGGCGAAGGCAACGCCAACCTCGGCGTGCGCGGCCTGCCCATGTCCGACGGCGGCGGCCGCTACGTGCAGCTGCAGGAAGACGGCCTGCCCATCGTGCTGTTCGGCGACATCTCGTTTGCCACCGCCGACCAGTTCGTGCGCGCCGACTACGGCCTGGACACCATCGACGTGCTGCGCGGCGGCTCGGCCGCCACGCTGTCGACCAACGCGTCGGGTGCCATCGTCAACTTCATCGGCAAGACCGGCAAGGACGGCGCCGGTGCCGTGGGCTTGAGCTTCGGCCTCGACCACCGCCAGCAGCGGCTGGACTTCGCCTACGGCGGCGCGTTGGGCAACAAGACCTACTTCCACGTCAGCGGCTTCCAGCGCCAGGGCGAAGGGGTGCGCAACACCAACGTCACCGCCGAAAACGGCGGCCAGGTGCGGCTGTCGCTGACCAAGGAATTCGACGGCGGCTACCTGCGCGCCACCTACAAGCACCTGGCCGACAGCACGCCCACCTACCTGCCGGTGCCGGTGCGCCTGAACGGCAACACCATCGAAGAGATCCCGGGCGTCGACCCGCGCACCGCCTTCTTCATCGGCAGCAACTTCGCGCAGGACACGGTGACCGACCGCGACGGCAACCGTCTGCGCACCAACCCCGCCAAGGGCCTGGACGTCGCCGTCGACGCCTTCGGCCTTGAAGCGCAGGTGGCGCTGGGTGGCGGCTGGTCGGCCACCAACCGCTTCCGCAGCAGCCGCATCGGCGGGCGCTTCCTGGGTGTGTTCCCGGCCGGCGCGGCACCCACCGACGCCGCCAACGGCGCCGACCGCTACACCGGCAGCGCGCCGGTGTTCTCGGCGCACATCTTCAACACCGCGCTCGACGACATGGGCAACGTCTTCAACGACCTGCGCCTGCAGAAGAGCTTCGACACGGGCGCGGGCAGCAAGCTCAGCGTCACCGGCGGCCTGTTCAGCGGCCAGCAGAAGCTGGCGCAGACCTGGTACTGGAACCGCTACAACATCGGCCTCAACGGCAATAACCCGGCGCTGTACGACAACGCCGGCGTGCAGACCAACCAGCCGGCGGCCGACGGCACGCTGACCTGGGGCGGCTGCTGCGTGCGCAACTTCGCCTACGACATCAAGGCCACCGCGCCCTATGCCGCGCTGAGCTGGGAAAGCGGCCCGCTGACGGTGGACGGCAGCGTGCGTCGCGACCAGCAGCGCGGCACCGGCCACTACATGGAAGACGTGGGCACCACCGGTGTGTGGGACCAGGCCGGCGCCAGCCGCGTGAACTACAGCAGCAGTGCCAGTTCCTACTCGCTGGGCGCGAACTACGAGCTCAGCCGCGCACTGGCCGTGTTCGGCCGCGCCAGCCACGGCGCGTCGTGGAAGTCGCCCGACCGCGTGCTGGGTGACGCACGCGTCGCTTCGGGCGCCGACCCCTACCCGGTCAACAAGATCGACCAGGTCGAAGGCGGCTTCAAGTACCGCCAGGGCGGGCTGTCGGCCTTCGTCACCGCCTTCTTCGCCAAGACGGCCGAGGGCGCGGGCTTCGAGGTGACGACGCAGACGGTGAAGAAGAACGACTACGACTCCAGGGGCGTCGAAGCCGAACTCGCCTGGCGCGCCGGCAACCTGCGCGTGGCCGGTGGTGCCACCTTCACCAAGGCCAGCATCACCTCGGGCGCCAACAAGGGCAAGACGCCGCGCCGCCAGGCCGACCTGGTGTTCCAGATCTCGCCCTCGTACACGCTGGGCGACCTGGAACTGGGCGGCGCCCTCATCGGCACCACCAAGTCCTACGCGCAGGACGACAACCAGGTCGTGCTGCCGGCCTACGTGGTGGCCAATGCCTACGCGAACTACCAGTTCGGCAACGCCACCGTGCAGCTGGGCCTGAACAACCTCTTCAACACCATCGGCTACACCGAGGCCGAAGGGCAGGGCAACCTGGCGAACAACCCGCAGTACGTGGCGCGTTCGATCAACGGTCGCTCGGCGAAGGTGACGCTGAAGTACAGCTTCTGACCTCTGGCTCCCAACCCAGCCTTTCGCCGCAGCTCGGTTTCGTGGTCACGCCCACCGCCCCGCAAGGCCGCACCCGCCCCGCAGCACCGCCATACGGGGCGGCCGTGGCGGTGCTGGGTGAGGTGCTGGTGGACGAGTTCGCCGACGGCCGCCGCCTGCCCGGCGGCGCGCCCTTCAACGTCGCGCGCTGGCTGGCGGCCTTCGGCGTGCCGACCCTGTTCGTCAGCCGCCTCGGCGCCACCGACGATGCGGGCGCGCTGCTGCGGGCCGAGATGCGCCGCATCGGCCTGCACGAAGGCGGGCTGCAGCGCGACCCGTCGCACGCCACCGGCGTGGTGCGGGTGCTGCCCGACGCCCAAGGCCACCGTTTCGAGATCGCCACCGACAGCGCCTGGGACCACATCGACGCCGCGCCCGCGCTGCCGCTGCTGCAGGCGCAGGCGCCGGGCGTCGTCTGTTTCGGCACGCTGGCCTTGCGCCATGCGGCGTCGCGCGCCGCGATCACCACGCTCGTGCAGGCCACGCCGGCGCTGCGCTTCGCCGACCTGAACCTGCGTGCCGTCGACGGCCTGCAGGCCCTGGCGCAGCACGCGCTGGCGCTGGCCGACTGGGTGAAGGTCAACGACGAGGAACTGCAGACGCTGCTGGGCTGGTTCGTCACCGCCGGCGCCGCGCCGCCCTGGCCGGGCAGCGCCGAACACGCAGCCGCCGTGCGGGCGCTGGTGCGGCATTTCGAACTGCAGCGGCTGATCGTCACCCGCGGTGCACAGGGCTGGATGGCGGTGGACGCCGCGGGCGACACCGATCTGCAAGGCCCGGCCGTGGCGGTGCCCGAGGTGCAGGACACCGTGGGCGCCGGCGACGCCTTTGCCGCCGCCATGCTGGCCGCCTGCCTGCACGGCCAGCCGCCGGCCCGCGCGCTGCCCGCCGCCGCACGGCTGGCCGCGGCCGTGTGCACCTGGCCGGGCGCGCTGCCGGCCGATCTGGCCGTCATCACGCACTGGCGCGCGGCGCTGGGCTTCGGCGGCCCTGCCGCCGCCGGCACGGTCGTCGCGTCATCCTCGTCTATCACGCGCCCCGCGCCGGGAAACCCCGCATGAGCTTCATCAAGCCCCACCTGTCGATCTGGCAGATCGTGAACATGAATGTCGGCTTCTTCGGCATCCAGTTCAGTTTCGGCCTGCAGCAGGCCAACATGTCGCCCATCTACCAGTACCTGGGCGCCGACGAGAGCAAGCTGCCGCTGCTCTGGCTGGCCGGGCCGATCACGGGCCTGCTGGTGCAGCCGATCGTCGGTGCCATGAGCGACCGCACGGTCTCGCGCTGGGGCCGGCGCACGCCCTACTTCCTGATCGGCGCCATCCTGTGCAGCCTGGGCCTGCTGTTCATGCCCTTCAGCCCCACGCTGTGGTTCGCGGCCGGTCTGCTGTGGATCCTGGACGCCGCCAACAACGTGACCATGGAGCCCTACCGCGCGTATGTCAGTGACAGGCTGCGCCGGGAACAGCACTCGCTGGGTTTCCTCACGCAGAGTGCCTTCACCGGGCTGGCGCAGACGCTGGCCTACCTGACGCCCAGCATCCTCGTCGCGCTGGGCATGAACAAGGACGCGGTGGGCGGCAACCACATCCCGCAGGTCACGCTCGGTGCTTTCCTCATCGGCGCGCTGCTGTCCTTCACCACGGTGTGGTGGAGCGTGCGCAAGGTGCCCGAGCTGCCGCTTTCGGAAGCCGAGAAAACCGAGATGCGGGCCCGGCCGCGCGGCGTGGCGGCGACGCTGCGCGAGATCGGAGCGGCCATCAAGGTCATGCCGCCGACGATGCGCCGGCTGTGGTGGATGAAGCTCTTCCAGTGGTACGGAATGATGTGCTACTGGATCTACATCGTGCCGGCGCTGGCCAAGACGATGTTCCAGACCTCCGACGCCACTTCGGCGGGCTTTCGCGACGCCAGCCTGCTGAACGGGCAGATCGGCGGCTTCTACAACTTCGTCGCCTTCATCGCCGCCTTCGCGATGATCCCGGTGGTGCGCCGCATCGGCCCGAAGCCGGTGCATGCGGTGTGCCTGCTGGCCGCCGCGGCGGGCATGTGGGCCATCCCGGGCATCCAGGACAAGACGCTGCTCTTCGTGCCGATGCTGGGCGTGGGCCTGGCCTGGGCCAGCATCATGGGCAACCCCTACGTGCTGCTGGCCGGCAGCATCCCGCCCGAGCGGGCCGGGGTCTACATGGGCATCTTCAACATGTTCATCGTGATCCCCATGCTGATCCAGATGGTGACGCTGCCGCTGATCTACCACAGCCTGCTCGGCGGCCAGCCCGACAACGTCATCCGCCTGGCCGGCACGCTGCTGGCCTGTGCGGCGGTGGCGGTGATGTTCGTGCCCACCCCCCGGCCCGACGCGGCCACACCAGCGCGTGTGCCCGCATGAAAAACCAGGTCCAGCTCATCACATACGTCGACCGCCTGGGCGGCGGTGGCCTGCCGGAACTGCAGGCGCTGCTGGAAGGGCCGCTGGCCGGCGTGTTCGGCGGCGTGCACCTGCTGCCGTTCTTCCACCCCATCGACGGCGCCGACGCCGGCTTCGACCCCATCGACCACACCCAGGTCGACCCGCGCCTCGGCGACTGGGCCGACATCCGCCGCCTGACGCAGGTGGTGGACGTGATGGGCGACGTCATCGTCAACCACATGTCCAGCGCCTCGCCGCAGTTCCGCGACTACGCCGAACGCGGCGAGGCGTCGCCCTATGCCGGGCTTTTCCTGACCCTGGACGCGGTGTTTCCCCACGGCGCCAGCGAGCGCGACCTGCTGGCCATCTACCGTCCGCGGCCGGGCCTGCCCTTCACGCCTGCCACGCTGGCGGCCGGGCAGCGCCGCATCCTGTGGACGACCTTCACGCCGCAGCAGCTGGACATCGACGTGCGCCACCCGCAGGGCCGCGCCTACCTGGCCGGCATCCTGCAGACCTTCGCCGACAACGGCATCCGCATGGTGCGGCTGGACGCCGTGGGCTACGCCATCAAGAAGGCCGGCGCGAGCTGCTTCATGATGCCCGAGACCTTCGACTTCATCGATGAGTTCGCGGCGCAGGCTCGCGCGCTGGGCATCGAGGTGCTGGTCGAGATCCACAGCTACTTCCAGCGCCAGATCGAGATCGCGCGCCGTGTCGACTGGGTCTACGACTTCGCGCTGCCGCCGCTGGTGCTGCACGCGCTGTTCTTCGGCACCGCAACGCCGCTGAAGGCCTGGATCGCGGTGCGGCCGAACAACGCGCTGACGGTGCTGGACACGCACGACGGCATCGGCATCATCGACATCGGCGCCGACGCGAGCGACCGCGACGCGCGGCCCGGGCTGGTGCCGCCGGCCGAGCTGGACGCGTTGGTCGAGCACATCCATGCCCACAGCGGCGGCGCCAGCCGCAAGGCCACGGGTGCGGCGGCCAGCAACCTCGACCTCTACCAGGTGAACTGCAGCTTCTTCGACGCCCTGGGTGGCGACGAAGAGGCCTACCTGGCCGCGCGCGCGATCCAGTTCTTCCTGCCCGGCGTGCCGCAGGTCTACTACGTCGGGCTGCTGGCCGGGCACAACGACATGGCGCTGCTGCAGGCCAGCGGCGTGGGCCGCGACATCAACCGCCACCACTATGCGGCCGCGGAGATCGAGGTCGAACTGCAGCGGCCCGTCGTGCGGCGCCTGCTGGCGCTGATCGGCCTGCGCAACGGCCACGCGGCCTTCGGCGGCGTCTTCGACAACCCGGCCAGCACCGACGACAGCCTGTGCCTGCGCTGGACGGCGGGCGAGGTCACGCTGAGCCTGCACGTGCATCTGGGTCTGCGGCAGTGGCGCGTGGTCGAGCGCGGTGCTGCCGGCGAGCGGGTGCTGCTGCCGTGAGTGCGCCGCTCGAGGACGCCGTGCGCTTCAGCGCCACCGACCGCCAGCGCCTGCTGGCCTTGCCCCGTGTCGGTCCGCAGGTGATCGACAGCCTGGAAGCGGCGGGTTTCCACTCGCTGGACGCGATGCGCCGCAGCGGCCTGGACGCCGTCGTCGACGCCGTCTGCCGGCTGCAGGGCCAGGTGGCCTGGCGCAACCGGCGTCGCGCGCTGGCAGCCGCCTTCGACTGAGCGCGACCCGGCAGCCGATCAGCGCCGGCTCTGCAGTTCGGGCTTGAGCAGCATGTCTTCCTTCATGACGTGGTCCAGCAGCCAGGCGCGCAGCAATTCGACCAGCCGCTGGATGTCCTGCGGCGGCGCGACCCGGGCCTTGGCTTGTTCGACGTGGCGGCGGATTTCCACCAGTCGGCCTCGCAGCCGCTGGTGCGACTCGCGGTGCTCGGCCAGGCGGCTGTAGCCGATCACGCGCATCAGCGTTTCCTCGCGGTCGAAGTGCTCGCGGGTGTAGCGGGTCAGTTCGTCCAGCGCGCCGGCCAGCGAGGCCGCCCCTTCCGGGGCCTGCAGCGTCAGCTCCACGGTGTTGATGAGGTCCACCAGATGCTGGTGGTCGGCATCCACCCTCTCATCGCCGATGGCCATGGCCGGGCGCCACAGGATCGTCATGCCGTTCCTTTCGTGCGCCGGCATCCGCGGGCGCGATGTTCCTGCCGGACGGCTCGACCGCCGTTCCGACCCCATGCGCCAGTGTGCCCGCTGGGCAGGCCCTTGCGCCGCGACGCCGGCTTGATGCGGCGCAAACGCGGGCCTCTGCAAGCGGCTGCACCGTCCGCCATGAAAAACGCCGCCGGGCGTGAAGCCGGGCGGCGTCGGGTCGACAGGCCCGCTCAGGGGCCCTGGCGGGCGCGTCAGGCGACGGGCTGCTGCTGATCGAAAGGCAGCTTCAGCTGCGACAGGTCCTTGCGGGTCTCGACGAGCACCAGCGGGCCTTCGTCCAGCACCACCGGCGGCCGCGGTTCACGCGGCACGTGGATGGGTTTCGGCGCGGCCGCGATGGCCGCCTGGGCGCTGGCCACCTTCTCGGCATCCGAGCCCACCCATTCCAGCCCGGCTTGCGCGGCCAGGGCCTGCAGGTCGGACAGCGGAAGCACGAAGGGCTGCATACGCGGGGCCATGGCGGCCGGCGCGGGGGCCGGTGCCGGGGCGGGCGCTGCACGCGGTGCAGGCGCGGGCGTGGGCGCAGGAGCCCGCTCTTCTGCAACGGGCACCGCCCGTCCCGGCGCCGCTGCGGTCTCGCCGACCTCAGCCGCGGCCACTGGCGCGGGCTGGCCTTCGCCGTCGTCGTGCATCGCCGGCATCAGCGCGGCGGGTGCGGCCTCGGCGGCCTCGGCGCCTTCGCGCGGCTGCTCGTCGCGGCCTTCACGCTGGCGGTCGCGGCCACGGCCACCACGGCGGCGACCCCGTTCACGCTCGCCGCCCTCGGCCGGTGCTTCACCCTCGGCACCGGGGGCGGGCGTGGCGGTTTCGGTGGTCTCGCTCACCACGGCGGCGTCGGCGCCTTCGGGGGCCGCGGCTTCGTCGCCGCGTGCCTCGTCGGTGCGGCCTTCGCCACGGTCGCGGCCACCCCGGCGGCGACGGCGGCCACGGCCTTCGCGTTCACCTTCGGCCGCCGGGGCTTCTGCACCAGGCACGGCTTCGGCCAGGCCCTGCGGCAGGGCCTCGGCGGCCGTGGCACCGATGGCCAGTTCTTCGCTGGTCTGCGGTGCGGCGCTGCGTTCGGAGCGCGGGCCACGGCGTTCGCCGTTGCGGTCGCCACCACGGCCTTCACCGCGGCCTTCACCACGGTTTTCACCCCGTTCGGCACCCCGTTCTGCATTGCGCGGTGCGCGCTCCTCGCGGGCTGCCGGCGCGCTGCCATCGGCAGCGGTCTCGGGCCGGGGGCCACGGCCGCGGCCGTCGCGGCTTTCGCGGCCTTCACGGCCGCCGCCTTCACGCTCACCCCGGTCGCGGCCGCCACGGCCGCCGCGTTCACCACCGCGTTCACCACCACGGCCGCCACGTTCACCACGTCGGCCTTCGCGCTTCTCGGGGGCCGGTGCGGTGCCGGCCACGGCCAGCGCCTCGGCAGCAGGCGCTGCCACCGGCGCGGGCGCCGGGGCCGGCGAACCGCCGAACAGGCGGCCGACCCAGGCAAAGAAACCCCCGCCGGCCGGCGCGGGCGCGGGTGCCGCCGCGTGCGGTGTCGGCACGGGTGCGGCCACCGCCACGGGGGCCGGTGTGGGCCGCGGCGCCGGTGCCGGTGCGGGCGGCGCCGGCTGGTCGGGCAGCACGCCCTTGATCACCGGCTCCTGCTTGGGCTTGGCCTTCTCGCGACGGGTGATGCCGACCTCGTCGTCCGGCTCCTCGATCATCGTGTAGCTGGCCTGCAGGCTTTCCAGGCGCGGGTCGTCGTGACGCAGGCGCTCGAGCTTGTAGTTCGGCGTCTCGAGGTGCTTGTTGGGAACCAGCAGCACGGTGACCCGCTGCTTGAGTTCGATCTTGGTGATCTCGCTGCGCTTCTCGTTGAGCAGGAAGCTGGTGACCTCGACCGGCACCTGCACGTGCACGGCGGCGGTGTTCTCCTTCAGCGCCTCTTCCTGGATGATGCGCAGGATCTGCAGTGCGGAAGACTCCGTGTCGCGGATGTGGCCGGTGCCGTTGCAGCGCGGGCAGGTGATGTGGTTGCCCTCGCTCAGCGCCGGGCGCAGGCGCTGGC
>LNFM01006258.1_pt1 | contig 19738 bp, 21 predicted proteins | sample 596031 | NCBI WGS metagenome assembly LNFM01 (sample SAMN04254537, study PRJNA301005) | activated carbon metagenome | isolation source: dual media filters at the Ann Arbor, Michigan drinking water treatment plant | place: USA: Ann Arbor | reverse complement strand
CATCCGGCAGAGTTGCAGCAGGTATGCGTGCCAGACCTCGGCGAACGGGAAGGGCGCGGCCACGCGCTCCACCGCTGCGCCTCGCGCCGCGAGCGCAGCGGCAGCCGCGTCCACCGCGGCCGCGGCGGCGCTCGCGGTGCGCACGCCCGGTGCCTCGGTGAGCACGCCGAGCCGCCAGGCGCCGTGCGACGGCGTCACCGAGGGTACGGGCTGACCAGTCAGCACCGACAGCACCAGCCGCAGATCCCCCGCCGACCGCGTGAGCGGCCCCGCGACCACGAGATCCGGCTCATCCACATAGAACGGCGCCGGTGGGATATGTCCGCGCATCGGCACGAGCCCCTGCGACGACTTGTGCCCGAACACGCCCGTCGCCTGCGACGGCCAGCGGATCGATCCCGCGATGTCGGAGCCGAGCTCGAAGCTCGTCATGCCCGTCGCGACCGCGACCACTGCGCCGCCGCTCGAACCGCCCGGACTGCGCGCGACGTCCCACGGGTTGCTGGTCCGGCCGAAGAGCGCATTGTCGGTCTGCCACTCGGCCGAGAACTCGGGCACGTTGGTCTTGCCGACGATCACCACGCCCGCCGCGCGAAGCCGCGCCACGGCGGGAGCATCCTCGTCGGGCCGGTGGTCGGCGAGCTTCTCGCTCCCGCAGGTCGCGAAGAAGCCGGTCGCTTCGAAGGCGTCCTTGATGGTGATCGGCAGCCCCTCGAGTGCGCGCGCCGTACCAGCGGCATAGCGCGCGTCGGATCCCGCGGCCGCCAGGCGCGCCGCGTCACGGTCCTGCGCGATCACGGCGTTGAGCACCGGGTCGAGCGCGTCGATCCGGTCGAAGGTGCGCTGCAGGAGCTCGCGACAGGTGAGCGTCCCGGCGCGCAGCGCATGGAGCTGCGCACCGGCGGACGCGAGGAGGATATCCTCGCGGCTCAGGCCGCCTTCTTCACGACGGCCGCGTGGAGCAGGTCCACCAGGCCCCCGATGTCCTTGATGTCGGAGAGCTCCTGCCGCGCGACGCGCACGCCGAGCTCCCGCATGCTGCACGAGACCACCTCGACCATGTCGAGGCTGCTCGCGCCGAGCGCCTTCATGGAGACGTCGCGCGCGACCTTGTCCCCCGGGATGTCGGGGCAGATCTCCAGCAGGTGCTTGCGGACCACGGCGTACACCTCGTCGTTCGTCTTGCTCACGTTCCCTCCTTGGGGGTCCAGACGAGCTTTCCCTTCGCGCGGGCGCGCTCGGCGATGCCCATCAGGTTGTCGAAGAACTCGAATCCACGGTCCACCATGATCACCTGCCCGCCCACCGCGTCGCAGAGTCCGCTCGCCAGCGCGAACACCACGTCGCCGATCTCCTCGGGCGTCGTGTAGCAGTCCTCGAAGCCGCCCAGCGCCTCGAGGAACTCGTGGAACTCCGCTCTAAAGGTCGCATCGAACGAGGCGGTGCGCACGAGGCGCGACCGCACGATGTTCACGCGGGAGCCCGCGTCGAAGAGCCGGAAGTTGAGATAGCGGCAGAAGGTCTCGAGCACCGCCTTGGAGGCGGCGACGAAATCGTAGTTCATGAAGAAGCCGTCCGGCCCGTCGCTCGAGAGTCCGAGCACATGGCGCGGGTACTTCCCGAACCGGTCGTGCACCGCCTTGGTGTACGACGCAAGCGGCCAGGCCGTGTAGTCGATGGAACGCAGCAGCGCGCGCCGCGTCCAGTCGTCGAAGCCCGTGGTGCGCTGGGCGAACGCGACGTTGGAGATGAGGACGTCCACCTGCTGGTGCTTCTCGGCGACGAGGTCGAGCAGGCGCGCCGTGTCTTCCTCGACGCTCACGTCGGCCTCGACGATGAGCGGCTCCGGCGCGCCCAGTGCCGCGAAGCGCGCCCGGACCTCGTCGAGGTCGGCCGAGCCCCAGCGGTAGGTGAGCACGGTGTGTGCGCCGTGCCGCGCGAACGAGAGCGCGCACGCCAGACCGATGCCCATGGTGCCGCCGGTGACGAGCACCACGCGGCCGCGCTGGTCGAACGGCGACGCCGGGGCCGGTGTGGCCTGGGCCTTCGCGGCTGGCTCCTGCTTGGCGGACGGATCCGCGCTCACGAAGCCCCCCATGCGCCCAGGTCGAGATGCTTCAGGGTCTCGGCGTGCATCTTCGCCTCGAGAGGGGCGGCGTCGTCGAAGGCGCGGAGGCGGGGCAAGGCGAGGTTCCGCTTGAGGTGGACGAGCGTAGCGCGCGGCTTCTCGGCGAGTGCGCGGGCGAGCATGAGCGCCCGCGCGCGGACCTCCGCGCGCGGGACGATCCCATTGAAACTGCCGGTGCCCTCGAACGTCGTGCCGCGACGCAGGTCACCGACATAGAGCAGTTCGCGCGCCAAGGCGGGCGGGACCACCTGCTCGAGGAGCCGTGTCATGCCCATGCCGGGTGTGATGCCGAGGGCCGTGAAGTTGGCCCCGTAGCGCGATTCGCGCGCGAGCACGGCGAGGTCGCAGGAGACGAGCAGTGCGAACCCGCCGCCGATCGCATGTCCCTCCGCCGCGGCGACCACGGGGATGGGGAGCTCGAGCAGTCGCCGGCCGAGCGTGAGTTCGGTCGGGTCGAGCCGGCCGGCGACGAGGTCGGCGAGGGTGTCGCGGCTCGCGCCGGAGCAGAAGACCTCCGGGAGGCCGGTGAGCAGGACCACGCGCGCGGTCGCGTGTGCGGCGACCGCCGCATACGCGGCAAGCAGCGCCGACACCCAGGGGGCCGTCATGGCGTTGCCACCGGCGCTGTCGCGCATGGCGAGCTCGACGATGCCGTCCTCGAGCTCGACCAGGCGCACGTCGGGCGCCTGGGTGTCCGCGCTCGACCGCGCCGGACCGGACGCGACCCAGTCGCTCACGCGAGCGCCTCCGCGATGGCCGCGCGGACCTCCGGACGCGAGAGCGCCTGCGCCGTGGCCTCGACACCCGCATCGAGCGACGCGCGGAACCGGGCGCGATGCGGCTCGTGCGCACGGATCGCCGCGACCGCATCCGGCGTCGCGCGCGACAGCCGCCGCGCCCAGCGCTGCACCGGCAGGTCGAGCGCGTCGGTGGAGGCGATCTCGTCCACGAGTCCGAGCGTGAGCGCCGCGGCCGCGTCGATGCTCTCGCACTGCAGGGCGAGCCGCCGGCTGCGCTGCGGTGCGAGCCGCAGGTCGAGCGCGGCGAACACGATCGCGGGATGGAACCCGTGCAGCGCCTCGGGCAGGCCGAAGCGCGCATCGGGCGTGGCGAGCACCAGGTCCGCGGCCGCGGCTATGCCGACCCCGCCGCCGAAGGCCTCGCCCTCCACCATCGCGATCACCGGCACCGGCGACTCGGCGATCGCGAGCAGCAGGTCCGCGTACTCGCGCAGACCGGCGCGTATCGCCGTGTGGTCGAGGTCGCGCAGCCGGCTCAGGTCGAGCCCCGCGCAGAAGGCCGCCGGGTGCACACCGCGCAGCACGACCACCCCGCCCGGCGCCGCGGCCCCGATCGCACGCCGCAACTCGGCGATCGCGTCGCCGTCCAACCGCGCAGGCACGCGTACCGTCCTGATGTCGAGGCTCATGGCGTCAGCTCCATTCGTACTGCCGCACGTGGTCCCGTGTCCCGCGGAACGTGAGCAGCCCGCGGCCTTCATAGACGCGGCGGTAGTGCTCCCGGAATCCGGCGAGCGAGACGGTGAGTTCGCCCTCGTCCACGGCCGCAAGGCGGGCCCCCTCGGCCGCCTCGTACTCCGCGACCGTGAGTGCGAGCCGCGCGTCGAGCAGGCCGGGCACGTCGGCCGCGGCGGCCACCGCCGCGGTCTCGGCAGCGAACACGCCGCTGTAGAACTCGCCCGTGGAGCCCGATCCATAGGAATAGATGCCGACGCGCTCGCCGCCCACCGCGTCGCCAAGCACCGAGGCCCAGCCGAGCAGGGAGATGAAGACGCTCCCGGCGTATGTGCCGCCCATCCGTCGGTTGAACGCCAGTGACGGCGCGACGCGCTCGGCGTAGTCCGCCTCGAGTGACGCCGGCGCCCAGTCGGGGAGCGTCCGCAGCACCACCCGGTGCGCGCGCTTGGTGATCCCGCCGAACGGCGCGTGGTAGACCTGTCGTGGGAACCAGGCCCGCACGGCCGCGAGCGAGTCGAGCCCCACGCCCGCGCGCTGGCGCGCCGCATCGGCGTACCGCGCGAAGGCGGTGTCCACCGCCTCGATGTACGACAGCAGGCTCGTCTCGCTGTGGCCCGCCTCCACGCGCGACGTGGGACGGATGAGGTCCGAGACCTCGTGCGTGTAGAGTCCCGAGAGTCCGCGATCGATCGCGAGGAAGCGCGCCCGGCGCGAGAGCAGGATCGCGGTGCCACTCGCGCCCATCACGAACTCGTATGGCTGCCCGAAGTGTGCGCGGCTCTGGTCGGCGCAGATCACGAGTGCTAGGTCGTCCGCGTCGCCATCGGCGGCGAGCCAGGCGAGCGCGAGTCGCACGGCCGCCGACCCGCCGTAGCAGGCGTGCTTCACCTCGAGGTTGCGGCAGTCGTCCGGCAATCCGAGGTAGCGCTGCACCCAGGTGGACATCGCCTTCTCCTGGTCGGGCGCGCTCTCGCTCGCGACGAGCAGCAGCTTCACGCGGTGCCGCTCGTCGTCCCGGAGCACGCGTCGGCCGGCATTCACGGCGAGCGTGACGGGATCCTCCCACGGCGGATCGACCGAGCGCTGGTCGATCATCATCTGGCCCACGACCTCGTCCACGCGTCCGCCGCGCGCCTCCACCAGCGTGCGCATGTCCATCATCATCGTGCTCGGATGCAGCGCGATGCGGTCGATGCCTGGCGCGAGGGTGCTTGCCGTCATGGCGCCCAATCGAGTCCGCCCGACACCTTGATCACCTCGCCGTTGATGTAGCCGGCGGCGTCGGAGAGGAGGAAGCACATGGTCTGGGCGAGCTCGTCGAGGCGGCCGAGGCGGCGCACGGGGCAGAACCTGTTCGCGTAGTCCACGAGCCCTTCGGACATGGTGTCGCGCGTCATGTCGGTGTCGAAGTAGGCCGGCGCGACGATGTTCGTCGTGATCCCCTTCTGGCCGTACTCCTTGGCGAGGCTCATGCCGAGCCCCTGCAGTCCGGCCTTGCTCGCCGCGTAGGCCGCCTGACCGCTCGCCCCCGTGGCGACGATCGACGAGACGAGCAGGATCCGCCCATGACGATTGGCCACGAGCTCAGGGAGAAAGGCGCGACAGACGAAGAACGCGCCGGTGAGGTTGGTGTCGAGCACCGTGCGCCAATCCTCGTCGGCGAGCGAGTACGCGAGGCCATTGAGGCTCACGCCCGCGTTCGGCACCACGCCCGCGACACCCTCGAAGGCGGTCAGCACCTCGTCGGCGACGCGATCGACGGAGGCCGAGTCGCGGACGTCGAGCTGCCAGGCGCGCACCATCGCCTCGGGCGAGGCCTTGGCTGCTTCGCGTACGACCTCATCCGCCGCGTCGGCGCGCGTGGAATAGGTGAACGCCACGTTCCACCCCTGACGCGCCGCCTCGAGCACGAGCGCGCGACCGATGCCGCGCGACCCACCACTGATGAACACCGTCCGCGTCGTCATGGTCAGTCCCCCACCAGGGCCTCGAAGAGCGTCGTGCAGAGCACCGTCTCGCCGCGCAGCACCTGCGCGAACGCGAGGAAGAGCATCCCGTCATCCTCCACCTGCTCGGCCAGCACCGTCAACGTGTCGCCGGGGAGCGCCGGCGCGAGGAAGGTCGCGTCGTGGATGCGGGTGAGGCGCACCGGAGGAGGCGTCTCGTCGCGGCGGCCGTCGGCCCCTGCACTCGCCCCTGCATTTGCCCCTGCACTCGCGGCGAGCGCCGCGAGCACGAGCGCATGCTGCCCCGCCATCTCCACGAGCAGCACGCCCGGATAGACCGGCGCCCCCGGGAAGTGATCGGCGAAGACCGCATCGTCCGTGCGCAGTGTTCGCGTGCCGACGATGCGCGCCGCGGCACGGTCGAGCGCGGTGATGCGCTCCACGAGCAGCAGGCGACCGCGATGCGGCAACAGCCGCTCGATCATCGTGCCCGCGAGGCCGATCGCGTCCGGCACGAGCGCCGTGTCGAAGATGGGCGCACGCCGCGCGCGTCGGCGCGTGAGCTCGTCAGGCAGCGGCCGCATGGATCTCCTCCAGCCGTGCCGCGAACGCCGGCGCGCTCGCATCGTCCATGAGGTCGAGCGCGAAGGCCCGTGCCGAGCCGATCCAGCGCCGGCTCAGCATGCGCGTGAGCACCTGCAGCGGACCGACCTCGACGAACACCGGGTCGGCGTGCCGCGCAAGGAAGGCGTCGATGGTCTGCCGCCAGCGCACGGGCTCATGCACATGTCGCGCGAGTCGGTCGATGATCTCCCCCGGCGTCGCCGCGGTGATCGGCCCGGCATCGACGTTGGGCCAGTATTCGGCGTGCGGCGTGCGCCACGGCGCGCGCTCGAGCGCGGGACGGAAGCGCTCCACCACCGTGGCGAACCGTGCCGTGTGCATCGGGATCCGCTGCTCGATCACCTGGCCGCCCGCGAAGTGCTCCTCCTCGGCGCGGCGCAGCAGTTCGGCCACCGCCCCCGCCTCGCCGGCGACGACGCACTGCGTGGGACTGTTGTAGTTGGAGACCGTCACCGCGTACGGGTCGCCCGCGGCCGCCGAGATCTCGCGGGCGAGCTGCTCGACGATCGTCGCATCGAGCGGATGCACGGCGGCCATCACGCCGCTCGGGCCGCCGTCGTACGCGCGGCCGCGCGCGAGCACCAGCGCCCGCGCCGACATCTGGTCCAATGCCCCGATCTCCACGAGATGCGCGTACTCGCCCAGCGAGAGCCCTGCCGAGGCGACCGGCTCGAGCCCGGCATCGCGCGCGAGACGCAGGTACTCGAACGTGCTCTCGAGCACCGCGACCTGCACCTCGGCGTTGGTCGCCCACTCGGCGCTCGGTGCGGCGCCGAGCGCCGAGTGGCTCCGCGTGTGCGCCGCCGTGCCCGCGCCGGGGGCGGCGGCGTCGAGGCGCGCGAACATCGCCGCGTCGCGCGAGCTCTGGCCCGGGAAGAGGAAGATGATGGGGCGCGGCATGCTCAGTGGTCGTGCAGTTCGAGGACCTGGCCGCGCACATGATCGAGCCGACCCGAACAGAGTGCCGAGACCGTCGCGGCCGCGCGGGCGCGACCGAGCGCCGTCGGCGCGTGACGCACGAGGTTGAGGCTCAGCGGCTCGAACATGAGGTTGGAGGTCAGGTAGCGGATGGCCGTCCGGAGTACGGCGCGCCCCGCGGCGGAGCGCGCGTCGTCATCGCGCGGTTCGGTGACCACCGCATGCCGCGGCAGCGCGCCGTGCGCCTCGCGGTGTGCGCGCACGGCCTCGATCAGGCGGAACGCCTCGTCCGCGGCGTCGGCGTCCGTGGCGACCTCGCGCTCGAACAACGACAGCACCAGAGGCGGACCACCGGTCGTGGCGGTCTCGACGCTGGCGCCGACCGGCGTGGACGCGGCGTCCGCGCCCGCCTCCGGCCGCAGCAGCGGCGCCACCGCGATGAAGCTGTCGAAGAACCCTGCCCCGCGATCCGCGCTGAGGACCTCACCATGCAGGCCGTCGAGCGCGCCGCTCGCGAGCGAGAGCGCCGCCGCGCCCATCTCGTCGGCCTCCACGAGGAAGAACCGGAGCTTCGAGAGCAGCAGCGCCCGCACCTCGGGCGCGAACATCGCTTCGAAGCTCGCGGTGTCGACTTGCCGGGTGCGAAGACCGAAGAGGCGTCCGCCGCCGCGCGCGACACGAGGCGCGAGCGTCGCCACCAGCGACTCGAGCGCCGCCTTCGCCATCGCGACGTAGTCGTAGCCCGGATAGAAATGCTCGGCGCCATCCGACGACATCGCGATCGTCACGCGCGGCAAGCGACCCAGTCGCGCTTCGATCGCGTCGAGGTGCGCCGGCAGCGGCCAGGCACTGCGCTGGAGCGTGGACGCGAGGTCGCGCTTGCGGAGTCCGTCGAGTCCATCGCCGCGCGCGGCCACGCAGACGTTGCTCACGAAGAGGTCGAGCCGCCCGTGCGCCTCCGCCACCGCGTCCACGGTGCGCGCGACATCGGCGGCATCGCCCACGTCGGCCTCGAGCACCAGCGGCGCGGCGCATCCGGCCGCGAGGTACGGCGCGGCGATCTCCGCCTCCGGCACGCTCCCCCACCGGTGCGTCACCACCACGCGCGCCCCCGCGCGCGCGAACGCGAGCCCGACCGCCGCCCCGAGCCCGCGGGTGCCCCCCGTGACGAGTGCGACCTGCCCCTGCAGTTCAGGCACGGGGGTCGCCGCCGCGCCAGAGCGCGCAGCAATTGATGCCGCCGAACCCGAACGAGTTCTTGAGCATGAGCTCGCTCTGGTGATCCACCGGGCCGTTCGCGCAGACGTCGAGATCCACCTGCGGATCGATCGCGTCGATGTTGATCGATCCGTGCAGCCGTCCGTGCTTCATCTGCAGCAGTCCGGCGATCGTCTCCACCACCGGTGCCGACCAGCAGGTGTGGCCGAGCATCGACTTGGGCGCGTTGATCCTGAGCTTCTCCGCATGCGCGCCGAAGGCCGCGCGCAGTGCCGCGAGCTCGCTCAGGTCGCCGAGCGGCGTGGAGGTCGCGTGCGCCGAGACGAAATCGACCTGCTCGGGCGCGGTGCGCGTCTCCTCGAGCAGCCGCCTGATGGTCGCGGCCTGGCCGTCGGGTGACGGATTGGGCAGGTGGTTGGCGTCGGACATCGCCACGCAGCCGAGCACCTCTCCATGGATGGTCGCGCCGCGCGCGCGGGCGTGCTCGTACTCCTCGAGGATGAGCGTCCCGGCGCCATGCGAGGGCACGAAGCCCTCGCGCGCCTGGTCGTAGGGCCGGCTGGCGCGCTCGGGCTCTTCATTGAAGGAGCGCGTGGTGATCGCGCCGAGCAGTGCCATCGCGTGCAGGCCCATGGGCGAGAACTCGAGCGCGGCGCCGGTCATCACCGCCACCGTGTGCCCGTGATGCCGGATCTCGTCGATCGCCGACCGCAGCGCGATGTTCGCGCTCGCGCAGGCGCCGCCCATCGTGTACGCCGCGCCGCGCAGGCCGAGCACGTCGGTGATCGAGGTCGCGTGATCGGTGTCGAGGTCGAGCAGCGCCGCCTGCGCGTCGATCCAGTCGGGCTCGCTCTCCATGAACACCTGGTGCTGCCGCAGCAGGTAGTGCTCGTTGAGGTTGTGTCCCGCGACGATGGTCGCGACGCGCGTGGGGTCCACCGGGTCGCCCTCGCGGCCGAAGCCGGCCTGCGTCCACGCATCGGCGCTCGTGAGGACCGAGAGTCGCGTGGCGAACGGCGCCGGGCGCATCAGCTTGCGCGCGCGCGCGAAGGCGGCCTCGGGCAGCCGCGTCTCGAAGCCGGCGAGGCGCGACTTCCAGTCGTAGTCGGAGATGTCGCCGCCCACCTTCGCGTACACGCGCGCATCGTCGAAGAAGCGCCAGTTGCGGATACCGGACCGGCCGGCCATGAGGGCCGCGTGGAAGCCCTCGAGCGAGTCTCCCAGCGGGGAGATCACGCTCATGCCAGTCACGACGACACGACGCATCAGGATCCTCGAGTTACGCGCGATCCGGTGGGGGGCCGGCACGCAGGAGCGCTATACTACGGAAGCTGCTGATGGCACCGCAAGTTGCGCACCGCGCCCTGCGCGATCGCACATCGCAGTGAAGCGTGACCGGGGTCACGCCGCCGTCAGGGAAACCACGAGATGCAGTCGATCCGCCCGGCGTGCGTCGGTGCGACCAGCGCGCCGGCGTACCCCTCGGCCACGGGCACATCGCGCACCTGCCACGAGCCCTCGGCGCGTGCGTCGGCGTCCACGCGCAGCAGTCGCGGGGAGCCCGCGTCGACGGAGACCGCGAAGCGCTCGAGCCCGAACCGCAGGCCCAAGCCGATCGCCTTGATGAAGGCCTCCTTGCGCGACCAGATGCGGTAGAACGCGGCCGCCTGCTCCGACGCCGGGAGCGCGCCGAGCGCCGCGCGCTCCTCGGCCGCGAAGAACGACTGGGCGAGCGTCATCAGGTCGCGCTCGGGTCGGCAGAGTTCCACATCCACCCCGATCGGACCGCACCGACTCACGGCCACGAGCGCCAGGTCGCCGGAGTCGGAGAAGTTGAACTCCACGCCGGAGCCCGCCGGCGCGGCGAGGAACGGCTTGCCGGCCTCGGCCTTGCCGTACGCGATCGTCGCCGGCGCGACGTCGAGCGCGCGCGCGAGGATGCGGCGCATGGCGACGTGCGCCCCGAGCCAGCGGTTGCGCAGCGCGTCGGTGGCGAAGAGCTCGGCGCGGGCGCGCTCGTCGGGAGACAGCTCGGCGAGCGCACCCGGGTCGGGCGCGCTCGCCGGATCGAGCGGGACGCGCCAGACGGCGACGTCCGCGGTGCTCACGAGGTGATCACCAGGTGCTCACGCGGTGGTCACCGCGGACGCCACCCCGCGCTCACACCTTGTGGTACGCGATCCGCGCCGCTTCGGCGCGGTCGGGAGCCATGTAGACCTCGAAGTCCGAGAAGAACGCCGGCGCCTCCTGCTGCATCACGCGCAGCACCGCGACCGCCATGCGCCGGATCTCGAACTCGGCGCCCTCGCTCGAGCGCAGCTCGAGCATCGTGCGCCACCCGCGGGCGTTGGCGGTGACGACGATCTTCGTCTCGGTCGAGTTGGGGAGCACGCCGCGCGCGGCCTCACGCGCCATCTTCCGACGGTGGACCTTGTCGTCCACCCACTTGTAGCGGTCCATGAGCTTCTCGACGAGCGCGATGTAGGTCGCCTGCGCCGACTCGATCTGCGCCTGCCAGGCCGTCGTGAGCGCCACGTCGCCGATGATCGCCGGGGGCACCACGAACGCCGCGTCGCTCTCGTCCACGTAGCGCTGCGAGAGCTGCGAGTACGCGAAGCCGGCGCGATGGCGCACGAGCTCATGCGTGAGCGAGCGGCTCACGCCCTCGAGCAGCAGGGAATAGTTCGCGTGCTCGAGCACCGACCCATGCCCCTGCTTCTTGATGTTCTCCAGATAATCCCGCGTCGTCCGGCTGGCGGGATTCTTCTGGCTCATGTAGCAGAGCCGCCCCGCGAACTCCGCGAGACGCTCGCCGTCGGTGCTCTCGCCCATCCAGTGCACCGGGAGATGGCCGGGTTCCGCGAAGGCGGGGCGGGAGAGGACGGAGACCTTGGGTTCTGTGTAGAAGTGGGGCATCGAACGGCGGATGGAGGCGGAAGGCTCGAGGATGAAGGCAGAAAGATAGTGCGGCGGTGAGATCGGTGGTGGAGCGGTCCGAGAGCGCCTTCACCCTTCATGTCTCAGCCTTCGGCCTTCACATGGCGAGCCCCGCGAGCAACGCGAGCCTGTTCCGCGCCCACGCCTTCTCCCGCACCACCAGGTCCAGCACCGCCCTCGCCTCCGCCGGCAGCGGCTCCAGCGCCGGATCGTACTTGAGATCCTCGAGCGCCCGCGCTCCCGGCAGCGCGACCTTCACCCCCGGATTCAGGATCCCCGCCGGGTCGAACGCCGCCTTGGTCGCCGCGAACAGCTCGAGCGCCGCGGGCGACCAGGTGCGCGCCATGAGCGGCGTGCGCAACCGCCCATCCCCATGTTCGCCGGCGAGCGTGCCGCCCAGCCGCGCCACCAGCGCGGTGACCTCCTCGAGCAACTGCTCGCAACGCGCGCGCCAGTCCGCCTCGCTCGTGTCCACGAGCGCATTGACGTGCGCATGCGCGTCGCCCGCGTGGCCGAAGATCACGCCGCGGAAGCGCGCGCGGGCGAGGGCCTGGCGCACGCCGCGCACATACTCGGCGAATCGCGACGGCGGTACGCAGCCATCCTCGATGAGTTGCAGGTTCTGCAGTCGCGGCGCGAGCTCGTTCAGGATCGGACTCGCGGCATGACGCAGCCGCCACAGTCGGATCTCGTCCTCCGTGGACATCGCCGTCTCCACATGCGTCGCCCCGCCCGCCTCGCACCAGCCGCGCAGCTCGTCGATCAGTCGCCGCGCCTCGGTCTCGTCCTGCATCTCCACTTCCACCAGCAGCACCGCCTCGAGGCCGGTCGGCAGCGGCAGGGAATGGCCCCCCGAGTTCGCGATCTCGAGGAAGCTCCGATCGAGGAGCTCCACCGCACTGACGCCCATCTCGGTCAGCCGCACCGCCGCCGCGGCAGCGCCCTCGAGATCGGGGAAGCCCGCCAGGAGGCTCGCCGTGTTGTACACGTAGGGCGTGAGCCCCACCTCCACGGCGGTGATGATCGCGAGCGATCCTTCGCTGCCGATGAGGAGCTCGATCATCTCGCCGCTCCGCGCGAAGGCATCGAGCGCGTAGCCGCTCGATTCCTTCCGGACGCCCTCGTGCTTCAGCGCCGCCGGCGACGCGTCGAGCACCTTGCCGGCGACCTCCGCGAGGAACGCGCGCACCGCGGGCACGGCCGGCGGATGCTCGCCGCGGCGCACCCAGGCGCGCGTCCCATCGGCGAAGACGCATTCCACGCCCTCGATCCACTGCCGCAGCGGCCCGTACTTCACGGTGCGCGATCCCGCCGCGTGGGTCGCCACCATCCCCCCGATCGTCGCGAAGGCGCTGCTCGACGGATCCACGGGGAAGCTCATCCCCATGCCCAGCGCAGCCTGCTGCAGCCGGTCGCGCGTGACGGCCGCGCCGGCGACGAGGCGCCCGGAGCCGGGGGTCGTCTCGCCGAGCGTGTCGAGCCGTCCGAGGTCCACGATCACGCCGTCGCCGACGGCCCCGTTGGCCATCGAGCTTCCCGAACCGCGCGCGATGAGTGGGACGCGATGCTCCGCGGCCCAGCGCACGAGGGTCGCCACGTCGTCGGCGTCGTCGGGGACCGCGACGGCGCGCGGCCTGATGCGCGCGACCCCGGCGGCCTCGCTGTAGACCGCGCGCGCGAGCGCATCGTCGCGGAAGATCCCGCGGAAGCCGGCCGCGATCAGTGTCGTGAGCATCGGCGTCGCCCCGCGCGGGTCGGCGGGTTCAACCCGCGGCGGGCGCGAGCGTGAACGGCCGCCGCTTCACGCGCCGCACCAGCCAACGCAGCGCCGCATTGCTCCCCAGCGCGAGCACGCCCGCGAACATCAGCGCCTTCACCTCGCGGCGCGAGATCTTCACCTGCCCGCCCACCTGCAGCATCGCGCGCGACCCGCTCAGGTCGCGCAGCGTCGCGTACGCGAAGAGCAGCGGCAGGATGCAGAAGGCGCGGATCCGGAAGGCGCGGCGCGGGATCATCAGGGTGTACTCCAGCGCATCATCGAGGTCGTGCCGCGCGAGCTCGATGAAATGCACCACCGCCTTGTGGTTGTGCTCCACATGGTCGGGGGAGAGCAGCGTCGCATGGCTGCTGCCGTGCTGCGCGAGGTCGTGCGCCGGGATGTAGATCGAGTTCTCGTGCTGCGCGTCCCAGGCGATGTCCTTGAGGATGTTCACCGTCTGCAGCGCCTCGCCGAACGACTGGCACTTCACCCACAACTTCTCGAACTCGCGCTTGCCCACTGCGGCCGCATGCTCGTGCCAGAGCTCGGTGAGCATGCACCCGACCGTCCCCGCCACGTAGTAGCAGTACTCCTTGTATTCGGCGAGTGTCTGGATCCGGATGCCGCCGGGATACGTGCGCACGAACTTGGCCATGCCGAGCCCCATCTCGCGCACCCAGTGCGCCACGCGGTCGCGCGTGCGCGGGGGCAGGGTGCGGAAGAGCACCAGCACGAGGTCGGTGTGCTCGACGAGCTTGAGGTGCGCGGCGTCGCCCTGCAGCCCCTTCGCGAGGGCGGGGAAGGCGTCGGCCGCGTCGCGGTCGTCGAGCGTGCGCAGGAACTGCTCGAGCAGCTCCGCACGCCGGGTCGGCGCCGTGCTGTTGTCGTCCTCGATGGTGTCGGCGATGCGACAGAGCAGGTACGCGACGTTCACCGCGACGCCGAGCGTTCCCGGCAGGAACCGGATGCTGATCGCGAAGGTGCGCGAGACGTCGGGGAGGATCGCGACGGAGAAGCGCGACGCCTCGCGGATCCGGTCCGGCGGGTCCGCGGCAGGCATATAGGATGCTACGGCGTCGGGCATCGGCGGAAAGCTAGGTCCTGCCGGGGTCGTCAACCAGTTGCGCGCGACGCCTCACCTGTCGCCGATGAGCAGCTGGTCCAGCAGCCCGCGCTTCTTCGTCTCCCCGAACTCGAGCCGATCGAGCGTCTGCTCGATGGCGAGCTGCGCACCATGCGCGGAGCTCCGGTACATCGCCCGCGCGATCACCCACGGCAGCGTGCCGGTGAGCGCCGCCACGCCGAGCGCGACCGAGGGCCAGACATTCAGCGCGAGGAGGATCGCGCCGAGCGCTGTCCCGCCCAGCAGCCCGCCGGTGCCGATCCACAGCGCCCAGCCGCGGCGCGGGGCGAGCGTCGCCTCGATGCGGACGTGCGCCCGCCCCGGCTCCACCTGCGACACGGACACGCTCACTTCGTTCGTCTTGGCGAGCGACAGCGGGCGACCGCTGAAGCTCGCCGCGACCCCATGGGCGGCGCCGGCGAGTCCGCCGAGCGGGCCGTAGACGATCCGGTCGGGGAAGCGGCGGCGCTCGCTCAGATTCTCCTCGCGCTGGAAGGTGCGGTCGATGCGGTCGAGGATCGCGCGCGCATCGCCCGGCACCACGCGAGAGCCCGCGAACAGCGCCGGCCCCACGACCGCCGCCGCGAAGCCCCGCTCCTCGGGCAGCGTCACGCGCATCCGCTCCTCGGCGAGCGCCTGCTTCACCGCGAGCGGCGAGATCCCTACCTCCTTCGCGAGCGAGAGCAGGTCGGCCTCGCTCATCGTCTCGGGGACGTCGCCGCTCGCCGCATGCAGCTCGGCCGCGCGCAGCAGCACGCGCTCGAGCGCGGCGCGCGGGAGGATCGGTGCCGGCAGGTCGGCCATGCTCAGATGCCCGTGAAGGCGAGGGCGATCTGCCGCTTCATCGACGCGAGCATCTCCTCGGGCATCGGGAACGCCTCGGCGAGTGCGGCGAGCGCACCGCTCGCCGGCACGGGCTTCCCCGCCTGCGCGAGATAGTACCGTGCATAGCGCTCGGCGAGCGCGGGCGCGATCCGCTCCACCACGAGCGCGCCGCCGCGCACGAGTCCCGCGCTCGCATAGCGCACGCCGGCCCCCTCCCGCTGCTGCGCCGGCGTGAGGTGGTCGTTCACCGCCACCGCGGCGACGGCGCCCGCCGCCTCGTGCGCGAAGGTGAAGAGCATCACCTCCGCCGAGTCGCGCGCCACGGGCCACGCCACCGCGTACTGGCTGAGGTTCTTCCCCGCGGGGACCGCGCGCCCCTCGCCACCGAGCGGGAGCGAGACGATGAGGTCGCCGTTCCCCTGCTGCGTGTGGTTGAGGTAGGGTTGCAGCGCGGGGCGCCACGATCCCTGCCAGAGCGAGTCCGCCGCGGCGAGCGCCGCGCCGCGCTCGCGCTGCTGCTCGAGCCACCAGGCGTGGAAGAAGTCGCCGAGTTCGTCGTCGAGCGCGGCGGTGAGCCGCTGCGCGAACTCGCGGTCCTCCTTGCGCGGGAACTGCTGCGCGAGGAAGGCGATGATCCCCTGCACCTCGCGATTGCTCGCGTTGCGCGGCTCCCCCTCGGCCTTGATGAAGTAGTCCATCGCCTGCTTGAGCTCCGCCCAGGTGCCGAAGTAGAGCGCGACGAACTGCGCCCCCTCGAGCTGCGGCCGCAGGCGCAGCGTGGTCTGCAGCGGCGCGCGGAGGGAGTCGAGCACCGAATAGACCTGGCGCCGGTTCTTCTCGATCGTGACCGCGTCGCGATAGCCGCGCGCGAAGAGCGGCACCGTCGCGGTGTCCTCGACGAGGAGCGCGAAGCCGTGCAGCCAGAGATCCACATGCTCGCGCGTCTTCACCGGCCACTGCGCACCGCGCACCACGGGACGCAGCGGGGCGGCCGTGGCCTGGGTGCCGGCGCAACCGGCGACGAGCAGCGCGACGAGGAGGAGCGGGGCGATCAGGCCTTTCGGCCGCAGGTGACGCAGAACTTCCATCCGGATTCGATCTCCGCGCTGCAGCCGGGGCAGCGCCTGACGAGGAGGTTCAGCCCGCACGACGGGCAGAACTTGGCTGAACGCCCCGTGGGGAGCGCCTGTGCGCAATACGGGCAGCCGAGATCCGCGGTGCCAGCGGGCGGGCCGCCGGCGGTCGCACCCTCCACCGCCGCGGCGAGGCTGCTCGCGTATGCGCTGAATGCATCTTGTATGGCGCCCGGGGGGCGAGGTTCCGTCGTCGGCTCGGCGGCCGGGGTGCTCGTGGGGGTCGGCGAGGCCTTCGTCCCGCCGGAGACGCGCGCCGCCGGCGCCCCCGAGGACGGCCGCGAGATGGGCGTCGGCGGACGCAGGTCGATGTCGATGTCGCCCGCGAGCACCGTCTGCACGCCCGCCGTGGAGATGCGCAGCTTGGTCTGCGCGTAGGTGCGCAGCGCGGTGAGTTCGGGGTTGGGCGACTGGAGCTCGGCCTTGAGGTCATCCTGCATCAGGTCGTCGCCGAAGAGGAGCGACCGCTCGCCCGACACCAGCCGCATGAGCGCGTGCAGGTAGTCGTCGTGCGTCTCGAGCCCGCCGTCGCGGCGTGCCGCCGCGTAGGGCACGAACTGGTCGAGCAGTTCGCCCACGGTGACCTGCCGCTCGAGCGCGCCCGCGGCGCGCGCGGCGAGGACGAGACGGCGGAAGATGAGGTCGAGATCGTCCACGCTGGCCTTGGTCGCTTGGTACGGGTTATCCCACGCGTGGCAAAGATGGGGCGGCCCTGAACGCGTCGCCATCCGGGAACGGCGACACCGTGCCCTTCGCGCCGCCCTTCGCGCGCCGAGCGGCGAGCCAGCTGTCGAAGCCCGACTCCACGAATCCGCCCGAGCGCGACTGCTCCGTCGCGGCCTTCACCGCGAGGTCGTTGGCGTACTCGTTCTGCGGGTGGCCGTTGTGCCCCTTCACCCACTGCCACGACGCCTCGTGCCCGTCCACCGCGGCGATCGCGTCGTGCCAGAGCGCGAGGTTCTCGATCGGCCCCGTCTTGCGCTTCCAGCCGTTGCGCGCCCAGCCGAACACCCACGAGGTGAGCCCGTCGACGATGTAGCGCGAGTCGGTCGTGAACTGCACGCTGAAGCGGCCGTCCTTGGCGCCCAGTCCGTCGAAGGCCTCGATCACCGACCGCAGCGCCATCTTGTTGTTCGTCGTCGCCGGCTCGGAGATCCAGAGGTCGCGCCGCGTGATGCGCCCGTCCTGGTGCCGGTACTCGGCCAGGATCCCCGCCCCGCCGGGATTGTCCCCTTCCTTCCCGTTCCCCAGGCACGACTCGTCGGCGAAGATCGACACGAGCGGGAAGCGCGCACTCACTTCATGACCTCCAGCCGGTCGACCTCGTCGAGGCGCAGCGTCAGTCGCGCGCCCGTCGTGGGATGCCGCGCGACGATCACCTCGGCGCCCTGCTCGAGGATCAGGCGTTCGGGGATCACGAGGAACTCCGTGCCGCGTCGCAGGATCGCCACGCGTGACGCGTCGACGATCGCGCGCTCGAGCGCGTCGTACTGCTTCACCGTCAGCTGCCCCACGCGACCCCCTTCGGTCCGCTCCATGCGGTGATGAAGCGCGCGAGCACATCGGTCGCGTGCGCGATCTCGTCCACGGTCACGTATTCCTCGGCGGCATGGGCGAGCGCGATGTCGCCCGGGCCGTAGCAGATGGCGGGGATGCCGGCCGCGGTGAGGAGCGCCGCGTCGGTCCAGCAGGAGAGTCCTTCGATGGGCGCTGCACGGCCGGCGGCCGTGCAGGCTTCCTGCATGGCGACGACGAGCGCATGGTCGGAGGGAACGTCGTTGGGCTCCTGCACCAGGCCGAGCATGACGTCGGCATGGAAGGAGGGCGTGATGGAGCGCACGCGCGCCGCGGCCGCTGCGATCTCGTCGGCGAAGCTGGCGCCGCGTTCGCCCGGCAGGGTGCGCCGTTCGAGGCTCACCGTGCACCGGTCGGGATAGGTCGAGAGGCCGATCCCGCCGCCGATGGTGCCCGCGTGGAGCGAGGCGCGGCCGAGCAGGGGATGCGTGCGGTGCGCGAGCACCGCGCGTTGGTGCGCGTCGAGTTCGGCGAGCAGCAGCGCCGCATGCGTGATCGCGTCCACCCCTACGTCGTAGCGCGAGCCGTGCGCCGCGCGTCCCGCGACGGTGACCTCGGCCCAGGCGAAGCCGCGGTGCGCCGGGCAGATCGCGAGGCGCGTGGGCTCGGTGACGATCGCCGCATGCGCCTTGATGCCCATCGCGAGCAGCGCCCGCGTGCCGTGGCTCTCGAACTCCTCGTCGATCACCGCGGTGACGATCACCTCGCCGCCGAGTCCGGCGTCGGCGGCGCGGACCGCGGCGGCGCACATCGCGGCGATGCCGGCCTTCATGTCGGTCGCGCCGCGGCCGTAGAGGCGGCCGTCGCGTTCGTCCGGCGTGAACGGCGCGTGCGTCATCCCCTCGACCCCGACCGTGTCGAGGTGTCCGTTGAGGAGCAGCGAGCGGCCACCCTGGCCGCCGCCGATCCGCGCGAGGACGTTCGGGCGGCCGGGCAGCACCTCGAGGAGGTCGACCTTGAATCCCCAGTCGCGCAGGGTGTGCGCGAGGAGCTCGGCCACCGCGCCCTCGCCCGGGCCGTCGGGCGCGAGCGAGGGGTTGCGCGAATCGACCGCGACGAGCGCGCGAGTCAGGGCGAGGGCGTCGCCGCGGGGAATGACGGACACAGGGAAGCGAGAGGGATCGCGAGGGGAGAAACGCAGAGAGCGCACCTGAAAGGTGCGCTCTCGGAGGGCCCAGCGGGACCGCGCGCTACTTCTTCGGTGCCGGCTTCTTGGCGACGACCTTCTTCGCGGCGGGCGCGGCCTTCTTGGCCGCGGGCTTGGGCGCGGGCTTCGCGGCGGGCTTGGCCGCAGGCTTCGCGGCCGGCTTCGCGGCGGGCTTCGCAGCAGGCTTCGCAGCAGGCTTCGCGGCGACCGCGGCCGGCTTCGACGCGACCGCGGCCGGCTTCGACGCGAACACCATGGGCTTGGCGGCGGGCGCCAGCACGGCGACCTTGGGGAGCACCTTCCCCTTGTTCTTCTTCAACCACGCTTCCTCGGCTTCGCGCACGAGCTTGTCGGCCTCGTCCTGCGTCATCTGGCTGCGGCGCACCATGTACTGCACGAGGTCGCGCGCGCTCTCGATGGAGAAGGCGACGAGTCCGGCGGCGGCGCCGACCACGTCCTTCATGGCCGCGGCCATCTTGCTGCCGGCTTCGAGTGAGATCTCGTGGGCCTTGGCGGCCATCTCCGCGACAGTGTCACGGACGTCCTGGCCGCGGTGGCCGGGGTGGCGCTTGGGAGGAACGGCAGGAGCGGCGGCTGCTTCGGCCGGCTTTTCGGTGTCAGGCATGTTGGGCTTCCGTTGCGAGGTGCTGCGCGATATGAACGGCCGCAAGTATATGATTTTTCAGCTTGTACGCAAGTAGCACAAACGCTGTAATTCGGGCATCGACAGCCACCAGAAGTTGTTCGATATGTCTACTCTAGAAAGCCACCATAGCGCCACCATGAAGCCTCTTCCTCTTGAGAACATCCGAATACTCGACCTTTCCCGAGTACTCGCCGGACCGCTCGCCGGCATGATCCTCGGCGATCTGGGCGCCGATGTGATCAAGGTCGAGCGTTCCGGCGCCGGGGACGAGACCCGCGGAT
>LNFM01006256.1_pt1 | contig 19738 bp, 18 predicted proteins | sample 596031 | NCBI WGS metagenome assembly LNFM01 (sample SAMN04254537, study PRJNA301005) | activated carbon metagenome | isolation source: dual media filters at the Ann Arbor, Michigan drinking water treatment plant | place: USA: Ann Arbor | reverse complement strand
AGGAATGCCTTGTCCAACAATGGCACGGGTGAACACCTGCGAGAGAGACACGCTTCGCGTGGAATCATCCCTGAAGCGAACGATGCCGCCATCAACACAGAGTTCGTCGGGCGTGGCCTCCAGAGCCCAGGCAGCCAATCGCAGCACCTTGGCCTGGAACACCTGAGCGGCTTCGCGGACTGCTCCTGCAACCGCAATCAAGGTACGCGATGCGAATGCACCCGTGTTGAGCGGCGATGTGGCGGTGTCACCGGAGTGCACGCAGATGCGCTCGTAGTCGATGCCCAAGGCCTCGGAACACAACTGAGCGATTGCGGTCTCACCGCTCTGGCCAATGGAAGACACGCCGGTGTACACGTCGACACCGCCCGAGCGGTTTGCACGCAAGGTCAGGCTCTCGTGTGCGCCAAACTGCGACCCTCGCTTGGCAAGAAAGCGTGCGCTGGCGTAGCCTGTGCGCTCAACGAACGATGAGAAGCCGATGCCTACCACACGTCCATCTGCACGGGGCACCCGCGGAGCGGCTCGGTGCGCTTCGTAGGAGACCGCTTCCGCGGCCATACGCAATGACCTTGGATAGTCTCCGCTGTCGTACACCGCGCCACTGGGTGTGGTCCATGGCAGGTCGTGTGGCTGCAGAAGGTTCTGCAAGCGCAGATCCAGTGGGTCCTTACCCACTTTGCGCGCCATACGGTCGACCAGCACTTCAAGGGCGAAATTGACCTCTGGCTGTCCGTATCCGCGGTACGCGCCGACAGGGGTCTTGTTGGTCAGCACCACCTCGCGTGTCACCGAAGCATCGGGCACCTTATAGGGCCCGGTGAACACCACACTGGCCAGTTGCGCCGAGCCGAAAGGCGAGTTCCACCCACCGATGTCTGTCACGTAGTCGTTGATGATTCCGACGAACCGGCCATTCTCGTCAGCGGCCAGGCGAAACCGATGAACCGACTCCCGCCCGTGAGTACTTGCACGGAAGTGCTCCATACGGTCTTCAATCCACTTGACGGGGCGACGCAGAATCATTGCATGCAGACAGGCGAGCACGTCCTCCGGAAAGGCGCCCAGCTTCTGACCGAAACCACCGCCCACGTCACGAGCAACCACCTGGATGCAGGACTCCGACAGGCGCAAGGACTCCGCCAGCTGCTTGCGCACCAGGTGGGGGGTTTGCGTGGACAGATGCACCAACAGCTCCCGCGCACCTGGACGCCAGGAGGCCACAATTCCGCGTGTCTCCATGGGCAGGGGGGTCACACGGTTGATCCGCATCGTGTCTTCGACGAGGTGCACGGCTTCTCGCATGCGGGCAGGCGCGTCCCCGGCCGCATCCGTTTGCCGCGCCATCAGGTTCGAGTCCATCGAGCCGGGATGCAGGACAGGAGCATCCCTTTCCAGCGAGGCCAGCGCGTCGCTCACATGCGGCAAAGGCTCATACTCGACGTCAATCAGTTCCAGCGCGTCTTCCGCGACCGCACGGCTCGTTGCGACGACGCTCACAACCGGTTGCCCCTCGTACAAAGCTAGGTCTTGCGCGAGGGCGTAGTACGGAAGGTTCGGTGCATTTGGCACCGGACGCAGAACAGTGAGCGGCTCGCTGAGGTCGCGCACGCGTTCCGCCGTAAGAATGTGACGCACGCCCGGATGCGCGAGCGCCGCTTGCACGTCCACGGAGCGGATGCGTGCATGCGGAAATGGGCAGCGCAGTACCGCCATCTCGAGCTGGTGTGCGTACTGAACATCATCGACGAATCGACCGTCACCTCGCAGCAGCCTCTCGTCCTCCTTGCGAGGCATGCTCCTGCCGAAGGCCCGGCCGGACGGAGACTCGCAATCTTGCGCCTTTGCCCCAAGCTCCTCGTGCAGCTCAGGGTGCATTCGTGCATTCATGCTGGCTCCTCCGAAGCCAACTCAGGACTTGCACCCAGTGTTTCCTGCAAGTGTTCGTGAATCGCGCTGATGATGTTCTCGTAGCCAGTGCATCGACAAAGCACGCCGCTGATCTCTTCTCGGATTTGATCGCGCGACAGCATCTGGCCGCTTTCGACCATGCTGGTCGCCAGCATGAGGAAGCCAGGGGTACAGAAGCCGCACTGCAGCGCGTGGTGACGGTGAAAGCTAGCCTGCAGACCGTTCAACTGGTTGTCGACCGCAAGCGACTCGACGGTTCTCACACAGGTTCCATCGAGCTGAGGGGCCAGCATCAAACACGATTTCAGTGCGACACCATCCACTTGGATGGTGCACATTCCGCATTTGCCTTGTTCACAGCCTACGTGGGTTCCAGTGTGGCCCATGCGATGTCGCAGGAAGTCGGCCGCGTGCATGCGCGCAGGCGCTATTGCCGTCACGGCTTCTCCGTTGACGGTCAGGGTGATGGGTATTTCTTCGTTCATGGCAGAGTAAGGAGTAGTCGGGAGCGCCAGGCGTGCCACGAGATGGCTGTCAGTTCATTCGCCACAGGAGCAACAGGCCGACCGTGAAGGTGCCCAAACTGCCAAACGCTGTGAGACGCGCCCAAAAGAGCAGCGCCGCTTCCATCGAAGGAGCGGGGGTCGGCGCCGCTCGATGAGGAGATGCAAGCTGAGAGGGTTCAGCAGGCTGACGGCCAGGTTGCGCCGAGGAGGCGGAGGGCGCCGGGCTCGCGTTGCCGCTCGCAAGTGGCCGGTTCCCCGGGGCGACGTCCTTCTTTTCGTCGCCTTCGCTCAACACACGTTCAAGCTGCTTGGCAAACTCGGCCGTCATCTTCTCAGCCTGCTTGGCCACCACCTTCTGACCCAGGCTACCAAGCGCTCCACCAAGCGCGACTTCACCTGTGACCGTGACCGCAGTGGCGCGCCCCTCATCGACCGAAGTCAACGTCACGTTGTTCGTGCTTCGGAAGTTGCCGATGGCCCCACGAACGGCCTTGCCGATCGATGTGAAGCCCATCGACTGCTGCTCCATCCGTTCAGTGATTTGCACGCGCGCCTGAAAGGTGGCCGTCATCGGGCCCACGCGCTGGGCGAGCACAACGTCCAGGCTATCCGCATCAATGACGTCGACCTTCTGCAGGCCAGGCATGCACCAGGCGACGCGGTCAAACTGGGAAAAGAATTTCCAGACGGTCGCGATGTTCTGCGCCACCTGAAAGGATTGTTCGTACTTCAAAACAGAATCTCCCTAGTGCTTCACAGGCGTGCTGGTCCGCAACGCCTTGAGGGCACGTTCTACGTAGACAGGCGCCAAGTGGGACCTGTACTCGGCGCTGGCCCTAAAGTCGCTGGCCGGATAAATGACCCCTACCACAGAGGCAGCGGCGCGCAAAATCACCTCGTCGCTCAGCGACGTTCCCTCTGCGATGTCCATCAATGCTTGGGCGAGGACCGGCGTCTCGGAAAGTCCGCCCAGACCGATGCGCACGTTCTCCCATGTGCCGTCGTCTCTACGGTCACCAACGACGGCTACAGAGAGCACGCAGAAGTCACCGTGACGGCGGACCACCTCCAGAAACGCGTGATAACGAGGCGCCGGCGGAATCTCGACGTGGGTGAGCATTTCATCCGGCTCTATGGCCGCAGCGTACGGACCGTCATAGAAGTCCTCCATGGCAATCTCGCGCGGACCATTCGGCCCTTGGACATGCAAACGTGCATTCAGAACAAGGCACCCCAAGGGCATCTCTGCGCTTGGGTCACCATGCACCAAGCTGCCGCCCAAGGTGCCACGGTTGCGCACCTGGCGGTCCGCAACGTGGCGAATCATGGTGGAAAGCAACGGGAGGCGTTTTGCCACCAACTCTGAATGCTCAACCATGGCGTGACGCGTCAGGGCGCCCAACACAATGGAGCTTCCACGAGGCTCAATGCCCGACAGCCCGGGAATAGCGTTGACATCAATCAGAGCCGAGAGGCGCCACAGACGCATGTTCAACATGGCCACGAGGTTTTGACCGCCAGCGAGTACGCGCGCCTCGCCTGGCTCGTACTCCCCCAGCAGCTGTACCGCCTCTTCGACTGACGTCGCGCGGTGATACTTGATCGGCGCGGATTTCACACTGCTCCCTTAGCTCCGGCTGTGGCAGGTGCCGCAATCTGATTTCCTGCCATTCGCGCAAGCACGTGGCCAATCGGTGAGCGCTGTTTCCCGACAATGCTCTGTGCGGCCTTGCGGCTCCATACCGTCTCGGGCCGCACCTGGAGCACTCGGACCTCGCCGGTCACGTCAACTGCCCACTCAATGTCCTGGGGCGCGCCTCGTCGGCGTTCGATGTGCTTGGCCAGTTCCGCCAGCGCGAGCACGTGCGACTCTTCCAGGCATGACGCGCCAATCCTTGCCTCTTCGATGGGCAGCACAGCGACACCCTGGCTCGGGTCGAAGCGGTATTCCTCCCGCTGGTCGCTGCGCTTGCGCTCCACGATTTCGAGGGTGACCTTGTCCACCATGAAGCGCGATGGTGTGATGTCGCCTTTGACCACACCTTCGCCCAGGCCCCAGACAGCTTCCATCGCGACCTTGGAGCGGTCTCCGTTCAGTGGATTCAGGGTGAACATCACTCCCGCTGCTCGTGCCTGCACCATCTGTTGGATGCCGACACACATTCCGAAGTCGCCTCCAGAGATGACGGTCTGTCCGTCCACGCGGTACGACATCACTGCCTCCCCAAACATCCCCGCCCAGCATTGGCGAACATGTTGCAAGACAGACTCGATGCCGCACACCCACAGGAAGGTGTCGTACTGCCCAGCGAAGCTCGCGCCGGCCAGGTCTTCAGACTCACCGCTGGAACGCACTGCGACCGGTACGTCTTTCAGGCCCGTGCGTCGCTCCAGTTCTGCGTAAGCAGCACGCACGTCGGCTTCGAGCTGGGCCGGCAGGGGAGCGCTCATCACCCCGCTGATCAATGCCTGCGTTTCGGCCTTGATGTCTTCCAGGGCCATCTTGTCGGCTGCCGCGCTGACACGTCTTGCCTCGTCACTCAGCCCGGCCGCATCCATAAAGTTGCGATAAGCCGTGGTGGTGATGCCAAAACCTGGAGGAACCGCAAAGCCATTTGCAGTCATCTCCGCCAGGCTTGAGAACTTGCCGCCCAGGGCCGGATGTCCGTTTGCGAGAGGGTCGTCCAGCCAAAGCACGAAGGGAGCTGCTGCACTCATGCTTGCACCGCCTTTTCCAGCACGCGGACCGTGCCCTCGGTACCGTCCACCTCGATGAGGTCTCCGGTAGACACATTCACCGTTGCGAAGCCGGTACCCACGACCGCGGGCAACCCGTATTCACGCGAAATGATGGCGGTGTGAGCCATCATCCCTCCGACGTCCGACACGGCAGCCGAGATGCGCTGGAAGACAGGTGCCCAACTGGGTGCGGTGATGCGGCACACCAGGATTTCACCGTCCTGCACGTCGTAGAGCTGCTCGGATTCGGTGATGAGGCGAGCGCGCCCCGTCACCTTGCCCGCGGAGGCTGCGATTCCTCTCAGAACTCCGTCTTCAGCGCTGTCACCGCCCAGCCATTGCTGGATGGTCTCTTGGGTGATGCCCCAGAGCATGATGGTCAACGGTTCCGTGATGGACTCGGGAGGAACCCCCAGAGCCGGCGGAGGAGACCATTTGGCGAGCGCATCGCGGATCTTGCGACGCTTCTGAATAATGGGGCGCCAGTACACCTCACCGCGCGGGGGAGTGCCAACGGCCCAGCCGATGATCATGTCGTACAGCGCGTCGTACACCTCGTGGCGGTGCAGATAGAAGATGTCTTCCTTGTCGTCGAAGAACTTGTGTGCGACAAACACTTCGCCGAGTTCACGGACCTTCTCCCAGAACAGAGAGTGGTGCCAGTGTTCGACAAAGAAGTTGTGGTCCTCCACGTACGGGTAAACGGTGCGTGCCAGCTTGACCAGGCCGTCGAATGCCTCGCGGTCGTCGTCGGTGGGCAGAAGTTCGCGGTACTCCTGCGTCACTCGGGTGCGGGTCTCGATGATTTTGTCCAGCGGGCGACGGATGTCCTCGCCGCGGCGCAGCGCCTCGATGTAGCCACGCAGCGCAGTGAACGGCAGTCGAGGGTCGGTCATCCAGACGGCGTCAGAGTGCGTGTACCCCACGCCGGTCGAGAACCAGAACCAGGGATTGCGGGACTCCTCGTACGCGGCCAGCCAGGCGGCGCCGCCCGGCAGCGCGCCCACCGCCTCCAACGCCGCGGCAGGGTCGGCCTTGGCCAGCAGGGCTTCATCCACCGACAGCTCAATTGCGCGCGCCGCGAGCTTGCGCAGCTCGTCGTCCGGGCGGAAGAGCAGGATGTCGATGCCCGAGACCATGTCGGTGATGGTCTGGTCGCTGATGCCCGGAAACGCCTGCTGGCAGAACTCGCGAAAGGTCAGGTAGGCGCCATAGCCCAGGTTGAGCATTTCGAAGTGGTACGAGCCCATTTCGAATAGGTTTTCGATGAGCCGGTTGTACGAACTCAGCAGGTCATGCGACGAGTAGATGCCGCGGTGACCGTAGACGTTCTCCTCCGGCTCGAACTCGGGCAGCGGCTTGAAGTGAATCTGCTTCAGGCGCTCGATGCAGCCATTGGCCTTCTGCTTCCACTCCGCATAGATGCTGTCCCAGTTCTCGTAGTAGTGGCCAGCGCGGGCGTTGAAGAGCTCGGCTCGCCGGGCAACTTCTGCGGGGTCGTCGATGGAGTTGGGACTGACGTAGAGGTAGCCGTTGATGATGCGCTGGTCTATCCCCATGGCCACAGGAATCGGCCAGACCTTGGTGGTCATCTGGCTGGCCGCGACCCACCAGTTCTCCGTCATGATGGTGTCGAAGGGGTACAGCGGTTCGGGGTTGTGCATGCCATCGAAGTACCAGAGCTTTTGCTCCTCCACGTCGCGGCGCTCCTCGCTGATGTGAGCGTAGTAGGGGTAGAGCTCCTGCCAACCTTCGGCGCCGGGTGGCGTCGCCACGTCAAAGGGGCTTTGGAAACGGCGCTTGGCGCTTGGGGTGGTTTTGTTCTGCACTGCCATTTGTGGTCCTGTAGATACCGGTTGCATGAGCACAAGTCTGGCCAGCTAGCTGAGGTCTAAGTCAGCATCAAAGGCCGGTAGTCGTGATCGCAAGATGCGATGTACGTCCTATGCAAATGGTATACCAACTTACAAATAGAACACTAGGGAAAGTCCTAGCAGGTAATATCCCTTATGACTTTCCTTCGCATCAAGAGGTCGATGAAAAACTCGGCTGCGATATAAATCATTGTTTTTAAAGGATTTTTTTAATAATCCGGCGCGCCAAGGTTTAGGGGAGCCTACGACAGGCACGCACATTGCATGGCTAGCTCAGGCAGACCCAGATTCAGTCCTACTTGGTGCATTCATTTTGGCATACCATTTGGCGGAATTCGTTTTGGTGCTGACGAGGCGTGAGATACGCCCCTAAAGCACCAGACGCACCGAAGAGGTGCGCTGCCCCGCGGTCGTCAACCCAGGTTGCCGGCTTCATCAACCGCAAGAAAAGGACTTCGTCATGTCTTCAAAGATTCAAGAGCCCACCCCCCAGACGGTGATGCCAGGCGCCGGCGCCGCGGGCACCCATCGGCGGGCCGTGCTAAAGGCCGGCGCTGCCGCCGCCATGCTTTGCGCCGGCGCGCCGCTTGCCTTTGCACAGAGCGCGCCCAATGCCCTGCGCATCGGCTGGGCGATCTCGAAGACCGGCCCCAATGCCGGCGGCGTCTCGGCTTCCATCTCCGGCAACTACCGCTTGTGGGTGAAAGAGGTGAACGATGCGGGCGGCATCATGCTCAAGGCGTTCAACAAACGCGTCCCTATCGAGGTGGTCGAGTACGACGACCGCTCGAGCACCGAGGAGGCCGTGCGCTATACGGAGCGCCTGATGTCCCAGGATAAGGTGGACTTCGTGCTGGCTCCCTGGGGCACTGGCAACAACCTCGCGGCGGCGCCGACCTATGAAAAACACGGCTACCCGCTGCTGGCCGTGGCGGCCCTGCCGGCCGATGCCACGGCTCTGGTCAAACGCTGGAAACACGCCTTCTTCTATGAAGGCGATGCCATCCCCTACGCCGAGGCGTTGCTGGACGTGCTCGCGGCCAAGCGCAAGGAAGGCCTCATTGGTGACACGGTCGCCATGGTCAACATCGCCGACAGCTTCGGGGTGGAGGCAGCCAAAGCCGCGCGCGCTGCCATCAAGAGCCATGGCTTCAAGCTGGTGTATGACAACACCTACCCGATTGGCGTGCAGGACGTGACGCCCATCATCAACGAAATCAAGAGCAAGAACGCCGACTCGTTCATCGCATTCTCCTATCCGCCCGACACCTTCCTCCTCACGGAACAGGCCAAGGTTCAGGGGCTGAACCCCAAAGCGATGTACCTGGGCATCGGCACCGCGCTGCCCGCGTACGGTCAGAAGTTCGGCGCCGACCTGGAAGGTGTGATGGGACTCGGTGGTGTGGACTACGGCAGCCCCGTCATTCAGAGCTACTTCAAACGCCACAAAGATCTGACGGGGTACGAGCCGGACCGGTTCACCGCACCGCTTGTGTGGGTCTCCCTGCAGATGCTGCAGCAGTCCATCGAGCGCGTGGGAAAGGTCGATCGCGCCGCGGTCACCCAGGAGCTGCGCAACGGAAGCTTCGAAACCATCTTTGGCACGGTGAAGCTGCAGAACCAGATTCTTCGCGACCTGTTCTACGTCGGCCAATGGCAGAACGGTGCGTACTACGGCGTTGCGCCCATCTCGAAGAAGGGCGCCAAGCCCATCGTGATGCCCAAGCCCGCCTGGAAGAAGTCCTAAGCGTCCCTCACCTCACCGCCTGCCCAAGCCGACCTACTCGTGTCTGCTTGGGCGGGCAGAAAGACTTCGATGAACTTCGTTGACGTGCTGCTAACGGGCGCGACCCTTGGGGGTCTATACGCGCTGGTGGCGATGGGGCTGACTCTCCAATACGGGGTCGCTCGCATCATGAACCTGTCGTACGGTGAATTCCTCATCGGCGCAGCCTTTATCGCCTGGCTGGTATCAAAGCTTGGCCTGTCGCCACTCTGGGGGCTGGTGCTGGCCGTTCCCCTGGGATTCGGCGTGCAATGGCTGGTCTACCGCGTTCTGATGGTGCCGCTGGTAAAACGCACTGGCGCAGGCCCCCAGTTGGAGGTCGACTCCATCCTCGCGACCTTCGGTCTGCTGTTCATTGTGCAGGGGCTGATGCTTCTGCAGTTCACCGGCAACTACCACAGCTATAGCTACCTGGCTGAGCCCGTTCAGATCTTGGGCGGTACGGTCGCGGCCAACCGCTTGCTGGTCCTGTGCGTCGCGGCCGCCGCCGCTGCAGGTCTGTTCCTGTTGCTCAACCGCACGCGCATCGGCACCTCGGTCCGAGCGGTCGCGGTGTCGCCTCAGTTCGCTCCTCTCGTCGGCATCAACGTGCGTCAACGCGCGGCGCAGGCTTACGGTCTGGGCGGCGCGCTGGTCGCTATCTGCGGCGTGCTCGTGAGCATGTTTTTGCCCTTCTCAGCCACGATGGGCATCTTGTTCACGATGAAGGCGCTCATCGTCGTCATCATGGGTGGTGTCGGCAACCTGATGGGTGCGCTCGTTGCCGGGCTGCTTCTCGGCTTTGCTGAAACCATCGTCGCCAGCATCGAGCCGGCACTCATCCTCGCCGTCAACTACGGCCTCTTCCTGCTGGTTCTGCTGGTGCGGCCGACGGGCCTTTTCGGGAGTGTCGGGCGATGAATAAGAAGAAACTACTTGCCTGGACTGCGGCCATCGTGGCTGTCGTGGCGATGGCCATGCTTCCCTTCGGCATCGAGAGCGACTACTCGCTCGGGCTGTACCTCAACATGCTGATGTACTCGGTTCTGGCAACCGCCTGGGCCTTGTTCTCGGGGCCGACCCGATACGTGTCGCTGGCCACGGTGGCGTTCTTCGGCATGGGTGCCTACGCAGCCGCGGTGCTGGGCGAAATCGTTGCATGGCCTGTGGTGCTCTTGGCCGCACTGGGCATCGGCATTGTCATGTCGCTGTTGGTTGGCCTGGCCACACTACGCCTGTCTGGGGTGTACTTCGTCATCTTCAGCTTTGGCCTGGCTGAACTGGTGAAGCAGCTCGTCAGCTGGTACGAAGTCAAGTTCAGCAAGGTGCTGGGCCGCTACGTAACCGCCGACGTGACGACTCAGGGCATCTACTGGCAACTGCTCGCGCTGCTGGCCGCCATCCTGCTCATCCGTGTCCTGATATCCCGGTCCCGGCTGGGCTTGGCCTTGCGGGTCATCGGTGAAGACGAAACAGTTGCGCGGCACGTGGGCATCAACACCACCACTGCCAAGGTGCTGCTCTTCATGCTGTCGGCTTCGTTCATGACGCTCGCCGGCGCCATCATGGCGCCTCGCTGGACCTACCTCGATCCGAGCATCGCGTTCTCGGCGACCGTGTCGTTCCAGACGCTGATCATGGCGCTGCTGGGCGGCGCGAGTGCCCTGTTCGGCCCCATCCTGGGCGCCGTGCCACTCGTGCTCCTGTTCGAGTACCTCTCGGGCAACTTCCCGAACCACTACCCCATTCTGCTGGGGCTCATCTTCATCCTCATCGTCTACCTGCTGCCCAACGGCCTCGTGGGCGCAGTGGCGCAGCTCAGGAGACGCGCATGACTTCCCCCATCCTGCAACTGCAACAAGTGACGCGCCGCTTCGGTGGACTCGTGGCCGTCGACCGTGTCGACATGGAAATCCACGCCGGCGAGGTGATTGGCCTGGTAGGCCCCAATGGCTCGGGGAAAACGACGGCACTGAATCTCATCTCCGGTGCACTGTCCCCTACGGCGGGGACCATCAAGTTCATGGGTCACACCATCAGCGTCCTGGCAAGCCACCGCATCGCGCGCATGGGCGTGGCGCGCACCTTCCAGCTGGTTCGAGTACTGGGGGGACTGACTTGCGCCGAGAACGTCGAGGTCGGCCTGGCTTTTCATCCCAAGGGTGTTCACGGCAAGGCTGCACGAGCACAGGCCCAGGCATTGCTGAACAAGGTGGGCCTGCACAACCAAGCCGACACGCCCGCAAGTAAGCTCACGTACATCGACCAGAAGCGGCTCGAGCTGGTCAGAGCGTTGGCCCTGAGCCCCCGCCTGCTGCTGCTCGACGAGTGGCTGGCCGGCCTCAATCCCACCGAGCTGCAGGAAGGGATTGACCTCATCCGGTCCATGCGCGCCGACGGCATCACCATTGTGATGGTCGAACACGTGATGGACGCGGTCAATGCGCTGTGCACTCGCTGCATCGTTCTCAGCAGCGGCCAAAAGATTGCTGATGGACCGACGCGCGAGGTGCTGAGCGATCCCACCGTTATCGCCGCGTACCTTGGCGAAGACGAAATCGGCGCCGAGGAGGAGCTGTCTCATGCTTGACGTCAAGGATATCTCGGTTCGCTACGGGCAACACAGTGCACTTGACCGCGTCAGCCTTCAGGTGGCGCCCGGCGAAATTGTGGTGATGCTGGGCGCCAATGGTGCGGGCAAAACCTCGCTGCTCAAAGCGCTCGGGGGCATGGTCCCGGCGCAGCCCGGTGCACGCGCCACGCTCAACGGCGTGGACCTTATGCAGCTGCCGCAGCATGACATCGTCAACGCGGGCCTTGCGCTGGTGCCGGAAGGGCGTGGGGTCTTCGGCCAGCTCTCCGTCAAGGACAACCTTCAACTGGGCGCACTGCCCAAGCGTGCACGCGCGGGTGAGACTCAGATGTTGGAGCGCATCCTCTCGCTGTTTCCAAAGCTGTCCCTGCGAATGGGGCAGGCCGTCAGGACCATGAGCGGAGGTGAGCAGCAGATGGTGGCCATCGGGCGTGCGCTGATGTCACATCCGGACATTCTCCTGCTGGACGAGCCATCGCTCGGCCTGTCACCGCTCGTGTGCCGCGAACTCTTCAGCGCCCTACGGCGAATTCGCGAACTCGGCATCGGCGTACTGCTCGTGGAGCAGAACGCCCGCCAGAGCCTGGCCATCGCCGACCGCGGCTACGTGGTCGAGACCGGCCGCGTGGTCGGTGCAGGCGCGGCCCAGGCGCTCTTGCACGACCCCGCTGTCCGCAAGGCCTACCTGGGCGCCGCCGCCCACTGACCCGTCCTACCCTTTAACCAACAAGAGACTCCAGATATGAAGCCTTATCGAATTGGCCAGATCGTGCCCAGTTCAAACACCACGATGGAAACGGAAATCCCGGCGATGCTGCGCCTGCGCGAGCAAGTCCGCCCCGAGCGCTTCACCTTCCATTCCGCACGCATGCGCATGAAGCACGTGAAGAAGGAGGAGCTTGCTGCGATGGACGCCGAGTCCGACCGCTGTGCGCTTGAACTCAGCGATGCACGCGTGGACGTGCTGGGCTATGCCTGCCTGGTGGCCATCATGGCCATGGGCCGTGGCTATCACCGCCAGTCGCAAGCCCGCCTGGGTGCAGCAACCGCGAGCAACCAAGGTGCAGCCCCCGTGGTCACCAGCGCCGGCGCCCTGGTGGACGCGCTCAAGACCATGGGCGTCAAGCGCATCGCCCTGGTGGCTCCGTACATGGTGCCGCTGACTGAACTGGTCATCGACTACATCCAGCACGAAGGCTTCGAAGTCGCCGATTGGCGGGCGCTGGAGATCCCCGACAACCTGGAGGTTGGTCGCCACGACCCGGCGAAGTTGCCTGGCATCGTGGCGGGCATGAAGACCGACGACGTGGATGCCATCGTGCTGTCGGCCTGCGTCCAGATGCCTTCGCTGCCCGCCATTGCACAGGTGGAAGCTCAGGCGGGCAAGCCGGTCGTGACAGCGGCGGTCGCCACCACCTACGCCATGCTGGGCGCGCTGGGACTGGAGCAGGTGGTGCCGGGCGCCGGGGCACTGCTGTCGGGACGTTACGCCAGGAGGGCTCAGGCATGAGCAGCCGATATCTCCATGGCTTCCATGTTCCCGCCAACGGGATTCGCCACCACCTTTTGCGCTACGGCGGACAGGGGCCCAGGCTTCTCGTGGTGCCGGGTATCACGAGCCCCGCCATCACATGGGGCTTTGTGGCCGAAACACTCGCACAGCACTTCGACGTGCATGTCCTTGACGTGCGGGGCCGCGGCCTGAGCTCGTCGGGTCCGGCGCTTGACTACAGCCTGGACGCATTGGCCACCGACGTCACCGCCGTGCTCAGTGCGCTCGACTGGCAAGACGCGACCGTGCTGGGCCACTCCATGGGCGCCCGCATCGCGGTCCGCGCAGCCGCTCGCATGCCTTCGCGCTTCGGGCGACTGCTGCTGATCGACCCGCCGGTGGGCGGCCCTGGCAGGCGCCCCTATCCCACTCCGCTGGCCTGGTACATCGACTCAATCCGTCTGATGGCAGCGGGTCGCCCCTGGGAAGAGCTCAAGCGCTTCTCACCCAGCTGGACAGAGGCACAACTGCGCTTGCGCGCACAGTGGTTACATACCTGCGACGAGACGGCCATTGAGGAGGCCTGGAAAGGCTTCCATAACGACGACATCCACGCAGATTTCGCCGCGCTCACAGTCCCCGGTCTCCTGATGATTGCGGGCCGAGGTGGCGTCATCCACCACGACGATGCGACCGAAATCGCCCGTCTCTCCCCCGGTTTGCAACAGGTCATCGCCACTGACGCAGGACACATGATCCCGTGGGACGACGAGGCTGGCTTCTTCCGGTTGCTGGGCCAGCATCTGCAACTCACATTCCAACCCAAAGGAGCATGACATGCCAGTCAGCGACGTAGAACTCATTCGCGCCTGGGACCAGGTTCTCAGCCTCTCCGGCGTGCGCTCAGGTGACATGGTGACCATCCTCACCAGCGACAACACCCATCCCCAGACGCTGCGCTGCGCCACCATTTCCGCCGCGTCCTGCGGTGCAGTGGTGAACCGGCTTGACCTTCCTCCCATCAACGGAGAGAAGGCCCTGAGCCGGGATTCCCTGGCCTACCTGGGAACAACGCCCCTCACCGGCAACCGTGCTGCCATGGCGGCCCTGAAGGCGAGCGACTTCGTGCTTGACCTGATGACCTTGTTGTTCTCCCCAGAGCAACATGAGCTCTTGGAGTCCGGTACGCGGATTTTGCTGGCCGTGGAGCCGCCCGAGGTACTTGTGCGTCTTGTGCCCACACCCGAAGACCGCGAGCGTGTGGGTGCCGCTGCTCGCATCTTTGAGGGCAAGAAGGCCATGCATGTCACCTCGCGCGCTGGTACCAAGGTCCGCATGCCATTGGGACAGTATCCGGTTGTGCAAGAGTACGGCCTGGTCGACCAGCCCGGGCGCTGGGACCATTGGCCCAGTGGTTTCATTCTCACCTGGCCCAATGAGGGAGAAGTCGAAGGCACCATCGTGCTCGACAAAGGCGACATCCTGCTGCCCATGAAGAGCTACGTGCAGTCGCCTATCACCATCACCATCGAGAAGGGCTTCGCCACGCGCATCGAAGGCGGCCTGGACGCCGACTTGCTGAACGAGTACATGGCCTCGTTCAACGACCCGGAGGCGTATGCAATCTCGCACATCGGCTATGGGCTCCAGAAGCGAGCGTACTGGAGCACGCTGTCGCTCTACGACCGCGAGGCCACCATTGCGATGGATGCCCGTGCGTTCAACGGCAACTTCCTTTTCTCAATGGGGCCCAACAACGAGGTGGGCGGCACTCGCTCCACGCCTTGCCACATCGACATCCCTATGCGCAACTGCAGTGTCGCTCTTGACGACGTCGTCGTGGTGCACGAGGGCAAAGTGGTTGAAGAGCTGCATACGGCGCCGAGCAAGGTGGCGACATGAGTTCGATGTCCAGCGTGCAACCCCACGATGCGGCCGACGTAGCCGTGTATGCCAAGCAGGGGTTGGGCGCAAGCCTGGGTCTGCAAGCGCCTTTTGGCCTCCTCATCGTCGATTTCGTCAACGGCTTTGCTGACCCCGCGCAGCTTGGCGGCGGAAACATTGGGCCTGCGGTCGATGCCACTGCGCCTGTATTGGCACACGCTCGCGCCAATGGCTGGCCTGTGGCGCACAGTCGTATCGTGTACCCCGCCGATGGCAGTGAAAGCAATGTGTTCGTTGAGAAGATTCCGGGCATGCGAACGCTGCACGAGGATGCATTGGCCAGCGCCATTGTTCCCTCACTCGCTCCGCGCGGTGGTGAGCTTGTCGTTCGCAAGACCGCTCCGTCCGCATTCTTCGGCACCGCACTGTCCTCTTGGCTGACTGCTCGCCGAATTTCCACGCTGTTCGTCGCCGGTTGCACGACCAGCGGATGTGTGCGCGCGAGTGTTGTGGACGCGATGAGCTGGGGCTTTCGTCCTGTGGTCCTGGCCGACTGTGTGGGAGACCGGGCGATCGGGCCCCACCATGCGGCGCTTTTTGACCTACAGGCGAAGTACGCCGACGTACGGCCCTGGAGCGACGTGGCTGCTCAACTCTAATTGGGCCTGGACAGGCAGCTTTGCGGAGCGGCAGGTAACAACCGCCTGGACGGTGGCGCCGGTACCGACCAGATGGCAGTGGCCTAGGCAGCGACGTCTGTGTGGTCGACGATGCTGGCGACGTGGTGGGGACGCACGGTCTGCTGGCCCTGGTCACCGCCGAAATGCCCGTGGTGACCGTGGCACCGAATGACGCGCTGCTCGAAAAGCTCAAGAGCAATAGGCAGGAAGTGCGCGCGCGGCGGCGTCGCTTGGATTGACCATGATTCCGTGCAATGAAAGCCGTCAAAACGAATCGCCTGCGTCGATGGCCTGAAGGAAGGCGCACAAGCACCTCATAGGCCGGTATCCGGGCTGATGCAAACAACCATCATCGCCTACCCGGCGGCCTGTTCAGGGCAGCCAGTGGCGCAGTGATGAAAGCGGTGCCTGGCGACACGTCCACTTACCGTTGCGGGGGGCAGCGCAGCTGAGGTTTGCCGGGTGGGCTCACCCTCCTCTTTCCCGTTGAACGGCGGCGTGTTTCAACACCAGCCCTGCGAAAAGTTTGGATGCGGCTTCGTCGCCTCGCCCACTGGGCGGCCGCCATCGCTTGCTGCGGGCTGCTATATGATGCCGCCAGCTTATGACTGGCGGATAGATTTCAAGGCAGTCCAGCTCGGCCCTGAACTGATATCAGGTCCGCAGGGAAGACGGCGCTGCCCGCTCATCGGGGCATGAGCGCCTGTACCCCGACATTCCATCTGTACGAGAGGCAATGACATAGTGAAGTGTGTGGGTAAACGTTTTCTACGGCTTCGTTATGTATGACGTATAGGTCGGGTTGCCATGCGAAAGAGGGAGGCAGGAACGTCATGGGCGGTATCCCATGGCTTGTTTTCTCCGCTCGCCAATGGTGCTTTGCCTGGGCGCTTGCACTGGTCGGTTCATGGGCCTGCGCCGATGGCGCGGGACTGCGTGAGGCGACCTTCACCCTGCATGCGCCCCAAGCCAAATCGGTCGAAATTCTCGGTGATTTCAATCAATGGCAAAGCGGGGCAACGCCGCTGGCCGGGCCCGACAAAGCCGGCCGCTGGCGGGTCAGGCTGGCATTCCCCGCTGCCGTGAACCGCATCGAATACATCTACTGGGTGGACGGCGCCTACCGGCAGGTCGACCCCGCACAGCCTGTCGTTTCTGACGGGTTTGCCGCCGGCGAGAACCATGTCCTTGTCCTGCCGTAGACCGTCCGGCTTCGGAAAACGTAACTTTTGGGGTGCGGCTTTCGTCTCAAGAGGCAAATTGAACCAGAAAGGGCTGCCACATGAGGCGTGATGCATGGAATCCGACGAAGCGCTGATCAGCGCCTGTCTGGCGGGGCGGTCGGAGATGTACGAAATACTGGTTCGGCGCCATCAGCAGAAGGTGTTCAACGTGTTGTATCGGTTTCTCGGTGATTACGAGGCGAGCCAGGATGTCAGTCAGGACACTTTTCTTGTTGCGTATCAGAAGCTCGCCCTGTTTGACGGCAGGAGCGCGTTTTCCACCTGGCTTTGCCAGATTGCGCTCAACAAGGCACGTGACATGCGGCGCAGCCGGGGTAGCGACCCGGTGTGCGAGGATTGGACGGACCATGCGGAGGTTCTGGCCGCGCCTGACGCCATCAGGCCCGACTGTCGAGTCGAGCAGGCGCAATTGAACGAGGGGATACAGCTGATCCTCAACCGCATGCCCGCGCATTACAGGGAAGTTTTGCTATTGAAGCATCTGGAAGAATACAGCAACGAGGAGATTGCCTCGCTGCTTGGCGATACGGTGGAGAATGTCAAGGTCAGGACATTCCGCGCCCGCCTGATGTTCAAGAAACTGCACGGAGAGTCGTGATGAATGCACTGCAATACGATACGGCCTGGCAGCGCTATCTGGACGGGGAAATGAGCCCGTCCGAGGAGGCCGTTTTTCTTGCCCGCCTGGACGCGGCCGAGCGCGCGGAACTGCAGGCCACTGGCGCGGCCTTGAGTGCCTTGGAGCGCTTGCCGCGGCTTGCCGCGCCCGCGGGCCTGGTGGACCGGGTGATGGCGGAGATCCGGCCCCCGAGGCAAAGCGCCTTGGCTCGCCTGCGAGCGTGGATGGAGCGCCGCCCCCTGCTGGGTTGGGAATTTGCGGGCGCCGCGCTGGCTGCGTCAACGCTGTTCGTCGTGCTTGCGCCTCTGGCGCTGCCGCCAGCGGGCGACGCCTTGTCACCCACGGCTTTGACTTCTTCCCATATCCAGGCTGCGCATACGCCCCTGGGCGAAAGCAACACGCTGCGTTTCAGTCTGTATGCCCCGCAAGCCAGCAGCGTGGCGCTGGTCGGCGATTTCAACGGTTGGGGCAGCACGGCCGAGGTCGGGTTGAAGCCAGCGGAAAATGGAACCTGGAGTGTGGCCATCCCCTTGCCCAGCGGGCGCTATCAGTACGCCTTCCTGGTCGATGGCCAGCGCTGGGTCACCGATCTACGCGCCGAACAGCATGTGAGCGATGATTTCGGCAGGCAGAACGCGGTCGTCACCATCCTGTGAGGCGAACCGACATGACACATCGTATCCGCATCCCCCTCCTGCTGCTCGGCATCCTGCTGGCGACCACCGTTCGTGCCGAGCTTCCCGCATCGCTGGAGCAGGCCGCTGCCCAGGCCTCAGGTGCGCCGGCCCAGCGCCAAGCCCTGGGTGTCAATCTGGATAAAGCCCTGAAGGCCGGCGTGGGCGAGCAGGATTTGCAGGCGCTCATGCGCCTGGCGGCGATGCACCAATATCCTGCTGCGGCTGCCGATGCATTCGTGCGGCAACTCGCCGAGGCAAGCCAGGACGGCCTGCCCGTCGCGCCGATGCGCGACAAGATGCTGGAAGGCATGGCCAAGAAGATTCCGGCCGAGACGATCCTGGCCGTGACGTCCCAGTGGCGCAGCGCGCTGAAGGAAGCTGACGCGGCCGTGCGGGTCATGGAAGAACGCGGCCTCGGCTACGGCAAGGCGGGCGAACGCGAAGCGCTGGTCAGCCTGGGCGCTGGTTTGCGGCAACGTTACGGCGCGAAGGATGTGCTGGCGAAGCTGGATGCCTCCGCCGCGAAAGGTGGCAAGGCGGCCGCCGATGCCGGTCGTCTGATCGCCGCCGCCCATCTGACCGAATTGCTGCTCCTGCACAAGGCCGCGCTGACGCAGGCACTGGAGCTGCCGATGGCCAGCCTGCGAGCCGGCAACACATCGGCACAGATTCAAGCCCTGCAGCGCAATGTGCTGGACCAGTTGCGCCAGGGCGTTGCGCCTGCCGACATCATTTCGGACACGCGCCGTCAGTTCGGCGGCCCAGCGGACGCTCCGCCTGCATTCACCAATTTTGGCCAGCCTCCTGCAGGGGGCATGGGCGGCTTCCCCGGTGGCGGTGCACCTGGCGGCATGGGCGGCGGCTTCCCGGGAGGCAGGGGCGGCTACTAAATAACGACAGAGGACGAGATCGGCGTCGCTGCCATTTTGGAACGGCCGATTCAAATGCCGAGTGCCACGAGAGGCTGCGCAGCGCATTCTGTTGCAAGCCATCCTCGAAGCGGGCCTCGGCGCAAACCTGAACCCCAGGCGCTTGCGAGAGCGGGCCTTGAGGCTTCAGGCCCTGCGATCGAGTTGGCGGCTGGCCATGCATGCTCAGGTCTGTCCACAGGCATGGCCTGATCAGGCCCTTGCTGTTTCTGTTGGTCCCGTTCTGTCAGGGGCTGTGCGGATCGGGCAAAGTCGATCTTCCATCCGGTGTTCTGAGCCAGTTGCTTGTGCAGCGCCATCTGCTGGCCCGGGCCGCAGGGCCAGGTCTCCTCGGCCGTCGCACCATCCCTCCACACCCGCAGGATGAACAAGGGGTCCATCAGAACATGTCGGGCCGGCTTTTCGAACGCCACGCAACCCGTGGCACTATCGATTCAAAATACTGTAACCCTGGAACGCTCACTTCCGTCTCACAAGACAACAGCACACAGAAACGTGTTCGCTGTTCACTGTGCGAAGTTCGTTGAAATCAACCGCCAAACTGGCAAGGAGTGTTCATCATGGTTAAAAACTTTTCTTCTGCAATGGCAACTGCACTGCTGACCGCCTTGCTGAGCGCAAACGCTGCTGCCGCGACCGAGCAGGAAGCGCATGCTCAGCTGGACCGCGTCCCCGCCGTGGCGGCGGATGCGCAAAGGGCCGCCCACACCGTCCTGAGCCAGCTGGTGGCGGCCGGCGTGCCTGTCGATCAGGCGTTCGAAGTGGTACGCAGCGCGGTCGAACAGCGTCACAGCGCCAGTGATCTGCTCCTCATCGGTGCCGAAA
>LNFM01006254.1_pt1 | contig 19740 bp, 18 predicted proteins | sample 596031 | NCBI WGS metagenome assembly LNFM01 (sample SAMN04254537, study PRJNA301005) | activated carbon metagenome | isolation source: dual media filters at the Ann Arbor, Michigan drinking water treatment plant | place: USA: Ann Arbor | reverse complement strand
TTGGTGCGGCTGGCGGGGATCGAACCCACGACCCTTGGCTTCGGAGGCCAATACTCTATCCACTGAGCTACAGCCGCATGACTGAAGAAGCTTGGCATTGTCGCACAGCCCCCGCCGCTTCCCGCGACGGCGCAGCGGCACCCCACACGCCCACCCAGATGGCCCGATGACGGCCGGGTCGCGCGCGCGGTTACCGTCATGCAATCCTTTGCACGATTGGGGTTTTCACTTTGTTGGCTTTCTGGCTAAAACCCTGTTACGTAACGGGTACGGCGCACCGATTCAGGGTTTACGCTAAATGCAAACGTTTGCACGAATGATCGAATAGCGCTGCTTTCCAGACCCCGCTTCCGGACGTTTCCGGGGGGTCGCAGCCGGAAAGAAACGCCATACCAACCTCTGGAGATCATTCATGCACAACGTATTCAAGCTCGCCGCCGTGGCCGCCCTCTGCGCTTCGGCCGCTGCCGCCCACGCCCAGTTGGCTTTTGACGCCAACCTGGAACTGGACACCACCTCCACCAACGAAGCCAATGCCAGCGCATCCAACGCTGCCCGGGACAGCGACCTGACCATGGGTGGCCGCGTGGAGGTGAACGCCGGCTCCAAGTTGAACAACGGTGACGCTTTCGTGGCCGCCCGCGCCAGCCTGCTGCTGAAGAAGGATGGCAGCGCCGGCACCGACGACATGTGGGTGCAGTTCGGCAACAAGACCGGTGACGTGAAGCTGGGCCGCTTTGAAGCCATGGACCTGTTCCCGCTGGGCAAGGACACCGTGGTGGACGAGATCAATGGCACCTACAAGGCCAACGCGCTGCGCGGTCGCATGGGCAGCGACACGTTTCATGGCGCTCTGGGCCTGAACGCGGCGCCCGGCCTGCGCGTGGAACTGGGCCTGGTGTTCACCAAAGACGCGGGCGCCAACCGGGGCTTTCGCCCTGCCGTGAGCTACACCTCCGGTCCGCTGACGCTGCGCGCAGGCGTCGAGACGGTCAAGACCTTGGCCAACCCAGCGGGAACGCCTCCGACAACGGTGGACAACAGCGCCAACGGCTTCGGCGTGTCCGTGGGCTACGCCCTGGCCGCTGACAGCAACATCAACGTCAACTTCGCCAAGAAGGAAGACGACAAAGCCTTCGGCGTGAACGCCACCTTCGGCGCTCTGGGCCTGGGCCTGATTTCGGGCAAGGGCGCGACCGACGCGACCAAGGCCACGACCTTCTACGCGGCGTATTCGATGTCGCTGTTCGGCGTGAAGGGTGCCAGCGTGACCCCGGCCCTGAGCGTGTCCAAGGGCGGATCCGGCCAGGACACCCGCACCGCTGCCCGCGTGCGCATCAACTACGCGTTCTGACCGGCGCAACACCGGTCTTTACCGGTTGAAGGGGTCAGCGCCTGCCTCAGGGCCCTACAACCGCTTTTTCATGGCAATCAGAGTTTGCCCGGGCACCTTCACCGGTTCCCGGGCTTTTTTTCGCCCGTCGCCCACACGGCCCGCCCGGAGCGCAATGGGCTGACCTGCCCGGGCGCTTTGCTGCCGATGGAATAATCAAGCGATGCCCCGAAAAAAGCCCGAATCTGCACCGGACAAAAAGCCGCCGCCCGCCGATGCGCCGCCCGCCAAGGGTCGCCAACGCATGCAGATGGCCGACATCGCACGCCTGGCGGGGGTTTCCGCGTCGACCGTTTCGCGCGCCCTCAGCGGCAGTCCGCTGATTCCAGAAGCCACGCGCAACCGCATCACCGAGCTGGCCAATTCGCTGGGTTACCGCGTCAATGTGGGTGCGGCCAACCTGCGCAAACGGGGGGTGCAGACCATCGGCGTGGTGATTCTGGGTGACAGCATGCAGATGATCTCGGACCCGTTCTTGCTGAGCATTCTGGGCTCGGTGGCGGACGCACTGGACGAGCGCGGCATGAGCCTGCTGCTGACCCGCCTGAAGGACAACCGCAAGCACGTGCTGTCGGACCTGGTCGAAAGCGGTCAGGTGGGTGGCCTGATCGTGATCGGGCAGCTGACGATGCACGATTACCTCAACGAACTCACGCGCAACGGGTTCCCGATGGTGGTCTGGGGTGCTCACCTGCCGGACGCGCTGTACCCGGTGGTGGGGGGCGACAACGCCACAGGCGGCTACCTGGCCACGCGCCACCTGATCGAACACGGCTGCCGGCGCATTGCCTTTTTTGGCGACATCTCGCACCCTGAAGCGGGATTGCGATACCAGGGCTATGCGCGTGCGCTGCAAGAAGCCGGCATCCCCCAAGACCCGCGCCTGCTGCAGTCGTTTCTGTTCGGCGACATGCGCATCCGCGAGGTCATCAATGGCTGGCTGGACCAGCAACTGAGCTTTGACTCGATCTTTGCCTCCAGCGACGTGACGGCGATCTCGCTGATGGGATCGCTCAACGAACGAGGCATTGCCGTGCCGTCGCAGGTCCGCCTGGTCGGCTACGACGACATCGCGCTGGCCGAGCACGTGCACCCGACCCTGACCACCATCCGCCAGCCCACCGGCGAAGCGGGACGGGCCTTGGTGGACTTGCTGTTCGAGGCCCTGGAAGGGCAGGCACGCCGTTCCATCGTGCTGCCCGCGCAGCTGATCCAGCGCGAAAGCAGCGCCTGACGGTCCTCGCCGCGCTCGCGGTTTCGTAACCCGGTTGTTCTCCTGATGTAGGGCAAACCCCATCATGCAATCGATTGCATCAATGCTGTAATTTGGTGACGGTCGGGTGTGATGACCGGTTCCGGCCCCTCTGCGAGGCGGCCGACACGAAAGGTTTTCCCCATGGGGCAGTCGGGTTTGCGTTTGCGGGCGATCAAGAAAAGCTACGGCCGCCTGGATGTGATCCATGGCGTCGACCTGGACATCGAGCCAGGCGAGTTCGCCGTGTTCGTCGGCCCTTCAGGCTGCGGCAAGACCACGCTGCTGCGCATGATCGCGGGCCTGGAGGACATCAGCAGCGGCACGCTGGAAATCGGCGAGCAGATGGTCAACGACATGCCGCCGAGCGAGCGCGGCGTGGCCATGGTGTTCCAGAGCTACGCGCTGTACCCGCACAAGACGGTGTACGACAACATGGCCTTCGGCCTGAAGATCGCCAAGGTGCCCAAGGACGAGATCCGGCGCCGCGTGAACGAGGCCGCCGCCATCCTGCAGCTGGGCGACTACCTGGATCGGCTGCCCAAGGCGCTCTCAGGCGGGCAGCGCCAGCGGGTGGCGATCGGCCGCGCGATCGTGCGCAACCCCCAGGTGTTTTTGTTTGATGAGCCGCTGTCCAACCTGGACGCCGCGCTGCGCACCAAGATGCGGGTGGAGCTGGCCACGCTGCACCGGCGCCTGGGCGCGACCATGGTGTATGTGACGCACGACCAGGTCGAGGCGATGACGCTGGCCGACAAGATCGTGGTGCTCAACAAGGGCCGCATCGAGCAGGTGGGCGCACCGCTGGAGCTGTACCACCGCCCGGCCACGCGTTTTGTGGCCGGCTTCATCGGCTCGCCGCAAATGAACTTCATGGAAGGCGCGCACGCGCAGGCGCTGGGCGCGCACTGCGTGGGCGTGCGGCCCGAGCACCTGCGGCTGGAGGCCGACGGCCCGATCACCGGCACGCTGCGCCACGCCGAGCTGCTGGGCAACGAGACCTTCGCCTACGTCGACGCCGGTGCGCTGGGCGAACTCACCGCCCGGGTCGAGGGCACGGTGACGGTTCAGCCGGGCGAGGCCCTGCGGCTGGGTTACCGCGCCGAGCACCTGTACCGCTTTGACGCAGCCGGTCTGCGCATTTGACCCGCCCCCCTTTTTTCACCCGCTTCGCGGATGGGCCGCGAAGCTTCATTCAGGAGACCAGCACGATGTTCAAGACCACCACCCTCGCCGGCGCCGCCGCTCTGGCGCTGGGCACCCTGGGCGCCACCGCCCAGGCCGCCGACTACAAGGGTCCCAACCTCAAGGGCGAGACCGTCACCATCACCTGCCCCTGGACGGGCGCCGAAGAAGGCTTCTTCAAGAAGGTGATCGCCAATTTCGAGAAGGCCACCGGTGCGACCGTGAAGCACTCGTGCTCGCAGAGCTCCGAGCAGCAGATCGTGATCGACATCAAGGCCGGCTCGCCGTCCAACATCTCGGTGTTCCCGCAGCCCGGCCTGGCCGCCAACATGGCCGCCATCGGGGGGCTCACGCCGCTGGGCAACAAGTCGCGCGACTGGGTCAAGAGCAACTTCGCCGCCGGCAGTTCGTGGGCCGACCTGGGCACCTACAAGGGCAAGGAGGGGAAGGAACAGTTCTACGGCCTGTTCTACAACGTCAACGTCAAGAGCCTGGTCTGGTACATCCCCGAGAACTTCAAGGAAAAGGGCTACAAAGTGCCCAAGACCATGGAAGAGCTGCAGGACCTGACCAAGAAGATCGCCGCCGACGGCGGCAAGCCCTGGTGCATCGGCCTGGGTTCGGACGCCGCCACCGGCTGGCCCGCAACCGACTGGGTCGAAGACATGATGCTGCGCACCCAGAGCCCGCAGGTCTATGACGACTGGACCAGCAACAAGATGGCGTTCAACGACAAGCGCGTGGTCGAAGCCATCGAGGCCTACGGCTGGTTCGCCCGCAACGACGCCTATGTGGACGGCGGCGCAAAGGCTGTGGCCACGGTGAGCTTCAAGGACAGCCCCAAGGGCCTGTTCGGCTCGCCGCCCAAGTGCTACATGCACCGCCAGGCCTCGTTCATCCCGGCCTTCTTCCCCGAAGGCAAGGCCGATGACGCCGACTTCTTCTACTTCCCGTCGTTTGCCAGCAAGAAGCTTGGCAACCCGGTGCTGGGCGGCGGCACGATCATGACGATCACCAAGGACAGCAAGGGCGCCCGCGCCTTCATGGAATACCTGCAACACCCGCAGGCCCATGAAATCTGGATGGCCGAGGGCGGCTTCCTGACCCCGCACAAAGGCGTGGACCTGGCCAAGTACAAGACCAAGGGCCAGCGCAAGCAGGGTGAGATCCTGCTGGGTGCGACCACTTTCCGCTTCGACGGTTCCGACCTGATGCCCGGCGCCGTGGGTGCCGGCAGCTTCTGGAAGGGCATGGTCGACTACTCGGGCGGCAAGTCGGCCCAGGCAGTGGCCGATGACATCCAGAAATCCTGGAAAGCGTTGAAATAACTCCCCCCGCGCCGCCGCTGGCGTCACCCCCCAGGGGGCGATGCCAGCGGCCCGGCGGAGCCGGTTCCGCGGCATCCCGGGTTTGATCACTGCGCGCCGGTGAGGAATCTGGTGCGCCTTTCAGCTGTTCTACCCTTTTGAACCGACCACCATGACCGATTCGATCTTCCAGACGCTGCTGGCCGTGGTGGTCAGTGTGGGCTTTTGCCTGCTGTACTTTGCGGGCAGCAACTGGTTGCTCGACAACGTGCTGGCGCGGCCGTCGATGCCGCGTCTCAAGCGCGAGGCACTGCGCGAGGGCGTGCGGCCCTGGCTGTTCATCGCGCCCGCGCTGCTGCTGCTGAGCGTCTACCTGGTCTACCCCTTTGTGGAGACCTTCCGGCTGAGCTTCATGGACGCCACCGGCGAGGGCTTTGTCGGCCTGGCGAACTACGCCTGGGTGTTCACCGACGAGAACTTCCTCATCACCATCCGCAACAACTTCCTGTGGCTGCTGGTGGTGCCCGCTGCGGCCACCGCGCTGGGCCTGATCGTTGCGGTCCTTGCCGACCGCGTCTGGTGGGGCAACGCCGCCAAGACCCTGGTGTTCATGCCCATGGCCATCAGCTTCGTCGGCGCCAGCGTGATCTGGAAATTCGTCTACGACTTTCGCGGCCCCGACAACGAACAGATCGGCATCCTCAACGCCATCGTGCAAGGCCTGGGCATGGAGCCCCAGGCCTGGGTGACGGTGCCGTTCTGGAACAACTTCTTTCTCATGGCGATCCTGATCTGGATCCAGACCGGCTTCGCCATGGTGATCCTCTCGGCCGCGCTGCGCGGCGTGCCGACCGACACCATCGAGGCCGCGCGCATCGACGGCGCCAGCGAACTGCAGATCTTCTTCGAGGTCATGATCCCGCAGGTGATGTCCACCATCCTCGTGGTCTGGACCACCATCACCATCACCGTGCTCAAGGTGTTCGACATCGTGATGGCCATGACCGGCGGCCAGTGGGACACCAGCGTGCTGGCCAACCTGATGTACGACTGGATGTTCCGGGGCGGCGGCGACTACGGCCGCAGCTCCACCCTGGCCATGGTGCTGATGCTGGCCGTGATCCCGGTCATGGCCTTCAACATCCGCCGCTTCCGCGCCGAGGAGGCCCAGCGATGAAACTCAAGTTTTCTCCCACCACGCTGGTGGCCCACGCGCTGCTGCTGGTCATCGTGCTGGCCTGGGTATTGCCCACGTTCGGTCTGCTGGTGTCGAGCTTCCGCGACCGCGAACAAATCGTCAGCAGCGGCTGGTGGACCTCTCTGTCCACCCAGACTCGGCCCGACATGCGGCGCACCGCCGGGGCGCAGAGCGTGGTGCCCGAGGGCAACCAGTTCGTGATCGCGGGCCGGCTGTTCCCCGAAGGCAACGCGACGCGGCTGCAGCGCTTTTCCATGAAGTCGGCCAACCCGGGCGAACACCCGATCGGCCAGACCATCGAACTGGCGGACGCGCAAATCTTCGACGACGAGAACGGCCAACCCGACGGCACACTCACCGTGGCCGCCGACGGGCAATACCGGCTGGTGCTCAACCAGGCTTACGAGAGCGACCGGGGCGTGCGCATCTTCTACGTGGCCGAGACGCCACCGAGCTTCACCGCCAGCAACTACCAGAAGGTGATCGACTCCGAGGGCGTTGGCAACGCGTTCCTCAACACCTTCAAGGTCACGATTCCCGCCACCTTCATCCCGATCCTGATCGCCGCCTTTGCGGCCTACGCCTTCAGCTGGATGGAGTTCCCCGGGCGGCGCTGGCTGTTCGTGGTGGTGGTGGGCCTGCTGGTGGTGCCGCTGCAGATGTCGCTGATCCCGCTGCTGCGGCTGTACAACGACCTGGGCGAGAGCCTGGGCGTGGCGTCCAAGTCGTACCTGGGCATCTGGCTGGCGCACTCCGCCTTTGGGCTGCCGCTGGCCATCTACCTGCTGCGCAACTACATCGCTTCGCTGCCGCGCGACATCATCGAGAGCGCGCGCATGGACGGCGCGACCCACTTCCAGATCTTCACCAGCATCGTGCTGCCGCTGTCGCTGCCGGCCCTGGCCAGCTTCGCGATCTTCCAGTTCCTGTGGGTCTGGAACGACTTTCTGGTGGCCCTGGTCTTCCTGGGCAAGGCGCCCGACCAGGTGGTACTGACTATCCAGCTGAACGATCTGCTGGGCTCGCGCGGCGAGAGCTGGGAAATCCTGACCGCCAGCGCTTTTGTGTCGATCGCGGTGCCGGTGGCAGTGTTCTTCTCGCTGCAGCGCTTCTTCGTGCGCGGCCTGCTGTCCGGCTCGGTCAAGTGAATTCCCCCCTGCGCCGCTGCGCGGCTTCCCCCTGGGGGGACCACGCCCTTGGAACGGCGGAGCCGGATCTTCGGCGTGTGCTTGACGATGCATCGCGCTCCAACCTCATCCCTTCAAGTCCGACATGACTGAACTTCCTCGATTTCCTGCTGCGTTTGAATGGGGCTGCGCCACTGCGGCCTTCCAGATCGAAGGCGGTGCATCCGAAGGCGGCAAGCTGCCCAGCATCTGGGACGACTTCTGCGCCCAGCCCGGCCGCATCAAGGACGCCAGCGACGGGCTGGTGGCATGTGACCACTTCCACCGCTTCCGCGAGGACGTGGCGCTGATGGCCGACCTCGGGTTCCGCCACTACCGCTTCTCCATCGCCTGGACGCGTGTGGTGCGCGAGGACGGCAGCGCCAACCCCAAGGGGCTGGACTTCTACCGCCGCCTGCTGGACGAACTGGAGCAACGCGGCATCACGCCCAACGCCACCCTGTTCCACTGGGACCTGCCTTCGCACCTGCAGCGTGCGCACCGCGGCTGGCTCGGCCGTGAAACGGCGCACCGCTTTGCCGACTACGCCGCGCTGGTGGCGCGCGAACTCGGCGACCGGCTGCCGCGCGTGGCCACGCTCAACGAACCCTGGTGCAGCGCCTTCCTGGGGCACGACATCGGCGTGTTCGCGCCCGGCGTGCAGGACCGCCCCTCTTCGCTGCTGGCCGCGCACCACCTGATGCTGGCGCACGGTCTGGGCCTGCAGGCCTGGCGCGCCGAGCGCAGTGGCACGCAGCTGGGCATCGTGCTCAACCCCGAGCTGTGCGACGCCGCCAGCGACGCACCACCCGACGTGGCCGCCGCGCGCCTGGCCGAGCTGGAGCGCAACGATGTGTTCTTCAACCCGCTGTTCAACCGAGAATGGCCAGCGGAGATGATCGAGCAGATCGGCCCGCTGGCCAGCCAGCGGATGCCGGGCGACCTGGCCATCTGTGCGCAGCCGCTGGACTTCATCGGCCTGAACTACTACACCCGCTCGGTCGCACAGGCGCCGGTGGCGGCTGACGAGCAGCGGCGCGGCTACCGCTTCGTGCCACCCGACCCGCAGCGACCGGACATCACCCACATCGGCTGGGAGATCTACCCGCAGGGCCTGGAGCGCGTGACGCGCAATCTGCTCGCGCAATGGCCGCTGCCGCCGATCTGGATCACCGAAAACGGCGCCGCCGACAACACGCCGGTGGTGGCCGGCGCCTGCGACGACGCCCTGCGCCTGCACTACCTGCGCACCCACCTGGCGCAACTCTCGGCCATGATCGCCAGCGGCGCCGACATCCGCGGCTATTACGTCTGGAGCCTGCTCGACAACTTCGAGTGGGCGCAGGGCTACACCCAGCGTTTCGGTATCGTGCACGTCGACTACACCACCCAGCAACGCACACCCAAAGCCAGCGCCCGCTGGCTCCAGAAACTGATCTCCACCCGGCAACCGACATGACACAGAAGGCTCCCAACAACCACTGGTGGCGCGGCGGCGTGATCTACCAGATCTATCCGCGCTCTTTTCAGGACAGCAACGGCGACGGCATCGGCGACCTGCCGGGCATCACCCAGCGGCTGGACCACGTCGCGGCGCTCGGCGCCGACGGCATCTGGATCTCGCCCTTCTTCAAAAGCCCGATGAAGGACTTCGGCTACGACGTCAGCGACTACTGTGACGTGGACCCGATGTTCGGCACGCTGGACGACTTCCGCGCCCTGGTGGCCCGCGCACACGAACTCGGCCTGAAGGTCATGATCGACCAGGTGCTCTCGCACAGCAGCGACCAGCATCCCTGGTTTGTGGAAAGCCGCAGCAGCCGTGACAACCCCAAGGCCGACTGGTACGTCTGGGCCGACCCCAAGGCCGACGGCAACCCGCCGAACAACTGGCTGTCCATCTTTGGCGGCAGCGCCTGGCAGTGGGACACGCGCCGCTGCCAGTACTACCTGCACAATTTCCTGACCAGCCAGCCCGACCTGAACTTCCACAGCCCGCAGGTGCAACAGGCGCTGCTGGACACGGTGAAGTTCTGGCTCGAGCTCGGCGTGGACGGCTACCGGCTGGACACGGTCAACTTCTTCTTCCACGACGCGCAGCTGCGCGACAACCCCGGCCGCGGTGCACCGGACCGCAACAACCCCGACCCGGCGGTCAACCCGTTCAACCCCTACGGCTGGCAGCGCCACGTCCACGACAAGAGCCGGCCCGAGAACCTGCCCTTCCTGCAGCGCCTGCGCGCCCTGCTCGACCAGTACCCCGACACCACCATGGTCGGCGAGATCGGCGACGACGACGGACTGGCGCGCGTGGCCGAGTACACCGCCGGGGGCGACAAACTCCATATGGCTTACTGCTTCGACCTGCTGGGTGAGGCGCACGATGCGCCCTTCCTGCACGCCTTCCTGACCCGCTTCAACGACATCGTCGGGGACGGCTGGCCCTGCTGGGCGCTGTCCAACCACGACGTGGTGCGTTCGGCCACGCGCTGGGGCGGTACCCAGCCCGACCCGCGCCTGCTGCGCCTGGCCGCGGCCTTCCAGGCCAGCCTGCGCGGCACGGTCTGCCTCTACCAGGGCGAAGAGTTGGGCCTGCCCGAGGCCGAACTGCGTTTCGAAGACCTGCAGGACCCGTACGGCATCACCATGTGGCCCGAGTTCAAGGGCCGCGACGGCTGCCGCACGCCCATGCCCTGGGTGGCCGACGCCGCACAAGCCGGCTTCACCGCGGGTGACAAGCCCTGGCTGCCGGTGGCCCAGGCGCACCGTGCGCTGGCGGTCGACCGTCAGACCGGCATGCCGGACTCGATGCTTTCGTTCTTCACCCGGCTGCTGCACTGGCGGCGCGATCAGATGGCGTTGCGGGAAGGCCGCCTGACGCTGCTGCCCGCCGACGCTCAGGTGCTGGCCTTCACGCGCGAGCACGAACAGCAAACGCTGCTGTGCGTCTTCAACTTCAGCGACCGTCCGGCGCACATGGCGCTGCCCGATGCGTGGCGCTCCGCCACGGTGCTGGACGGCAGTGGCCTGCAAGGCGCCCGCACCGAGGGCGGCCAGGTGCTGTGCGAACCCTTCGGCGGGCTGTTCCTGCAGCCAGCCTGAACCGGCCGTAGCGGGAGCGTCACCGGCTTGCGCGACACTGTGGGTTGCGGGCGGCCATCGCGCAGCCCACCCCTGCCAACCGCCCGGAGCCGCCATGCCCATCCTGACCGTTTCCACCATCCCGTTTGCCGGTCAGCTGCCCGGCACCTCCGGCCTGCGCAAAAAGGTCACGGTGTTCCAGCAGCCGCACTACCTGGAAAACTTCGTGCAGGCGCTGTTCGACGTGCTGCATGGCGACGACGGCAGCGCCACCGGGCAGACACTGGTGCTCGGCGGTGATGGCCGGTTCTACAACCGCACCGCGGTGCAGACCATCCTGAAAATGGCGGCGGCGCGCGGCTACGCGCGGGTGCTGGTGGGCCAGGGCGGCATCCTGTCCACCCCGGCCACCAGCGCGGTCATCCGGCGCCGGGGCGCCAGCGGCGGCATCATCCTGTCGGCCAGCCACAACCCGGGCGGGCCCGACGGCGACTTCGGCATCAAATACAACGCCACCAACGGCGGCCCGGCGCCCGAGAAGCTGACGCAGGCGCTGTACGAACGCACGCTGACCGTGAGCGCCTACGCCATCAGCGACGCGCCGGACGTGCCGCTGGACGCGCTGGGCGCGTTGACCATGGACGGCATGGACATCGACGTCATCGACCCGGTGGAAGACCACGCCGCCGTGCTGCGCAGCCTGTTCGACTTTGGTGCCATCCGCCGCCTCTTCGCCAGCGGTTTCCGCCTGCGTTACGACGCCATGTGGGCGGTGGGCGGGCCGTACGCCAAGGCCATCATCGAAGGCGAACTCGGCGCGCCCGCCGGCACGGTGGTGCACGGCGAACCGCTCGAAGACTTTGGCGGCCTGCACCCCGACCCGAACCCGGCCTATGCCGACGACCTGGTGGCCCACCTGATGGCCGCCGACGCGCCCGACATGGGGGCAGCGTCCGACGGCGACGCCGACCGCAACATGATCCTGGGCCGCGGTTTTCTGGTCTCCCCGTCCGACAGCCTGGCCGTGCTGACGGCGCACGCCACGAAGGTTCCCGGCTACGCGCAAGGGCTCAAAGGCGTGGCCCGCTCCATGCCCACCTCCACCGCTGTGGACCGCGTGGCGAAAGCGATGGGCATCCACTGTTACGAAACCCCCACCGGCTGGAAGTTTTTCGGCAACCTGCTGGATGCGGGCAAGGTCACGCTGTGCGGTGAGGAAAGTTACGGGACCGGCTCGGACCACGTGCGCGAGAAAGACGGCCTGTGGGCCGTGCTGTTCTGGCTCAACCTGGTGGCTGTGACTGGCCAGTCGGTGGAAGACCTGGTGCGCGGCGTCTGGAAAGCCCACGGCCGCTGCGTCTATTCGCGCCACGACTACGACGGCATCGCCACCGAAAAAGCCAACGCGCTGATGGCCGAGCTGCGCGCGCAGCTGCCCACGCTGGGCGGGACCACGGTGGCGGGGCAACAGATCGCCTGGGCCGACGACTTTGCCTACACCGACCCGGTGGACGGCTCAGTGAGCCAGAAGCAGGGTGTGCGTGTGGTGCTGGCCGATTCTTCGCGCGTGGTGTTCCGGTTGTCGGGCACCGGCACCGAGGGCGCGACTTTGCGCGTCTACCTGGAGCGCCACGAGCCCGACACCGCGCAACACGACGTGCCTGCGCAGCAAGCGCTGGCACCCCTGGTTGCACTGGCCGAAGCCGTGGCGAGCATCCGGCAGCACACCGGTATGAACGCGCCCACCGTGATGACCTGAGCGGTCCCCTTGCAAGGTCGGTGCAATGGGCCGTTGCCTATAATCCACGGTTGCCCGGGTATTGGCTCGGCATCTTCACACACCTGACTGGCCCAGACTCGCCACCCAAGAGGACCCCATGAGCGACCACGCGCACGACTCCCACACCGGCCCGATCAAGACGCCCGCCCAACTGCTCTGGACGTCCTTTTTCTCCTTCGTTGCCCCCATTTTCATCATCATCGGCCTGGTGTACTTCGTCACTTCCGGCGAGAAGCCCGCCGCCGGCGCGGTGGATCCCGAACTGGCCACGGCCCAGCGCATCCAGCGCATCGGCACGGTGGAGCTGCGCGACGCCAACCGACCGCTGGCCTCGGGGCAAGAGGTGTACGCCGCACAGTGCACCGCCTGCCATGCTGCCGGGCTGGTGGGTGCGCCCAAGTCTGGTGATGTGGCAGCCTGGTCGCCGCGCATCGCCACCGGCTACGAAGCCCTTCTGACATCGGCCCTCAAAGGCAAGGGCGCCATGGGTGCGCAAAGCGGTGGCGCATACAGCGACATCGAAATTGGTCGCGCAGTGGTTTACATGGCCAACGCCGCAGGCGGCAAGCTGGCCGAACCCGAGGCACCCGCTGCCGCCGGGGCTGCACCGGCGGCCGAAGCCGCTCCTGCCGCCGCGCCAGCGGCAGCACCAGCAGCGCCAGCCGCCGCAGCCCCAGCGGCCGCCGCAGCGGCGCCCGTGGTGGCGAGCGCGAAGGTGGGTGAAGCCCTCTACAAGCAGGCATGCACGGTGTGCCACGCGGCCGGTGTGGCTGGAGCCCCCAAGTCGGGCGACAAGGCCGCCTGGGCTGCGCGCATCCCTCTGGGTGTGGACGGCTTGACCGCTTCGGTCATCAAGGGCAAGGGCGCCATGCCGCCCAAGGGTGGCTCCAGTGCGTCGGACGCCGACATCAAAGCCGCCGTGGAATACATGCTGGCGGCGCTGAAGTAAGCCCCCTGCGCTTGAATCGAAAAGGCCGGTCAGTGACCGGCCTTTTTTGTTGGAAATTCGTGATCAGCGCGGTTCGGTGGTGCGCCAGGGCATGGCGGCCCCAGCCTGTCTGCGCTGAGGACTGCGCACAAACCCCCAGTCCGTGGGCAGGCTGTCCGAACGCACCGGTTCCGGCACCCATTGCCCCTGCTCCACCGCATCCGCCGCCTGCACCATGTCGCTGGTGTGCACCAGGCCGATGCCCAGTGAAGTCACGAGGTAGAGGTGGCCCTGCTCGTCGAGCAGGCTGTGGCGCACCGGCCCGGCGTCCTGCCCGGTGTGCGCCAGCACGCGCCCGTCGGGCTGCAGGCGCCAGATGTGCGGTGTGGCTTCCAGCTCCAGGTACACCCGCTGCGGCCCGTTCTGAAAAAACCACTGCCCGGCCTCGTCGGCGGCGCAGTTGCGGTGGATGAATTCGATCAGCTTGTCGTGTCTCAGCAGCGACCCCTTGCTGGCCACCACCGCCTCGCCCGGCTCCACGGCAAAAGGCCCGCTGCGCTGGCAACGGTCGTCGCGCATGTACCAGTTGCCGCGCGCGTCCAGCCCGAGCCAGCCGAAGCAGTGCGGCACGTTGGGCCATTTGGCGAGGGCGGCCTTGACGATGTCATCCATGACGCAGATTACAACCCGATTCCTGCGACGGAAACAAAAGCACAGAAGACGGAGGGGTAGCCCGTCCCAGGGCACTGCGGAACCGGCTTCGCCGGGCCGCCAGTGCCGCCCCCTTTTGAGGGGGTCGCGCGCAGCGCGGCGGGGGTGGGCGCTAGATCTGTGCGATCAACCACTCGCCCACCGCCTGCGGCATGGCCCGCACATGACCCGGCAGGCCCACCACACCCGACGCGACCGGGAAACCCACATGCCCGCCCTGCGCGGGCTGCCACAGCGTGACGTGCGAGCCGGCCTCTGCCCGTGTCGGCAACGAGGCAGCGGGCACGAACGGGTCGTTGAGTGCGTTCAGCGCCAGCGCAGGAATGCGGATATCCCGCAGCACCGGCTTGGCCGAAGCGCGTGCCCAGTAATCCTCGGTATTCCTGAAGCCGTGCAGCGGCGCGGTGAAGAGGTTGTCAAAAGCGTACAGGTCGCGCGCGCGCAGCAAGGCGTCGCGGTCGAACAGGCCGGGGTGCTGCTCCAGCTTCTTCAGCGCCTTGGGCACCATGCTGGAGAGGAACATGCGGGTGTAGACCAGCCGGTTGAAGCCCTGGCCGATGGCGTGGCCGCCGGCGGCCAGGTCCAGCGGCGAGCAGATGGCCGCCACCGCGCGAACCGTCTGCGCGGCGCTGTCGCCCATTTCACCGGCCCAGCGCATCAGGGCGTTGCCGCCCAGGGACACACCGGCGGCCAGCAGCGGGCGACCCGGGTGTTCGTCGGCGAACCGCTTCAACACCCAGTCGATCTCGTGAAAGTCGCCCGAATGATAGGCACGCGGTGCGAGGTTGAGCTCGCCCGAACAACCGCGGAAATGCGGCACCGCGAAGCCCAGACCGCGCGACGCGGCGAAGTCGGCAAAGGCCACCGCGTACTGGCTGGCCGACGAGCCCTCCAGCCCATGAAACAGCACCAGCAGCGGTGCATGGGGCGCGCTGGCGTGCTGCGCGGTGTCGACGTCGATGAAGTCGCCGTCGGGCGTGGTCCAGCGGCTGCGCTGCCAGCGCGGCGCGACACCCCGATGGCGCCGGGCATACAAAGCCGCCCACACCGTCTGGGCATTACCGCCGGGCAGCCACCACGGCGCCCGGTACTGCTGCGCAAAGCCCATCGGGCTCAATGCAGCACCGGTGGCTCGGTCAGCGCCTCGGCCGGCTCGGTGCGCGTGCCCGGGCTGGCGTGGTGAGCGACCATGCGCCAGCCTTGCGCGGTCTTGGCGTACACATTGGTCGCCAGCACCCAGGCCTGCTGCGGTCCGTCGTTGCCCATCACCTCCACCCGCTCGACCACGCTGTGCACGCTGCAACTGCCGGCATCGAGGCGCCGCATTTTTTCAGGGGATGCTTTCACGCTGCCGTTGGCAAACAGTGCTTCAAACGCAGCGCGCACCGCTTCGTGGCCCACCAGCCGGGGACCTCCGGGGTGCACACAGACGATGTCGTCTTCGTCGGCCCAGCAGGCCATGAGGCGCTCGATGTCGGCCTGCTGAAGTGCTTCGTAAAACGCGAGTTCGGTGTCGTCCGGTGAGCCCGGGGGCAGTTTGGGTTTGCGCATGGGGCTATTTTGCCGCGAGGTCGGTCCCCCGCACGCAACCCACCCGGCCAGGGTGCGGGGGTATAGTCCCTTGAGTTCGGGGGTGGAACGCCCCATGTCTGACCGGTCCGGCCACCGTTATGGCCACAAGGAGGATCCATGCGCCTGTTGCTCAAACCCCTGTCCACCTGGACGCTCGCCCTGCTGGTGGTCGTTGGCCTCTCGGGCTGCGGCTACAACGATTTCCAGCGGCTCGATGAACAAAGCAAGTCCGCCTGGTCCGAGGTGCTCAACCAGTACCAGCGCCGCGCCGACCTGATCCCGAACATCGTCGCCACTGTCAAGGGCGAAGCCAACTTCGAGCAGGAAACCCTCACCAAGGTGATCGAGGCCCGCTCCAAGGCGACGGCGATCCAGATGACACCGGAGATGGTGAACGACCCGGCCGCGATGGAGAAATTCCAGGCCGCCCAAGGCGAAGTGGGCAGCGCCCTGAGCCGCCTGATGGTGGTGGTGGAGCAGTACCCCAACCTGAAGGCCAACCAGGGCTTCAGCGACCTGCGCGTCCAGCTCGAAGGCACCGAAAACCGCATCACCGTGGCGCGCAACCGCTACATCCAGACCGTGCAGGAGTACAACGTGCTCACCCGCAGCTTCCCCACCAACCTCACCGCCATGGTCTTCAGCTACGCGCCCAAGGCCAACTTCACGGTGCAGAACGAGGCCGCCATCTCGGCACCGCCCGCGGTGGACTTCAACAAGAAATGACCGCCCGGTCCCGCGTGCTGCGGTCCTGGCTGGCGCTGGTCGGCCTGTGGCTGTGCGCCTCGCTGGCATTTGCCCAGGGCGTGCTGCCACTGCCCGAGCTGCGCGCGCGGGTGATGGACCAGACCGGCACGCTGGACGCCGCCAGCCTCGCGGCCATCGAGGCCAAGCTCGCCGCGTTCGAGCAGAGCAAGGGCTCTCAGGTGGTGGTGCTGATGGTGGGGACCACCGCCCCTGAAGACATTGCCGACTACACCCAGCGCCTGGGCGATGCCTGGAAAATTGGCCGCAAGGACGTCGGCGATGGCGTTCTGTTTGTGATCGCCAAGGACGACCGGCGCCTGCGCATCTCGCCCGCAAAAACGCTGGAAGGCGCAATCCCCGACCTGATCGCCAGCCGCATCATCGAACAGGTCGTGAAACCCGCCTTCCGCAACAACGACTACGCGGGCGGCATCCAGGCCGGCGTGGACCAGATCCTGTCCCGCATCGACGGCGAAGCCTTGCCGCTGCCTGAGCAGGGCGAAGCGCCGCTGGGTGGCTTCGAGTTCATGGACCTGTTGATCTTTGCGGTGTTCGCGGTACCGATCATCTCGGCGGTGCTGCGCGGCATCTTCGGCAACAAACTCGGCACTGTGCTCACCGGCGTCGGCGCGGGCGGCCTGGCCTGGGTGATCACCTCGGTGCTGTGGATCGCCATCGGCGCCGGACTGCTCGGCATGCTGGCCGCCCTCTTCCTGCAGATGCTGCCCGCGGCGCCGGTGCGATCGCGCCGCGGCGGCGGCTGGGGCGGGCCCGGCGGTGGTGGCTTTGGCGGCGGAGGTGGCGGTTGGAGCGGCGGCGGCGGATTCAGCTCCGGCGGTGGTGGCAATTTTGGCGGTGGCGGCGCGTCGGGAAGTTGGTGACCCGGACATGAACAAGATCACCCGCGTTTTCAAGCACCGCTGGCTCGACGCCTCCGACACCCGCCGCGCCGTGCCCGACGACATGGCACAGCGCCTGGCGGAACGCATTGCCGCCAGCGAAGTGCGTCACACCGGCGAGGTGCGCCTGTGCATCGAAGCCGCCTTGCCGCTGGGTGATGTCTGGCGCATCGGCGCCGACGCACCGCTGACGACCGTGGTGCGCGAGCGCGCGATACGCTGGTTCGGTCGCCTCGGCGTCTGGGACACCGAAGAGAACAACGGCGTGCTGATCTACCTGCTGTTGGCCGAACGCGCCATCGAGTTCGTGGCCGATCGGGCCCTGGCCAGCCGGGTGGACGCCGCGCAATGGCAGGCCATCGTGGACCGGCTCGGCATGCGCCTGCAAAACGGGGAGTTCGAGGACGGTTTGACCCAGGCGCTGGAAGAAGTGTCGGCCCTGCTGGTGGCTTATTTCCCGGCCGAGCCGGGCAGCGTGAACCCCAACGAATTGCCCGACGCGGTGATCCGAGCCTGAACCGCGCTTGCACAGGCTGCTTGCCTGTTGCGCTCCGGCACTCATTGGCCCTTTTTGCTGCCCAGCGTGGTGCGGTTGTTCATCACCACCTGCATCTCTTCGTGCATCGCCTTGTTCATTTGCGCAAACGTGCGCAGTTTGCGTGTCGTCTCGCGCAGGCGCTCGGCCATGCGCGTGGAGATGGCCAGCAGCAGGCGCGCACCCACCCGCGGTTCGTCCTTGAGCAGACGCATCAGGGCGGTGCGTGAGAGCACGGCAGCGGCGATGTCGGTGGTGGCGGTGCAGGTGGCCGAGCGCGGCGACCCGTCGAGCACACCCATTTCACCGATCAGGTGCCCAGGGCCGATGATGTTGACCACCATGCTTTCGCTCAGACCCGGCAGTTCGTTTTCCACCGCAATGTCGCCCTCCAGCACCAGCATCATGTAATCGTTCTGCCGGACTTCGCCTTCGTGGATGAAGACCGTGCCCGCCTGGATGCGTTTGGGACGCATGTAACCCACCACCTTCATCGCATCGGCCAGGGTCAGGTCGTCCAGTGCGGTCGGCGTGATCAACATGCGCGCGGCCACTTCCTCGGGGGCGAGATCAGGGTTCTCAAACATCGACGACATGCGGGACTCGGTCATGGCATGGGACTCCTGCGACCATCTTCTCACCAAGACCGGGCAATGACCTGAGCTCAGACAAAAAAAAGACCGGCCCCCGGGCCGGTCTCTTGAGCCGAAACGCAGGGCGTGTCACTTCTTCTGACGGTACTTGCGCAGCGCTGCGATCTGGGCCGCCATGACAGCCAGCTCCGACGTGGCCTTGGCCAGATCGATGTCGCTCTTGGCGTTCTTGACCGCTTCTTCGGCCTGCTTGCGCGCGTCGCTGGCCTTGGCCTCGTCAAGGTCCTTGCCGCGGATGGCGGTGTCGGACAGCACGGTGATGCAGTTCGGCTGCACCTCCAGGATGCCACCGGCCACGAACACGAACTCTTCGCCGCCGTCGGCTTTTTCGATGCGCACGGCACCGGGCCGGATGCGGGTGATCAGCGGAATGTGGCCAGGCAGGATGCCCAGTTCACCCGCTTCGCCCGGCAAAGCCACGAACTTGGCTTCACCCGAGAAGATGGACGCTTCGGCGCTGACCACATCGACGTGGATGGTGCTCATAGGTTCTCCAGTGAAAAAGTGAAAGGGGTTTCAGCGATGGAGACCGGTTGCCCGGTCCCGACATGCGCTTAGGCGACCTTTTTCGCTTTCTCGAATGCTTCGTCGATCGTGCCGACCATGTAGAACGCCTGCTCAGGCAGGTGATCGCATTCACCAGCGGTGATCATCTTGAAACCGCGGATGGTTTCCGACAGCGGCACGTACTTGCCGGGCGAGCCGGTGAACACTTCGGCCACGTGGAAAGGCTGGCTGAGGAAACGCTGGATCTTGCGGGCGCGGGCCACAGCCAGTTTGTCTTCAGGGGCCAGTTCGTCCATGCCCAGAATGGCGATGATGTCGCGCAGTTCCTTGTAGCGCTGCAGCGTGCCCTGCACGGCACGGGCGGTTTCGTAGTGCTCCAGGCCCACCACCAGCGGATCCAGCTGGCGGCTGGTGGAGTCCAGCGGGTCCACGGCGGGGTAGATACCCAGCGAAGCGATGTCACGCGACAGCACCACGGTGGAATCCAGGTGGGCGAAGGTGGTGGCGGGCGACGGGTCGGTCAAGTCATCGGCAGGCACGTACACGGCCTGGATGGAGGTGATCGAACCGACCTTGGTGGAGGTGATGCGCTCTTGCAGACGGCCCATTTCTTCGGCCAGCGTCGGCTGGTAACCCACGGCCGACGGCATGCGACCCAGCAGGGCGGACACTTCGGTACCGGCCAGCGTGTAACGGTAGATGTTGTCCACGAAGAACAGCACGTCCTTGCCCTCGTCGCGGAACGACTCGGCGATGGTCAGGCCGGTCAGGGCCACGCGCAGACGGTTGCCCGGGGGCTCGTTCATCTGGCCGTAGACCATGGCCA
>LNFM01006253.1_pt1 | contig 19740 bp, 13 predicted proteins | sample 596031 | NCBI WGS metagenome assembly LNFM01 (sample SAMN04254537, study PRJNA301005) | activated carbon metagenome | isolation source: dual media filters at the Ann Arbor, Michigan drinking water treatment plant | place: USA: Ann Arbor | reverse complement strand
AGCGCCGCGATCGGATCCAGCCGCGCCGCCTTGCGCGCCGGCAGGTAGCCGAACACCACCCCGACCGCGCCCGACACCGCGAACGCGGCGACGACCATCTCGACCGAGACCACGAACGGCATGCCGAGCTGCGTGACCATGATCCACGTGCCGCCGATCCCGAGCGCGACGCCGACCAGGCCGCCGAACACCGAGAGCACCACGGCCTCGACGAGGAACTGCAGCAGGATCTCGCGGGCGCGGGCGCCGATCGCCAGGCGCACGCCGATCTCGCGGGTGCGCTCGGTGACGGACACCAGCATGATGTTCATGATGCCGATGCCGCCGACCAGCAGGCTCACCGCCGCGATGGCGCCGAGCAGCGCGGTCATCGTCGCGCTGGTGCTCTGCAGCGTGGCCGCGAGCTCGGCCATGTCGCGCACGTCGAAGTCGTCGGCCTCGTCGTCGCGCAGGCCCCGTCGCTCGCGGAGCAGCGTGATGAGGTCGGCGCGCACGCGGCCGCTGGTGCCGTCCTCGACGGCCGACACGTAGATCGTCGCGATGTCCTGCTTGCCGGTGAGCCGGCGCTGGACCGCGCGCAGCGGCATGACCACGGTGTCGTCCTGATCCTGGCCCATGTTGCTGCCCTTGGGCGACAGCACGCCGATCACCTGGCAGCTCGTCGCGCCGATGCGCAGCGTGGTGCCCAGCGGTTCGGCGCTGCCATAGACGTTGGTCACCACGGTGGGGCCGAGGATGCACACCGGCGCGCCGTTCTCGAGCTCGCGGGCCTCGAACTCGCGACCCGCGGCGATCGTCAGGTTGCGGACGCCGAAGTACTCGTTGGTCGTGCCGGTGATCGAGGTCGTCGCGTTGAGGTTGCCGTACGCCACCGTCGCGCTCGCGCTCGCGCCGGGGGCCACGATGACGCCGTCGATGCTGCTGCGGATCGCCTGCAGATCGTCCGGGTCGAACGGGATCGCCTCGGCCCGCGTGCCGCCGGCGGCGGCCGTCATGCCCGGCCGGACGAACAGCAGGTTGGGACCCATCGCCGAGATGTTCGCGGTGACCTGCTGGCCCGCCGCGCGGCCGAGGTTGACCATCGCGATGACGCTCGCGACGCCGATGACGACGCCGAGCGCGGTCAGCAGCGACCGCCCGCCGTTGCGACGGATCGCCGCGAGCGCGAGCACGAAGGTGTTCCACAGGATCATCGGCCGCCCTCGCCGGGTACGTCGCTCAGCACCCTGCCGTCGCGGAAGGTGACGATCCGGCTCGCGTAGTGGGTGAGCTCGGGCTCGTGGGTCACCATCACGATGGTGATCCCGCGGTCGCGGTTGAGCGTCTGCAGCAGCCGCATCACGTCGTGCGTGGTCTCGCTGTCGAGGTTGCCGGTGGGCTCGTCGGCGAACAGCACCATCGGCTCGGTGACCAGCGCGCGGGCGATCGCGACGCGCTGCTGCTGCCCGCCCGACAGCTGCGCGGGCGTGTGATCGGCCCGGTTGGCCAGCCCGACCAGGTCGAGGGCGTGCGCGGCCGCGGCGTGGCGCTTGCGCGCCCCCATGCCCCGGTACACCAGCGGCAGCTCGACGTTCTCCATCGCGCTGGTGCGCGGCAGCAGGTTGAAGCTCTGGAACACGAAGCCGAGGTAGTGCCGGCGCAGCAGCGCGAGCGCGTCGCGATCGAGCCCGCCGACGTCGACGCCGAGGAACCGGTAGCTGCCGCCGCTGGGCGTATCGAGGCAGCCGAGCAGGTTCATGCAGGTCGACTTGCCCGAGCCGCTCGAGCCCATGACCATCACGAACTCACCGCGCTGGATCACCAGGTCCACACCATCGAGCGCGCGCACCTCGGAGTCGCCCTCGCCGTAGACGCGGCGCACCCCGACGAGCTCGATGAGCGGCGGCGAAGCGGCCGGCATGATCACCGGCGCGGTCACCGGGCCCCCTGCGCGCCGGCCTTCTCGTGGGCGACGATCACCTCGTCCCCTTCGGCGATCTCGCCGTCGACCTCGGTGTACGTGCCGTCGCTTGTGCCCGTGGTCACGCGCACGCGCGTCGGCACGCCGTCCTTCAGGATCCACACGCCCGGCGGCACCTTGCCGCCCTTGCCGCCACCCATGCCGCGCATGCGCGGCGGGCCACCCAGCAGCGAGAACGACTTGGTCTCCTGCACCGGCGGCGTGTAGCGCAGCGCGGTGTTGGGCACGCGCAGGGCGTTGGGCTTGGTCTCGGCGATCATCGTCGCGGTCGCGGTCATGCCCGGCCGCAGCGCGAGGTCGGCGTTGTCGACCTCGAGGATCGCCGTGTACGTGACCACGTTGTTGGTGATGACCGGCGCGAACGACACCTCGAGCACCTTGGCCTCGAACACGCGATCGGGCCATGCGTCGACGCGGAAGGTCGCGCGCTGCCCGTCGCGCACGCGGCCGACGTCGGCCTCGTTGACCGGCAGGTGGAGCTCCATCCTGGCCAGGTCCTCGGCGATCGTGAACAGCTCGGGCGCGGCCAGCGACGCCGCGATCGCGTTGCCGGGCTCGACGGTCCGCGACAGCACGATGCCGTCGATGGGCGACACGATGACCAGCTTCTCGAGGTTGGTCTTGGCCTGATCGACGCGGATCTTCGCCAGCTTGATCTGCGCGCTCGACCGCGCGACGTCGGCCTCGGCCAGGGTCACGCTCGTGATCTGGGTGTTCTGCTCCTCGGCCGACACCAGCCCGCGCTCGGCGAGGCTGATCACGCGCTTCTCGACGCTCTTGGCCTCGGCCAGCGCCGCGCGAGAGCGGTTGAGATCGGCCGTCGACGACTTGAGCGTCGCCTGGGCCTCGGCCAGGGTGTTCGCCGCCGTCTCGGGATCGAGGTGGACGAGCACCTGGCCCTTGGTCACGCGCTGGTTGACGTCGACGGCGACCGACGCGACCCGACCCGACATCTCGGCCCCGACCGCGACGACGCTGCGCGCCTCGAGCGAGCCGGTCGCCACGACCTGGACCTCGATGTCGGCGCGATCGACCGTGACGGTCTCCCAGATCGGCGCGGCCTCGGCGGCTCCGCGCCGCGACCACCACAGGACGGCCGCCGCGATCGCGACGAGCAGCAGCAGTGCGACGATCGTGCGACGCAGACGGCGGCCGCGCTTGACGACCCCGATCTTGCGCAGCACCTCCGCGGTCTCCGGGGGCGCGACGGTCTCGGGCAACGCATGCAGGGCCACGGGGGGAGCATGCGCCCCAGCTTCGCGGACGGCTCCGATCCGTTCGTAAGCCGCGTGTGAATTCCCGCCGCCGGCGGCGTTGCGGCGTGCGCGGGCGCTCAGGTCGAGCGGCGGCGACGCGCGGCGAGGCCGAGGATCACGGCCCACCACGCCGCGGAGGCGGGAGCGTCCGTGCGCGTGCGGCACCCGCAGCCGCGATCCGCGAGCCCGCCCTCCTGATCGGCGCCGCCGGAGGTCCCCTCGTCGGCGCCGCTGCTCGAGTCACTCGGCAGCGGCGTGGGCTCGGGCGTGGGCTGCGGCGGCACCTCGCCGGTGGGATCCACCGTGGTGACGCCCGTCGGATCGGGTGGTTCGCCGGTCGTGTCGCCGAGCGTGGGGTCCGTCGGATCCGTGGGGTCCGTCGGATCGGGCGGCTCGCCGGTCGTGTCGCCCTCGGTCGGATCGGGCTCGAACGGCCCGCCGAAGGGCTCGCAGACCTCGAGCCCGCCGCCGAGCTCGACGCTCACGCAGCCGGTGGCCCAGTCGCCCCCCGCTTGATCGATGTCCTGCGGGAATCCGCCGCAGCCCGGGCCCGCGACGAACAACCCGGCGTCATCGTGGCACGGCGTGATGTCGAAGCCGATCGTCGCCTCGAGCCAGTCGATCACGAGCGGCGCGTTGCCGTACGCGGCCCCGACCCCGCATGCGTTGCCGGGCTCGGCCGGCGGCGGCAACCCGCCGGGATCGAAGAGCGTCGAGCCGGTGCCGAACACCCGCCACGTCCCGTCCGCCAGGCGCACGAACGACGGCCCACCCGAGTCGCCGAAGCACGCCGACTGCGAGCCGTTGGGGCCGGCGAAGTTGACGACGCCGATCGTGTCGTCGATCGAATGGATCGTCTGCGTCGTGTAGCGCTTGGTGCCGACGCCCTCGATCGTCTGGATCTCGCCTTGCTCGTCGACGGTGGCGAACGTGCTGCCGAAGCCGGCGATCACGATCTCCTGTCCGGGCACGAGCACGTTACTCTCGCAGCCCGCCATCAGCGGCGTGATCTGCAGGCCGAGCGGCACCTCGAGCATGCAGAAGGCGACGTCGTGGGCGCCGAGCTCGGCGTAGTCGGGGTGCGCGGTGCAGAACGCGACGTCGCGGATGCCCGCGGGCACGCCGGCGTCGGGCCCGGCCTCGCCGAACGCGATCGCGTCGATCGGCGAGTCGGGCAGCAGGCAATGCGCGGCGGTCATCACCACCTGCGGATGGATCAGCGTGCCTGTGCAGATCGTGTTCGAGCCGCCGACGAGCATCGCGACCACCGTCGGGAACTGGCACACGCCCGCATCGGTGCCCCCGACGATCGGCAGCGGCTGCTGGGGCGCGGGCACGAGGGACTCACCCGCGAGCCACAGGGACAGCAGCGTCGCCGCCGACAGGTTCAGCAATGGCATGTGTGGGAGTCTATGGCGGCGGAGCGCTGGATCCTTGAGGGGTGCGCGATTTGGCCGCGTGCGGCCGCGATCGCGTAGCATTGCGGCCCGTCGATGCCGGCCCTGCCCCGCCCTGCCCACCCACGCCGTGCCGCAGTTGCGGTCGCGGCGCTGCTGGCGATGGCCTGCGGCGATCCGCCGATCGCGTCGACCCCGGCGCCCGAGCCGGCCGCGGCGACCCCACCCGCGACCGTCGCCACGCGCAGCCCCGCGGAGATCCGGGCCGCGGGCAACCACCTCGTCGGCGAGGCGAGCCCGTACCTCCTGCAGCACGCGCACAACCCCATCGATTGGTACCCGTGGTCGAGCGAGGCGCTCGCGCGGGCGAAGGCCGAGGGCAAGCCGATCTTCGTGAGCATCGGCTACGCGACCTGTCATTGGTGCCACGTGATGGAGCGCGAGTCGTTCGACGACGACACGGTCGCGGACTTCTTGAACGCGCACTTCGTCGCGATCAAGGTCGACCGCGAGCAGCGGCCCGACATCGACGCGCTGTACCTCGCCGCGGTGGCGGCCTTGGGCGGCGACACGGGCTGGCCGCTCAACGTGTTCCTCACGCCCGACGGCGCGCCGATCGTCGGCGGCACGTACTTCCCCCGCGAGCCCGACGGACGGCGACCGGGCTTCCTCGCGCTGGCCGAGCAGGTGCAGGCGCAGTGGGCCGCCGACGGCCCCGCGAGCGCGAAGCGGGGCGAGGCGATCCTCGAGGCGCTCGGGCGGCGCGACGCCGGCCCGGCCCACGCGCCCACCCAGGCAGAGCTCGACACCGCGATGCAGGGGCTCGCACGGCACCGCGACGAGGTCCGCGGTGGGTTCGGAAGCCGCCAGAAATTCCCCAACGTGCCGGTGCTCCTCGCGGCGTTGCGCTGGTCGACGCGCGGCGACGGCGGCGACGACGACGGCAGGCGAGACGCGCGGGAGCACGTGCGCACGACCCTGACGCGCATGCGCGACGGTGGCCTGCGCGACGCGGTCGCGGGCAGCTTCCACCGCTACTGCGTCGATCCACAGTGGCGGATCCCCCACTTCGAGAAGACCCTCTACGACAACGCGCTGCTCGCCCTGCTCTACCTCGAGGCGTCGCAGCGGCTCGCAGCGCCGGAGTTCGCCGAGGTCGCCCGCGGGATCCTCGACGATCTCGTCGCGAACTGGCAGGTCGAGGGCGGCGGCTTCATCGTCGGCTTCGACGCCGACGACGCCAACGGCGAGGGCACCTACTACACGTGGACGCGCGCGGAGCTCGACGCGGCCCTCGGGCCCGCGGTCGCAGCCGACGTCGCGGCGGCGTACGACGTCGCGCCGCCGGGCGATCCGGAGCTCGGGGGGCGCAGCGTGCTGCGACGCGCCGCGGGGATCGACGACGTCGCGTTCGCGCGGGCGCAGGCGGCCCTGCCCACGCTCGCGCGCGCGCGGGCGTCACGACCCGCGCCGGCGAAGGACGACAAGATCCTCGTGGCGTGGAACGCCCTGGCGATCGAGGCCCTGGTCGAAGGTGCGCGCGTGCTCGGGGTGCCGCGGTACCGCGAGGTCGCGAACGACACCGCGGCGTTCCTCGAGGCGCACGCAGTGCGCGACCAGACGCTGCGCCGCGGCACCCGTCGCACCGAGTCGGGCGCGTGGGTCGACCTCGGGCCCGCCTTCGCCGACGACTACGCGCTATTGGCCCGCGCGCTGCTCCGCCTGCACGGGGCCACCGGCGAGCTCGCGCAGCTGCGGCGCGCCCACGTCCTCGCCGTGGTGCTGTACGACGAGTTCTTCGACGCCGAGCGCGGCGGCATCCGACGCGGGCGCGAGGGCCCGAGCGACACGCCGATCACCACCCTCGACATGGACGACCAGGCGGTGCCGAGCGCGGGCGCCGTGACGACGCAGGTGTGGCTCGAGCTCGGTGCGTTGTACGGCGACGATCGCCTGTGGGACGCCGGCGACGCGCTGCTGTCGCGGTGGCAACGCGCGGCCAGCGAGGCCCCGATGTCGTCGGGCACGATGCTCGCGACCACCGACGCGGCGCTGGCGGGGATCTACGAGCTGGTCATCGCGGGCGCCCCCGACGACGCCGCCACGATCGCGCTGCTCGACGTCGCGGCGACGGCGGATCGATCGCGGCTCGTGCTCGCGCGCGTCGGCGCCGAGGGTGTCGCGGGCAAGGGGAGCGACGCGTGGCCGGGGCTGAAGGGCAAGCGGGCGCAGGGCGGCAAGCCGACGGCCTACCTGTGCACGCGCGGGAGCTGCCGCATGCCGACGGGGGATCCGGCCCAGCTGCGCGCGCAGTTGATCGCGGCCGGCCTCGTCGCGCCGTAGCACGCCCGGTCGTTGGTTCTACGTACGCACGCCGGCGTGCGGCCCTCGGCATCGCGTTACGCTGGTCATCGTGCTGACCTGGACCATCGCCTCCGTCCTGCTCGCCGGGCCGCCGCTGCAGGTGCCGTGGACCTGCGGCGTCACCAAGCCGTGCACGCAGGCGCACGGCGGCTTCAGCCACACGGGCACCAGCCTGTACGCGTGGGACTTCGACGTGAACGAGGGCGAGGAGGTCTGGGCCGCGAGCGAAGGCGTGGTCTCGTACATCCGCATGGACAGCACGACCGGGGGCTGCGATGCGTCGTACGGCGGCGACGCGAACTACGTCGTGGTCGATCACGACGACGGCACCGCGATCGTCTACATGCACCTCGGGCCGAACTCGTCGCCCTTGGCCGTCGGCGACGCAGTGCGGCCGGGGATGCTCATCGGCCGCGTCGGGCTCACCGGGTACGTCTGCGGCGATCACCTCCACCTCGCGGTGATGGAGCAGTGCGGCAGCTCGTACTGTCAGTCGTTGCCGGCGAGCTTCGCCGACTACGGCGACCCGGCCGAGGGCGCGTCGATCGAGAGCACGAACTGCCCGGCGTGCACGCTCGCGCTCGACGGCACCCAGACGACGATCAGCGAACTCGAGCCGGGCTGCTTCGTCCGCGAGACCACCGCGTGGTGGAGCGCGATGTCGGGCGACGACGATCACCACTACTGCACGCTCGCCACCGACGCCGCCGAGCCGGCGAGCCTCGGCGTGTGGCGCTTCGGCGTGGAGGTCCCGGGCGATTACCGCGTCGAGGTGTTCGTGCCCGACGACGACGCGACGGCGACCGGCGCGGTGTACCAGGTGCACCACGACGGCGCGCTCGAGTCGTTCCCGATCGATCAGTCCGTCGCCAAGGGCTGGCAGGAGCTCGGCGTGTTCGCGTTCACCGGGGTGGACGGCGAGCGCATCCAGCTCGACGACGACACCGGCGAAGCGGTCGCGCTCGACCGTCGGCTGGCCTACGACGCGGTGCGGCTGACGTTCGTGCCGAGCGCGGGGGAGACCGGCGGCACGGATCCCACCGGCGGCGGGGACACGACGACGGGTGAGGCGAGCGGCACGGGCGACGCGTCGGGCACCGGGGGCGCCTCGGATCCCGGCGTCGCGACGACCGACGGGGACGACTCGGGGACGGATGAGGGTGGCGCGGTGCTGCCGGACGGGTTCGGTGAGGACGACGACGCGGGCGGCTGCGGGTGCGCGAGCGACCGGGGAGGATCGGCGCTCGCGTTGGGAGGCTTGCTGCTGCCGTTGCTGCGTCGACGTCGACGCGTCGCGATCAGTCGAGCCCCACGCGCCCCTCGATCCAATACGCCTTCGTCTTGATCCCACCGACGCCGCGCTGGCGCAGACCAGCGCGCACGCGCTGCACGAGATCCGCCGCGCCGGTGATGCCGACCGTGCCCTCGAGCCGTGGCAACGCGCGGGCGAGGGCCTCTCCCCGCGGGGTCCCGGGCGGGCGCACCACGACGTGGGCGCCGCCGAGTCCGGCCGCCGCGAGGGCGCCGTCGACCGCGACGCCCTCCCCCACCTCGAGCCACGCGCGCACCTGGCCGGGCCGCGCGCGGGCGTAGCTGGCCGCGACCGCGACCGAGGTCTCGTCCCCGATCAGCACGATCGGCCCGGGCGGCATCGTGAGGGATCGCTGCGGGCCGACGAAGCGCAGTCGTGCCGCGACCTCGACCTCGCGCACCCACCGTGAGGCCGGCGTGTCGCCGTGGGTGTAGACCAGCAACTCGGTCACGCCGTCGGCTCCCCACCAAAGCGGCGTGTACGTGCGCACGTCGTCGCTCGGCAAGAGCACCTGCACCTTGTCGCCCGGCCTCCACGCCACGTCACCTCCGCCGGCGACGCGCAGCTGCAGCAGGCGGAACGACGGGCCCGGCGTCGACACCTCGACGACCTCGGCCTCGCGCAGCAGCCCGCCGAGCAGGCGAAGGAGACGGCCCTTCATCGACATGATGCGTCCACAGACGCGGGGCGCGAGCGTCGGGTTACCGCGTCGACCAGCGTCGAGGGTTTCCCCCCCCACCGCGAATCGTGTCTCGAGCGCGCCCATCACAGCGACGCCGCGTCGAGCTCCTCCGCGACGTAGCGCCCGTCCTCGACGTGCCAGAGCGTGGACTCCGACCACTCGTGGCCAGACTCGTCGATCCACAGCTCGTCGATCCCGTCACCGTCGAGGTCCACGACCGCGCGCAGCGTGATCGTCCACCGCGACAGGCTCCACGGCGCGAGCTCCTGGGGCGCGTCGCCGACCGCGACGATCCCCGACAGCGCCGGATCGGGCGCGATCTCCTGCGTTGCGCAGTTCACCACCACGAGCTGCTCGAGACCGCGGGCGAGCGCGGGCGCGAAGCTCTTCGCGCACTCCGGTCCCACGCGGAGCTTGGCGAAGATCCGCTTCAACTCGCGCTTGCTGTACTCGTCGTCCGAGAAGTCGGCGACGAGGGCCGGCAGCGCCGCGCGCCCGTCGTCGAGCGCCGCGGCGACGCGCGGACCCGCCGGCGCCGCGCTCGGGCTGCGCAGCGTCGCTCCGGCGACCGGCGGCGGCCCGAACACCGCGAGCGCGTCCCCGGTCGCCCCCGACCCCGCCGGCACCGCGACGACGCCGAAGAGCCGATCGCCGGTGCCGTCGGTGTACAGCCCGAGCCCGGAGATCCGCGCGTGGATCGTGCCCGCGGCGGTGACCAGCGCGACCGCGTCCCCCTCGCGGAACGGCACCGAGACGCCGGCCGAGACCGGATCGAATCGCCGCGTCGTGCCGTCGAAGTCGCCACCGGCGAGAATCGACTCGCGGGTCGCGTCGGGCAGATCGACCCCGAGCTCGATGCGGCCGCCGGTCGCGTCGAGCTGCGCCACGAAGATCCGCGCGTGGTCGATCGCCCCGGACCCCGCGTACGCCTCCACCCGCGCCCGCAGCACCGGCAGCGTCACCGCTCCGGCCCCGAGCACCACGTCGTGGAACGCCGCGATCTCGAACCGCTCGCCCAACGCCTGCTCCGCCACCCGCCGCAGCGCCAGGATCTCCCGCTGCCCGATCTTGTACGCGAGCGCCTGGCCCGGCCAGCCGACGTAGCGGTCGACCTCGTTCGAGATGTTGTTGGGCGCGAGCGCCGTGTGCTCGAGCATGAACGCCTCGGCCTGCGCGCGGGTCCAGCCCTTCGTATGGATCCCCGTGTCCACGACCAATCGCGCGGCCCGCCACGCGTCGAAGCTCAGCATGCCGAGCCGATCGAGGTCGGTCTCGTACAGCCCCATCTCGTCGGCGAGGCGCTCGGTGTACAGCGCCCAGCCCTCGACGAACGCGCTGTAACCGGCGTGGCGGCGGAAGGTCGGCAGCGCGTCCTGCTCCTGGCCGATCGCGATCTGCAGGTGATGCCCGGGGATCGACTCGTGCACCGCGAGCACCCGCGCCTCGTAGCGCGGCCGCGTGTGCGGATCGAGCACGTTGATGAAGTACTCGCCGGGCTTGCTGCCGTCGGCGTGCGCGGGCTCGTAGTAGCCGAGCGTCGTGTACGGGGCCTTGTACGCCGGCACGCGCTGGACCACGCAATCGGCCTTCGGCAGCCGGCCGAAGTACCGCGGCATCGCGGCCTTGGCCCGCGCGAGCGCCTCGGTCGCCGCGCCCTCGACCTCCTGCGGCGTCGCGAAGAACAGCGCCGGATCGCCGCGCAGGGCCGCGAGCGTCGCGGCGAGATCGGCCGCGCCCAGGGCCGTCTTGCCGAGCGCCGCGAGCTCGCCGTCGATCCGCGCGATCTCGGCGAGCCCGAGCTCGTGGACCTCCTGCGCCGGCATCGGGAGCGTGGTGTGCTGCACGATGAGCGCGTCGTAGCACGCAGCGCCGAGCGGCAGCGCCCCGACACCGCCCTTGCCGTCGGGTCGCGCCGCCGGTAACAGCTCGTCGGCCAGGAGATCGCGATAGCGGCGCAGCGCCGGCGCGAAGCCGTCCTCGATCGCGGCGCGCAGGCGCGGGCGCAGATCCTCGGGCACGCCCGGCTGGGTCAGCGGCTCGATCAGGCTCCACGACGCGAGCGGCGTCGCGAGCTGACCGTCGATCATCGCGACCACCCTGCGGATCGACTCCGCGTCGGCGACCAGGCCCGAGGCCTTCCCCTCGCGGAGCAGCGCGATCTCGACGTCGACGGCCGGCCCCATCGCCTCGTAGCGCGCCGCGAGGTGCTCGAGGTCGGCGCGCGTCCGCAACGGATGGAAGTGCGGGAGGTCGCCCCAGCGCGCGAGCGGGTTGTCGTTCGCCGAGGTCCGCCAGCGATCGAAGCGACACACGTCGGTCGCGGCCTGCGCCCGCAGCTCGCCCAGGAGCAGGTCGCGGTTCAGCGCGTCCTCGGGCGACAGGTCGCCCAGCGCCGCAAGCCGCGTCGCCAGGGCATCCCGCGCGGCGCGGGACCTCGCGCGCGCAGCGTCGCTGGGGTCGCCGATCCGATCGTCGAACGCGTGCACGCCCAGGCGCGTCGCGAGGATCGGATCCTCCGCCAACGCCCACGCCCAGTGATCGCGGAGGATCGCCGCGAGCGTGGGATCGGTGACACCGGTCGCCGCTGCCTCGACCGCGGCGTCGAGCTCCGCCCGCACCGACGCCGCCGCATCGGGTGGCGCCCCCGATCCCGCGCCGCGGTGGCACGCGATGACGAGGCACAGACACGTGGAGAGGTTCGTTGCGGCGCGGCGACGGGGCATCGGCGCCGCGGAGTCTACACGGTCGTGCGCCGTCACCCCGCCGGTGTCAGCGGGATGCACGTCGGCGAGGCCGCCGCGAGGATGCCCCCGGCGAACGGCAGCACGCCGGCCTCGGGCAGCTCGGTCACCTCGAACTCGCCGTTGCCGTCGTCGTCGTCCCAGTCGTAGCGCGTGACGACGGTGCCGAGCTCGGCCGACAGCCCGAACGTGTAGAGGTCGCCGCCGTAGAACGCCAACGCGAAGTACGCCCCGAAGTCGCCGAGGCTGATCTCGGGCACCGGCGTCGTCGCGAGGATCGCCCCCGTGTCCTGATCGAACTCGAGGATCCGCGTCGAGCCCGGGATGTCCTGACTGCCCGACGCGCCGAACAGCCGCCCGTCGCCCGTCCCCGCCAGGGGCACGGAGCTGTAGTCGTTGGTGCCGGCCAGGGCGAAATCGGGCTCGGCGTCCTGCGGATCGAGCCGGAACAGCGAGCCCAGCGGGAAGCCGTCGCCGATCACGAAGCCGCCGCCCGTGCAGCTGTGCGCGAACAGCCGCTCGTGATCGGGGTCGTCGATCATCGACACCAGCGACAGATCGGCGCAATCGAGGCTGGTCCCGTTCTCCTCGATCGCGCCGTAGAACACCTCCTCGCAGTCGAGATCCCCGGGGCGGAACTGCGTCAGCTTCATCGGCGGGTAGTTGTCGAAGTCGGGCACGAACGGCTCGGCGCTGAGGACGGTGACGAGGTTGCTCCGATCGATCACGAACCCGATCGGGTAGCCCTCGATCTGCGGACAGTCCACCGCGGTGACGAACGTGTACTCGATCGCGATCGGGTCGAAGCTCCAGATCTCGTCGCCGACGGTGAGCACGTGGATCAGCGCCGGCGCGTCCTCGTCGCAGTCGTCGGTGACCCCGCCGCTCTCCCCCGAGCCGACGTCGAGGACGAGTCCCGGCCCGGTATCGGATTCCTCGGCCACACCCGACGAGCTCGAATCCACCGCCGCGGTCTCGCCGACCCCGGTCGTGCTGGTCCCCGTCGATGCGGCGGTCGTGCCCGAGTCGTCGGTGCCGGGGACCGCGGTCGTGCCGTCGCCCTCGGAGAGCCCGCCGACGTCGGCGACGGGGTCCGAGCAGGCGGCGACGGTGAGGCAGAGCAGGGGCAATCGAGGACGCATCCCCCCTCGATGCGCGCCGAGGCCCCGCGCTTCACGGGAATCGTCGCGGGCGGCCGCCGTGGCGGAATCGCTCAGCCGACCGGCGTGAAGTCCATGCACGCCGAGTCGACGATCTGCAGCGCGGCCTGGAACGCGGCCTCGAGGTCGCCCTGGCACAGGTCCCAGAACAGCCCGCGATTGGCCGCGGCGAAGATCCCCGCGACCTCGCGCAGCAGCACCGCCTCGTCCGCGCTGCCATAGGGCCCGTTGCACGAGCTGTCGCCGCCGATGCCGAGGAATACCACGTTGGCGATGTCGCCCTTGGCCGCGACGATCTCGTCGACGATCTCCTGGGCCGTGCGCGGCGGCGTCGGCTGCTCGTCCTCGTCGGTGATCGCCACCACGAACAGCACCGCGTCGTCGCGGACGAAGCCTGCGTTCTGATCGGACACCGCCGGGGGGTTGACCGCGTCGGCCGCCGTGTTCGCCGGCTGCTCGTCGTCGTTGTCGCCCGAGCAGTCGTCCTCTTGACCTTGGAAGCCCGCGGTCGTGAAGGCCGTCGCGCACTGGTACTCGTCGATCAGCGCCGCCGACGACGACACCATGAAGTTCTTGCCCGTGGAGTAGTCGCACGCCCCGCCCGCGCCGGTGTCGTGCAGGTACGGCGGGTTGTTGCACGCGTCGATGACCCCGAGCTGGAAGTCGTCGAGGCCGTTGTTCACGTCGAGCAGCGTCTGCGGGAACGAGTCGAACACCGGACCCGCGAGCGCCTCGATCTCCTCCGTCATGCTGCTCGAGTTGTCGACCGCGATGATCGCATCGACGAGGCGGCAGCCCACCGCGCTGGATCCATCGTCGGCGCCCGTGCCGGTCTCCGCGCCGCCCCCGACGTCGAACTTCATGCCGTCGTCGCCGGCCTCGGTCGGCGTCACGGTGATGCCCGAGCTGCCGTCACCGACCTCCTCGGGCGGCGTCTCGTCGGCGCAGCCGAACGCGAGCAGCGTCACGCCCCACACCGCCGAAACCCACCGTCGCCGTGCCGTCGGCACGCGACGCTCCCCTCGCTGGACCTGCATGATCCCGAAGTATCGCGCAGTCGAGTACGCCCGCGCAGACGATCGCGTCGCCAGACCGCGAGAGTGCGTCGATTCGAGCGATCACGTCGGCGAGCCCACCGACCTGGCGGAGGCGGCGCCCGCCTCCCTAGACGTGCGGGCATCCGCGGATACCAACGCGGCAACCTCCGCGTATCGCCGCCCGGTCGGTTGGGGTAGCGTCCGCCCCGTGGCACCCGACGCCATCGTCATCGGCTCCGGCCCGAACGGCCTCGTGGCCGCCTGTGTGCTCGCCCGCGCGGGACTGCGCGTGCTGGTCCTCGAGGCGAACCCGGAGCGGCCCGGCGGCGCCGTCGGCTCCGAGGCCGCGACGCTGCCGGGTTACGTGCACGACGTCGGCGCGGCGTTCTTCCCCTGGGCGTCGCTCAGCCCCGCGTTCGTCGATCTGCAGCTCGGCGACTTCGGGTTGGTCTGGCGCGGCGCGCCGATCGAGAGCTGTCACCCGGCCCCCGACGGGAGCTACGCGGCCATCTCGCGCGATCACGACGTGTCGGCGAAGCACTTCGGCACCGCGGCCGACGGCGACAGGTGGCGGCAGGTCGCGACCTGGTACGCGAGCATCGAGCCGCAGATCATCGGCCTGCTGATGGGGACGTTCCCCAACCTCGCCCCCGCGCTGCGCGTGATGCCGTGGGATCTGGCGAAGCTCGCCGCGGTGTTCCTGTCGCGCGGCGGAGCGCTCGCGCGGCGGTGGTTCGAGTCCGAGGCCGCCCGTCGCGTGCTGCCCGGCCTCGCGCTGCACGTCGACGTCGGCCCCGACGACATGTTCGGCGCCGCGCTCGGCTTCATGCTCGGCATGACCGCGACCACCGGCGGCTACGTCGTGCCCGAGGGCGGCGCGCAGTCGATCACCGACGCGATGGTCCGCTTCCTCGGCCACCACGGCGGCCGCGTGATGCTCGGCGCGCGGGTCGATCGCGTGATCGTCCGCAACGATCGGGCGGCCGCGGTGCGCCTCGACGACGGCATCGAGATCGAGGCCCGGACGATCCTCGCCGACACCTCCGCGCCGCGGCTGCTGCTCGATCTGGTCGAGCGCGAGTACGTGCCCGGTCGCGTCGTCGAGTTCATGCAGCGCTATCCCCAGGGCTGGGGCACCTTCAAGGTCGACTGGGCCTTGTCGGCCCCGGTGCCGTGGTCGTGCGAGCAGGCGCGCGGCGCCGCGGTCGTCCACGCCGGCGACAGCCTCGACGATCTCTCGCGCTTCACCCGGCAGGTCCGCGGCGGCGCTCTGCCCGACAACCCGTACCTCGTGATCGGCCAGCAGAGCCTGTGGGATCCGACGCGCGCGCCCGCGGGCGGCCACACGCTGTGGGCCTACTCGCGCGTGCCCCCGCACCCCGAGGGCGGCTGGGCGGCGCACGCCGAGGCGATGGCCGATCGCATCGACGCGCGCATCGAGGCCCTCGCGCCCGGCTTCCGCAGCATCATCCGGGCGCGCCGCGTGGTCGCGCCGCCCGACCTCGAGCGCATGGACGCGAACCTCGTGGGCGGCGACCTCGGGGGTGGCAGCAACGCGTGGCACCGCCAGCTGCTGTTCCGCCCGATGTTCCCGTACTTCCGCTACCGCACGCCGGTCGACGGGCTGTACCTGTGCTCGAGCTACGCGCACCCGGGCGCGGGCGTGCACGGGATGTGTGGCCACAACGCGGCCCACATCGCGCTCGGCGATCTCGACCTCGGCCGCGATCGCGACCTCAGTCGATCGTGATGCCGTTGTCGGCGCAGGCCTGCACCGCGTCGGCGTGGGCCGAGCCCTTGAGCCGCGCCGCGGCCTTGCGCGCCTTCCCGGCGTCCTTCATGCGGCACGCCGCGGTCGCGATGAGCCCCGCTGCACCGGCCGACTTCTTCGCGGCGTAGGACTTCGACGCGAGGTCGTAGGCCGCCGCGGGGTTCTTGAACAGCTGCTTGCGCGCGTCGGCGAGCAGCGCGTCGGCGTCGACCGAGCTCTCGGGATCCGGCTTGGGCGGCGTCGGCGGCTTGGGCGGCTTGGGCGTCGCGGGCTTGGGCGTCGCCGGCTTGGGCGGCAGGGGCTTGTCGGGCAGGTCCGGCGTCGCGTCGGGCGTCGGATCCGGCGGCGTCGGGTCTGGCGGCGTCGGATCGACCGTCGGCTCGGGATCATCGCCGGTCGGATCGACGGTCGGCACCGGCGTCGGCACCGGGTCGAGCTTCGGCGGCACCGGGTCGACCTTCGGTGGCACCGGGTCGAGCTTCGGCGGCGCGGACTTCGACGCGTCGTCGACCTTGGCCGGCGCGGTGTCGGCCTTCGCGGTGGCCGACGGCGTCTTGTCGCCGCCGTCGGGCTGGCGACTCGCCCACCAGAACCCGCCGAGGGCGACGCCGCCGATGAGCAGCAGACCGACCACCATCAGGCCGACCTTGCGGGGCTGCTCGTCGGCGGCGGCCTGCGAGCGCGCGACCATCGGCATCTGCCCGGAGTCGACGAACGACGGCGGCATCGGGGCGGCGAGCTGCGCGGGGTGCTGCCCCGACGACAGCGCGGCGAGCCCCTCGGGCGAGAGCTTGGGCAGGTTGGTGCTCGAGCTGGCGAGCATCGGCTCGACGCCGTCGTTGGCGGCGGAGCGTCCGCGATCGTAGTTGAGCGTGCGGCGATCGACGTCCTCGGTGAGCGCGAGGTGGTAGTCGCCGATCTGGACGACGTCGCCCTCCTGCAGCACGACGCGACCGCTCGCAGGGCGACCGTTCACCTTGACGCCGTTGTAGCTGCCGAGATCCTCGAGCACCCACGTCTGCCCCTCGGGCAGGAGCTGCGCGTGCCGACGCGAGACGTTCTTCTCGGTCAGCTGGATCGTGTTGCCCTGCTGGCGGCCGATCGTGATCGCGTCTCTCCCCAGGGGCACGATGGTCGTGCTGCCCTCGTCGTCCTCGATGATGAGGCGTAGGGACATCAAGACCTTGAGGTTAGGAACCGGGCCGAAACACTGTCAAGGGCGGCGGCACGACCTTGCTACCGCGCGGCCTCGGGGTCACCGGACCCGGTCGCCGCGCCGCCGCCCCCGGGAGCGCCGCGACCCAGGAGGGTCGACACGGGATAGACGCCGATCCCCGCGGCATGGAGCTCCGGCAGGCGTCGGCGGAGCACGTCGACCATCGCCGGCGAGGGGTGTCCGATGGCGACGACCGGCCCGCTGCGCGCGAGCGTCGCGGCGCGCTCGAGCTGCGCCGCGATCGCCTCCGGCGCGGGATCGTCGTCGAGGAACACCTGCCGGGCGAGGTTCGGTACACCGGCCTCGTCGGCCGCGCGTTGGGCACAGCTCGTGGCGATCGTCCGCGAGTCGAGGAAGAACAGGCCGCGCTCCCGCACCACCGGCATGATCGCGGCCATCGCCGCGCAGTCGGGGGTGAGCCGCGAGCCCATGTGATTGTTGGTGCCCACGGCCATCGGCACCCGCTCCAGGGCGGCTTCGAGCTTGGCCCGCAGGACGTCCGGAGGATCGTCGTGGCGCAGGAACGCCTCCGTCGCCTCGTCGCCGGCGTGCATCTGCGCTGTGTCCTGCGGCTCCATCGGCAGGTGCAGGAGGATCTCCCGCGGGCGCCGCCGGTCGGCCACCAGCCGCAGCTGGACCCCCGCCGCGTAGACCGAGCCGGGCAGGACGCTGAAGCTGAGGGCGAAGCGCAGATCGAGCAGCTGCTCGAAGAGGTGCAGCTCGCGGCCGACGTCGTCGATCACGATGGCCAGGTGGCCGTCGGCCCGCGCCCATGGCAGGCCCAGATCGCCGCGCTCGACCTGCCACGATCGCGTGGACTCGACGATGCGATCGAGGCCGCGCTGGATCGCCGCGATCTCCTCCTGCGTCATCGCCGGCGGCTCGGGCGGCGGCGCGGCGACGGCGAAGCCCAGGCACGCGATCGCGGTCCACACCACCAGTCCCCACGGCCGCGGCGCGGTCGGTGTGGTGCTCCCGTCGCGGTCGCCGTCGTCGTCGCCCGTCGTCATCCCCGTCGTCGCCGCGGTGGGCGCACGCGATCCCACGCCACCAGGTGTTGCACGGCCGTCCGCAGCTGGACGTCGTCCGCCGCCGCGCGCACGGCCGGGCTCTCGTCGATCGTCGACGGCATCCGCTTGCCGAAGTCCTCGGGCCGCAGGTGCCGCGGTGCGTCGCGCTCGGGCGAGATCTCGGGCCGCGAGTCGAGCACCGGCGCCGCGCCGGGCGGCGCGACCCCGACGTAGACATCGGGCGTGATGCCGCTGGCCTGGATGAGTCGATCGTCGGGCGTGTAGTAGAGCGACGTCGTCAGCTTGAGCAGGCTGCCGTCCTCGAGCTCGAACGGCGCCTGCACCGAGCCCTTGCCGTAGGTGCGCTCGCCGACGATGAGCGCGCGGGCGTGATCCTGCAGCGCGCCCGCGACGATCTCCGACGCCGACGCGGAGCCCTTGTTGACGAGCACGACCAGCGGCACGTCGGCCTCGGTGCCCGGTCGACGCGCGCGGGCCTCGTCGATGACGGCGCCGCGGCGGCCGCGGGTCCGCACGATCACGCCCTCCTCCACAAAGAGATCGACGATCTCGATCGCCTCGTCGAGCAGTCCGCCGCCGTTGTCGCGCAGGTCGAACACGATGCCGCGCAGCGCGGGCTTGGGCGCGCCCGCGGCGACCTTGGTGTCCGCGAGCTCGCGGCGGACCTTCGCGATCGCGTCGCGGAGCTCGCGGGCCGCGTCCTCCGAGAACTCGCGCAGGCGCAGCGACACGAGGCCCTCGCCGAGCATGCGGATCTCGACCGCGGGCGGATCGATCACCTCGCGGGTCAGCGCGACCGTGCGCGACACGCCGCGCACCGGATCCTCGACGGTGACGCGGATCGTCGTGCCGGGCTCGCCGCGGATCATCGTGATCGCGCGCTGCAGGTCGGGGAACTGGGCGATCGACTTGCCGTCGACCCGCGTGACGCGGTTGCCGGTCACGATGTCGGCGTCGTCGGCGGGGCTGTCGGGGATCACGTCGCGCACGTCGAGGTAGCGGGTGCCGTCGGCGTCGCGCCCGAGCACGACCACCATGCCGACGCCACCGAAGACGCCCTCGATGTCCTCGCGCAGCAGCCGGGCCTCGGCGGGCACCAGGAAGTTCGAGTGGGGATCGAGCTCGCTGACCAGGCCGCGGATCGCCGCGTACATGAGCTGGTCGCCGTCGACCGGGCGCACGTAGTGCTGCTCGACGATCGACAGCGCGCGGGCGAACATGTCGAGCTTCTGGTAGCGCGAGTGGGAGCTCGGCGCGGGCGTCGGCGTGCGCGCGTCCGCGGTGACGACCGCGCCGACGTCGGCCGCGGAGGTCTCTGCAGCGGCGACTTCGGCGGCGGCGGCGGGCCGCAGCGAGGCACCGATCGCGACGCCGAGGGTGAGGCTCGTCGACGCGATGGCGAGGGTCCGGAGTCGGCCGATCATGCGGTGAGAAGCCTGGCCCCAAGGCCGGGGCATCGCAAGCCGCCGGCTCACCACGGCAGGGGCGAGAACCGTGGCGCCGCGGCGTCGTCGGGTCCATCGACGGGCGCGGCCGGCTCGGCGTCGGGCCCAGGCTTCGCGGGGGCGTCCGCGGCCTCGTCGGCGGACACCACCAGATCTTCGGAGGTGTCGTCCTGCGCTCGGGGTGCCGCGCCGCGTCGTCTCTGGCCGCGCTCGGGCTTGGGCCGCACGCGCGCGCGATCGAGGTACGGCTCGGGATCGACGGGCTTCTCGCCGTGGCGCAGCTCGACGTAGACGGTGGGCCCGAGGCCATCGTCGATCGCCTTGGGCGCCGCGCGGCCGAGCTCGGTGCCGGGCTCGACCGCGGCGCC
>LNFM01008627.1_pt1 | contig 19741 bp, 16 predicted proteins | sample 596031 | NCBI WGS metagenome assembly LNFM01 (sample SAMN04254537, study PRJNA301005) | activated carbon metagenome | isolation source: dual media filters at the Ann Arbor, Michigan drinking water treatment plant | place: USA: Ann Arbor | reverse complement strand
GATAGAGATCAAGTAGACGCCGCGGAACCGGCTTCGCCGGGCCGCTGGCGGCGCCCCCTCGGGGGGAGGCGCCGAAGGCGCTTCGGGGGGGTCGTCATCTGGGACGCTTGTCCACCACGCGTCGGGCTTTGCCGACCAGCGTGCGTTCGATCGAGTCTGGCAGGCCGACGTCGACCCGGGTACTGACGCCGATCAAGGTCTTGATGCGGTGCTGCAGTTCACGTGCGATGGCGCCGCGGTCCGCGTGGCGGTGCTCCGGCGCCAGTTCGCACAGCACGGCCACCTCGTCGAGCAGGCCGTCGCGCGTGACGATCAACTGGTACTGGCCCGACAGCTGGCCATGCTTCAGCACGATCTCCTCGACCTGCGTGGGGAAGAGGTTCACGCCGCGGATGATCAGCATGTCGTCGCTGCGGCCGACGATCTTGCCCATGCGCCGCATGCTTCGCGCGGTCGGAGGCAGCAGCCGCGTGAGGTCGCGCGTGCGGTAGCGGATGACGGGCAGCGCTTCCTTGGTCAGCGTGGTGAAGACGAGCTCGCCCTCGCTGCCGTCGGGCAGGACCTCGCCGGTCTCGGGGTCGATGATCTCGGGGAAGAAGTGGTCTTCCCAGATGACCGGGCCGTCCTTGGTTTCCACGCACTCGCTGGCCACGCCGGGGCCCATCACCTCGCTCAGGCCGTAGATGTCGACGGCGTCGATGTCGGCGCTCTGCTCGATGTCGCGCCGCATCGCTTCGGTCCAGGGCTCGGCCCCGAAGATGCCGACGCTGATCGACATCGCGCGCGGGTCCTTGCCCTGGCGACGGAATTCCTCGACGATCACCTGCATGTAGCTGGGCGTGACCATGATGATGTCGGGGCGGAAGTCCTCGATCAGCTGGATCTGCTTCTCGGTCTGCCCGCCGCCCATGGGCACCACGGTGCAGCCCAGGCGCTCGGCCCCATAGTGCGCGCCCAGGCCACCGGTGAAGAGACCGTAGCCGTAGGCCACGTGCACCATGTCGCCGGGACGTCCGCCGGCAGCGCGGATGCTGCGCGCGGCCAGGTCGGCCCAGCGGTCGATGTCGCCCTTCGTGTAGCCCACCACGGTGGGCTTGCCGGTGGTGCCCGACGACGCGTGCACGCGAACCACCTGTTCTCGCGGCACGGCGAACATGCCGAAGGGGTAGTGGGCGCGCAGGTCGGCCTTGCTGGTGAAGGGGAATTTCGCCAGGTCGGCCAGCGAGCGGCAGTCCGACGGGTGCACACCTGCGGCGTCGAAGGCGGCCTTGTAGTGCGGCACGTTCCGGTAGGCGTGCGCCAGGGTGTGCTGCAGCCGCGCGAGCTGCAGCGCGCGAAGCTCGTCCTGGCTGGCGGTCTCGATGGCCTCCAGATCACCGGGGGCGGGTTGCTTGACGGGCACGCTCAGACTCCTCGGGTGCTGGGCAGGCCCGCCACCACCGGCTTGCCCTTGATCGTGTACGAGCGCCCGCGGAAGGCAGCGATGGCCTGGCCCTTCTGGTTGCGCACGGTGATGTCGTAGACGCCGGTGCGGCCGGACTTGCTGATCTCGACGGCGCTGGCCGTCAGCTCGTCACCCAGCTTCGCGGCGGCCATGAGGTTGACGTCGAAACCCGAGGCCACGGTCACGTCGTTGTAGGCGTTGCAGGCGAAGGCGAAGGTGCTGTCGGCCAGCGTGGTGATGAAGCCGCCATGACAGGTGTCGTGCCCGTTGAGCATGTCCTCGCGCACGACCATGCTCATGGTGGCGGTGCCCGGCCCGACGGCCAGGATCTTCATGCCCAGGCCCTGGCTGGCGCGGTCGCCTTTCCACATCGCGTCGCGCGCCGCTTCGGCGATCTGCTGAGGATCCATCATCGGTCCTTGAAGACGGGGGGGCGCTTGCCCAGGAAGGCAGACACTCCTTCGACGAAGTCGTGCGCGCGGCCCAGTTCACGCTGCGTGTCGGCTTCCAGCGTGATGGCCTCGCCGAAGTCCAGGGTGCTGGCCGCGTCCAGGGCGCGCCGCGTCTCGGCCAGCGCCCGGGAAGGCATCTTCGACAGCTTCCCGGCCAAGGCCAGCGACGTGTCCATCAGGGCCGCATCGTCCACGCACTGCCAGATCAGACCGATGCGCTCGGCTTCGTCGGCCGGCAGCTTGTCGCCGGTCATCGCCAGACCCAGCGCACGGGCACGGCCCACCAGTCGGGGGAGCAGCCAGGTGCCTCCGCAGTCGGGCACCAGCCCGATCTTGGAGAAGGCCTGGATGAAGCTGGCGCTGCGCGCGGCGATCACCATGTCGCAGCACAGCGCGAAGTTGGCCCCGGCACCAGCCGCCACGCCATTGACCGCGGCGATGACAGGCACCGGCATGCTGCGCACGCGCGCCGACAGCGGCCGGTACAGGCTTTCGATGATGGCGCCGACGTCGGGCGCCGCACCGTCGCCCTGCATGCCGTCGTTGAGGTCCTGCCCGGCACAGAAGCCCCGACCCGCCCCGGTGATGATCACCGCGCGAACCTGTTCATCTTCAGCGGCTTCGTTCAGGGCCGGCAGCAGCAGCGCGTGCATGGCACGGGTGAAGCTGTTCAGCGAGGCTGGTCGGTTCAGCGTGATCAGGCGCACGGCGCCATGGCTGGCGCAAAGCACTGGAGCTTCGTGGTTGGGCTCGCTCATCCTGTCTCCTCACGGGGTGGGGCAAATCGACACCGTCCCTGCACGACGCACCTGATCGCCGTGGTGCAAGTCGCTACCGGGCTATTCTTCTACCGACTGGTCGGTCAATTATGCGAGCAGGCTTGACGCCGCGCAAGCCTGCCGCTGGCGATCAGGACGCTGGACGGCGCCCGCGCGCGTCCACGCCTCAGCGGCTGCCGGGGTAGCGGTCCTGCAGATAACCGAGCAGCGTGCGCACGGTCTGCGCCTCACCGCCCACGGGCCGCGCGGGGCGCGCTGCATCGTTCCAGGCGAACAGATCGATGTGCAGCCAGTCGAGGCCGGCCGGCACGAAGTCTTCGAGGAACAGCGCAGCACTGATCGCCCCGCCCTGCGGCCCGCGGCCGGTGTTGACGATGTCGGCGATGGCGCTCTCGATGCCCGCGTGGTAGTCGCGCCAGAGCGGCATGTGCCACAGCGGGTCATGCGCCAGCAGGCCGCGGTCGACGATATCGCGTGCCAGGTCCATGCGGCGGCAGAACAGGGCCGGCAACTGCGGGCCCAGCGCCACGCGGGCCGCGCCGGTCAGCGTGGCCAGGTCGATCATCAGCTCGGGCCCGCCCTCTGCCGCATAGGCCATGGCGTCGCAAAGGATGACACGGCCCTCGGCATCGGTGTTGCCGATCTCGATGTGCAGGCCCTTGCGCGTCTTGATGACGTCACCCGGGCGATAGGCGTTGCCGGCGATGGCGTTCTCCACGGCGGGGATGAGCAGTTGCAGCCGCACCGGCAGCTTCAACGCCATCACCAGCTGCGCCAGTGCCAGCGCGTTGGCCGCACCGCCCATGTCCTTCTTCATCCAGCGCATGCCATCGGCGCCCTTGATGTCCAGTCCGCCGCTGTCGAAGCACACGCCCTTGCCCACCAGCGCCACGCGCGGCGCCTTGGGGTCGCCCCAGAGCAGCTCGATCAGGCGCGGCGCGCGTGTGGCCGCGCGACCCACCGCGTGGATGGCCGGGAAGCCTTGCTTCAGCAGGTCGTCGCCCACCACCTGGCGGAACCTGGCGCCATGCGCCTTGGCCACGGCGCGCACTGCCTCGGCCAGTTCTGCCGGGCCGAGGTGTTCCGCCGGGGTGTTGACGAGGTCACGCACGCCGTTGATGGCCTCGGCCATCAGCAGCCCGCGGCGCGCCGCTTCGGTCGGCGCAAGCATCAGTTCAGCCGCGGCCCGGGAGCGCGGCTTGTACAGATCGAAGCCGTAGCTGCCCAGACCCCAGGACATCGCCGCGGCGCAGGCATCGGCCTCCAGGCCGTCGCTGCCGAGCTGGTAGCGGCCGACCGGCAGCGCCGAAGGCAGTGCGCCCAGCACGAACGGGTGGCGGGCATCGGCCACACCGGCCCAGACGGCTTCGAGCTTGCCGTCCGGCCCAGGCATCAGGGCATGGGTGTCGGGGCTGCCCTTGAAACCCACGGTATCGAGCCACTGGCGCGACTGCGGCGACAACGGCGCAGAGAGTCCGGCGAAGCTGGCACGGTCCACCAGGTGAACGGGAACGGCGCCGACGCCGGGCTTCTTCAGATGAACGGTCATGGGTTTCGCTGCGAATGGGCGGCGGGGCCGCAGGGTCGGGACGGAGGGAGGGCGAAGCCGCGACGATCAGGCCACGACGGGCTCGGGCGCAGGGTGGGCTTCGACGTACCAGTCCACCAGACTGCGCATGTTGCCCAGCGACACCCAGTGCGCATGAATGACGCTGAGCATGCCACTGCGGTACAGGTCGAGGATCACCGCGTCGGGCAGCTCCTTCATGCGGGCTTCGTCCACGGTCAGGAGGTGTGCGTGCGGCCATCGGGAAAGGTGGCGTCGAAGCGCATGTCGCGCAACACGTCGAGCTCGGCCAGGCGCTGGCACATCAGCCTGGTGCGCTGGATCTCGGTTTCCACCACCTCGAGCTGCTTTTGCGCGGCTTCGAGCAGCGGGCTGGCGGCGCCGTCGGCATTGAACAGCGCTTCGCCGCCGCTGGTGCCAACCCCCGCCCAGGCGGTGTCCACGCAGATGGCGAACTGAGTGTCGTCGATGCGGCCGATGCAGAAGGGGTAGGTTCGCAGCACCGCGGGCATGTAGCGGCCACGCCACTGGCCGCCCTTCAGGAAGAGGTTCTCGCCGGGATGCAGGCCCAGCACCGCGATGGGCGCCACCAGCGGCTTGCCGGCCTCGTCCTGGCCGGCGTTGACGAACACGATGGGCAGGTCGCGGCTGGCATCGCCGAACTCGGTCACGGCCACGAAGATCGAGTTGAGGCCGGAGGCCACGCTCCAGTCGGTGACGGGCAAGCTGAGCTGCAGGTCGCGGTGCTGCGCGCGATCGACGGCGACCGGCTTGATGTGCAGTTGCTGATTGATCAAGGTACTTCTCCAGGGTGTTCTTCGGTGCGCGCGAACGGCGCCTCTTGGGCTCGACGGCCGTCGCCGAACAAGGCATGGCCCAGGGGCTGGACGGCCCGCGAGGCAGCCGGGGGTGGGTCGGGCAAGCGTAGCAGAATCAACCCATGGTCTATCTCATGGGTGATGTGCAGGGTTGCGCGGCAGCGATGAACCAATTGCTCGACCGCATCGGCTTCTCTCCGTCGCGCGACCGGCTGGTGGTGCTGGGCGATCTCGTCAATCGCGGGCCGCAGTCGCTGGCGGTGCTGGAGCGCCTGTCGGGCCTGGGCGACGCCGCGACCTGCCTGCTGGGCAACCACGACCTGCACCTGCTGGCCGTGGCGCAGGGCGTGCGCAAGCTGCACCGCGGCGACACCGTGCAGGACATCCTCGAAGACCCCAGGCTCGATCACTGGCTGGACTGGCTGGCCCACCGCCGAATGGCCTGCGTGGTGGAAGGCTGGCTGTGCGTGCACGCCGGTGTGCTGCCCGGCTGGGACGCGGCCCGGACACTCAGCCTGGCTGCCGAGGTCGAGACACAGCTGCGTGACCCGGCAAGGCGCGCGGCCTTCCTGCCGCAGATGTACGGCAACCAGCCGGCATCGTGGCAGGACGGACTGCAGGGCGCGGAGCGCTGGCGCGTCGTCGTCAACGCGCTGACGCGGCTGCGCTTCTGCACGCCGGACGGCGAGATGGACTTCAAGGCCAAGGACGGCCTGGCCGACGCACCCGCAGGCCACCATGCCTGGTTCGCCGTGCCCGGCCGCCGCAGTGAAGGCCAGCCGATCGCCTTCGGCCACTGGAGCACGCTGGGTCTGGTGAACCGCCCTGACCTGCTGGCGCTGGACACCGGCTGTGTCTGGGGCGGCGCGCTGACGGCGGTGCGCGTCGATGGTGGCCGGCGCGACGTGCTTCAGCAGGCTTGCACGCCGATCAACGCATGAAGCCCAGGTTGACCGGGTAGTCGGGACGGCCGGCCCGATCGCCGAAGTTGCCGAGGTTGGGCAGCACGCCGTGGAGCTCGTCGTCGTTGGCGCCGAACCAGCGTGCCAGGGTGGCGGCGAACTGGTCGACCGACGTGCTGGGCAGCAGCCGGCCCTGGCCGACGTGCCATTGGTCTTCGGGCGCGCCCGACGAGCCCAGCGACAGGGGCGCCGGTCGTCCATAGAAGGCCCGGCCTCGCACGGCGGCGCCCATCACGAACTGGTGGCCGCCCCAGCCGTGATCCGTGCCGTCGCCGTTGACGCTGAGCGTGCGGCCGAAGTCCGATGCGGTGAAGGTGGTGACCCGGTCGCGTGCACCCAGTTCGCCCAGCGCGGCGTCGAAGGCGCCCAGTGCCTGGCTGAGCCTGCGCAGCAGCGCCGGCTGCCGGGTCGACATGTTGTCGTGCACATCGAAGCCGTCCAGCGCCACGAAGAACACCTGCCGCTTCACGCCCAGCGCCGTACGCCCGGCCACCAGGCGGGCCACCAGCTTCAGCTGGTCCGCCAGCGGGTTGCCCTCGGGAAACGGGGTGGACAGCCGCACCGGATCGATGGCCTGGGACACCAGACGCTCCGCTCCGAGGCTGCGCCGGGTCACGCGGGCGTATTCCTCGGCCAGCACATGGGAGCTCGGCCTTTGCAGCAACTGCTCGAAGCCGGCGCGCATGGCGGGTTCCCAGAAGAACTGGCCCCACGAGCTGCCGCGCACCCCTTCGATGGCCACGGCACCAGCCCGGCTGCACTGGAACTGCAGGGCCTCGCGGCCGGACAGGAACACCGCATTGCCGCTGACGGAGATGCAGGTGAAGGTCGCGCCGCTGTTGCTCTGCAAGGCCAGATCGCCGATGTTGCCGCCCCAGCCGCGCGTCGAGCCCTCGGCCCCCTGAGCCTGCCAGAGCGACTGCTGGTCGTTGTGCGAGAACAGCTTGGGCGGCCTCGCGAGCACGCCGGCCTGGAACTGCTGTCGGGTCAGCGGCATCACCAGCGGGCCGACGTTGAGCTGCACGGCCAGGCGACCCTGCGAGAACAGCGCCGCCAGCTCGGGCATCTCGGGCGCCAGCGCGTAGCGCGTGCCTTCGGGCAGGGGCTCGTCGGGCCGCAGCTCGGTGGCGGCCAGCGCAGGGCGCGGAATCGCCAGCCTGCTGCCCGAGGCCGCCCCGCGCAGCCGCTCGTAGACGGCGTGGCGCTCGTCGTCGTAGGGAACGACCGTGTTGGCGTAGTCGTTGCCGCCGAAGAGGAACACGCAGACCAGTGCCTTGTAGTCGCTGGCGTCGAAGGCGGCTGCCTCGCCGATGGCCGCGAGGTTGAGGGCCAGCGGCGTGGCCGTGCCGGCCAGGGCGAGCTGCCCCGCCCGTTTCAGGAAGGCGCGGCGACGATGGCCTTGCAGGTCCAGCAGATGCATGGCGTCGGCTCCTTCAGCGCTGGGCCAGGTACTCGGGAGAGCACATGACGAAGACGATGGCGCGCGCGACGTGCGCGCGCTTGAAGTCGTCGGAGGCGTCGTTGCGGATGCCATCGGCCCGCAGGGACTGCACGATCAGGTCCACCGTGCCGGCCGACAGCTGGCCGGCGCACAGCAGCAGGTTGAGCCGTGACACCAGCGCCCGGGAGTCGGCCACCAGGCCCATCTCCAGGCTGTAGTCGGGCACGATGTCGAAGCCGTCCGTCGGCGTAGGCACCTTGGAGTGGGGCTGGTCCGGCGCCTGCACCCACAGGCCGTTGTAGACCACGTTCATGATCTGGTTGGCCCAGGTGGCCACCGTCGTCTCGTTGACGATCTGGAACTCCGGCGACGTGGCACCGGCCTGCGCCATGGCGGTACCCGGCGGCACGTAGCCCGGCCTGAAGAAGCCGAACACCGAAGGAGGGTCCAGCGGGTACTGTCCGACGTCCTGGGTCGGATCGAAAGGGCCGAACGCCGCCTTCCAGCTGCCCCGCCTGGACCGCAGGTTGAAGGTGCGACCCCACTGCGCCATGCGCACCATGGGCGCACGCAGCTTGCCGAAGGTGCTGGACGCCAGGCTGGCTGCGCCTCGGGCCTCCTCGTCCAGCAGCACGGCCTTCAACACCGCCCGAAGGTCACCCCGCACGCCGCGGCCGTTGTTCGCAAACGCGCTGGCGACCCGTGCGACATAGGCCGGGCTGGGGTTGCCGGTGACCAGGCGCTGGATGAACTGGCGCGACAGGAAGGGCGCCGTGTTCGGGTGGTTGAAGAGCGTATCGAGCGCGATGCGCAGAGACTCGGTGGCCGGCGTGTCGGCCGGGATCGTGGTGCCGAGGAAGGACTTCGCCAGCTTCGAATGCTGGTCCTCGTTCAGGACCATGCGGTTGCGCGAGGCCGGGATGTGGGCCACCCGCTGGTGCGGCGGCGCCGGATTGGTGAAGTAGCCGGCCGAGTAGTCGTGGTTGTAGCCCGTGAACACGCGCGCCAGCTGGCTCACGTCGTCCGGGCCGTAGCTCTCGATGGGCTTGCCTGCCGCATCGAGCTTGAGCGTGCCGTCGGGGTTGAGCAGGTACAGGCCGATGGAAAACAGCTGCATCACCTCGCGGGCGTAGTTCTCGTCCGGCAGGCGGCCGCTGGCAGAGTCCTCGCGCTGGTTGCCGCGGGTGCTGAGGAAGGCACCCATGGCCGGGTTCAGCGTCAGTTCCTCGAGCAGACCCCGATAGCTGCCGAATGCGTGACGGCACAGCAGGTCCCAGTACTCCGCCATCGCGAAGTTGTCCCAGTTCATGACGTCGCGGATGCCGCGCCAGGACACGACGAAGATTTCCGACAGTGCCAGCGCCCAGCGACGGCGTACCGCGTCGGGCGACTGGAACAGCTGATACCAGATCATGTAGGTGTTGGTGCCCAGCGCGAAGAAGAACTCGTTGGTATCGATGGCGGCGTAACCCTTGCTCTGCAGCCAGTCACAGCCGCTGATGCTGTTGGGCTGCGCCAGTTGCGTGTCGAGCCAGGCCTCGTAGCCCAGGGACCGCACCCGCGCGATCTCCGCCGTGGAGGCCGAGAACTGGGCATGCAGCAGCATGCGGGCGGCGTCCTCGTCGCTGCGCGGCGCCAGCAGCGGCACGGACGCCAGCACAGCCGGCCCGAAGCTCTGCAGGCTGCCCACGTCGGCCAGCTGGTTGCCCGACAGGGGCCCGAGCACCAGCACGCGGCCGGACTGGACCCCGAGATAGTTGCCCGACGCGGGATAGAAGCGATAGACGATGTCTGCGACGACCTGGTTGGGCTCGCGGGAAGGGAAGAACGGGCGAAACTCGCGCTCTGCGTAGGCAAAGAGCTCGTCGAAGGTCGGGACCCGGTAGCTGGACGCCGACAGCGCGCCGCGACGGGCCAGCAGGTCGGGGCGGGCAACGGCCGCGCCCGTGGGCGACCAGCCGGCCCCGGCTCCCGCTCCTGCAGCAGTGCCCTGGCCCCCAGCGCCTTCGTCGGCAGCTCCACCACAGGCGGCCAGCAAGGTGGCAGCGGCCAGGGCGGCGTAGGCCGCCTGATGGTGTCCGGCAGGGGAGTCGGCCTGGGCGGCTTCGACCACCGGAGCTGCCGTCCCGGCATCGTTCGTTTCCTGCATCGTCGCCCCTCCAGCCCGTGGCCCCGTTCAGTTCGCTCTGCGGACAAGCATAGGACAAAAGCCTTCACCGAGAACGGCCACCCGTCCCTTGGACGAGGGACGACGGTCCAGCCGTGCACGAAACGCCGCAGGCGCCAGGGGAACGGGGCGGGCAAGCCCTGCTGCTCGAGTCTGCAGCAAGCCAGTGATGAGAGAATCCGGTCTCCTGGAAGCGTGGCCGAGCGGTTTAAGGCACCGGTCTTGAAAACCGGCGACGGTTCATCCCGTCCGTGAGTTCGAATCTCACCGCTTCCGCCAGCACGATTGCAGGACCATCACGCGGGTCGATCGCGTGCTCGCACAGCGGCGCTGCGAATATCCAGCAACCGATGGATGTCGAACATGTCAGGACCGCCGCTGCCCTTTGAGCTTGCCGACGACAGGAGAGCCCGCATCGGGAACCACTGGTACGGCGTTGTGGTCCTGGTGGCGAGCATCCTGCTCGCGGCGGGGGCGGCCTGGTGGATCGGCATCGATCCCCTGGCGTTGGTGGCCGAAGAAGACTATGTCAATCCGTTCAGCCTGATGCTGGGCCTGGCGGCCCTGGCGATGGCCTGGCAGGTGGTTCAGGCGTTCTCCATCACCCTGGACATCCGACGTGACGGTCCGGCCTCGCTCGTCGTCAAGCAGGGGTCCTCGTTGCGGCAAGGGGGCCGTCTCCTGGGAGAGGTGACGCTGGGCCGGACCGCGCAGGCACGCCTGGACGGGCAGCTTCCCCGGATCGAGCTCGTCTGCGAGGACGTCTATGCCGTGAGTCACGTCGGTGACACAACACGCCAGCCGAGACTGATCCCCATCGAGTCGGCTCGTGTAGTGGGCAGCGAGATCGCGCGACAGGGTGGCGGACGCTATGAGTTCATGGTCGATGTACCGAGCGGGCTGAAACCGATCGCGAACTTCGTCGAGCGAGCCGATGGCCTGTCGAACCGACCTGGCTTCAGCGGTGCGGGTTTCGTCACCCTGCCCTTCCTGAAACCCCGGCTCGTCGGCGGGAAGAAGGGCAAGCCGGCATTCCGCCGGTGGCGGGTGGAGGCGCTCGGCAAAGGCACGCTCGCGGCATTCGATCTCTCGGAGCACATGGACGTGACGCCCTGAGACGCGGGGTCGGCCGGCAGGGTGCCTTGCCGCCCGGCATGTCGCCTGCCGGCAGCAACAGGCCCTGTCGGGTGCGTTCCGACCTTTGCGCACCGCCCTCGATCGATGTCGGATCCCTCGCGTGACTCGCAGCTGCATTCGCCGGCCTGGGTCTGGCAACGCACAGACGACGGCTGCGATGCGCCTCAGGCTCCGGTTCCTTCGCTGCCTCCGTCAGCGCCTGCCCGAACGAACCGACGAGCACGCCATGAACCCAAGCCATCCCCTCACCGACGTCGCCACCCTGCGCAGCCAGGCCCGCCTGCACATCGAGCGGGGAGCCGTCACCGCTGGCTACGGCGCCGACCGCGAGCAGGTGCTCCGGATGCTCAACGAGGCGCTGGCGACCGAGATCGTGTGCGTGCTGCGCTACCGACGCCACCACTTCATGGCACGCGGCATCCACGGCCAGACCGTGGGTGCCGAGTTCCTGATCCATTCCAACGAAGAACAGGGTCACGCCGACCTGCTGGCCGCGCGCATCGTGCAGCTGGGGGGTGAGCCCGACTTTTCGCCCGACAGCCTGAGCTCCCGCAGCCACGCCGAATACGTGGCCGGCGAGTCGCTGGCGCAGATGATCCGGGAGAATCTCGTGGCCGAGCGCATCGCTATCGACAGCTACCGCGACATGGTCCGCTACCTGGGCGACCAGGACCCGACCACCAGCGACCTGCTCAAGCAGATCCTGGCGGTGGAAGAAGAACATGCCGACGAGCTGGCCGACCTGCTCGAGGGCATGCCTGCCTCGTCCGACTGAACGCGGCGACGGCTGCCGATCGGGCGGCAGATCCCCCTGTCCAGCGCGTTCGACCGGGTCGGTTCGGCACCGCACGGAGCGATCCGCTGTGGACAGCGACACTCGACGGGGATGACTCCCTACTCCACGACGTTCACACCCCAGGCAACAGGCCGACCCAGGGGGCCGGCGCAGCCTGGCCGACACCCGTGAGCGCGCCGGTCCGCCCGAAGGGCGAATCCCCGGGCGCCCAGCGCGAAGGGGCCCAGTGAGCCCCGCCGGGGCGCCGTCCCTTGCAGCCCTGGACGACCCGACGCTGATCGACGGCGATGCCGTCGTGCGGGCCCTGGGCACCGACGCGGACCTCGGCCTGAGTGCCGATGAGGCGGCCCGACGGCTGTCGACGGACGGCCCCAACGAGCTGCGCGCGCTGCCCCCGGTTCCGCTGTGGCGCCGCGCGCTGGCGCAGTTGCAGGACCCACTGGTCTACCTGCTCGGTGCGGCTGCGGCCGTGGCCCTGGCGGCCTGGTGGTTCGAAGGCCGGGGCCGCCCCGGTGCACTGGGCTGGCCGCTGGACGCCATCGTCATCGCCGCCGTGGTGGTGCTGAACGCGGTGCTGGGCTGGCTGCAGGAGGCCAGAGCGGCGCAGGCCGTGGCGGCCCTGGCGAAGATGACCACGGCCACGTCGGCCGTGATGCGCGACGGCGCCGTGGCACGCGTGCCCAGCGCCGATCTCGTGCGCGGCGATGTGCTGGTGCTCGCCGAGGGTGACGCCGTGGGTGCCGATGCCCGGCTGTTGCAGGCGGCCGCGCTGATGCTGCTGGAAGCGCCCCTGACAGGCGAGAGTGAAGCGGTGCTGAAATCGACCGAGCGCCTCCCCCAGGCGGCCGCCCTGGGCGACCGGCTCAACATGGTCTACAAGGGCACGGCGGTCGCCCAGGGGACCGGGCGCGCCATCGTCACCGCCACCGGCATGCAGACCGAGATGGGCGGCATCGCCACCCTGCTGGACACCACGCCCGACGTGCCGACGCCGCTGCAGATCGAGGTCGCGCATCTGGGCAAGGTGCTCGGCATCGCGGCCCTGGCGATCGCCGCCGTCGTGGTGGCCACGGTCCTGTTCGTGTCGGACATCCAGGGCCTGGCCGACGTCGTCGCGGTGCTGCTGCTGGGGGTGTCGCTGGCCGTGGCAGCCGTGCCCGAAGGGCTGCCCGCCATCCTGTCGGTGGTCCTGGCGATGGGGGTTCGGCGCATGGCGCGCCACCACGCCATCGTCAAGCAGCTGGCCTCGGTGGAGACGCTGGGCTCGGCCTCCGTCATCGCCTCGGACAAGACCGGCACGCTGACGCGCGGGGAGATGACGGTGCAGCGGGTGATGACGGCATCGGGGCGCAGCGACATCACCGGCGTGGGTTACGCCCCGCATGGGCATGCCGAGCACGCCGGAGCCGAACTGGCCGAAGGCCCGCTGCGCCTGGAACTGCAGGCCGTGCTGCGGGGCGGCTGTCTGGCCGGCAATGCCCAGCTGCAGCAGGACGACACCGGCGGCTGGGGCATCCAGGGCGACCCGACCGAAGCCGCGTTTCTCGTCGCAGAACGCAAGCTGGACCCGCGGGCAGACGGCGTCGCGGCACTGCGCAAGCAGCGTCCCGAGCGCATCGGCGAGATCCCCTTCACCTCGCAGCGCAAGATGATGTCGGTGCTCGTGGTGGACCCGGCGGAAGGCGACGCGCCCGTGCTGCTGGTGAAGGGCGCGCCCGATGTGCTGCTGGCGCGCTGCACCCATGCCCGACGGGGCGATGCCACGGTGGCGCTCGACGCCGACTTGCATGCGCAGGTGCTGGCCGACGTCGCGGCCATGACCGGTGACGCGCTGCGCACGCTGTCCGTGGCACGGCGCCTGTTGGCCCCGGGCTCACGCATCCCGGCAGATGCCGTTGCAGCAGCCGCGCTGGAGCATGAGCTGGAATACCTCGGCACGGTGGGCATCATCGACCCGCCGCGCGAAGAGGCGGCGGCGGCCATCGCCCAGGCCCATGAGGCCGGCATCCGCGTGATCATGATCACCGGCGACCATCCCCGCACGGCGGTGCGCATCGCGGCCGATCTCGGCATCGTCGCCGCCGGCGCACGGGTGCTCACCGGGGTCGACCTGGACCGCCTGGACGATGCCGCGTTTGCGGCCGTCGCGCCGGAGACATCGGTGTTCGCCCGCGTGGCCCCCAGGCACAAGCTGCGCATCGTGCGTGCATTGCAGGGCAGCGGCAACGTGGTGGCGATGACCGGCGACGGCGTCAACGACGCCCCGGCGCTGAAGGCCGCCGACATCGGCGTGGCCATGGGTCTGGCGGGCACCGAGGTGAGCAAGGAGGCCGCCCGCATGATCCTGGCCGACGATCACTTCGCCACCATCGTGCTGGCCGTGCGTGAAGGGCGTGGCGTACTCGACAACATCCGCAAGTTCCTGCGTTACCTGCTGTCTTCGAACCTGGCCGAGGTGCTGACGGTGTTCGCCGGCGTGGTGGGAGCGGGCGTCATCGGCCTGACTGCCACGGCCACCGGGTCGGGCGGCGCCGTGGTGCTGCCGTTGCTGGCCACCCAGATCCTGTGGATCAACCTGATCACCGACACCGGGCCGGCCCTGGCCATGGGCCTGGACCCGATCGCCGACGACGTCATGCAGCGCAAGCCACGCAAGCGATCCCAGCGCATCATCGATGCCGGCATGGGGCTGGGCGTGCTGGAGGGCGGCGTCGTGATGGCAGTGCTGACCTTGCTGACGCTGGACCTGTTCCTGCCGGGCGGCCTGATCGAACCGGTGCAGGTCCTGCTGGGTTCAGGGCCGCACGGCCTGGAACTGGCGCGCACCGCCGCCTTCACGGTGCTGGTGCTGACGCAACTGTTCAACTGCTTCAATGCGCGTTCGGTCTCGGTATCGGCGTTCCGGCACGCGTTCTCGAACCACTGGCTGTGGGCTGCGGTGGTGTTGTCAGCCGCATTGCAGGTCGCGGTCGTGCACCTGCCCTTTCTCAACCTCGCCTTCGGTACCGTGCCGCTGACGCCCGGCCAGTGGGGCGTGTGCCTGGCCATGGCCAGTGGAATCCTCTGGTTCAGCGAAGGGCGGAAGTTCTTGCGACGCCGCTGGACGGATCGCACGCCCGCGCTGCCCGGGCCGGCGTGAACCGTCCGGCGTGCTCAGGCGAACAAGTTCGCCAGCGTGCCGATGCCGGGGATCTCGACTTCCACCGGCGTGCCGGGTTTCATCGGCAAGACGCCCAGCGAGGTGCCGCAGAGGATGACGTCGCCCGGCTCCAGCGTGATGTCGTGCGACAGGCGGGACACCAGTTCCTGCGGCGGGAAGAACATGTCGGCCAGCGGGTAGTTCTGGCGCTCGCGTCCCCCCACACGTGTGATCACATGGGCCGAGGCGGGATCGAACTCGGTCTCGATCACAGGGCCGAGCGGACAGAAGCCGTCGAAGCTCTTGGCGCGTGACCACTGCGGAAACGCCGGGTCGCGCTGCAGAAGCTCGATGGCGGTCACGTCGTTGGCGCAGGTGTAGCCGAAGATGTGCGACGCGGCTTCTTCCGGTTTCACCGCGCGTGCACGGCGGCCGATCACGATGGCCAGTTCGCCTTCGTAGCTGATGCGGCCCACCGCGGCGGGCGGCGCGGGTATGGCCTGGTGCGGCCCGGTCACGCTGCCGGGCGACTTCAGGAACCACAGCGGCTCCGTCGGCGGTGTCCAGCCGTTCTTGTCGGCCAGCGCGCGGAAGTTGTTCCACAAGGCCACCACCTTGCCGGGCACGCAGGGCGGCAGCCAGTCCAGGTCGGCCAGCGCAAGCCGCTCACCGGTGGGCTCATTGGCGCCGAAGGGATCGCCCCTGTAGCGCAGCACATGGCTGCCTTCCACCAGGCCCAGGCAGGGCTCGCCGTCTTGCTTGAATCGCAGCCACTTCATGTCGATCTCTCCCTCGCGGCATGATAGGTCGTCCCGGGGCACACGGTCCCGGCCCTGCGCCACCCTCCGATCGGGGGGCGGCCGATGCGGCATCCGGCCGGGTCGCCCCCCGGTGCGAGAGGGCTGGGACGACGCGGCAGCGGCTACTCTGCGGCCCATGACCACCGGACCCGCCATGAACAAGATGCTCGGCTTGATCGCCGCCTGCCTCGGCCTCGGAACCACGGCTCAGGCGGCAACCCTGAGCTCGCAGTTCAACTTCGCCAATCCGCTGGAGACGACGGAGATCGCCCAGGCCGGTCTGCTCGGCCTGTTCGACAGTGACCTGGGCTCGCTGATGGGCGCCACGCTGAAGCTGTACGGGTCGATGACCCAGGGCCTGACCATCACCAACCTGGCCGACCAGGCTCAGACGCTCACCGCCGTGTCGGTCGTCGAGCTGAGCTTCGGCAGCGCGCTGGCGCCGCTGGGCGCCTACCTGTCGCAGGGCGGGCCTCAACTGACGCTCGACGTGACCACCGGATCGCAGTCGCTGGCACCCGGCGCGACCCTCGTCGTGGGGCCGCTGGTGTCTTCGGGCAGCACGGCCATCGACCTGGCGCCCTGGCTGGACCAGTTCGTCCAGGCCGGCGGCGGCGACTTCACTGTCGACTGCAGTTCGGCGTCGGGCCTGACGGTGCGCGGCGGGGGCGGCAACCTGGCGATCGATCAGAGCACCGAGGCCCAGTGCAGCGCCTCCATCGTCTACGCCTTCGCACCGGCCATCCGGCCCATCAATGCCACAGTGCCCGAGCCGGCGAGCCTGGCCCTGGTCGGGCTGGCCTTGGCCGCAGGCGGCCTGGCGCGGCGCCGCCGCTGAGGCCCTCAGCCGGCGGCCGTCTCCTTGTCGCCCTGCACGACGCCGTAGGCGGCCAGCAAGGCCGCTTCGTCCAGATCCACGTCCACCTCGGTGACGCTCAGGGCCGGTACATCGCTGGGCACGTCACCCAGCCCGTGGTCTTCCTCGCCTGCGCCCTCGCGCTCCTGCAAGGCCACGGCCATCTTGGAGCGCAGGCAGGCCAGACCTTCAGGGGCCCAGTTCACGACCTCGGCTTCGAACTGCGTCAGCGCCATGCGCAGCACCGGCAAGGGCAGGGTCTGCAGCATGGCCAGCCCCTGCTCCCTGAACTGCTGCTCCAGGTGCGCCAGCTGGCGCAATCTCTGCCGGGATCCCGGCAGGTCGTCGAGCAGGCCCGTGATCTCGCAGCGCATGCGGTCGATCAGTTCCTGTTCGCGGCGCGCGGCGCGCTGCTTTTCCAGTTCACCCGGTGGCAGCGCCGGCCCTTCGCCGTCGTAAAGCCACACCCGCACGCCGGCCTCGCTGCGCGCCACGCGGATGTCGTCCTTGAAGATGGCTCGGGCCGCTCTCCTGAGAGGGCCGAAGACCTCGTTGAGCATGGTCGTGGCAGGCAAGAAGGGAAATGGGGGCAACGATCACCAGGGGCGACGAGCGCCCGCCTGTGATCTCTTCCCGTTTTCGGCGCCACTCCCCCGCACTTGAGTCGGGTCGGCCCTCGGTACGAAACAATTCGTGTGCGGGCCTGTCGCCGCCGTGCCGTCCGCTCGGCCCTCGCCCTCAGGCGCGGCAGGTGCGGTTCTTTCCCGTGCGCTTGGCCTCGTAGAGCGCTTCGTCGGCACGTTCCAGCGCAGCGTCCAGGGTCTCGCCCGGACGCCAGGCCGTGACGCCGGCAGAGAACGTCACGAAGACTTCCTTGTCGTCGTGCATGAACAGGCTGGCCGTCAGGCCGCGCTGCAGGCGGTTGAGCACGTCCTGGGCTTCCAGGTCGCCGGTGGCCGGCAGGATCACGACGAACTCCTCGCCGCCGAAGCGAGCCAGGTGGTCGCCCGGCCGCAGGCGCTCCTTCACGGCGGCGGACAGCGCGCGCAGCGCCTGGTCGCCGGCGGCATGGCCCAGCGAGTCGTTGAGCTTCTTGAAGTTGTCGATGTCGATGAGCGCCATCGACAAGCTTGCGGCGCCCTGCCCTTCGCGCGTCATGCGGGCCAGTTCGGTGTCGAAGGCCGCCGCCAGGCCGCGGCGGTTGGCCACCTGCGTCAGCGCATCGGTGGTGGCCTCGTCCGACAGCCGGCGCAGTTCGGATTCCAGTTCGCGCACACGTGCTTCCAGCTCGCCCGCACGGGCGTGTTCCCCCTGCAGGCGCTGCTGGGTCTGCTGCACGATCTGCTGCACCGAACGGCTCTCGCTGACGATCTCGCGAACCACGCCGGCCAGGCTCTCCAGGCTTTCGGCACGTTCGACCGCCTCGGCATGGCGCCCGATGTTCTGCTGGAATCGGTCGGTGTGTTCACCCAGTTCGCCCAGTTCGCTGAGCATGCGCTGGATCATCGACTTGATGGCGTCGCGTGCGGCATTGCGCTCCGCGCGCACGCGCTGCTGGCGCTCGCGGGTCTCGGCCAGGAACTCCTGCGCGGCGCGCACGCTGCGCACGTTGGGATCGTCGGCCAGCCGGGCCTGAAGCTGGGCGCACTGGCCGCGCGCCCAGCTGTCGTCCTCGGCCAGATCGGTCAGACCAGCGGTCAGTTCTCGGCACAGGCCCGTCAGCTCGTCGAGCAGGCGGTGACGCTGCTGGAAGAGGCGGCGCGCCTCGACACACACCGTCTCGATGGCGCCAAGCAGCGCCGGCGTGGTGCCCTCCAGGGGCAGTCGAGCAGCCAGCGCGGCGAGCTGGTCGGCCAGCGCGCGAGCGCGGGGCTCCTGCTCGGGCAGGGCCGCGTCCACCGTGCGTTCGAGCTCGCGCGCGACCCGCGGCCACCCCGCCGCGGCGTCGGGATCGACCTCGCGCATCGCGCCGGGCACGGCGGCAGGGGCTGCCGGGACCTCGGCCAACGGGGCCAGGTCGCTGGCCAGGTCTTCCCCCGGCGCACCGTCGCTGTCCCAGGCGCCCAGCAGCGACTGCAGGCGCTGATGCAGGCGCTGCATGTCGCTGCGGCTGCCGTCCAGCACGCGTTGCAGGCTGTCGCGCCGCCGGGCGCTGGACCATTGCCTGGAGCCGCGACCCAGGCCGCGGGACAGCTTCTCGATCGTCTCGGCCCATCCGCGGGAACGCGCTTCGGCCGCCCCGGCCATGCGTTCCAGGGCTGCCCCGCCCTGCTCCCATTGCCCCGCCGCAATGGCTCGCAACAGTTCGTCGCGCAGGGCGACGTCGTCGGTGGCGCGGTGGGTGAGTTGCTCCAGCAACGGCCTGAGCTTGTCGGGCAGGGCCGGCGCACCCCCACCTTCTTCGGCGTAGGCGCGAGCGTAGTTCTCCGGCGTCGGCTCCAGCTTGGCCATTGCGAGGCGCCGCAACGCGGCCTTGGCCAGCTGCGCGGGTGCCAACGCTTGCGATGATGGTCCGGACGACTCCACCGGGCGCAGCTGAGACTAGAAGCGGCGCCCGCCGATGCGCGCCACCTCCGGAGCGGCCTCCAGCGCTTCGGCCTGGCCGATCCAGGCCGCGTTGCGGCCTTCGACGGTGTGGGTCAGCCAGTGCTCCAGATCGTCGGGCGGCACCGGCCGGCTGAACAGGAAGCCCTGCATCACGACACAGCCCAGGCGATGCAGCACTTCCATCTGGCGCAGTGTCTCCACCCCTTCGGCGATGACGCGCAGGCCCAGCGAGCGCGCCAGGGCGATGATGGCCGTCACCACGGCCGCGCTCTGCGGCGTGACGCCCAGGTCGCGCACGAAGCTGCGGTCGACCTTCAGCTCGCTGATGGGCAGCGTCGTCAGGTAGGCCAGAGACGAATAGCCGGTGCCGAAGTCGTCGATGGCGATCTCGACACCGATCTCGTTGAGTCGATGCAGCGACGGGATGACGTTCTGCAGGTCCTTCATCAGGTTGTCTTCGGTGATCTCGAGCATGATCACGCGATGCGGTACGCCCTGGCTGGTGACGGCCTGGTGGATGCATTCGATGAGGTCGCTGCGCTCGAACAGCCGGCTGGGCAGGTTGACGGCGATGGAATCGGTGAAACCCACGCGCGTCTGCCAGACCTTGGCCTGGTGAGCAGCCTCACGCAAGGCCCATTCCGACATCGGCACGATGAGCCCGGTCTCCTCGGCCAGCGAGATGAACTCGGCCGGCGGCACCAGCACCTCGCCGCGGCGCCAGCGCATCAGCGCCTCGGCACCCACCATGCGCGAGCTGCGCACGTCGATCTTGGGCTGGTAGTGCAGCACCAGCTCGTTGCGCTCGATGGCCTTGTGCAGCGCGCTTTCCAGCT
>LNFM01006251.1_pt1 | contig 19742 bp, 18 predicted proteins | sample 596031 | NCBI WGS metagenome assembly LNFM01 (sample SAMN04254537, study PRJNA301005) | activated carbon metagenome | isolation source: dual media filters at the Ann Arbor, Michigan drinking water treatment plant | place: USA: Ann Arbor | reverse complement strand
ACCGTACATGGCCGGTGTCGGCGCCACCCTGTGCGGTTCGATCGTCATGTTCTTCATCCTCAAATACTGTGTGTTTCACAGAGACGGTGAACATCGCGGTGTCTAGCAACAAGCGTGGAATCAACCGTTTTCTGGAACCGATCTTCGGCGTATGCGTGCTCGCGGGCATCGCCTACTCACTGTGGTATCTGTCCGAGAACTACTTTCTGCCGCAGCCGTTCTTCTACGCGGCGGACGATACCTTCATGGACTGGTTCAACGTCGCTTACTGGGCCAATAATGGCGGCGCCTTCGATACGTTCAATACGATCTACCCACCCATCTCGTTCGTTTTCCTCGAAATTTTCTCGCTGGGAAAATGCTATATCGCCTCTACGCCGGGTCTGGCGCGGCTTTGTGACTGGGTGGGCCTTGCCACGCTGCACGGGTTCTTCCTGCTGAACATTGGCCTAGTCGCGCGTGCCTACTTCAAGTTCGATCGCCAGACCGCCATATGGCGCACCATTGCCATGGGAGCCGGATTGCCCATGTTGTATGCCCTGAACCGTGGGCAGCTATTGATCATCTGCTTCACCTTCGTGGTGCTTGCCTTCGGGAACATTCTGACCTCGGCGCGCGGCAGGTGGATTGCCACGGCTATCGCGATCAACTTCAAGCCCTATCTGATCGTGGCCATGTTCCCGCACCTGCTGAAGCGCCGCTGGTCCCGGTTCGAGGGCTGCGCGCTTGCGACCGCCGCGGTTTACGGCGTCACCTGGGTCATCCTGGGTGATGGTTCTCCCTTCAAGCTGTACCGCAACATCGTTGATTTTGCGGGCTTTTACCAAGCCATCAACGTGCTGGACCTGTGGTATTCCGGCACATACATCCCGATGGTCTCGCTCGCGCAGGGGCCGTTTCCGCTGACCAACTATATTGGCTCCACATGGGTGGAGCTCATTGAAGTCGCGGTACCGCTTCTGTTGCGGTTCACCCAGGCGATCATCGCCCTCACCTGTGTCTGGTCGTTCTTCCGGCCCCGGGTTCTCGGCACCAATCGCCTGGCCTTGCTGTGCATCAGCTTCGCGCTGTTGTCGACGGAAGCCGGCGGATATACCCAAATCCTGATCCTGTTCTTTATCTTCATGGAAAAATGGGACAGCGCCTTTCAGAAGGCGGTGCTTGTCATCGCCTATGTGCTCTGCATCCCCGGCGAAATCTCGTTCGGGACCATCCCTGCGTTTCCGGCATACAGCTATTTCGCGCAGCAACCCGTCTATCTTCAGTTCGGGATTGGTGTGGGATCGCTGATCCGCCCGGCGTTGCTGCAGTTGATGCTGATCCTGATCTCACTGGACAGCATGCGCCGCCTGCACCGAAGTACCAGAGAGGCGATCGACGAAGGCGCCGCCCGGGCCCTGGCGAGCCAGGCTCCCAGGAAGCCGGCAGGCCGCTAAGCACCTGACAGAATTAATGCACTCGGCGGCGCATGCAGGATTTCGGGCGCGGCCGCAGTGCTCCGCCGAAAGCGCCGCCACAGATGTGCAACGGCGCTTCTTGTCGCAAATCGACAGAAGCGGATCCGTCTGATATCACTCGGTTTAATTCAGCGTTATCTATTGACGAAGTACCGGGTGATTGACGAGCAAGGAGAGGGCGTTGTCTTCAGGAACGCATAACCGACACTTCCAGCGGGTGAGACGGCTGCTATGGGGCGGCAGCCTTGTCTGCGCCGCCTTCTTCGCAGCGCCTGCCTTCGCCGAGGATGCGCCTGAGACGAGCGATACGTCCTGGGATTTCGATCCGTCCATCCAGATCGCCGACGGTCCGTTCTCCATGCGCCTGACAGGTCTCGTGATGGCCGACTTCGGGCATATTTCGGACAAGCAGAAGAAGCAGAAGCTGAACGATTTCGAGATCCGCAAATTCGCGCTCGCCCTCGAAGGCACCGCCGGACGCGACTTCAACTACAAGATCGAGGGCGCGCTGGTCGATGATGACGTCGAGTTGGAGGATGCCTACCTGCAGTATACCGGGCTGGGACCCGTGCGGCTGACAGTCGGCCATATGAAGACGCCGAATGGCCTGGAGAATTTCTCCGATCTGCGCAACCTGACGTTGGTCGAAACCAACAATTTCAGCGACGCATTCGGCTTCGACCGCAGGCTCGGTGCGTCCGTCACCTGGCTGGACGACCTGGTGCGTGCCGATCTGGGCATCTATGACGTCGGTCCCACCGTAAAGACGGGCATCGACTCCAAGACGGGATACGCTGTTGCCGCGCGGTTCGCCACCTTCCCCAAGGTATCGGATGACCTGCAGCTGCATTTCGGCGCGTCGATCCTGTACCGGGACTACGGCGGTCCGGCCACAACGAACACGGTCCGCTACCAAGTGCGCCCGTTGGCCCACCTGTCCAGGCTCTTCTACAACGACACCCTGAACCTGAACGTGGCCAGCGACCTGTATTTCGGCGTGGAAGTAGCCGCGTTCTGGGGCCCGTTCTTCTGGGAATCGGAATATGGCTGGCTGAAGCTCAACGACCTACAGGGAAAGGCGACGCCGCGCGCGACCTATGAAGGCGGCTATCTTGGCCTGGGCTGGTTCCTGACCGGCGAGAAGCGCGGCTACGACAAGAGCCTGCTGACGCGCACCAAGGTGCTCCGCCCCGTGTTCGAGGGCGGCTGGGGCGCCGTCGCGCTGACGGTTCGCCTCGACTACGAGGAACTGGTGGGCGATGCGACGCAGCAATATGGCGGCGAGCAGCTCATGTATATCGCCGGCATCAACTGGTATCTGAACGATCACATGGTGATCAAGGCCAACTACGGGCGGGCCGCGGTTCGCGATGCCCTTGACCTGCGGGATCCGGTGACCGGCGCCTCGCCGGTTGTCAGCCCGCTGGCCAAGAACAACATCAGCACCTTCACGCTCCGACTGCAGATATACTGAGGCGGGCCGGCGATCCAAGCGGATCGCCCACCGCCCGCCAATCGGAAGGCGCCGCAATTGCCCGAGATGAGCCTGATCGACCTGAAGGCCGCACTCCCACGCGGCGGCCGTCTGCTGGGCCTCGACCTCGGCTCGAAAACCATCGGCCTGGCCGTCAGCGACGGGGCGCTGATGGTGGCGAGCCCCATCGAGACCATCCAGCGCACCAAATTCACCGCTGATGCCACCAAGCTGCTGGCCATCGTCGACGGGCGGCAGGTGGCCGGGCTGGTGGTGGGGCTGCCGGTCAACATGGACGGGACGGAAGGGCCGCGCTGCCAGTCGACGCGGCAATTCGCGCGCAACCTGCTGGGCATCCGCGACATCGCCCTCGCCTTCTGGGACGAGCGGCTCTCCACCGCGGCCGTGCAACGGGCGATGATCGACGCGGATGTCACGCGGGCGAAACGAGCCAAGGTCGTTGACCAGATGGCCGCCGGGTATATCCTGCAGGGCGCGCTGGATTTTCTGCGCCGCAACTGACACTTGCCGGAGAACCCTCTTGCGCCTATACAACCGGCTTCAATGACATCGAAGGACGGCATCAGGCATCTTCTCGGCATCGAGGGGATGAAACCGCAGGAGATCGCTGCGCTCCTCGACCTCGGCGATTCCTATCTGGAGCGCTATCGGGGCGGGAAGAAGATCAAGAAGGTCCTGAAGAACCGGACCCAGATCAACCTGTTCTTCGAGGAATCCACCCGCACGTCGACGTCGTTCGAGCTGGCCGGCAAGCGGCTGGGCGCGGATGTCATCAACATGGTCACCTCGACCTCGTCGATCAAGAAGGGCGAGACGCTGATCGACACCGCCATGACGCTGAACGCCATGCGCCCGAGCGTGCTGGTCATCCGGCACGGATCGTCGGGCGCGGCCGCGCTGCTGGCGCAGAAGGTGAACTGCGCGGTGATCAACGCCGGCGACGGCCGCCACGAGCACCCGACCCAGGCGCTGCTCGACGCGCTGACCATCAGACGGCGCAAGGGTCGCATCGAGGGTCTGACCGTGGCGATCTGCGGCGACATCCTGCATTCCAGGGTGGCGCGGTCCAACATCCACCTGCTCAACGCCATGGGCGCCCGCGTCCGCGTCGTGGCACCGCCGACCTTGATGCCGGTCGCCGTCGACCGGCTGGGCGTCGACGTCTTCCACGACATGCGCGGCGGCCTCGACGGCGCCGATATCGTCATGATGCTGCGGCTGCAGACCGAGCGGATGAAGGGCGCGTTCGTGCCGTCGACGCGCGAATACTTCCATTTCTACGGCCTCGACGCCGACAAGCTGGCCATGGCCAAGCCAGACGCCATGATCATGCATCCCGGCCCGATGAACCGGGGCGTGGAGATCGACACCGAGGTGGCCGACGACATCGACCGCAGCGCCATCCGCGAGCAGGTCGAAACCGGCGTCGCCGTCCGCATGGCCTGCCTGGACGCCCTGTGCCGTGAACTCGACGCCGAGGAGGACGACTGATGGCCGCCGACCGCCGCGTCGTCTACATGAACGCCAGGCTGATCGATCCGGCGAGTGGCCGCGACGAGCGCGGCGCGCTGCTGACCGTGGGCGGCAAGATCTGGGATCTGGGCGCCGCGCTGTTCGCGGACGGCATCACCGACGGCAGCGAGGTGGTCGACTGCAAGGGCATGTGCCTGACGCCGGGCTTCGTCGACATGCAGGTGTTCCTGGGCGAGTCCGTCGATACCACGGCCAAGGCCGCGGCGGCGGGCGGCGTGACCACGATCGCCACCATGCCCAACATGAACCCGGTCGTCGACCGCGCCTCGCTGGTCGACTATGTGGAGCGGCTGGCGCAGGATTCGGGCGTGCGCATCCATCCCATCGCCGCCGCCACCAAGGACCTGGGCGGCGAGGAGATGACCGAGATCGGCCTGCTGCGGCAGGCGGGCGCGCTGGCGTTTACCGACGGCCGCAAGGCGATCACGGACTCGCAGGTCATGCGCCGCATCCTGACCTATGCCAAGGCCCATGACGCGCTGGTGATCCAACACGCCGAGGACCCGATGCTGGCGCGCGAGGGCGTGATGAACGAGGGCGAGATGGCGACGCGGCTCGGCCTCCCCGGCATTCCTTCCATCGCCGAAGTGATCATGATCGAGCGCGACCTGCGCCTCGTCGCGCTGACCGGCTGCCGCTATCACGTCGGGCTGGTGACGACGGCGGCCGCCGTCGACGCTATCCGCAAGGCGAAGGCGGCCGGGCTGCCGGTGACCTGCGGCACCGCGCCGCATTACTTCGCGCTGAACGAGCTGGCCGTCGCCGAATACCGCACCTTCGCGCGCACCTCGCCGCCGCTGCGCACCGAGGAGGACCGGCGCGCGGTGGTGGAAGGTCTGGCCGACGCCACCATCGACGTCATCGTCAGCTCGCACGACCCGCACGACGTGGAGAGCAAGCGGCTGCCGTTCGACCTGGCGGCCTCGGGCGTGATCGGGCTCGAAACCATCCTGCCGATCATGCTGGAGCTGCATCATGGCGGCCATGTGAAGCTGGCGCGGCTGCTGGCGGCGCTGACCTCGCGGCCCGCCGAAATCCTCGGCATTCCCGGCGGCAAGCTGGCCAAGGGCGAACCGGCCGACCTGGTCGTGTTCGACCCGAACACGCCGTGGCGGATCGATCCGGCGCAATTCCGCAGCAAGGCGAAGAACAGCCCCTTCGAAGGCCGTCCGGTACAGGGTAGAATCGCCCGGACAGTCGTGGGCGGGCGCACCGTCTACCAAGCGGGGTAACCGATGGACGGCATACTCGGAGTCATCATCGCGGCCGTGGTCGGCTACCTGCTGGGCTCGATCCCGTTCGGGCTGCTGCTGACCAAGGCGGCCGGCATGGGCGACATCCGCGCGGTGGGATCGGGCAATATCGGCGCCACCAACGTGCTGCGCACCGGCAACAAGTGGCTGGCGCTGGCGACCCTGCTGCTCGACGCGGGCAAGGGCGCGCTGGCGGTGTTCGCGGCCAGCGAGATCGCGCCCGACGCCATGCTGATCGCCGCCGCGTCGGCATTCTTCGGCCATCTCTATCCCATGTGGCTCAACTTCCGCGGCGGCAAGGGCGTGGCGGTGTTCCTGGGCATCGCGCTGGCGATCAATCTGGGGCTGGGCGCCGTCTGCTGCGTGATCTGGCTGCTGACCGGGCTGCTGTTCCGCTATTCGTCGGTGGCGGCGCTGGCCGCCGCGACCATCGCGCCGATCTACGCCATGGTGATGGTGCCGCCGCTGGAGACCGCCGTGCTGTTCCTGCTGCTGGCGCTGATGATCTTCCAGCGCCATTCGTCGAACATCCGCCGCCTGCTGCGCGGCGAGGAACCCAAGATCGGACAGAAATAGCGCATGGCGGTGGGCACGCTCACGGATCGTGATCTGCGCGACCGCGTGCGGCTGATTCGCAGCGCCAATGTGGGTCCCATCGTCTTCCGGCAGTTGCTGGCCCGTTACGGCACCGCCGGCAAGGCGCTCGACGCGCTGCCGGAGCTGATCCGCAAGGGCGGCTACCAGGGCACGGCGCTGTGTTCGGCCGACGAGGCCGAGGACGAGATCGCCGCCGTCGAAAAGCTGGGCGCCCGGCTGCTGCATTTCGACGACTCCGCCTATCCGCCGCTGCTCGCCGACGTTTCGACCGCGCCGCCTGTGCTGACCGTGCTGGGTAAAGTGGAATTATTGAGCGCCCCCGGCATCGGCGTGGTGGGGGCGCGGAACGCATCCGCGGCAGGCGTCCGGTTCACCCGGCAACTGGCGGCCGACCTGGGCAACCAGGGCTTCGCGGTGATCTCCGGCATGGCGCGGGGAATCGACACCGCCGCGCACCAGGCGGCGCTGCCCACCGGCACCGTCGCGGCCATGGCCGGCGGCATCGACGTGGTCTATCCGCCGGAGAATCAGGCGCTCTACGAAAGCATCGCCGCGACAGGCGCCATCGTGTGCGAGATGCCGCTGGGCACCAAGCCGCAGGCACGGCACTTCCCGCGCCGGAACCGGCTGATTTCCGGGCTGTCGCTGGGCCTGGTGGTGGTCGAGGCGGCGATGAAATCCGGCTCGCTGATTACCGCCAACTATGCGCTCGAACAGGGCCGCGAGGTGTTCGCCGTGCCGGGCTCGCCCCTCGACCCGCGCTGCCGGGGAACCAACAACCTGATCCGGCAGGGCGCGGTGCTGACCGAGGGCGTCGAGGATGTTCTGAATAACCTTCCGGACTGGCGCAGACGACCTGCGACGGTCGAGCAGCCGAGCCTGAAACTGGAGCAGACTCCGGCCGACGCCGACGATGCGGCCAGAGGGTCGCTGATGGAGAAGTTGGGGCCGACGCCGGTGGACGTGGATGAACTGATCCGGCAAAGCGGTTTGACACCCGAGGTAGTTTTGACCATTTTGCTGGAACTCGAATTGGCCGGTCGCCTCGATCGGCACTCAGGAAACAAGGTTTCTCTGGCCTGAAGCCGGACCCCTCTGAGACCAGCCCGCAGAAACGGACGTCATGAATCTGGTTATCGTCGAATCGCCGGCGAAGGCAAAAACCATCAACAAATACCTGGGCAGCAACTTCAAGGTGCTGGCCAGCTTCGGCCATGTGCGCGACCTGCCGTCGAAGGACGGTTCGGTGCGCCCGGCCGAGGACTTCGCCATGGACTGGGAGATCGACGCCAATTCCAAGAAGCGGATGAAGGACATCGCCGACGCCGCCAAGGGTGTCGAGATGCTCTACCTGGCGACCGATCCCGACCGCGAGGGCGAGGCCATCTCGTGGCACGTCCAGCAGATCCTGAAAAACACGAAGGGCCTGGCCGCCACGCCGATGAAGCGCGTGGTGTTCAACGAGATCACCAAATCGGCGGTGCTCGAGGCGATGGCCAATCCGCGCGACGTGGACCAGGAGTTGGTCGACGCCTACCTGGCGCGCCGGGCGCTCGACTATCTGGTCGGCTTCACCCTGTCGCCGGTGCTGTGGCGCAAGCTGCCGGGCGCACGCTCGGCCGGCCGGGTCCAGTCGGTGGCGCTGCGGCTGATCTGCGACCGCGAGCTGGAGATCGAGGCGTTCCGGGCGCGCGAGTACTGGACCGTCGACGTCGACCTGAAGACGCCGTCAGGCGAGCCGTTCGCCGCGTCGCTGACCGAGCTGAACGGCAGGAAGCTGGACAAATTCGACCTGGCCGATGAAGCCGCGGCCAAGGCCGCCGTCGCCGCCATCGAGGCGCGCGACTACAAGGTGTCGACGGTCGAGAGCAAGCCGGCGCGGCGCAATCCGGCGCCGCCCTTCACCACCTCGACCCTGCAGCAGGAAGCGGCGCGCAAGCTGGGCTTCTCGGCGTCGCGCACCATGCGCATCGCCCAGAAGCTCTATGAGGGCATGGACATCGGCGGCGAGACCGTCGGCCTGATCACCTATATGCGGACCGACGGCGTGCAGCTCGCCGGCGAAGCCATCGCCGGCGCCCGGTCGCTGATCGCCAGGGACTATGGCGACCGCTACGTGCCGCCGCAGCCGCGCATCTACAAGGCCAAGGCGAAGAACGCGCAGGAAGCCCACGAGGCGATCCGCCCGACCGACCTGCACCGGCGTCCGGCGCAGGTGGCGCGCGCGCTCACCGACGAGCAGCTCAAGCTCTACGAGCTGATCTGGAAGCGCACCGTGGCGAGCCAGATGGAAAGCGCCCAGTTCGAGCGCACCGTGGCCGATATCAAGGCGCCGGACGGCCAGGTGGTGCTGCGCGCGCGCGGCTCGGTGGTGACGTTCCCCGGCTTCCTGACGCTCTACCAGGAAGGCCTCGACGACAGCGACGATCCGGATGCCGACACCCGCCTGCCCGCGCTGGTGAGCGGCGATGCCGTCAGCCGCCAGAAGGTGAAGCCCGAGCAGCATTTCACCGAACCGCCGCCGCGCTATACCGAGGCGAGCCTGGTGCGCAAGATGGAGGAGCTCGGCATCGGCCGGCCGTCCACCTACGCGTCGATCCTCGACGTGCTGCGCGACCGGTCCTATGTGAAGATGGACCGCAACCGGTTCGTGCCCGAGGACAAGGGACGGCTGGTGACAGCGTTCCTGGAGAGCTTCTTCCGCCGCTATGTGGAGTACGACTTCACGGCGCAGATGGAGGAGAAGCTGGACGAAATCTCGGCCGGCAATATCGACTGGAAGGCCGTGCTGCGCGAGTTCTGGGGCGACTTCAGCAACGCCATCGCCGGCACCGCGGACCTGCGCGTCGCCCAGGTGCTCGAGGCGATCAACGAAATCCTCGGCCCGCACATCTTCCCGGTGCCGGAAGACGGCGGCGATCCCCGCGCCTGCCCGACCTGCGGCACCGGCCGGCTGAGCCTGAAGCTGGGCAAGTTCGGTGCGTTCATCGGCTGCTCGAATTATCCGGACTGCAAGTTCACCCGCCAGCTCGGCACCAATGGCGAGGGCGCCAACGGCGACACCAACGGCCACAAGGTGCTGGGCGAGGCCGACGGCGACGAGATCAGCCTGCGCGGCGGCCGGTTCGGCCAGTACCTGCAGCGGGGCGAGGCCAAGGACGGCGCCAAGCCGCCGCGGGTGTCGATTCCCAAGGACATTCCGGTCGACAGCATCGACCTGGACAAGGCGGTGGCGCTGCTGGCGCTGCCCCGCGAGGTGGGCATGCATCCGGAATCGGGCAAGCCGATCCTGGCCGGCATCGGCCGCTACGGGCCATACGTCAACCATGACAAGAAATATGTGAACCTGCCGTCGAGCGACGAGGTGTTCAGCATCGGCATCAACCGCGCCGTCGACATGCTGGCCGCCGAGCGTCCCGGCCGCCAGGCCAGCTCCAGCGTGATCAAGGCGCTGGGCGACCATCCGGCCGACGGCAAGCCGGTCAACGTGATGAAGGGCCGCTTCGGGCCTTACGTGACCCATAACAAGGTCAATGCGACATTGCCGCGCAGCGCCGATCCGGAAGCATTCACCATGGCCGACGCGGTCCCGCTGCTCGAAGCCAAGGCCGGCCAGCCGAAAAAGGGCAAGGTCAAGGCCGCGCCCAGGGCCGCCGCCGCGCCGAAGAAGGCGGCGGCCAAGAAGAAGCCCGCCGCCAAAAAGGCTGCCAAGCCGGCGGCGAAAGCGAAGTAAGGCCGGTGGTGAAGGACAGTTCCAAACCGGCGCCCTTCCCGACCAAGGCAGACATCATCCGCTTCGTCGAGGAGAACCCGGGCCTCGTCGGCAAGAACGAGATCGCCCGCGCCTTCCATGTGCGCGGCGACAACCGGGCGTTGCTGAAGGACCTGCTGCGCGACATGGCGCAGGAAGGACTGCTGGAACGGGGCCACCGCCGCTCGCTGAAGCCGGTGGCGGCGTTGCCCAACGTCACCGTCGTCGAGATCACCGGCCAGGACGTGGATGGCGAATTGCTGGCCAAACCGGTCAAGTGGACCGACAAGAACAGCGATCCGCCGCGCATCCTGGTGGCGCCCGGCAAGCATGCGACCGGCAATCTGGGCGCGGGCGACCGCGTGCTGGCACGTCTGGAGCGCCTGCACGACGGCTACCAGGCGACCATCCTAAAGAAGCTGGAAGCGACCCGCGACCGCATGCTGGGCGTCTACCGCCGCAAGGACGCGCGCGTGGTTCCCACCGACAAGCGCGAGCGCAGCGAGTTGATCGTCGAGCAGGAAGACAGCGGCGGCGCCCAGGACGGCGAGCTGGTGCTGGTCGAAATTCGGGGATCGAAGAGCAACAGGCTGGGCCTGAAACACGCTCGCGTCATCGAGCGGCTGGGCGACCTGAACGCACCGCGCAGCACCAGCCTGATCGCCATCCACGCCCACGGCATTCCGACCGAATTCCCCCGCGACACCGTCGACGAGGCGAACGCCGCCAAACCGGTCGGACTGGATGGCCGCACCGACCTGCGCGCCGTGCCGCTGGTCACCATCGACCCGGCCGACGCCCGCGACCATGACGACGCGGTCTGGGCCGAACCGGACCCCGACCCGAAGAACCCCGGCGGCTGGCACGTCATCGTCGCCATCGCCGATGTGGCCCATTACGTGACGCACGGCGGCGCGCTCGACCGCGAGGCCTACCGGCGCGGCAATTCTGTCTACTTCCCCGACCGCGTGGTACCCATGCTGCCGCACGAGCTGTCGTCGGACCTGTGCTCGTTGCTGCCGGGCGTCGACCGGGCCTGCCTCGCCGTCTCCATGTGGTTCGACGCCGACGGCAACAAGCTGGCGCACCAATTCGTACGCGGCCTGATGCGCTCGGCGGGCAACATGAGCTACGAGCGGGTGCAGGCGGCCTATGACGGCCATCCGGACGACGAGACCGGCCCGCTGCTGGAGCCGGTGATCAAGCCGCTCTACGCGGCCTACTACGCGCGGGTGAAGGAGCGCACCAGGCGCGGCCCGCTCGACCTGGACCTGCCCGAGCGCAAGGTGGAGCTGGACGAGCTGGGCGCCGTCAAGCGCATCGCCCTGCGCGAACGCTTCGACGCGCACAGGCTGATCGAGGAGTTCATGATCGCGGCCAACGTCGCGGCCGCCGAGGAGCTGGAGAAACACCGGACGCCGTGCATGTACCGCGTCCACGAGCCGCCGTCCGAGGAAAAACTGGCATCACTGCGCGAGTTCCTCGAGACACTGGACCTGAAACTGCCCAAGGGGCAGAAGCTGGGTCCGCACCACTTCAACCGGGTGCTGCAGAAGTCGCATGAGACCGCCCAGTCGCACATCGTCAGCACCGTGGTGCTGCGCAGCCAGAGCCAAGCCAATTACGGCCCGGACAACCAGGGTCATTTCGGGCTGGCGCTGCAGCGCTACGCCCATTTCACCTCGCCGATCCGGCGCTATTCCGACCTGCTGGTCCATCGCGGGCTGATCCGAGCCCTGCGTTTCGGGCAGGACGGCCTTCGCGACGACGCAGGCGGCAACTTCCAGGAGATCGGCGAGCACATCTCGATGACCGAGCGGCGCGCCATGGTCGCCGAGCGCGATGCCAACGACCGCTACATGGCCCAGTTCATGTCGGACAAGGTCGGCAGCCAGTTCCAGGGGCGGATTTCCGGGGTTTCCCGCTTCGGCCTGTTCATTGCGCTAAGCGATACCGGCGCCGAAGGGCTGGCGCCGATCAGCTCGCTGGGCTGGGAGTTCTTCACCCACGACGAAAAGGCGCACGCCCTTGTCGGGCGCGAGACGGGACACATCTTCAGGCTGGGCGACCCGGTGGACGTGCGCCTGGCCGAGGCCGCGCCAATAACCGGTGGCCTTCGTTTTGAAGTCATCTATGATGCCGGCCCACGCCGCTCCCGCGGAATGCCTCGGAAATCAGGCGGTCCGCCCCGGCGCCGACGGTGAGGAAAAAATGACGGCCAGTACCGACGAAACCACCCTGAAGTTCGGCGGCGAGGCCGAGCGCCTCACCGGGGAAAGCCTGAAGCGCGGCTGGCTGGGCAAGTGCCCACGCTGCGGCAAGGGGCACATCTTTCGGGCTTACCTGAAGGTGCGCGACGATTGCGAGGTCTGCGGGCTGGCGCTGTCGCACCACCGGGCCGACGACGCGCCGCCCTACTTCACCATCCTGATCGTCGGCCACGTCATCGTGCCGCTGATGATCGTGTATGACCGCATGACCATGCCGCCGCTGTGGCACCAGATGCTGTTCGCGGTGTTCGGCACGCTCGCCGCCTGCCTGATCCTGCTGCCGCGGATCAAGGGCGCGCTGGTGGCGTTCCAGTGGGCCAAGCAGATGCACGGCTTCGGCAACGAGCCCAAGGTTCTCGGCGACAGCTAGTTCATTCATGCCCAGCCGCTCGTCCATTCGAACGCTGGCGGCCATTCTGGGCATGGTTTCGGTCGTTGGACTGGTGTTCGGCCTGACCGGGCCGCTGCTGAACCTGCTGCTCGAACGCCAGGGGCTTAGCGGGCGCACGATCGGCCTGAACGGGGCGATGACGGCGCTTGGCGCACTGGTGTTCACGCCTTTCATTCCCATACTGGCCGTGCGGATCGGGGCGTTCCGCATCCTGTTCGCCACGTTGGTGGCCACTGCGCTCCTGCTGCTCAGCTACAAGATTTTCGATGACTACAGGATATGGTTCGCGCTGCGTTTCATGATGGGCGTGGCCGTCGTCGTGCCGTTCCTGATCAGCGAGATCTGGATCAACCAGATCGCCACGCCGCAAAACCGGGGACGGCTGCTGGCGCTGTACGGCGCGTCCATCTCGGCCGGCTTCGGTGCGGGTCCCCTGATGCTGCAGCTCACCGGCGTCGGAGGCTGGCCGCCATTCCTGGCCAGCGCGGCCCTGGTGCTGGCGGCCATGGCGATAATCACCCTGGCTCGCAATGAGAGGCCCTATCTGGACACGCACGGGCACAGGTCGCCCTGGCCCTATGTCAGGCAGAGTCCGCTCGCCATCCTGGCCGGGCTGATGTACGGCGCCATCGAGACCGGCATATTCGGGCTGCTGCCGGTCTACGGCGTTCGCTCCGGCTTCTCCGAAACCACGGCCGCGGCCCAACTCACGGTGATCGCCGCGGGCAACATCCTGCTGCAGTATCCGGTGGGCTGGCTGGCCGACAGGACGGAGCCGCGGCGGGTCTTGGCGCTGTGCGCGGTGGTTGGCCTGCTGGGCGCCGCGCTGCTGCCGGGATTGAAGGATTCAGTGCTGATGTGGCCGCTGCTATTCGTGTGGGGCGGCACCATTACCGGCATGTACACGGTGGCGCTGACCATGCTGGGGCAGAAATATACCGGCCTGGCCCTCGCCTCGGCCAACGGCGCGCTGATCATGGCCTACAACGCGGGCGCCATGGGCGGAACGCCGGTGCTCGGACAGGCCATGGATCTGATCGATCCCAACGGCATGGTCTATGGCCTGGCGGGCTTCTTCCTGATCTTCGTGATCGCCAACCTGGTGCTGCAGCGGGAGCGGCCGGGCCCGGCGGCCTGACCTAGCGGCCCACCGAAACCGGCGCGCCGTAGCTGAGTTCGCCGTCCGGATAGGTCACGGTCAGCCGGCCGCCGGCGCCGTCGATGATCACGTCGTCGCGCGACAGGTCCATGCGCTTCAGCGCCAGGTTGCCGATACGGATGCTCACGAACGGGACGGCGTCACTGAAGTTCTGGCGCAGCCACTGGGTCGCGGTCTGGCCGATCCGCCGGGTCACGCCATGGGCGCGCTGCAGGTCCCGCGCCGACGCCGCCAGCGTCACCCGGCGCCCCGCGGAGAGCGCGTTCCAGTCGCCCTTGACGAACCGCGCCGGCACCGTGACCTCGTTCGGCAGCTCCCGCGCCCAGATCCGCAGCTGCGGCTGGCCGTTGCGCGCCCTGGCCAGGGTAAAGCCCCGCGGCTCCTGTCCCGGCGCGAAGCTGTCATCGCGGGTTTGCGGCGCGTTGCCGATGCGCTGGCTCGCCAGGAAGCCGCTGCCGTTGGCCGACAGCGTGTATTGCACCCGGGCGCGAGTCACCGCGAAACGCAGCGGCGTCGCGTCGCTGACATAGGTTTCGGTGAGGCCGCGGACGGCGATATGGACGTCGATACCCGCCTCCTGCGCCACGGCGGGAACAGCCGTCATCGCCATGGCGGCAAGCGCCAGCACGCGGAGCACCGTCTGCGATCGGAACTGTTTCAGGGCGCGGCTTTCAGCTCGGAACTGTAGGTGGCGGTCACCGCCGGATAGCTGATGGTGAAGCCCATCTTGTTGCCCTGGATGATGACCTGGTCGCCGCCTTCCGTTCGGTTGGTACGGAGTTCCAGCTTTTCGAGGCCGGCCGGCGGGACATTGGTCAATTGCTCCCTGACTTCCTTGTTGAGCGCGCCGCCGATCTGGTTGAGGACAAACGGCAGAATCCCGAGTCCTTCCGCCGGCGCGATGATAGTGACCGTCTTGCCTTCCACCAGCATGTTCCAGTCGCTTCTGATGAACTTACCCTGCACGCCGATGTCGGACTTCTGCCCCGTAATCCGGATGCGCAGTACCGGTTGGCCACCGGCGCCCTTGGTCAGGATGATGCCGCGCGGCTCCTTGCCCGGTGTGATCGCCTGGTCCACGTCCTGCCGGGGCTTGTTGAACTTCTGCGCCCCCAGCACACCGCGGCCGGTGCCCGAGAGCTCGTAGCCGAAGCTGACGTCGCGGATCAGAAACGCCAGCGAGGTCTTCGACGCCGCGTATGATTCGACCAGGTCGTCCATGCGGAACTGGACGTCGATACCGCCGGACGGCGCGGCCTGCGCCAGGGACGGTACGGCCGCGAGGCAGACAAACATGGTGCACACAATGCGCGTGGAGCGTTTCCCCTTCATCACGGCTTCCGGTCATTGTTGGTGATTGACCATAGTTTAGGTGCTTCGTCCCGCTCCTGCCATGCCCTGCTAGCGGATTTCCGAATAATCGCCGCCGCCGAGCGAACTGGGCATCGCGCTGGCCGGCTCGCGGACCGGCGCCTGTGTCGCGAAGCGGCACTCGGCGCGAAAGCACGGGCTTGGCGGCCAGCCTTTCACCAGCACGATCTGGCACAGGCGGCAGCGGACTTTCATTTCTTTCGAACGGGCCCAGGATTTGTACGCAGGCTGCTTCAATGGCCCCTCCATGAATTGGAACATAACAAGAACATTTGTATGCTAGGCGAGTCGCCGCGTCGCGGTCAACAAATTTTCTAGTAGTCTTTGGCGTCTAAAATGGTTGCATAACCACAAGTTTTATTGTAGTCTATGGGCCATGAACGATCTGGCGGAAAGAGTGGCGAAGGCCCGCGAAGCCCGCGGCTGGAGTCAGGCCGAGCTGGCGCGGCGGGTCAGCGCGCGCCGCCGTGCCCGAGGCAAGGGCACGGTCAGGCAGCAGTCGGTCAACCAGCTCGAGCAAGGCGGTGTCGATGCGCCGCGTTACCTGCTGGAGCTGGCCGAGGCGCTGGAGGTTGACGTGGCATGGCTGTCGGGACAGGGCGGCGCGCCGGCCGCTATCGCAAGGGCGCAGGCCGGCATCGTCCGCGTACCCCTGGTGAGCTGGGTGGAAGCCGGCGGCCTGGCCGACGCGCTGGAGCCCTACATGCCGGGCGACGCGGCCGAGTGGCTGCCGGTGGTCCACCAGCATGACAATCTGATCGCGCTGAGGGTGAAGGGCCAGAGCATGGACCGGGTGGCGCCGGAAGGCACCATCGTCATCGTCGACCTGGGCGACCGCGCCCTCGTCGATGGCAGGCACTATGTGTTCCGCCACGAAGGCCGCGCCACCTTCAAGACCTGGCGCAAGGGTCCGCCGGAGCGGCTGGAGCCGCAGAGCAGCGATCCTGACTATCAGCCAATCGTTCCGGTCGATGGCGTCGAGGTGGTCGGCCGGGTTATCCGCAAGACCGAAGAAATCTAGCCGCGGCCTCCCCGCTTCCGCTAACGTGCCACGGGAGTTCAGCCAGAAAGGGGAGACAACCATGGCCGATCATCTGCTGGTGGCGATCAGCAACGCCCAGCCGGGACGCGACGCCGAGTACAACACCTGGTACGAAACCATCCACATGCAGGAAGTGCTCGCCCTGCCCGGCTTCGTCTCGGCCCAGCGCTTCGCGCCGGCGCAACTGTCGGCGGACGGGCCGAACCGCTACATGGCGGTCTACGAGATCGAAGGCGACGCCGACGCGGCCATGGGCGGCCTGATGAGCGCGGTACGCGGCGGCAAGCTGAACATGACCGACTCCATCGATGGCAAGACCGTGGCCATGGTGGTCTACAAGGCGACGACGCCGAAGATTACCGAGCGGTAAATAAGCACACATAACGGTGGACGGGGCCTGATGGCCCTGCCTAAGCTTGGTCTCACGCTTATCCGGGGAGAAAAGCGGGATGCCCTGGTATTACGGATGGAACGTGGTCGGCGTTGGAATGACCTTCCAGGCGATCACGTTCGGCCTCACCGTGTATGTGTATGGCTTCTGGGTAAAGCCGCTTTCCGACGAGTTCGGTGCAAGCCGGTTCGACATCATGCTGGGCCTGACGCTGCTCAACGTCGTGATGGGCCTCGTCGCGCCGTTCGCCGGCCGCGCCATGGACATCAAACCCATCCGCCTGCTGATCATCGGCGGTGCGGTCGCCATGGCGGCCGGCTTCGCCGTCGCAGGCAGCGCGCCCGCGCTGTGGGTGTTCGTGGCCGCCTACGCACTGCTGGTTTCCCTGGGTGTGCTGATGGCCGGTCCGCTGGCGTCATCGACCCTGGCCGCAAAATGGTTCCGCGCCCGGCGCGGGCTTGCCATCGGCTGGTCATCGGTCGGCACGTCCATTGGCGGGCTTGCCATGCCGGCGGCGGTGACATGGCTGATTGCGAGCGAGGGCTGGCGGCACGCGCATTACACCATGGCGCTGATCGTCCTCGTGGGCATCATCCCGCTGGTCTGGCTGGTGGTGGCGAACGGCCCCGAGGACAAGGGCATCGCGCCGGAGCCGGAATCGACCAAGCCCCATCTCATCGCGCAGGCCGCGATGGCGAAGAACTGGACCACCCGCGGCATCCTGAGCGACCGCAGCTTCTGGGCCGCTGCCATCGCCTTCGGCTTTCTCACCATGGTGTTCGGCGGCGTGCAGGCGCATCTGGTGCCCTATGTGCAGGACCGCGCCATCGTTGGCGAGAACCCGGCGATCCTGATGTCGATCCTGGCGTTCGCGGGCATCGTCGGCAAGATTCTGTTCGGCGCGGCGACCGACCGGTTCAGCCACCGGCTGCTGTTCTACGTGACCTCGACGATCCTGGCGGCGGCGCTGGTGCTGCTGCGACTGAGCCCCGGATTCGAGGTGCTGATGGTGGCCAGCGGGCTGCTGGGGCTGGCGACGGGCGGCTTCCTGCCGCTGATCGGCGCCGTCGTCGCCGGGCGTTTCGGGCATCTGGCCTTCGGCCGTGTCATGGGTCTGCTCGGGCCGTTCACCATGCCGGTCGCCGTTCTAGGGCCGCCGCTCGCGGGCTATATCTTCGATGTGACAGGCAGCTATGTGCGCGCGTTCGAGGTGTTCCTGGGCATGATCGTGATCGCCGGCATCGCGGTGGCCTTCCTGCGAGAGGAAGACAAGCGTCCCAAGCCAGCGATCGTGCCCGCCCAGTGAGTTCCAAGGATGCGGGAGTCGCCATGCGCTGGTATCACGGTTGGAACGTCCTGGCGGTCACCGTGCTTTTCCAGGGCATCCTGCTGGGCTCGACCGCCTCGTCGTTCACCCTGCTGATCACCGAGTGGTCGCGCGAGTTCAATGCCGGCATCGGCGATCTGCAGGTTGCCATCCTGATCTTCACCGCCGTCCAGTGCCTGCTGGCGCCGATCCCCGGCACGTTCATCGACCGCACATCGATCCGCGCCATGATCATCACCGGCACGGTCCTGGCCGCCTCGGGCATGGTGGTGCTGTCCATGGTCACCGCCGTGTGGCAGATCCTGGCGGTCTACGGCACGCTGATCTCGACGGGCGTCCTGCTCGCCGGCCTGCTGCCCGCGCAGACGCTGGCGGTGAAATGGTTTCGCGGACGGCGGGGACTGGCCATCGGCCTGTCGACCGCAGGCGCCTCCATCGGCGGCATCGTGATGCCGATCGTCGTCACCCAGCTTTTTCTCGCCGTCGGCTGGCGTGACGCGCACCTCATCCTCGCGGCCGCGGCCATCTTGCTGATCGTGCCGGCGGTCTGGTTCGTCGTGCGCAATTCGCCCGAGGAGATGGGGATAGAACCCGAACCCGAAAGCGAGATCAGCGCGGCTCGGACCGCCGCCCGCGTGTTTCCGAAATGGACGGTCGTCCAGATTCTTCGCGAACGCACCTTCTGGGTCATGGTCGCGTCGCTGGTGCCCATGGCGATGGCGCTGGCGGCCGTGGCGCAGAATATCGGCCCGCTGGCGCGGCAGGTCGGCGTGAGCCCGATGAACGCGGCCTTCCTCGTCTCGCTGTTCTCGGGCTGTGCGCTGCTGAGCAAGATCCTGGTTGGAATGACCGCGGACCGGGTCGATCTGCGGGTGCTGTTCTGGGTGACCAACTCGTCGCTGACTCTGGGCCTGCTGTTGTTCGCCATGCAGCCGGTCTATCCGCTGATGCTGCTGGCGGCTGTCATGCTCGGCCTGGGCGGCGGGGCGTTCCTGCCGCTGCTGGCGTCACTGATCAGCACCCGGTTCGGACCGCAGTCCTTCGGCCGGGTGATGAGCATGTTCGGACCGGCCACCATCATCACCGGCACCGGCCCCTGGATCGCTGGGCGTATCCGCGACAGCACCGGCGACTTCTCGCTGGCGCTCAACGTCTTCCTGGTGATCCTGATCCCGGCCATGCTTGCCATGTTGCTGCTCAAGCCCCTCGCGGCGGCGCAGCCGCCGCCCAAGCTGGCGCCCGGAGAATAGCTGCGGCAATTCGGTGGCGATTTCGCGGCAAATACTACGGAAGCGGCTAGGTTGCCGCGGCGCCGAGTGATCGGCGAGAGTGGACCTTGGCTGATGCGCAGAAGCGAGAAATCCCGTCGGGACGACCGGCTTCAACAGAATGCCTTTTTTCGGCATGACGCGTATCGAGGGGCGCACCGCGAGGTGCGCCCCTTTTACTTCGTCCCTACGCGACCGGTCCCTAGTGCGTAGCGTCGTGCGCTGCGTCACCGGCCTTCTCGGCGGCGTCTCCCGCCCTTTCGGCGGCCTCGCCGGCTTCGGCGGCGGCATCATCGGCTGCTTCTCCCGCGCCATCGGCCGCGTCCTCGGCGGCATCCTGCGCCTTCTCGCCGGCCTGCTCGGCGGCATCGCCGGCCTGCTCGGCGGCGTTGTTGGTGGCGTCACGGGCGCCTTCGGTGGCGTTGTCGATCTTTTCG
>LNFM01010773.1_pt1 | contig 19745 bp, 20 predicted proteins | sample 596031 | NCBI WGS metagenome assembly LNFM01 (sample SAMN04254537, study PRJNA301005) | activated carbon metagenome | isolation source: dual media filters at the Ann Arbor, Michigan drinking water treatment plant | place: USA: Ann Arbor | reverse complement strand
TTTCTGGGTGCTGTAGCCCATCTGTAGCCCATTCATAGCCCATCTGTAGCCACGGTCTCGCGGGCCGAGGTTGGTTGTGACCGTTGGGCAATCTAGCTGTTTTGATTGCCTGAATCGAACGATACGTCCGTTCGGAGCGCCAAGTCCAAGGGCTCGTATGCAGCGACAGCCGTCGGTCGTGGTCACGAGCTGGGTAGACGCTGGCTGGCACGAAGCCGTCATCGACTCACCCGTCAGCGTTACGGCAACAACGACGGCTATTAAGGGGGCTGCAGTCATCCAGCCCCAGCCCGACCAGTACCGCGCCGGTCAGTACGGCTGCGTCGGGGGTGAACCAACCGACGAGGCTCATGACGAGGTCAGGCGTCGGCATGAGAGATCTGCACGTTCATTTTCCGTATCATTTCCTTGAGGCGATCTGGATCAATCGCCACGTCCCGAGCCCGCCGTCCCGCCCGCGCTCAGGGGCTGGCCCCAAGTGTCTTCAAACAGCACATCGTCCAGTGCCGTTCGCTGTGCCCAGCGCTGTTGCTGGAGCATGGGGTCATCATAAAAATGGCGGACCGGGCCAATGCACAGCAGCGCGACGGGCTCTGCGCCTTCGGGCATACCCAGCAATGAAGCCACCGCCACCGGGTCGAACATCGAAACCCAGCCCATGCCCAGGCCCTCGGCGCGCGCGGCCAGCCACAGGTTCTGTATCGCGCAGGCGGTCGAGGCGAGGTCCATGTGCGGCAAGGTTCGCCGGCCGAACACATGCTGTTCACGGCCCTCGGACAGCGCCACCACCCAGACCTCGGCCGCGTCCATCAGGCCTTCGACCTTGAGGCGCAAAAACGCATCCATGCGCTCTCCCAGCGCCGTGGCGGTTTGCTGCCGCTCCTGTTCCACCAGCGCCTGCAACTCGGCCCGCAACGCGCGCGTGGCTACCCGCAGGAAGCGCCACGGCTGCATGAAGCCCACGCTGGGCGCATGGTGCGCGGCCATGAGCAGGCGGCGCATCACAGCCGGCGCAACCGCACCGCCGGCAAAGTGGCGCATGTCGCGCCGCTCGAAAATGGCGCGGTAGACGGCCTCCTGCTGAGCCGGCGAAAAAACGTGCTCCGGGGCCGTCGCCCCGGTCAGGTCGGTGTCTGCCGCGGCGGCTTGCACGGCAGGACTTTCAACGGCCCGCGTCATGATTGCTTTCAGCGGATGAACGGGTCGGTGGCAGGCGGCACAGGATGCCGCTGCGCAAAAGGGCAGGGCGGGCATCGCGGGGCAAGTTGCCATCGGGCGCCCGAAAATGCATCACGGCGCAATCCAGCAGTTGCCGGGCAGCGTCCTCTGAGGGGGTCAGGTCGCCAAATTGGAAGCTGTGCTTGCCAGGAGCCTGAAAAGCCACCGTGCAGGCGCGCGAGCAGCCGGCCGTGCACGCCACCCCTCGCACATGAATAGCGGCCCACTCGGGCTGATCGCCGAAGGCCTGTGCGGTTTGCACGGCTTCCAACAGAATGTCACCTGCAGCGCGCTGATCTCGCGTGTTCTCCGCAGGGCGGCAGGTGGTGCAAATGATGAGCTCAGTCGTGCTGAGGTCGGTTTTTGGAGTCATTGTGTGTCAGTGGTGGGTTGGCGCAACTCGGCGCCCCAGGCCTGTGCCCAGGCCCTGCAGCGTCCGAGTGGGCGAGGAGAGTTGTCGAAATCGACGATGACGATGTGGTCAGCCGCCGTAGGTGCTGCTGGTTGCTCCAGGCTGCGCCCGTCGGTGAGTAGCCACAGCAGGCGGCGCCCATTGCCGTGGCGCCGCCGATGCGCCAGAAGTTCGGTCTGCGCCTGACCCAGCGCTGCCGCCAGGGGCGTACCGCCACCCCCGCCCAGCGGCCGAAGCCGCCCCAACGCCGAGCGCCGCGCCTGGGTGGGCGACAGTACGCATTGCACCCCCTGTCCCCCGAACAGCAGCAGTCCGACCTGGTTGCCGGTACGGGCCGCGTCCTCGATAAGGCGCGCCGCGAAACCCTTGGCCCACGCCAGACGACCGCTTTGCCGCATGGAGCCGGAATTGTCCAGCGCGATCAGGTGAAGCGTCGACATGTCAGCGGGGCGGTGTTCGCGCTGCAGATGGGACCGCTGCAAGGCGGCGGGCCCTTTGCGCAGCAGAGTGCGACACCAATCGATTCGCCCTGGCGTGTGGGTCGATGCCTGCATCGCGTTCTGCGCCAGTTGCGGCCTTGCGTATGGGTCAATGGAGAACCACCGCCGCAGTCCGGGCACCGTGGAGGCGCGGCCTGCGGGGTGGCTCAGGCTTTTTTTGCGACAGGCCCCCCAGTGGTTCGAACCGCTTCCCAGCCTTCAGCCTGCGCCGGCAGTGCGCCCCAGTCCCCGGCGGCACTCGTCAATGAATGATCTGCCTGCGATCCGGCACTGCCCGCCCCTGAGGGGCCGCTGGTCGTGCGGGGGGGCGCCGCAGCCTGCTGGGCCTGGGGAGCCGGCGCCATCCGGCGGTGGCACAAGGCCCATTCGGCCACGGTGTCGACATCCGCCGGCGTCACCTCGAGCCGACCCGCCAGCACGGCATGGGCCCGGGCCGCCTTCAGCAGCACTAGGTCACCGCGCACACCGTCCACGGCGGCCTGCACGGCCAGCGCGGTGGCGTGCGCCAGCACGGCATCGCTCCAGTCCACCGCAGGTAGCGCTTCTCGCGCGGCTGCCATCCGGGACACCAGCTCGGCCTGCGCGCTGGCTGTGCGCTGCATCAATGCCTGCGGATCGAGGTCAAAGTCCAAGCGGGCACGGACGATCGACTGGCGCAGCGCATGATCGGTGGGATTTTCCAGCACCACCGACAGGCCAAAGCGGTCCAGCAACTGGGGGCGCAACTCGCCCTCTTCGGGGTTCATGGTGCCGATCAGCACGAAGCGGGCCGCATGCTGGCGCGAAACGCCGTCACGCTCGATCGTGTTGATGCCGCTTGCCGCCGCGTCAAGCAGGGCGTCCACCAGCGCGTCGGGTAAAAGGTTGACCTCGTCCACATAAAGGACGCCGCCGTGCGCACGAGCGAGCATGCCAGGCGCCAGGCGCACGAGGCCGTCGCGCAGTACGTGTTCGAGGTTGAGTGTGCCCACCAGTTGCTCAACGGTGGCCGCGAGCGGCAGGCTCACGAAGGGAGCACCCGGCAACAAAGCCGCCAGTGCGCGCGCCGCAGTCGATTTGGCCGTGCCGCGTGGCCCGCTGATCAGCACGCCGCCGATGCCGGGGTCTACCGCCGCCAGCAGGAGCGCCTGCCGCAGCCCGGCGTGGCCGATCAGCGCAGAAAATGGGTACATCACATCGTTGGCGTCCTGCAGTTCGTGGGACGTGTTGTGTGCGTTGAATGTCTTCATTTCGTGGGTCCTTCGCCCTGAGTTTCGAGCCGGTGTTCCAGTGCCAGCAAGGTCTGTTGGATGCGCTCCCGATGCTCGCCGGGTTCCTGCCACATACCACGCTGCATGGATTCAAGCAGGCGTTCGCCCATGCTGCGTAAGGCCTGGGGGTTGTGTTGTTCAAGAAAGGCGCGGTTGACAGGGTCGTACACGTAGGCATCGGCCACAAGAGCGTACTGGTGGTCCCCCACCAGGCCAGTGGTTGCGTCAAAGCCGAAAAGGGAGTCGACGGTGGCAGCCATCTCGGAGGCACCCTTGTAGCCGTGGCGTTGCACACCCGCGATCCACTTGGGGTTGACCACGCGGGCCCGCACCACCCGCGCTAGTTCGTCACTCAGGCTGCGGATGCGCGGCGATCCAGGTGTGCTGAAGTCGCCGTGGTACATGGACGCCGCCTTGCCGCTCAGGTGTTGTACCGCGGCAGCCATGCCGCCCTGGAACTGGTAAAAGTCACTTGAATCCAGGATGTCCTGTTCCTGGTTGTCCTGGTTCTGCAGCACCACATCGAAGCCGCCCACACGCCGCTCGAAGCTGGCGCGCGCCGCCGCACCGTGTTCGTCCTGGCCGTAAGCAAAGGCGCCCGCACGCAGGTAGGCCTGGGCGATGTCACCCGGCGCTTCCCAGCGCCCACTGTCGATGACGTCTTGCACGCCGGCGCCGTAGCCGCCCGGCCGCGGGCCGAAAACACGCCAGCTGGCCTGCCTCTGCGAGACCTCTTCGGACATCCCTTGGGCACACGCATCGGCCGCCTCGCGCTGCACGCGAGCACGCACTGGATTCACGTCGTCGGGCTCGTCTTCTAGCGAGATGGCCGCCACCGCCTTAACCGCCGTGTCGAACAGGTCGATCAGATTCGGAAAAGCGTCGCGAAAGAAACCCGAGATGCGCAAGGTCACGTCCACCCGAGGGCGGTCACGTATCGCCATCGGGAGCACCTCGATGTCCACTACGCGCTGGCTGCCCGGCGCCCACTTGGGCCGCACGCCCAGCAGTGCCATGGCCTGGGCGATGTCTTCGCCGCCAGTGCGCATGGTGCTGGTGCCCCAGACCGAAAGCCCGACCGACGCTGGAAACCCGCCGTGGTCCTGCAGATGGCGCTCGATCAGCCGCTCGGCCGCCATTACGCCCATGGCGTAGGCGGTGGGTGTAGGCACCGCGCGCGTATCGATTGCGTAGAAATTGCGGCCGGTGGGTAATACGTCCGGCCGTCCGCGCGATGGCGCGCCGCTCGGTCCGGGGGGGATAAAACGGCCTCGCAAGCCGCGCAGCAGCTGGGTCATTTCCTGCTCGCCGCAGGCGTCCAGCCGGGGGCCGAGCCGCTCCTGCAGCTCGTCCATCACCTGCGCGGTGAGCGGCCACTTGGCGCGGTCCAGAGGTTCGCTGCCGTCCACCAGACGGCTGGCCAATCGCTCCAGCCGATCACGGGTGTGGCCCGCATGGCGCCAGGCTTCGTTTCCTAAGGCTGCCAGTACCGGTGGGCGCGACTGGGTCCAGTTCTGGTTCCAGTTGGGGTCGAGCGGGTCGAATCCGTCCAGCCGCAGGTCGGCTGACAAGGCTTGCAACAAGCTGGCTTGTCTCTGGCCTTTGCCGCGTGGAAACCGCGCCAAAGCAAGTAGGGTATCGGTCCGCAAACGCCCTTGAGGCGACAGACCGAACACGTGCAGACCGTCCCGGATCTGTGATTCCTTGATCTCGCACAGGTAGGCGTCCAGCCGTTCCAGCAGGCGCTGGCGTGCGGCTTCGTCGGCGGGCGCCTCAAAACCCAGGTCGGCGTGCAAGCCGTGGCGCAGCACTTCCTCCAGAATGGTCTGGCGCAACCGAGTGGCGCGGCGTGGGTCGAGCGACAGAGCCTCGTAGTACTCGTCCATCTGCCGCTCCAATACCTGCAGCGCCCCGTAGGTTTCGGCCCGCGTCAGCGGCGGCATCAGGTGGTCGATGATCACCGCCTGCGTACGCCGCTTGGCCTGGCTGCCTTCGCCCGGATCGTTGACGATAAAAGGGTACAGGTGGGGCAGCGGCCCGAAGATCGCATCTGGCCAGCAGCCCGCACCCAGCGCCACGCTCTTGCCCGGCAGCCACTCCAGGTTGCCGTGCGTACCCACATGTACCAGCGCATCGGCGCCCCAGACGCGGCGCAACCAGAAGTAAAACGCAAGGTAGTTGTGCGGGGGCACAAGGTCGGCATCGTGGTAGCTTGCGACCAGGTCCAGGTCGCGCCCGCGGGCCGGCTGCAGGCCCACGAAGACCTGGCCGACGCGTAGGCCCGGCACCATGAAGCGGCCGCTGCGCAACAACGGGTCTTTCTCGGGTGGTCCCCACAGCGCGTTGACCTCGGCCTGCTGGTCAGGGGGCAGGGCTTCAAAGTCAGCCAGGTAGTCGGCCATGGAGAGGCTTTGCCCGACGGGGCGATGGTCGTTGGCGTCCACTTTGTGGGTTACGCCCTCGATCAGTCGCGCCATTAGGGCGTCGCCGTGTGCGGGCAGCTCGCCCGTGGCATAGCCTTGGGCCTGCAGCGCGCCTAGGATGCCCACCACCGAGGCCGGGGTGTCCAAGCCCACGGCATTCGCCAGGCGGGCGTCGTCGCTGGGGTAATTGGCCAGCACCAGGGCCAGGCGCTGATCGGCCGCCGGCTTGCGGCGCAGGACGCACCAGCGCCGGGCAAGCTCGGCGACGAATGCAATCCGGTCGGCCTCTGGTTGGTAGCGCACTACATCCACCTGCGAGCGCTCGCAGCGCCAGGCCACGCCCTTGAAGCTGATGGCCCGGGTGCCGATGCGGCCGTCCACTTCGGGCAGCACGACCTGCATGGCCAGGTCGCGCGGCTGCAGGCCGTGCGGATCGGCCTGCCACTGCTCACGCGCGCAGCCGGCGGTGATGAGTTGCAGCACCGGCGCGTCGCCGGCGAGCAGTGGAGCGTCCACGCCGTCGGCGCCATCGTCGCCCATGGCACCGACTGCAAAGCTGGTGGCGTTGAGCACGACATCGACAGAGTGCTCGGCAGCCAGGGCATGCACGGCCGCCAGTGACGAGGGCGACTTCAGCGAGTCCAGCGCCAGGGCCAGCGGGTTGACGCCCTCGCTGTGCAAGGCCATCATCAGGGCGTCGAACACCGCTGTATTGCCCGTCTGCGCATGGGCCCGGTAAAACAGCACGAGGGCCACCGGTGCACCGTCCAGCCAGGCCAGTGGCAGGGCTGGAAGGTAGCGTGCGACGGGCGGCAAGGGCTGTGGCAGCGCGGGCAAAGACCCCCGCCCCAGCGCGCGGTACGCGATCAAGTCAAAAAAGGCGCGGGCATTGTCGCGACCGCCCTCGCGCAGGCATTGCCACAGAAAACGGCTGTCCTCCACTGCTGCTGTGCTGCGCAACAGCAACTGTGGGTCCTCCAACTGCTCGCCCGAAAACATGGCCAGCCACTGGTCGTGCTGGCGAGCCAGCGTCGTCGCCTGTTCCACCACATAGGCCCAGTCCGCTGGTGCGCCCAGGTGGTCGATCACCACGATACGGGCGTGGCGCAGCACGTCGTCAACGTACATGTCGGTCGATGCGGGCTGCCGCAACCACATCAGATTGGCCAGGCGCACGGTCGGGAAATCGGGCGGCAGCGCCGCCACCGCTTCTGCCAGCAGGGACAACGTGGTGTCGGCCACCGTGAGGACCACGATGTCGGCAGGCGTTTGCGCGACGCGCACCACGCCCAGGCCAGCGTCTTCCACGTGGCCGCCGGGTCGGGTAGACAAAAGATGCATGTTGGACCTTGGGGACGTGGCGTCAATCCACCGGGTTCATGGCGCCCGGGGCGGCAGTGTTCGTGCCGGACAATGCGGCGCGAACGCCGGGCGCCACCCAGCGCTGGAACGCCAGGCCTCCCACCAGCCCCATGCAAAGCCAGAACGACAGCGCAACCCAAGTGGTTGCCAGGATGAACTGGTGACCCAACTGCTCCAGTGAGGCATGAGCTTCAGGGCCAAAGCCCGCGAGTGCATCTCCTCGCGGCTTGGGCGCTCCCACCAAGAACGGCAGCACGAGCAAAGCCGCCACCGCCAGCCAGCGCCAGGGACTGCGCACAAATGCAGCGATGGCGCAGGCACCCGCTGCGCACCCCACCGCCAGCGTCCACCATATCTGTCGGGCCTGCAGCGGGGCCGCCTGCATGCCGGGAACCTCGGCGTGCAGCCCCAGGGTGGGCCACAGGTGAAAGCTCAGCCAGCCGGCCGCCGCCACCAGACCAGCGACACGCAACGAAGCGCTCGCCGTCAGGCAGGACGTGTCCTGCCGAGAAAACCAGAAGCCCATCGCTGCAAACACCAGCAATGCCATGCTAAAGGCATGCAGGATGTTGGCGACCCACGTCCAGCCAGTGCGCTCTACGCCGTTCTCGGGCGCCCATTCCTCGGCAGCACCATGGTCGTGCGCCGGGCCGGCTTGGCCCTCGCCATGCGCGTGATCGGTGAGCGCTGCGCCTGGTGGGGATACCTCTGCCTTTTGGTCCTCGTACACCTCGGCCGCCAAGATCAGCGGAGCGGCCTGCCAGCGCTGCACACCGGTTTGGAGACTGCCCACCACCACAGCGGTAGTGAGCGCTGCCCAGATCAGCTTTTGAAAAAGCATGTTGCTCTCCTTGGTGCCAACAATTCAGTGGCAGGGCTTAACAGTAATGTGTCGGACATCGTGTGCGGCGTTGTGGGCCAGCGGGCTCTCAGCGAAACCCACGCCATACATAACCACCAAGCCGAGTGCCGCCGCTGCCAGCAAGGGGCGCAACACAGTCCGGGCCGGTTCGTGGGTATAGGAGGGTCTGTGGGTCTCGGAGGTCAAGTCGGGCATAAAAAGTCCTTTCAAGGGTGGAGTGGAGGGAAAAACGCACGGGATAAGTGCTAGCGGGTCAATTCGGCCTGGAGCTCAGAAAGCAGGCCGGCGGCGTCCAGGTGGTCGCCGATCAGGACCAGGCGGGTGGCACGCGGCTCGTCGGCGCGCCAGGCGCGGTCGAAATAGCTGTCAAAGCGCTGGCCCACCCCCTGCACCACCAGGCGCATGGCCGCACCGGGCAGCGCCACGAAGCCCTTGACGCGGTAGATTTCATGGCGCTGCACCAACGCCATCAGCGCCGCGAGCAGCCTGGCACGGTCGGTCACGTTCAGCGCTACCGACACGGAGTCGAAGGCGTCGTGGTCATGGTCTTCGTCGTCGTCGTGGTGGGTCTTGCGCTCGTCAATGACATCTTCCACCGCACGCTGCAGACCCAGCAGCACGTCCAGCGGCACATCGCCATGCGATGCGCGCACCAGCTTCACGCCGGCCGGTGCTTCGGCGCGGACGGTGGCTTCGACGGCCTCGAGCGCCACCGCGTCCATCCCGTCGACCTTGTGCACGATGACCAGATCGGCCGTGGCCAGCTGGTCTTCAAACAGCTCGTGCAGCGGCGAGTCGTGGTCGAGGTTCTCATCAGCACGGCGCTGGGCATCCACAGCCACCGGGTCGTCCGCGAAATCACCGGCGGCCACAGCGGGCGCGTCCACCACGGTGATGACTGCGTCCACGGTGAAGGCGTTGCGCAGCGCAGGCCACTGGAACGCCTGCACCAGCGGCTTGGGCAGTGCCAGGCCCGAGGTCTCGATCACGAGGTAGTCGATTTGGTCGCGACGGGCCGCGAGCAGCTCCATCACGGGTGCGAATTCTTCCTGCACCGTGCAGCACAGGCAGCCGTTGGCCAGTTCGAACAACTGGCCGTTCTCTTCGCCGCTCTCATCGCAGCCGATGCCGCAGCCCCGCAGCAACTCGCCGTCGATCCCAAGCTCGCCGAACTCATTGACGATGACCGCGATGCGGAGACCCTGCGCGTTGGTGAGCAGCTTGCGCAATAGTGTGGTTTTGCCACTGCCCAGAAAACCGGTGACGATGGTGGCGGGGATTTTCTGGAGATTCATGAGGGGCCTGTTGATGAAATGGATGAAAGATCAAAGCAAAGAGCGGGTGTGCGGAAATGACGACGCCATCAGTCCTCGATGCCGCGTTGCGCAGGCACACCGGCATTGAAATGGTGTTTGATGAGTGTCATCTCCGTCACCATGTCGGCCAGCTCGATCAGCTCGGCTGGCGCGTTGCGCCCAGTCAGCACCACCGTCACCGACGGGGGCCGTTCGCGCAGAGAGGTCAGTACCGTCTCCAGTGCGATCCAGCCATATCGCAGCGGATACATGATTTCGTCGAGCACCACCATGAAGTGCTCTCCGGTCCGCACGGTTGCCTCGGCCTTGGCCCAGCCGGCCTGCGCCAGTTCTGCAGAATGATCGAGGTCGCGGCTTTTCCAGCTGAAGCCATCGCCCAGCCCCTCGATGGGGATGCCCAGGGACTCAAACAGGCGGTGCTCGCCGAAACGGGCCGTTGGCACCTTCATGAACTGGTAAACCTTGACTTTTTTGCCCCGGCCGTGCGCGCGCAGCGCCAGCCCGAACGCGGCCGTGCTCTTGCCCTTGCCCTTGCCGGTGTGGACCATCACCAGCCCGCGGCGCTCGCCCTGGGGCTTGGGGGTGTCACGGTTGATAGGCGGTGTTTCAATTTGCATGATGGGTGTGGGCCGGGCCCGTTCGCTTGAGCAGATAGGTGTCCATGATCCAGCCGTGTTGTGCCCGCGCCCGCTCACGCTCGCGCACGATCACCGACCCCATTTCAGCCAGGCTGCCACTGATGCACAACTGGTTGGCCATGCCCAGGTAGGCGCCCCACCAGATGTGCAGACCCGCCGGCGACAGGGTCTGGAAGGCGCACTGACCGTCCAGCATCACCGCCACGGTATTGGCACTCGCTGGCCAGCCAAGCTCGCGCAGCTGCCGCCCGGTGGTGATCAGCACGGGCGCGTTGATGTCGTTGAGTGCGATGGCGTGCGCCGCCGTGAGGGCCTGCAGCGCCGTGATGCCCGGCACCACATGGATGGTCAGCTCGGTCCGCAGAGCCAGCCGCTGGGCAATGCGCAGGCTGCTGTCGTACAGCGAAGGGTCGCCCCAGACCAGCAGCGCCACCCGCCCGCCATCGGGCAGGTGCCGGCCGATGGTGTCTAGCCAGGCGGCGGCGATGGCGTCGTGCCAGCGGTCGACCGCTCCCAGGTAGTCGGTGTCGGCACCTTCGCGCACCGGCATGTCGAAGGTCGCGATCACGGCGCCGTCGTGGGTGATCAGTTCCCGGCACAGGCTCAGGCGCAGGGCCGCCAGTTCGGCCTTGTCCTCGCCCTTATGCGGTATCAGGACCAGCTGGGCTTTGTTGAGGGCCGCAGCACCCTGGCGGGTGATGTGGTCCGGATGGCCCGTGCCCATGCCGATCAGGCTCAGCTCGAGTTTCATTCGGCACCTTCGAGGAAACGCTTATCAGCGCCTATCGGGCGGTAGCGGCGGTCGTAGTCGGCCGCGTACAGGCGGCTGTGGCCGAAGTCCTGCGCGCCCAGGTTGTGCCCGACCACGATGAGCGCGGTTCGGTCGATGCCTTCGCCCATGGCCGCCTCGATGGTCGAGAGGCTGGCCCGTACCACCCGTTCGTCAGGCCAGCTGGCGCGCCAGACCACGGCCACTGGGCAGTCGGCGCCATAGTGGGGCAACAGCGTCAGCACTACGTCGGACAGCACATGGATCGACAGGTGGATGGCGAGCGTGGCCCCGGTGATCGCAAAGTGGGCGAGGGCTTCGCCCTCGGGCATGGGCGAGGCGCGGCCGCTGGTGCGGGTGAGCACCACCGACTGGCTCATGCCCGGCAAGGTGAGCTCGCAGCCCAGCGTGGCAGCCGCCGCCGCGAACGAGGGCACACCTGGCGTGACGGTATACGAGATGCCCGCCTCACGCAGGGCGCGCAACTGCTCGCCCATGGTAGACCACACCGACAGGTCGCCAGAATGCAGGCGTGCCACGTCCAGCCCCTGCTCATGCGCACTACGCAACTCGGCGACGATCTGCTCCAGTGAAAGGGGCGCGGTGTTGACGATGTGCGCGCCGGGCGGACAGTGCGCCAGCACCCCCTCAGGCACCAGCGAGCCGGCGTACAGGCAAACGGGACTGGCGGCAATCAGGTCGCGCCCGCGCAGGGTGAGAAGGTCGGGGGCACCGGGTCCAGCGCCTATGAAGTGAACGGTCATGGTGCAGTGTGATCAGGCTTGTAAAGGGCGATGGCTGCGGTGGCGGTGCCGTCGGCACTGATGTGGCGGCGCGATGCGAGCACCGCGCCCTGGCCCGCAGCCGCCAGGGCGGCAGACTCGGCGAGGCTCTGGAACCCGTAACGTGCGGGTGCGTGTGGGCTGGGCTGCGTGCTTTGGGCGCGCACATAGGCCAGCGGCACGGATGCAACCGGTAAACCCAGCTCGGCCGCGAGCTGGGCCAGGGCGGGGTGGTCGCATTTGTCCTGTGCTGTGGCCAGCGCCTGCAGCAACATTGGGACGTGTTGATCGTGTTGTGCCGACTGCACGGCCTGCTCCAGCACCTGGCGCAGCGCATGGCAGGAGGTGTGATGGCGAAAGCCCAGGCCGGCGACAACTCTCATCACAGCCGCACGCTCCACTGAACCACCGGACGTGACGGTTGCCAGCTCAGCATGCGCCCCAGTGGCTGCGCCTGTGCAATGGCCACCTGCAGCAGCTCGCCGCCGTGCCGGACGAGCAACTCTTGCAGCAATGACTCGGTTTGCAGGGTGACGCTGTTGACCACCAAGCGCACACCCCGGCCTGCCGAGGTTGCGATGGCGTCGAAGATGGCGCGGTCGAAACCGCCCCCAACGAAGACGGCATCGGGCCGAGGCAGCGCGGACAGGCACTCCAGGGAGTTACCGGTTTGCACATGCAGCCGGTTTGACAGCCCGAACTGTTCTGCGTTGTACCGGATATTGGCCGCGCGCTCCGCCTGCTGTTCGACAGCGTGCGCGCAGCCTCCAGCCAGGCACCATTCCACCGAGATCGAGCCGGATCCCGCGCCCAGGTCCCACAGGCATTCGCCTGGGCGCGGCGCCAGGGCGCGAAGCGTCAGAGCTCGGATTGTGGATTTCGTGATCTGCCCGTCGTGGACGAACAGTTCATCGGGCAGGCCGCTGGAGGCGGGCAGGCCCGGCGGGCCTTGGTGCAGATCCATGGCCAGCGCCAGCGGCGCACGGACGCGCTCAAGCGGGCCGCCCAGGCGTTCCAGCGCCCATCCGCTCGCGTCGCCAAAACCTTGAGCGCTGGCCAGCGCGACCAGCGCGCGCAGCGCCTCGGCGTCGCGCACCAGGCAGACCAGGCGTTGACCACGGCGCAGCCAGGGCCGTACCGTGCTCAAAGGCGCGGCGTGAAGACCCAGGCACTGCACGTTCTCCAGTCGCCAGCCGAGTTTGGCAGCGGCGCGCGAGAACGTGGAGGGCGCGGGATAGGCGATCCATTCACCGGTTTGCAGGTACTGGCAGACGCTGCCACCGGCTCCGAACCAGAACGGGTCTCCCGAGGCGAGCAAGGTCACCGGCTGACCGCGCAGGGCCAGCAGGGGCTGAAGGTCGAACGGCACATCCCAGGCTGTACCGCGGTCGTTCACTTGCGCCAGCGCCAGGTGGCGTGGCGCGCCGAAAACGTGGTGGGCGCTGGCTAGTGCGGCGCGGCTAATATCGCTCAGTCCTGCCAGCCCGTCCTCCCCCAAGCCAATGATCGACAGCCACGGTTCAGCCATGCGACGTGTCCTCCTGCTGGGTGGCACCACCGAAGCCAGCCAGCTGGCACATGCATTGGCCACGGCCGGCGTGCCCGCTGTTTTTTCTTACGCTGGGCGAACCCATGCGCCCGTGGCGCAGCCCTTGCCCACCCGTGTGGGTGGCTTTGGCGGTGTGGCCGGGCTGTGTGATTGCCTGCAGGCCGAGGCCGTCACCCATGTGATCGACGCCACGCACCCTTTTGCTGCCCAGATGAGTCGCCACGCGGTGCAGGCCTGCGCCGAAATGGCGCTGCCCCTGCTGGCACTGGAGCGCCCGGCCTGGCAGGCACAGGCCGGTGACAAATGGCAGCACACAGCCGATATGGCCGGCGCCTTGGCAGCCCTGCCCGAGCGCGCGGCCCGGGTGTTCCTGGCGATTGGCCGGCAGCACGTGGCGCCTTTCCTCGAAGAGACCCAGCACTGGTACCTGTTGCGGCTGGTCGACCCCGGTCTGACACTCCCAGAGGGCCGGGGCGCCGTGGTCATAGACCGCGGCCCGTTCACGCTGGACCATGACCTGGCCCTGATGAAGCGACACCGCATCACCCATGTGGTGGCCAAGAACGCGGGCGGGCAGGGCTCCCGGGCGAAGCTGGACGCCGCGCGGCAACTGGGCTGCACGGTCATACTGATTGATCGCCCGCAGTTGCCTGAGCGCCCCACCGTGAGCACGGTTGAGGATGCGCTGCGTTGGCTGGGTGTGCAAGCCGCTCATGAGGCCGAACGAGGGGTGTAGACAAAACGTCCCACGCGCCGAGTGGTGGAACTGCCCACGATGACCAGGGTGCGCATGTCGGCCATTTCGGGCCGTGCATCGCACAGGGGCACGCTCAGCAAATGCTCATGCGGCGTGCTCACGGCCCGCGCAAACACGAGCAAGCGAGTGGGCTCGCAGGTTTCGCGCAGCACTTGCAGCACCTGCTCAAAGGTGTGAGGCCGGCTGGCCGAGCGGGGGTTGTAGAAGGCCATGGCCATGTCGGTGCCGGCGGCTGCGCGCACGCGCTTCTCGATCAGTGCCCAGGGCTTGAGGTTGTCGCTCAGGTTGATGGCGCAGAAGTCATGCCCCAGGGGTGCGCCGGCCCGCGCGGCCGCGGCCAGCATGGCGGTGATGCCAGGCAGCACGCGGACGTCCAGCGCCTGCCAGTCCTCGCGCCCCTCCATGGCCTCGAACACGGCGGCGGCCATGGCGAACACACCTGGGTCGCCCGAGGACACCAGCACCACGCGGGCGCCTTGGGTGGCCAGCGCCAGCGCGGCGCAAGCCCGGTCAAGCTCTTCGCGGTTGTCGGACGGGTGCAGGCGCAGCCCGGGGCGCGCGGCCACGCGTGCCACATAGGGGATGTAACCCAGCACATCAGTGGCATCGGCCAGTGCTTGGCCCACGGCGGGCGTGAGCATGGCTTCGTCGCCCGGGCCCAGGCCCGCAATGCACAGCCAGCCGCTCATTCGGCCATCTCCGGCCGCCGGCCCTGGCCATGCACCAGCACGATGGCGAAATACGGGCAGACCTCGTCGGGTGTGTCGGCCAGGCGCGCCATCTGTTGCTGGGGCATTGTGCCGTGCTGTACCAGCCAAGCCTGCTCGAGCCGGCCAGCGCGTGCCAAGGCACGCCGCACACGCGGCAGATTGCGGCCGGTTTTCATGACTACGATGGCGTCGGCTGCCTGCATGCGCTCGACCAGGGTGTCTTCGGGTAGCGTGCCCATCAGCACCGTCATCACGTCGTCGCCCCAGGTCATGGGTTGACCGGTGACCCACCAGCAGCCCACCATGCCGGGGATGCCCGGCACCACCTCCACCTCTGCGCGGCCTTGCAGCCGGGTATAGAGGTGCATGAAGGACCCGTAAAAAAAGGGATCGCCTTCGCAAAGCACCACGATGTCCCGCGTCCTCGCCAGCTCAGTCAGGCGCGCCGCCCATTCGTCGTAGAAGCGGGCCAGGCACTCGATGTAGGCCGGGCTGTCGAAAGGCAGCTCGGTGGTGACCGGGTACTCCATCGCGTATTCCATCGCGCCTGGAGCCAGCAGCGCATTCACCATCTTCCGTGCCTGCCCGGATCGACCCTTCTTGCGGAAGAAGGCGACGTGCTGCGCGGTGCGCACCAGACGGTCGGCGCGTACGCTCATCAGATCCGGGTCGCCAGGTCCCAGGCCGGCGCAGATGATGCGGCCCATCAGATCTCCTGCTCGCTGGCCAGCGCATTAACGGCGGCCACGGTGATGGCCGAGCCGCCCAGTCGGCCGTGCACCACAAGCGACGGTGCGGCATTCGAAGCCATCAGTGCCGCCTTGGACTCGGCCGCGCCCACGAAACCCACCGGGCAACCGATGATGGCGGCCGGTCGCGGGCAGTTCGGATCCTGCAGCATATTCAGCAGATGGAATAGCGCCGTGGGGGCGTTACCGATGGCTACCACGGCCCCGGCGAGGTGCGGGCGCCAGAGTTCCAGCGCAGCGGCGCTGCGGGTCGTGCCCATCTCATGCGCCAGCGCGAGGATCTGCGGGTCCTGAAGAGTGCAGATCACCTGGTTGTCCGAGGGCAGGCGCTTGCGCGTGATGCCCTCGCTGACCATGCGCGCGTCGCACAGGATGGGCGCGCCTTCCTGCAGGGCCTCGCGTGTGGCTTGCGCCATGCCCGGCGTGAACGCCACGTGCTGTTCCAGGCCTACCAGGCCGGCCGCATGAATCATGCGAACCACGGCCAGTGCCTCGATTGGCGTAAAGCGGCCAAGCGCGGCTTCGGCGCGAATGATCGCGAAAGACTGGCGATAAATGGCGTCGCCATCCCGTTCATAGCGGTGCAACATGGGCCGTTTCTTCTCTCAATCGTTGTTCGAGGGCCGCATGGTCCAGCCCATGGTAGTCCGGCAGGCTGGCAGCGGTGCCGCGCCGGATGAAGTCCCACCCATGGTCCGTGGCGACCACCGTGGTGGCAAATTTCGGATGGGCGCAGCCTTTGGGACACCCCGAGACGTGCAGCAAGTGTCCCGGGGCCACCGAAGGCGCCAGCGCCAGCGCCAGGTCACGGGTGGTACCGCGTGCCTGCGCACAGCCCGGAGCGCCCGTGCAGGCGGCGACCCGCAGGCGCGCATCGCCCGGATCGGTAATGAGTTCGGCGCAGGTGGGCAATCGGCTTGCGCTTTCGACGAGCAGGCTGCGCCACGGAGTCAGCCGCAAAGCGCCGCACGCGCCCAGCGCCGCCAGGGTCTCGGCCTGCACGAGACCAAAGACCAGACCCACGATCTGCCCTGCGAGTTGGGGCCCCGGCCCGGGCGCGGGCAGCGCGCGGTCAGGCACCGGCGTTGGTCGCCACTCTGGCGGCAACCCGCGCTGTCTCACAAGGGCGGCCATCCGCCCACGGCCTGCAGGTGCACCGCCAGCGTCCAGGAACCAGCGTGACAGGGCCAATGCATGCTGTGGCGCCGCCCACGGCGCGACGACCAACCCACCATCGGCCCCATCGGCATAGACGATGACGCCATCGACGTGGCGCTCGAGCCGGATATCTGCATGGGTGTTGCGCATGCAGGGCGCAGTGCCGGTGTCGACCACGAAGCCGAACTTGGCTGGTAGTTCGGGCACATCCCTGCCGGCAAGCAGTTCGCCCAGCTGCAGGGCCAGGTGGGGCGTGACATCGCCCTCGGTCCACAGCGGGTTGACCTGCACGTTGCGCCGAGCCTCGGACGAGACGTCTTCGTCGACCAGCCCCAGCGTGCACAAGGCATCGAGCAACTCAGCGTGCCGCCCGGGATCCACGCCGCGCATCTGCAGGTTGGCCCGGTTGGTCAGCTCCAGCATCGGGTTGGCGTACCGCCGCGCCAGTGCGGCGATGCCTTGGGCCTGCGCCATGCTCAGTCGCCCGGCTGGTGGACGGATGCGTACCACCAGCCCGTCGCTGGCTGCCATGGGCCGCAAGGTGCCGGGGCACCAGCCCTTAACCTGCACAGCGCCATCGCTGCGAAGTGAAGTGAGGTCGGTCATGGATTGGCGCGTCCCGCTTCACGCAGATTGGAAATGGGGGCTCAGCTGCACCGTCTCACCGATGATGAGCAATCCAGGCTGAGGACCATACGCAGGGGCGGTGGCGGCCAGCCGGCGAAGGCCGCAGGCCTGCACCGTCTGCGACGCGCGAGTACCGTCACGTATGACCGCCGCCGGGGTGGTAGGCGACAGTCCATGTGCGATCAGTTGTTCTGCAATCTGTGGCAACCGCTGGATGCCCATGTAAAACACACGTGTCTGCCCGGGGCGAGCCAGCGAACGCCAGTCGTGCGTGGCCTCCGCGTCGGCAAGATGGCCGGGCAGGAATACGCAGCTGGTCGACAGCTCTCTGTGGGTCAGCGGGATACCTGCAGCGGCTGAGCACCCGTTGGCGGCCGTGACCCCCGGCACTATCTCAAACGCAATACCAGCGGCCTGCAAGGCCTGCACTTCTTCCCCACCACGTCCGAAGACGTAGGGATCACCGCCCTTGAGCCGCACTACGCGCCGCCCCTCCCTCGCGTGCTGCACCAACAAGGCGTGAATGTCCTCCTGAGGGATAGCGTGATTACCCAGGGCCTTACCCACATACACACGCTGCGTTCCAGGGGGAATCCGTTCCAGCACTTCGGGTGAAACTAGCCGGTCGTACATCACCACCTCCGCGGCCTGAAGGCGGTCCAGCGCGCGCAAGGTCATAAGGTCAACCGGACCAGGGCCAGCGCCCACGATCGACACCCAGCCAGTGCGCTGCAACTCATCCATGGCCACGGCCCGTCCAGATCGCGTGGTTTCGTCCACGAGCCGCCAATCCCAGCAAGTACCACATCAGGCTGTGATGTAAAACCGGGGCTCGACCCAAGGTGAGCCTTTGAGGCGGTGTAGTTGCTTGGCCAGTGCCAGCACGGCCAGGTCTACCAGCGGCTCCAGTAACAAGCCCATGTAGGCCACGCCAAAGGTGCCGATGCTCGGCAGGTTTGCAGCACCTAAACCCTGGCCTTAGACGGCCCATAAGCCCGGCCAGACCACGATGCCGCCCTGTTACGTCAACGACAGCTTCAAGGTCTGAGCGTGTCGGTTGGACGGGGCTGACGTTGCGCGGCGTGCTCGAGCTCATGCCAAAGTACCCGGTGACAGCAAGGCGGCAGCTGCCGCCGGACTGGATGCCATCCAGGCATGGAAGTAACTTGCGCGCACGGCGCCGTGCTGATACAGCGCTTCTCCCGTTCCCGCAGCGCAACTGCGGCCGGGGTCCGTGCGTTTTGTTGGCTGCAGTGCTGTTTCGCAGGTCGAGTAGTGAAAGGTATGGCCGCGTAACACCCCGGCAGACAGCGCCAACTGCTGCATACCCAGCCCCGCTAGCCGTGGCTGCATGCGCACTAGCCCGGGCAAGAGGCCCCAGGCTGGGTGGTGATTTCCTTCGGTGTCCACGATTGCGTCGAACAACGCCATCATGCCGCCGCACTCAGCCCAAAGGGGCCGCCCCTGCGCCACATGAGCCTTCAGGCTGTCGCGGCACGTCAGACTGTCGGCCAGAGCGTGCGTGTGCAGTTCCGGGTATCCGCCGGGTAGCCATACCGCGTCGCAGGCGGGCACCGGCTCGTTGGCCAGCGGCGAGAAAAACACCAGCTTCGCGCCGAGCTCACGAAGCGTGTCTAGGTTGGCGGCGTAAATGAAGCAGAAAGCAGCATCACGCGCCACCGCTACGGTCTGACCCGTCAGCAACCTGGGTGTGGGCTGCATTTCAGGCGGTGAGTCGAACGCCACCGACCAGCGCTGTAGGGCCTCGGCATCCATCTGACCCAGGGAGGTGTGCTGGAGTGCATCGGCGGCCGCATCCAGGCGGGCTAGCGCGTCTGGCAGTTCGCCCGCGACGGTCAGTCCCAGGTGACGCTCCGGCAGCTTGAATGCGGCGTTGCGCATCACTGCCCCCAGCCAACTCGCTGGTGCTATCGCGTCGCCGGCTGGCAACGCAGCCTGCAGCAGCTGCGCATGCCGCGGGCTGCCCACGCGGTTCGCTAGCACCCCGGCCCAAGGCAAGCCCGCACGGTAGTGCTGCAGGCCAAAGGCCAATGCACCAAAAGTTGCAGACATAGCCGACGCATCGATGACCGCCAGCACTCGCAAGCCGAAACGGCGCGCCAGGTCCGCAGCACTTGGCTCCCCGTCAAACAGGCCCATGGCCCCTTCGACAATCACCAGATCGGCGTCCTGCGCAGAGGCGTACAGGCGCGCCCGTGCGTCGTCCTCGCCGGTCATCCAGAGGTCCACGTTGTGCACCGGCTGGCCAGTCGCCAGTTCCAGCCACATCGGGTCCAGAAAGTCCGGCCCACACTTGAATGCCCGCACCCGCCGGCCCTGCCGCGCATGCAAGCGCGCAAGTGCAGCGGTGACCGTGGTTTTACCTTGCCCAGAGGCCGGCGCGGCGACCAGGATCGCAGGGCGGTGGACCCGGGTTACCACCGGGTGCAAGCCAACCACATCACTGCGGGGTCCGCATGCAAAGGACTTGAAGCCATAGGCGAGAAAACACAAGCAGAAGCCCTCACCGCCTTCCCCGACAGTGCTTGAGCGTAAAAGTGGACTGCCCGTTGCCAGACGCACCACCACCTTGTTGGCCGGTATCCGGGCTGACAGAACAACCTTCATCGCCTTCCCAGACAACAACGTGTGTCGTCCAGTGG
>LNFM01006245.1_pt1 | contig 19762 bp, 15 predicted proteins | sample 596031 | NCBI WGS metagenome assembly LNFM01 (sample SAMN04254537, study PRJNA301005) | activated carbon metagenome | isolation source: dual media filters at the Ann Arbor, Michigan drinking water treatment plant | place: USA: Ann Arbor | reverse complement strand
CCCTGGTCGACGGCAAGACCGCCCTGCCGCTCGCTTCGGCGCAGGACCACAAACGGGTCGGCGACGGCGACACGGGCCCCAACACCGGCGGCATGGGCGCCTATTCGCCCGCTCCGGTGGTGACAGAGGCGATGGCGGCGCGCGTCATGCGCGAGATCATCGAGCCGACGGTCGCGGCGATGACCGACATGGGCCGCCCCTTCAAGGGCGTGCTGTTCGCCGGCCTGATGATCGATAACGGCGTGCCGAAATTGCTCGAATACAACACGCGCTTCGGCGATCCCGAGTGCCAAGTGCTGATGACGCGCCTCAAGTCCGACCTGCTGCCCGCCCTGATGGCGGCGCGCGACGGCACGCTGTCCCATGTCGATTTGCGCTGGCGCGACGAGACGGCGCTCACCGTGGTGATGGCGGCCAAGGGTTATCCCGGCGCTTATGACAAGGGCTCGGAAATCCGCGGGCTCGACGCGGCCAATGCCATGCCGGACGCCCATGTGTTTCACGCCGGCACCGCGTCGAAGGACGGCAAGATCGTCGCCACCGGCGGACGCGTGCTCGCCGTCACCGCCACCGGCGCGACGGCGGCCGAGGCGCAGACAAAAGCCTATGCGGCGGTCGACAAGATCGATTGGCCGAGCGGCTTCTGCCGCCGCGACATCGGCTGGCGCGCGATCAAGCGCTAACCCGCACCGGCGTCGTCCTCGGCGTCTTTCGGCGCGAGGAATTTGAGATTCTCTTCCCGCAGCTGCGCCGCCGCGTCGTCATAGAGGAACGGCAGGAAAGCGTAGCGCTTGCCCTGGGTCACCGGCAGCGCCTCGTGCAGCAGCGAGCAGGCGAAGACCACGGCGCCGCCGGTCGGCGCGCGGTAGGTTCGCGGTCCGAATTCGGGAAAGCGCAGGTCGCCGCCCTCGTAGTCTTCGGCGTTCAAATTGATCGTCACGGCGAAGCGGCGATGGGCGGTGCCCTTGGTCGTGTTGTCGCGGTGCGGGCGGAAATGGCCGCCGCTCGCGCCGTCGTAGCAGCAGACGATATAGCGCTCCATGCGCGTGACTTGGAACTGGAAGGCCTTGGCGATCTCGGGAATCAGCCGGCGCTGCACGCGCAGGCGCAAGGCCGCCTGCAGCTCCTCGTCCTGGATATGATAATCGGCGCGGCGCTTGTGGCTGTGGTCGAGCAGCAAGGTCGTCTTGCCGTCGACGTCGCGCATGAAGCCCGAATCATGCGTCTCTCCCGCCTCGTAGCGGGCGATCAGCTCGCGGCAGAGCTCCGGCTCGAGCACGCGCGGCAGGACCAGCACCGGCGCGGTCTGGCTATCTTCCGCGAGCGGCGGCAATGACGCGATCAGCGCCATCATCTCGGCGGTCGCCGTGATCGGCATCGCGCGCACGGCGCGCAGCATGGGGTCGAGCAGCAGCCAATAGGAGCGGTAGGCCAGCGTCGGGCCTGGCATGGCATCGGGCCGCGTCGCGCCGTAAAGCTTGCTCACCGCCAGATCGAAATCCCAGAAATAGCGGATGCCGGGCAAGCTTTGCTGCAGGCGGCCTTCGGCTTCGTCGCTCGGATCGACGCTGACGCCGAAAAAGCTGATCTGGCGGTCGTCGAAGCGGTCGCGCTGCGCCGCGAGCAGCCGCAGGGCCTCGCCCACTTCGGGACGCCGCGCCGCGCCGAAGAAGCCGAGCAGCACATAGCGCCCGGCCGCGGTGTGGAACATGTAGCGCGCATTGTTGGTGCTGCGCGCGAAGAACCAGGGCGCGGCGTCGCCGGGAAGCGGCGCGCCGGGCGGCAAGGCCTTGACGGGTGACCCCGCCATGCTCACAGGCCCCCCTTGCCGTCTTCCCGGCGAGCGCGGAAAAAATCGCGCAGCATATCGCCGGCGGCGCGTTCGGCGATACCGCCATAGACCTCGGGGCGGTGATGGCAGGTCGGCTGGGCGAAAAATTGCGGCCCGTTGTCCACCGCCCCGCCCTTGAGATCGGCCGCGCCGTAATAGAGCCGGCGCAGCCGCGCGAAGGAGATCGCCCCGGCGCACATCGCGCAGGGCTCGAGCGTGACATAGAGATCGCATAGCATGAGCCGCGCCGAACCGCGTTGGGCGGCGGCCTGGCGGATCGCCAACATCTCGGCATGGGCGGTGGGATCGTTCAATTCCTCCGTGCGGTTGCCGCAGGCGGCCAGTATTTCGCCGCTCGCCGAATCGACGATCACGGCGCCGACCGGCACCTCGCCGCGCAGCGCGGCCGCCTCGGCCTCTTGCAGCGCACGCAGCATGAAGGGATTGGGATCTTGCATGGCGGCACCTTGCCGCGCGGCTCTCCCTTGGTCAAGCAGGGCCAAGCCTGCAAGAATGGGACGTCCGGACAGCCCGACCGGACATATGACCTGGATCAAAGGCAGCCGTGGGGCCGTCTGTTAGCATGCTTCCATTCATTGCAGGAGCGCCCCATGCCGCACTACCACGCCATCGTTTGGCTCGATCATTCCGAAGCCAAGGTCTTCGCCTTCAACGCCGACGATGTCGATGTGAAAACATTGCATCCGCACGACCACAGGGCGCATATCCACCACAAAGCCAATACCGTCGGCAGCGGCAAAGAGGCCGCCGACCCCAATTATCTGCACCAGATCGCCCAGGCCCTCGCCACGGCGGGAGAAATCCTCGTCGTCGGCCCCGGCGGCGCGAAGCTGGAATTGATTCGCCATCTGCATAAGCACGATCCGCAGGTGGAGAAGAAGGTCGTCGGCGTCGAAACCGTCGATCACCCGACGGACAAGCAGATCGTCGCCTACGCACGCAAATATTTCCGCGCCGCTGACCGCATGCAGCCGTGAGCGTTTAGGAGAGCATAAACGTGACGAGCTGGCCGAAGGATTTCGTCTGGGGCGCCTCGACCTCCGCCTATCAGATCGAGGGCGCGGCCGGCGAAGACGGCCGCGGCCCGAGCATCTGGGACGTTCGCAGCCATCAGCCGGGCCGCGTCGACAACGGCGACACGGGCGACGTCGCCTGCGACCATTACCACCGCTACCGCGAGGACGTCGCGCTGATGCAGGGCATCGGCATCGACGCCTATCGCTTCTCGGTGGCTTGGCCGCGCGTGTTGCCGCAAGGCCGAGGCGCCGCCAACGAGCCCGGCCTCGCCTTCTACGACCGGCTGATCGACGAATTGCTGCGCGCCGGCATCGAACCCTGGCTCTGTCTCTATCACTGGGATTTGCCGCAAGCGCTGCAGGAACGTGGCGGCTGGACGAACCGCGACAGCGTCGGCTGGTTCGCCGATTACGCCAGTCTCGTCGCGCGGCGTTACGGCGACCGCGTCAAACGCTTCGCCACCTTCAACGAATTTTCCGTCTTCACCTTGTTCGGCTATGCGATGGATTGGGGCGCCCCTGGCCAGAAAGACAAGGCGGCACACCTGCAGGCGATTCATCATGTCAACCTCGCGCATGGCGCGGCGGTCGATATTCTCCGTGCGCAGGTGCCCGGCGCGTCGATCGGCGCCATCCACAACCGCCAGCCGGTGCTGCCCGAGAACGACAGGCCGGAAGACCGCGCCGCCGCCGCGACGCTCGACGAACTGTGGAACAACGTCTTCCCCGATCCGCAAATTCTCGGGCGCTACGGGCCGCGCATCGCGGAGGAGATGGAGCCCTATCTGCAGCCGGGCGACATGGCCCGCATCTGCCGGCCAACCGACTGGTTCGGCATCAACCATTACAACACGATCTACGCCCGGGCCGACGCGACATCGCCTTGGGGCTTCGCCTGGGGCGAGGCGCCGCCGGACGTGCCGCGCACCGGCATCGACTGGCCGATCGCGCCGGCCGCCTTCCGCGATACCTTGATCGGCAGTTGGCAACGCTACGGCCTGCCGATCTATGTGACGGAGAACGGCTTCGGCAGCCATGAAGTGCCCTGCTGCTTCGACGAAGTCGATGATCAGCACCGCATCGCCTATCTGAAGCGCTATGTCGCCGCGATGGCCGAGGCGATGGTGGCGGGCGCCGACGTGCGCGGCTATTTCGTCTGGTCGCTGCTCGACAATTTCGAATGGGGCGCCGGCTTCGCCAACCGCTTCGGCATCATCCATGTCGATTTCAAGAGCTTGAAGCGTACGCCGAAAGCCTCCGCGCGCTGGTACAAGGAGCATATCGCCAAGGCCAAGCTCAAGCCGGCGACGTCTGTCCCACGACCAGGCCGTCCCGCTTGACGAAAGTGAGCCTCCGCCAGCCGACGTAGCCTTCTTCGCCATGCTCGGCGATCATGACGACCGCCGCTTGCGGGAACTCCCGATCGAGCAGGGCCAGCATGTCCGCCTCGCCTTGCGCGTCGAGCCCATCGGTCGCCTGCTGGATGAAGATCCAGCGCGGCCGGTGCAGCAGCAAACGGGCGAAGCCGAGCCGCTGCTGTTCGCTCGACCCCAAGGTCTGCTCCCAGGATTCGACCTGATCGAGGCGCGGCGCGAGATGCGCCAAGCCGACGCGCGTTAGCGCCGCGCGTAGCGCCTCCGGATCGTGGGTCGTGCTCGCCGTGGGATAGGCGATGGCTTCGCCGAGCGTGCCCGCCGGAAAGTAGGGCCGCTGCGGCATGAAGAAGACATTGTCGTCGGCCGGCAAGTCGATGGCGCCGCTGCCCCACGGCCAGAGTCCTGCAACCGCCTTGAACAAACGTATCGCCGCGCCCGGATTGCCGGAGACCAGCCAATTTTCCCCGGGGCGGATGACGAGGTCGATGCCCGAAACCTTAGGCGTGCCGTCCGGATCGGCGAGCGACAAGCCGCGAAAGGCGAGAACCGGCTCCTGCACGGTGGCGATCGTGACCGTCGCCGCCGGATCGCTCGGCCGGCCCAAACTCTCGAGCGCTCCGTGCAAGCCGAGCACGCGCTCGCCCGACGCACGCCATTCCGCCGCCTTGGACAGATTGTCGATCGGCCAGGACAGCGCCGAGACCGCCTGCTGGAAGGCCTGCGCGATCTGCATCAGCGCGCCCAGCGTGATGGCGCCGACGATGTAGCGCGGCGCGGCGATCAGCACCGGAAAGATCGGCGACAACACGGCCCAGGTGGCGGTGAACATGGTGAAGCGCGTCAAGGCGTCGGTCTGACGATCCCACGCCCCGATCACCTCGCGGAAAGAGCGGCCGAGCGAGCGGCGCTCGTCGGGCTCGCCATGCAGCAAGGCGACGGCCAGGGCGCTCTGCCGCACGCGGCCGAGGCCGAAGCGGAACGTCGCCTCCTGATTCTGCCGGCCGTCGGCGGCGCGCACCAAGGGCGGGCCGAGCAGCAGGGCGATGAAGGCGCCGAGCGCGGCATAAGCGATCGCGATCCACAGCAAATGGCCGGGCAGCCAGAGCTCGATGTCGCCGATGCTGATGTCCGGCGAACCCGACAAAGTCCAGAGGATGCTGGCGAAGCTGGCGAACAGCAGCAGGCAATAGAACAGCGAATGCACGAGATCGACGGCATATTCGGTGGCGATGCGAATGTCCTCGGCAATGCGCCCATCCGGATTGTCATGCTCGCCGGCGACGAAATCGATCAGATGCTGCCGGCCCGATATCAGCCAGTTGCCGAGCAGGCGCTGCGTCAGCCATTCGCGCCAGCCAATCTCGATGCGCCGGCGCAGGCGCAAATGCACGGCAACGACGGCGATCTGGCCGATGATGATGGCGGCGAAGACCGCCGCCAGCTCGAGGAATCCCCCCATCGAGCGCTTGCCGAACGCATCGAACAGCTGTTCGATCCATAGGTTGAGCGCGATCTGGATCACCACCTGCGCCGCCGTCAGCAGCACCAGGACGCCGGTATAGCCGCGCACCGCCCATTTCCGCTCGGAGTTCCAATAACCGCCGCTCAACCGAAAAAATTCGCGGAAATAGCGCCACCAGCCCGCCGGCGGCACGACCCGCAAAGCTTCCGGATCATATTCCGTGGCGGTCGGATCGAGACTCATCGCGCGGCGCTCCGGTCGGCGAAGCGGCGCAGCAGGTCCTGCCAGGATATCGCCAAGGACGTCTGCGCGCCGCCGTCGCGGTGAAAGCGCATCGTCCAGCCGGAAAACCCTGTCATGAAAAAGCGCGGCGCGGCGCCGGCTTGCGTGTCGCCGTCGCCCTCTTCCGTGCCGATGGCCTGCGGATACCAGCCACCGCCCTGCAGGATGCGTTCCGGCTCGCTCCAGCCCACCGGATCGTCGATCCTCGGATTGAACGAAATGTAGATGCCCTCTTGCACGATGTCGGCATGGCCGTTCTGGGTGTGATTGAGCAGCATGACATAGATATCGAGCGCGCGGTTGTAATGGATGGCCGGCCCCCAATAGGCGTCCGGATCGGCATGGCGCCAACCCTTGCGCGTCGGCCAGAGCGGCGTCGCGAAGCCTTCCGCTGGCGACCGCCAGGTGCCATCGCGCCACAGTTCAAGGCGCGGCGCGGCAACGTCGCGGTCCTCGATTGGATAGCGCGCCACGGCGATGCCCTGCGCCGCCTCGTCGCTGACGTAGCTGGAATAATAGATGTAGAAATAGCGCGCCGCGCGGTCGGCCAGGACGCAAAAATCGCCGTAACCGCCGGCGAGAAAGCCGTTGCGATAGGAAAAGTCGCGCGAGGATTCCGGCGCTTCGAGCAGCGGCGTCAGGAATCGCCAGGTCATGCCGTCATCGTCGGAGACGAGGCTGCCGATGCGCGGAATGAAAAAACGCTGCGGTTTGAAGAAAACGTCTTCGGCGTGATACCAGCCATAGAGCCGGCCGGCGGGATCGCGCCAGAGCGATTCGATCCATTTGCCGATCTCGGGCTGCGGATCGTCGATCAGGGTGACGCGCTCGAGCGGCGCCGTGAACCCGAGGCCGGGCCCGCCGAGACGGCGGTAGGTATGGCCGATCGGCTGATAATGGGAGACGAAGAGCAGGCTGCGTCCGCCCTCGATCAAAAGCGGGCTGTTGGCGTCGGAACGTTCGAAGGCGTCGCCATGCAGGATGATCGGATCGGCCGGCAGGAGTTCGGCCCGAATCTCTTGATTTTGCCTCATGCCCGTCGCCGTCGAGATCATGATTGTAAGGTCCAATCCATCATTCCAAGCCCGGCCAAGGGTGGGGCATCGCCACATGCTTGGCAAGCGGCGCCCTAGCTGCGATTCAGACGCGGTTTTGCTTTGCAGCGCAGAGGCTCCGCCCTATTCTGCGCCGCATGAGCGCCCCCTCCCCGTCCCCCCTGGATATTCCGGTCGTCGGCATCACGCTGGATGCCGAAAAGCCCGGCGGCTATTCCAAGTTTCCCTGGTACGCCGTGCGCGAGAATTACGCCGGCGCGGTGAGCAAGGCCGGTGGCCTGCCCCTGATGCTGCCGCATGAGGCGGATCTGGCGTCCGCCTATCTCGACCGCATCGACGCGCTGATCATCACCGGCGGCGCCTTCGACGTCGATCCGGCCTTGTTCGGTGCGAATTCACGCCACGCCACCGTCATCACCAAGGACAAACGCACCGCTTTCGAGCTGGCGGTGACGCGCGGCGCGCTCGAGCGCGACATGCCGATCCTCGGCATCTGCGGCGGCGAGCAGCTGCTGAACGTGGTGCTCGGCGGCACGCTGATCCAGCATATCCCCGACGAGATCGCCGGCGCTCTGGCGCACGAACAGCCCAATCCGCGCGACGAACCGGGCCACGAGATTTCGATCAAGGCCGGCACGCAATTGCACAGGATCGTCGGCGCCGACAAGCTGGCGGTCAACTCGGCCCATCACCAGGCGGTGAAAACCGTCGGCCCCGGCGTCGTCATCAACGCCCTGGCGCCCGACGGCGTGATCGAAGGCATCGAGGATCCGCGTCAGCGTTTCTGCCTCGGCGTCGAATGGCATCCGGAATTCACTTTGAGCGACGGCGACGCGGCGATCTTCCGCGCGCTGATCGCGGCGAGCAAATCATGACTGAAGACGCGAAGAACGCCGGAAAGGGCGAGCGCATCGCCAAGCGCATGGCGCGGGCCGGCGTCTGCTCGCGCCGCGAAGCCGAGGTGATGATCCTCGAAGGCCGCGTCAAAGTGGATAACAAGCTGATCATCACGCCGGCCACCCTGGTGACCGACGACATGATGATCACCGTCGACGGCAAGCCGATCGACAAGGCCGAACGCACGCGCGTCTGGCGCTATCACAAGCCACGCGGCCTGCTGACCACCAACCGCGACCCGCAAGGCCGCGCGACGATCTACGACAATCTGCCGAAAAGCCTGCCGCGCGTCATCTCGGTCGGCCGGCTCGATTACAATTCCGAAGGCCTGCTGCTGCTGACCAATGACGGCGGCGTCGCCCGCAAACTCGAGCTGCCGGAGACCGGCTGGGCGCGGCGCTACCGCGTGCGCGCCTTCGGCACCCTCACGCCCGACCAGGTCGAGAAGCTGGCGCGCGGCATGACGGTGGAAGGCGTGCGCTACGGCGCCATCGAGACAGCCATCGACCGCCAGCAGGGCGGCAACGTCTGGCTCACCATGAGCCTGAGCGAAGGCAAGAACCGCGAAATCCGCAAGGTGCTGGAAGCCATCGGCCTGCGCGTCAGCCGCCTGATCCGTGTCGCCTATGGCCCGTTCCAGCTCGGCCGCCTGGAGCCGGGCGAAGTCGAGGAAGTACCGGGCAAGATCCTCGCCGATCAGCTGGGCCTCGATAAGAAGGACGTGCATGTGCCGCGCGCCAAGGAGCTCGCCGGCAGGGCCAATGCGACTCCTGGGCCGGCGCTCGGGCCGGACGCGACCCTCAAGCGTCCCGCCGCCAAGACGCCCATGCCGAAAGCCTACCGCGTCGAGCAACCCAACCCGGTCGCGCGCGCCGCTAAGAATCAGCAGGCGGCGAAGTTCGTCGGCGGAAAGCCGGGCGCAAAACCTATCGCCGCGAAGTCCGGCGTGAAAAAACCCGCTGCGAAGAAACCAAATGCGGATCGTCGCCGGTAAGCATCGCGGCCGCGAATTGCAGGCGCCCGTCGGCGACGGCACGCGCCCGACGCTCGGCCGCGCGCGCCAAAGCCTGTTCGACATCCTGGAGCACGGCAAATTTTCGACGGCCGGGGAAAGCCTGTTGCCCGGGGCCCGCGTGCTCGAAGCCTTCGCCGGCTCGGGGGCCTTCGCCTTCGAGGCGCTGTCGCGCGGCGCGGGCTTCGCCGCGATGATCGACAATGCCAAGCCGGCGCAAGCCGCCATGCGCGCCAACGCGGCGCTGCTGAAGGAAACCGAGCATTGCCGCATCCACGCCGCCGACGCGACGCGCCCGCCGCCGGCCGACGCGCCCTGCGATCTGGTGTTTCTCGATCCGCCCTACGGTAAATCGCTCGCCGGACCGGCGCTCACGGCCCTCACGGCGGCCGGCTGGATCAATGCGGACACGCTGGTCATCGTCGAGGTTGCCTCGAAGGAAGAGTTCGCCGCGCCCAACGGTTTCGACCTGTTGGACGAGCGCGTTTACGGCCCGGCGAAGTTCGTGTTTTTGCGTCAGGCATAGAGACCAATAAACGTCATGCCCGGGCCTGTCCCGGCCATGACGAATTAGAGAGATTTTTACCGCCGGCCGAACAGCTTTTCGATGTCGGAGAGTTGCAACTCCACATAGGTCGGGCGGCCGTGGTTGCATTGGCCCGAATTGGGCGTCGCTTCCATCTCGCGCAGCAGCGCGTTCATCTCGTTGGCGTTGAGCCGCCGCCCGGCGCGCACCGACGAATGGCAAGCCATGGTGCCGCAGACGTCTTCCAGCTTCTCTTTCAGGCTGAGCGCCTGATCCATCTCGGCCAATTCGTCAGCGAGATCACGCAACAGCGCCTGCACATTGATCTCGCCGAGCAGTGCCGGCGTCTCGCGCACCATCAAGGCACCCTTGCCGAAAGGCTCGACGGACAGACCCAGTTCGGCCAGTTCCTCGGCGCGCGCGAGCAGCCGAGCGGCCGAGCGTTCGTCCAGTTCGACGACCTCGGGGATCAGCAGCATCTGGCGCGCCACACCCTTGGCCGACAGGGCATGTTTCATGCGCTCATAGACCAGGCGCTCATGCGCCGCATGCTGATCGACGATGACGAGGCCCGTGCGGGTCTGCGCGACGATGTAGGTTTCGTGCAGCTGGCCGCGCGCGACGCCGAGCGGATAATCCAGCGCATCGCCTTCGAAGGCGGTTTCCTCGGCCCGCGCCATGGGCGCGGCCTGCATCTGCAGCGCCTCGCTGCCGAGCGGCGCCTGCCAGGCGGCAGCCGTTTCGGCGAGACCGCGATTCCAGCCGCCGCTGCTCGGCCGCCCATAGGGCAAGGCAGGTCCAGCGCCACCCGGACGGAAGGCGCCGAGCGCCGCCTCGGAGACCGTCGTCGAGGCGCGATGGCCTTGCGCCGCCAAGCCGTGCTTGAGCGCGCCAACGATCAGCCCACGCACCAGTCCGGCATCGCGAAAACGCACTTCGGTCTTGGCCGGATGGACGTTGACGTCGACCTGTTCAGGCGGCGATTCGAGAAACAAGGCGACGACCGGATGCCGGTCGCGGGCGAGGAAATCCATATAGGCGCCGCGCACGGCGCCCTGCAGCAGACGGTCGCGCACCGGGCGACCGTTGACGAAGAGATATTGATGCTGCGCCGTGCCGCGCGAATAGGTCGGCAGGGCGGCATAGCCGGTGAGCCGCAGGCCTTCGCGCATCGCATCGATGCTCAGCGCGTTGTCGCCGAAATCGCGGCCCATCACGCTCGCAAGTCGCGCCAATCGCGCCTCGAACAGATCGCCGGTCTCGGCTTCGAGCGACAATTTGCGCTCGCCGTCGCTGGTCACCGTGAAGGAGATGTCAGGATGGGCCATGGCGAGGCGGGTGATGCTGTCGAGCACATGGCCCTGCTCGGTGCGCACCGCCTTCATGAATTTCAGGCGGGCCGGCGTGGCGAAGAACAGATCGCGCACCTCGACGCGCGTGCCGCGCGCCAGCGCCGCCGGAACGGGCGCGGATTTGGCGCCGGCCTCGACGGAAATCTGCCAGGCGCTCTCGGCGCCCGGCTTGCGCGAGGCGATCGACAAACGGCTAACCGCGCCGATCGACGGCAAGGCCTCGCCGCGAAAGCCGAGGGTGCGGATATCGACGAGATCGTCGTCGGGCAATTTCGATGTGGCGTGGCGCTCGACCGCGAGGGTCAATTCGTCCGGCGTCATGCCCTGGCCGTCGTCGGCCACGGCGATGAAACTGAGGCCGCCGTCGCGCAAATCCACTTCGATGCGCGATGCGCCGGCGTCGATGGCGTTCTCGACCAGTTCCTTGACGCAGGCAGCCGGGCGCTCGATCACCTCGCCGGCGGCGATGCGATTGACCAGCCCCCCCGGAAGCAGCCGGATCGTCACGCGGGCTTCACGCCAGCTAGAACGGCGGGCGCGCCGGCCGGCACGGCGGGGCCCATGGCGGCGAGATATTGGCGCGCCAGCACCTTGCCCTCCTCGACCTTCGGCTGGTCGAACGGATCGACGCCCAGGAGATCGGCAGCGATGATCGTCTCGAGCATGAAATGCATCATCAGTGCGCCCATGCTCTCCTCGCCGATCGAGGCGATGCGCAGCACGCGGGTCGGCCGACCGTTGCGCGCCAGGGTTTCGGCCGTGGCGCGCTGCTCGGCATCCAGGAGATCGCCCATGGTGCGGCCGACGAGATAGGAAAACTCCGGCTCGGTGGCCAGATTGGGCATCACCATGTCGCCGGCGCCTTCGGCCGGGCCGAAGATCAGCGTGTAGAGCTTGTCCTTGGGGCCGCCGAGATAGAGCTGCACCTGGCTATGCTGATCGACGGTGCCGAGCGCGTTGATCGGCGTGGTGCCGTTGCCGTCTTTGCCGAGGCTTTCGGCCCACAGCTGGCGGTACCAGAAGGCGAAGGGCGCCAGGCGGTCGACATAGGGCATCAGCACCGACTGGCTGAGCCCTTGGCGCGACGCGGCGACGGCGAGCGCTGCACCGACGGCGGGCGCGGAGTCGGCGGGTGTCTTCGCGGCGAGCGCGGCATCGAGCGCGGCCTGGGCGCCGTCGCGCACCTTTTTGGCGTCGAGGCCGGCGATCATCGCCGGCAGCAGGCCGACATTGGTCAGCGCCGAATAGCGGCCGCCGACGCCGGGATCATGTTCGAACAAGGGAATGCCGAAACGGCCGGCCGCGCGGCGCAGCGGATTTGCCTTGCCGTTCACCGCCGGCTCGGTGATCGCCACCATATGTTTGGCGAGCGAGTCCTTCCCGAGGCGCTCGATGTAAGCATCGGCCAAAGTGAAGAACTGCATGGCGGTTTCCGCCGTCGATCCCGACTTGGACACGACGATAACGCCGGTGCGGGCCAGATCGAGGCTGCCGTAGATCCGGCCGAAGGTCGCCGGATCGATGTTGTCGAGGAAATGCAGACGCGGGCCGCTGCCGGTCTTGCGCGGCAGGCCGACCGGCCAATGGGCAAGGGCGCAAAGGGTTTGGCCGCCGAGGCTGGAGCCGCCGGTGCCGAGCACCAGCACGTCGTCGAACGTGCCGCGAAAGCGCGACGCGACATCCTTGAGCGCGGTCAGGTCGCTGCGCGCCGAGGGCACCGCCAGCAAAGGCAGGCTGCCGGGCGCGCGCGGATCGCGCGCCTGGCTGCGCAAACGGTCGAGAGCCCGGCCCGTCGCGACAATGGCCGCTTCGAGGTCCGCTTCGGGAATGCCACCCTCGCCGATGCGGCCAGCGAGGCAGGTGGCGATGTCTTGGTCGAAATGCATGGGGGAACTCTAGCAGAGAGGGGGAGAGGCGGCCAACCGATGGAAATCGGCAAAAGCCAGCATGGCGGCGCACTATGGCGGTTCCAAGGCGACCGGGAACGTAACGTCTTCATGACGCAGGGCGTTCCGCTTATCCCCTGGAATAGCCGGACGCCCGGTTTTTGCCGCTTGCGCCGCCGCTGCCCTTTCCGGCTCAGTCCTCGATGGCCGGCGCCGGCGCCGTGGCCGTCACGCCCTTCGGCTGGCCGACGACGACGAAGGTCAGCTTGGCCGGATCGAGCAAGCGCTGCGCCACGCGGCGGACATCGTCCTGGCTCACCGCCTCGATGAAGCCGTTGCGCTTGTCCAGATAGTCGATGCCGAGGTTCTCGAGCTGGATCCCGACCAGCAGGCTTGCCATGCGGCCGGTCGAGTCGATGTTGGTGAGGAAGGAGCCGGTCAGATAGGTCTTGGTGTCGGCCAGTTCCTCGTCTGTCAGGCCGGCGTCACGCAACTTCGCCCATTCCTTGCGGATGATGTCGATGCTTTCGCCGACGCGGTCGTTCTGGGTGGCGACGCCGCCGGTGATCAGGGCCGAACGGTCATAAGGCGCCAGCGAGGTGTTCACGCCATAGGCGAGACCGCGCTTTTCGCGCACCTCCTCCATCAAGCGGGAGGTCAAACCGCCGCCGCCGAAAGCCTGGTTCATCACATAGGCGATGTAATAGTCCGAGTCCTGACGCGAGAGCCCCGCCTGGCCGAAGGTCACCACGCTCTGCGGGATCTTCTTATCGACGATGAAAACCTGACCGGCCAGAGCCGGCGCGACCTGAGGCAATTCGATCGGTCCGGACGAGGCCGACAAACCGCCGAACACCGCATCGAGGCGCGGCTTGAGCTCGTCCGCCGTGATGTCGCCGACGACGCCGACCACCAGCCGGTCGCGCACGAAGCGCTGCTTCACGTAAGCCTCGAAATCCGCCGGCTTCAGGGCCTCGATGCTTTGGCGAGTGCCCTCGGCCGAGCGGCCGTAAGGATGATCGCCGAATGCCGTGCGCGCCAGCAGCCGGCTAGCGATACGCCGCGGATTCTCCGCCGCGCCCGACAGCCAGGCGCGCGTCTGGGTCTTGACCTTATCGACCGCGGATTCATCGAAGCGCGGCACATTCAAAGCCAGACGCAACAGATCGAAAGCCGTGGCTTCGTTGCGCTTCAGCGTCCGCAAGCTGCCGCCGACGCTATCGACCGACGAATCGAATCTGAGCGACACGGAATTGTCTTCCAGCCGGCGCTGGAATTCCTGCGAATTGAGACTGCCGGCGCCCTCGTCCAGGAGACCGGCGACGAGGTTGCTTAACCCCTCCTTGCCGGCAGGATCGAGAGCCGAACCGCCGCGAAAGGCGAATTGCATGGAGACGACGGGCACGCTGCGGTCGCGCACCAACCAGGCTTCGACGCCCTTAGCGCTGACGACGCGCTCGATGGCCACCGCTTCGGCCGGTCCGGCCACGAAGGGAGACAGCGTCGCCGCGACGATGGCGGCGGCGGCAACGACGGCGGAGCCGCAGAAGCGAGACTGGCGCAGGACAGGCGTGAAAAAGCGCATCGTTCAGCTCCGCGACGGACGAGGCGCCGGCAGCAGCGCGCCGGTCACCGAGTTGACGGCATTGAAAACAAGGCGCGCCGCGGCATTGACTTGCTCTGGCGTCACCGCGCCGATGCGTTCCGGCCAGGCTTCGACGTCGGCGACCGTCTGGCCGATGGTCAGCGCCGTGCCGATCGCCATGGCGCCGCGGCGCAACGAATCGCGGGCATAGTCCGCGCTCGAAACCAGCTGGTTCTTGGCGCGCGAGACTTCCTCCGCCGTCACGCCGTCCTTCAGGAGGCGGGCGATTTCGAGATCGATCGCCTCTTCCAGCTTGCTGAGCGGCACGTCGGCGCGCGGCTGGCCGCCGATAGAGATGGTGCCGTAATCGAGCGCGCTCGGCTCGTAAGAGGCATAGGCCGAAACGGCGATTTTGTCTTCTTCGACCAGCTTGCGGTAGAGCCGGCTGGTGGCGCCGCCCGAGAGGATCGTCTCCAGCACCTGCAGGGCGTAGGCATATTCTTTCTCGCCGGTGGTGTAGCTCGGGGCGAGATATTCGCGCGTCAGGCGCGGCTCGCGCACGCGATCGCTTTCCAGCACGACGCGGCGCGCGGATGTATGCAGGGGCTCGCGCAAGCGCACGCGCGGCGCAATGTCGCGGCGCGGGATCGGCGCGTAATATTTCGCCGCAAGGTCGCGCACCTGTTCGACGGTGACGTCGCCCGAGATGATGAGAATAGCGTTGTTCGGCGCGTAATGGCGCCGGTAGAAATCGAGCGCGTCCTTTTGCGTCAAAGTCGCCATCTCATGCTGCCAGCCGATCACTGGGATGCGGTAGGGATGGTTGAGGAACAAGCTGGCGTTCATCTGTTCGTTGAGCAGCGCGGCGGGGTTGTTGTCGATGCGCGACCGACGCTCCTCGATGATGACCTGGCGCTCGGGCGTCACCACATCGTCGGTGATGGCCAGATTGGCCATGCGGTCGGATTCGAGCTTCATCACCAGTTCGAGCCGGTCGGCGGCGACGGTCTGGTGGTAGCCGGTATAATCCCAACTGGTGAAGGCGTTGTCGCGCCCGCCGTTGCGCGCGACAATGCGCGAGAATTCGCCCGGCGCGATGCTGCCGCTGCCGCGAAACATCAGATGCTCGAGGAAATGGGCGATGCCGGACTTGCCTTGCGGATCGTCCGCCGCGCCGACCTTGTACCAAACCATCTGCGTGACGACGGGCAGGCGATGATTCTCGATCACCACGACATCGAGCCCATTGGGCAGCGTGAAGGTCTTGGGATCGAAGACAGCGCCCCAACTGGCGCTAGGGGCAGCGCCGGCCCACAGCAACAGTCCGACGACAAGCGCCGCGCGCAAAGGCTTCAAACGGGGGAACATCGCACCTCCTGATCGCCAGCGCCCTGCCGGACGCCAGACGTGACCACGCCCATGATTATTCGGGGCTCAGTATGGCGCTTCCGTGGCAGCGGCGCGGTCGGAAAAGATCACGAAAGCGCGAGGCGGCGAGCCGCCGACGCGGTCTCCGAGACGTCGGAGGCCGGGCTTTTAGAAAATGCCGCTGAGAATGCCGCTTTTGAGACCGTCGCCGCGCCGGCGGATGATCGGCGTCTCGCCTTCCGTCGGCGCCTTGCCGAGGGCGGCGTTCTCGCGCAAGCGGCGCGCTTCCTTGTCGGCATCGACGATGGTGCCGGGCGTTTGCGCCGACTGCCAGAACATCAGGCTGTCGACGAAGCCGGTCTCGGCCTCGGCAAGCACCGAGCTTTCGCGATTGACGGTGGCGCGGATATTGGGGTCGGCGTTGGCGGCGCCGGCCAAGCGCAACAGGGCCGCTTCGCCAGGATCGCGGCCCTGCAGGATCGGGCTCTCTTTACGCACCGCGCCGCTATCGCGATCGACGACGATCTGGCGCGCCGTCTGGCGGATATCGGCTTCCTGCGGACGCTGCGCCCCCGGTTGCGGCGCCGTCAGGCCATAGTCCGGCGGCAGGCTGAGCGGCGCGCGCGAAACGACGCGGAACTCGTCGGGCGGCGCCTTGTCGGCGCCGAGGATGCTGCCGAGGCTCGAACAGCCGGTCAGCGCCAAGGCGAACAGCGCCACGGGCGCGGCGACACGCCAGGAAGAGAGAGCCGAACGCGAAAGCCAAGTCATGAGCCAGTCCTCTTGGGCCAAATCAGCGCAATGATTCCTTGCGCCCGATCAGGGCGTCAAGAACCAGTAATAGCACGCCGACCACGATTCCGGCGTCGGCCAAATTGAAGGCCGGCCAATGCCAGCCAAAGGCATGAAAATCCAGGAAATCTGCCACCGCGCCCCAGCGCAGGCGATCGATCACATTGCCGATGGCGCCGCCGATCACCAGGCCGAGCGCGACCAGCACCCAAACATGGGCGGCGCGCCACAGCCAGCCGATCAGGATGACGACGATCACCAGGGCGAGAGCGGCGAACAGCCAGCGGCCCCATGCGACATTGTTGCCGATGCCGAAGGTGACGCCTTCGTTCCACACCATCACGAGGTTGAAAAACGGCGTCAGTTCGATGCGCCGCGGCGGGTTCATCAGATGGCCGACGACCCACCATTTGCTGATCTGGTCCAAAACCACGAGCAGCGCGGCGATGCCCAGCCCGACGGGCAGGCGAAGGCGATGTGGCGGAAGAACGGGATCGGTTTTAGCGCTCTCGGTCATGATTTAGGCAATCGTCAAACTGTCGATGGCATCGGCGCAGCGGGCGCAGGTGTCGTCATGCTTGGGATGCTTGCCGACTTCCTCCAGCACCCGCCAGCAGCGCTGGCATTTGGCGCCTTCGGCCAGTGCGACGACCACCGCGACGCCGGGCACGTCAGGCATGCGGAAGGCATCCGCCGCGCCCCCACCTTCAAGAATGGCACCGTCGAGCAAGGCGATATCGGAGGTGATGGCGATTTCGGCAAGATCGAGGTCGGCGAGCGCCGCGCGATAACTGGCGTCGGCATAGACCTTGGGCGAGGCCTGTAGGCTCGACCCGATCGTCTTGTTGGCGCGCGCCAGTTCCAGCGCGCCGGTGACGACGCGGCGCAGCTTGCGGATGGTTTCCCACTTGGCGGCCAGGGCGTCGTCCTGCCAGGCGGCGGGGATCGTCGGAAAATCGCGCAGATGGACGCTGTCGGTCTCGCTCGGAAAGCGCGCCAGCCAAGCCTCTTCCGCCGTGAAGCAGAGCACCGGCGCGAGCCAGGCGGTCAGGCAATTGAACAGCGTATCCATCACCGTGCGCGCGGCGCGGCGGCGGATGCTGGTCGGCGCGTCGCAATAGAGCGCGTCTTTGCGCACGTCGAAGTAGAAGGCCGAAAGATCGACTGCGCAGAAGCTGTGCAGCGCGGCGAAGAAATTGTGGAACTCGAAGCTGTCGCAGGCGGCGCGCAGCTGCTTGTCCATCAGCGCGACCTGATGCAGCACCAGCCGTTCCAGCTCGGGCATCTGCTCGACCGGCAAGCGCTCGGCTTCGCTGAAGCCGTCGAGCGCGCCGAGGAGATAGCGCAGCGTGTTGCGCAGGCGGCGATAGGTGTCGGCCTGATATTTGAGAATCTCGGGGCCGATGCGCAGATCGTCGGAATAATCCGACGCGATGACCCAGAGGCGCAGGATGTCGGCGCCGAATTCTTCCATGACCTTCTGCGGCGCGACGACGTTGCCGAGCGACTTGGACATCTTGCGGCCCTGCTCGTCGAGCACGAAACCGTGGGTCAGCACGTTGTCGTAGGGCGCGCGGCCGCGCGTGCCGCAAGATTCCAAGAGCGACGACTGGAACCAGCCGCGATGCTGGTCGGAGCCTTCGAGATAGAGCGCGGCGGGCGAGCCGAGCTCGGGGCGGGCTTCGAGCACGAAGGCGTGCGTGCTGCCCGAATCGAACCAGACGTCGAGGATGTCCTTCACCTGCTCGAAGTTCGCCGGATCATGCTCGGGCGCGAGGAAGCGCGCCGGATCGGCGCTGAACCATACATCCGAGCCCTCGGCCTCGACGGCCTCGACAATGCGCTGCATCACCTTCGGATCGCGCAGCGGTTGGCCAGTGCGCTTGTCGACGAAGACCGTGATCGGCGCGCCCCAGGCGCGCTGGCGCGACACGCACCAGTCAGGGCGGCCCTCGACCATGGCGCCGATGCGGTTGCGGCCGGCCGCCGGCACGAAGCGCGTGTCGTCGATGGCTTTCAGCGCCTTCTGGCGCAGCGTCTGGTTGTCGCCGGTCGCCGGAGCGTCCATGGCGATGAACCATTGCGGCGTCGTGCGGAAGATCAGCGGCGCTTTCGAGCGCCAGGAATGCGGATAGGAGTGCACCAGCTTGCCATGCGCCAGCAGCGCGCCGGCCTGGGTCAGCGCTTCGAGCACCGGCTTATCGGCCTTGAACACATGCAGGCCGGCGAACAGCGGCACGCGCGGATAATAGGTGCCGTCCTCGGCGACCGTTTCCGGCACTTCGAGCTTGAACTTCTGGCCGACGACGAAGTCCTCGGCGCCATGGCCCGGCGCGGTGTGGACGAAGCCGGTGCCCGCTTCCGTGGTGACATGATCGCCCGGCAGCAGCGGCACGTCGAAATCGTACCCCTGCCCACGCCACGGATGCGAGGTGATGCTGCCGTCGAGCTGCTCGCCCGTCAGCGTCGCCGCGATCTTATGGCCGGCGATCTTGGCCGAGGCGAGCAAGCTGTCGAGCAATTCGCGGACGACGAGAATCTTCTCGCCGACCTTGGCGAGGCTGCCTTCGCCTACTTCGGTCACTTCGACGACGAGATAGTCGAAGCTCGGGCCGTAGGCGATGGCGCGGTTGCCGGGTAACGTCCAGGGCGTCGTCGTCCAGATGACGATCGACGCGCCCTTCAATTCGGCGAGCGACGTTTTTACCACGGGGAAGCGCACCCACACCGTCGTCGAAGTGTGGTCGTGATATTCGACTTCGGCTTCGGCGAGCGCGGTCTTCTCGACCACCGACCACATCACCGGCTTCACGCCCTTGTACAGGAGGCCGTTGAGCAGGAACTTACCGAGCTCGCGCACGATCGAGGCTTCGGCGGCGTTGGTCATGGTGGTGTAGGGATTGGCCCAATCGCCGGCGACGCCGAGGCGTTTGAACTCCTCGCGCTGGATATCGATCCACTCGGCGGCGAAGCGGCGGCACTCGTCGCGGAAATCGATGATCGGCACCGCGTCCTTGTCTTTGCCCTTGGCGCGGTACTGCTCCTCGATCTTCCATTCGATCGGCAGACCGTGGCAATCCCAACCCGGGACATAGGGCGAATCGTAGCCGAGCATGCCGCGCGTGCGGTTGATGACGTCCTTGAGGATTTTGTTCAGCGCATGGCCGATATGGATGTTGCCGTTGGCGTAGGGCGGGCCGTCATGCAGCACGAATTTCGGCCGGCCCTTGGCGCGCGCGCGTTGCGTCTCGTAGAGGCCGATCTTGGCCCAGCGGGCGAGCAGCTCGGGCTCGCGCTGGGC
>LNFM01009836.1_pt1 | contig 19763 bp, 20 predicted proteins | sample 596031 | NCBI WGS metagenome assembly LNFM01 (sample SAMN04254537, study PRJNA301005) | activated carbon metagenome | isolation source: dual media filters at the Ann Arbor, Michigan drinking water treatment plant | place: USA: Ann Arbor | reverse complement strand
ACCTCGCGGTGCTGCGCTTCCTCGTTTTGGGCCCAGTGAAAATGCACGAAGGCCTGCAAAACCGAACTGCGCATATGCATGTGCCGTCCGATCAGGATGTTCTCGATCACGGTCATGCCGGGAAAGATGTGCGTTCCCTGAAACGTCCGCGCCAATCCGGATCGCGCGATTTGATGGACGCTGCGACCGACCATCTGCTCACCATCGAACACGATGCGGCCCTGCTGCGGTCGATAGAAGCCGCTCATGCAGTTCATCAGCGAGGTTTTGCCGGCGCCGTTGGGGCCGATAATCGCAATGAGCTCGTCGCGCCTGATCTCGATCGAGACTTCGTTCAGGGCGACAACGCCGCCGAACGACATTCGCAGACGGTCTGCGGTCAGCATCGGCCGCATGCCGCTTACGTTGGGCTCCGCATGGGTCGCCGCTTCGGCGCTCATGTCTCCTCCATAGGGCGCACTCGTTCAAAGTCGCGCGCTGTTATTTTTCTTGCGTATGACTATTCAGGCATATTATTTACTGGCAAGTCAAATGGATTTTTAACGCCTGTGCTGCGGCCAATTCACGGTGTGAACGAATGCTCGGCGATCCCAATCTTGCTACGAAACTGCGCACCCAGTTCAAGTTACCCGTTCTGGTTGGGCCGATGTTTCTCGTATCGGGTCCTGACCTTGTCATCGCTTGTTCCCAGGCCGGCGTCGCGGGCTCTTTTCCGACCCTTAATGCGCGGTCGACGGCAATCCTGGATCAATGGCTCGCGAGGATCACGGCCGAGTTGCAGCCGGACGCGGCTCCCTATGCAGCGAACCTGATCGTCCATCCAACCAACACCAGGCTGGCGGAAGACGTCGATCTGGTCGTCAAACACAAGTCGCCGCTGGTGATCGCCAGCGTCGGAAATCCGGGTCGTGTTGTTGCCGCGGTAAAGAGCTACGGCGGCTTCGTTTTTTCCGACGTCGCCTCGCTCAAACACGCCCAACGCGCGGCGGAAACCGGCGTTGATGGTCTGATTTTGTTGTGTGGCGGCTCCGGCGGCAACACCGGCTGGCTCAACCCCTTCGCATTCGTCACCGCCGTTCGTAAATTCTTCTCCGGGCCCCTTGTTCTCGCCGGGGCGATCTCGAACGGCCACCTGATCCATGTTGCGGAAGAGCTCGGCGCCGACTTCGTCTATGTCGGTACGCCCTTTATCGCGGCGACGGAGAGCATGGCGGCGGATGATTACCGGCAAATGCTGATCGAGAGCAACGCCGACGACATTCAGCTGACGGCCGAAGTCACTGGCATACCCGCCAACATGCTCCGCAAAAGCCTCGAACGCAGCGGCTTCAGGCCGGAGCCGAAGCATGACGGTTTCAATCTCCTGAAGGAGATCGAGACGCTGAAGGCATGGCGAGATATCTGGAGCGCGGGGCAGGGCGTTGGCGATGTCGAGCGTGTCGAGCCGGCTGCGGGCGTGATCGACCGCATGACGCATGATTACGATGCGGCGCGCGCAGCAAGCCAGCAACGGGCCGCGCGCAGGTTCGCTTCAGTCGGCAGTCAATAGCTCGCGGGACGGCTCTCGTCCGCCTTTGCCTTAACGGCTGGCTCAAGGTGGGGGCCGATCCCACGGATATACGCAATATCCAGCAATCGCGGGATACGCTCTTAGGCTAGACTAGGGCGAAACGGCGTGGTCGAGAAGGTCTGTAAAAACCTTCGCGATCTCCGCGCCGCTTTTCGGTCCGTCCTTATCGAACCACCGCGCCATCCAGTTGACCGCACCCATGAAGAAAAACACGGTCAATTTTGGATCGACCTGCCGTATGCTGCCGTCGGCCATGCCCTTCTCGATAATCGCCTGCATCTGATGCTGCGCCTTGTCACGGCGCGCGGCGACGATCTTGCGGTTGGCGGGATCGAGCGCCTGGAATTCGACGAGGACGGCGCAATCGCCGATCTCGCTGTTGTGCGACTCGATGAATTCGTTCGCAAACTGCTCGAACGCGCGATCGCCGAGATCCTGCGACAGCATATGGCACTCGAACAGGATTTCCTGCTTGTTCTTGATGTAATAATAGAGCGCGGGCTTGGTCACGCCAAGCGTCTTGGCGACATCGTCGAGCGACGTCGCATGATATCCTTGCGAGCTGAATGCGCGCGCCGCCTCTTTCAGCAAGGCGGTTCGCTTCAGATTGAATTGCTGGTCGCGGGTCTGAACGGTGTCGTTCCACGCGGCAAGCTGACGGTCACGGCCTGACACCACCACTCCTAGAATTTCGTTGCGAGACCAGCAGCGCTGATCCCGGCACAATTGAGCTGATTCGGCCAGCTTTTATCAACGCGAATACCCATCGCAAGTCAAAGATTGCGGGCGATGATGAGTTTCTGGATGTTGCTGGTGCCCTCGTAGATCTTGCAGACGCGGACATCGCGGCAGTAACGCTCCACCGGGAAATCCCGCAGATAACCGTATCCGCCATGAATCTGCAGCGCCTCGGAGCACACTTTTTCGGCCATTTCGCTGGCGAACAGCTTCGCGATGGCAGCCTCCTTCATGCAGGGCAGGCCGGCCTCGAGCAGGCGCGCGGCATGAATATAGTATTGTCGGGCGATATCGACCTGCGCCGCCATGTCGGCGAGAGCGAAGCTGACGCCCTGCAGCTCCATGATCGGTTTGCCTGCGACCTCACGTTCGCGCGCATAATGTATGGCTGCTTCGAGTGCCGCCTGGGCGATGCCGACCGCCTGCGCAGCGATGGCGATGCGGCCGTCGGAAAGACCTGACATCATGATGCCGTAGCCGCCATCCAACGTGCCCAAGATATTTTCCTTCGGGAGGCGGAGGTCGTCGAGCTGGATTTGGGCGGTATGAGCGGTCCGCTGCCCGAGCTTGTCCTCGACGCGACTGACGACGTAACCTTTGGCAGGCGGCTCGACCAGGAAGGTAGTGAAACCGCGCTTGCCGGCGTCCGGATTGGTGCGTGCGACGACGATTGCAACGCCGGCCTCGCTGCCGTTGGAGATGAACTGCTTGGTCCCGTTGATCACGAAATCGTCGCCGTCGCGGCGTGCCGAGGTTCGAAGCGCCGACGTTTCAGAACCAGCCTGCGGCTCGGTAATCAGGAAGGCGCCGATCTTGTCGCCGGAGGCAAGCGCAGGAAGCAGTCGCTGCTTTTGCTCGGCAGTGCCGTTCTTGGCAATGACATGAGCTGCGCCGAGATTGTGAACATGGACGATCGTTCCGACCCCGCCGTCGGCGGCGGAAAGTTCCTCGATGGCGAGACAATAGGCGAGAAAGCCGGATGCCGAGCCGCCGTATTCCTCGGAAACGGTCATGCCCATGAAACCCTGGGCGCCGAGAACTCTCAGCTCCTCGGTCGGCCACGCCGAGGTGCTATCACGCTCGGCTGCAGTTGGGGCAAGGACATCCCGTCCAAGTTGGCGCGCCGTGTTGCGAACCATGCGCTGCTGTTCTGACAAGAACGGCTCCGAACCGGTATCGCTGAAATGCTTGTTCATGGTAGCATCCCTTCCGCAATGCAATTAAGACCGCATCAGTTACGGCATGTAGTTATTTACGGCAGGATACATTAATTTACTCGTGGGTCAAATTTCGATCATGCGCGCCGGTTTGCTAACGGCTTCAACTCGTTACAGTTCTGATCACCGTTACAGGTCTTGACGCAAACCGGTCGGTTGGAGATTACCTATCGGCCGGGCGGGCGGCTGCGATGGCATTGTCCGAATCACTTCCTGTCGAATTCGATTGAGTACGCTGGAATTGCTCGGAGGAGGTTCGATCTGGGCAGCGCGCTTCCTGCGATGTTCACCTTTTTTGCAAAAGCCAATGTCCTCAAGCGTACGCATCCGGTGAAGACCCCTGGTTAGGCCGTTTTGGCCGAATGGTTGACTGCGCTCAGGCGGCGTGAGCGACGCACTGAGGCTGCCAATTCCAAGGCAGCAGTTCTTGAATGCGCTTGGCAAGATGGTCCGGCAGGCGGGCCAGCACGTCGGCGAGCCAAGCCTGTGGATCGATGTCGTTGAGCTTGGCGCCGGCAATGAGGGTGTAGATCGCAGCCGCACGCCGGCCACCCTCATCGGAGCCGGCGAAGGTCCAGTTTCTTCCTCCTACAGCGACGGCCCGTAGCGCGCGTTCAGCGGCGTTGTTCGACATGCAAAGGTGCCCGTCGTCGAGGAAGCGGGTGAATGCATCCCAGCGGCTGAGGCAATAATTGATCGCCTCGGTCGTGTCGTTGTTCCTGGAGAGCTTGGCGCGCTGCTCGCGCAGCAGCTCTGCAGCTCGGTGATCAGCCGGCGACTACGCTCCTGGCGCACGCCGATTGACAGTCGAGCCAGCCGTCCTTCAGGCGGCTGATGGCAAATGCCGACAACCCGGCAGCATCCTTGCCGAGCAGTGCCGCCAGCACCTCGGAGAAGTCACCGGTCGAGATACCTTTCAGGTAAAGGATCGGCAGCAGCGTCTCGATAGATTTCGAGCGGCGCATGTAGGGCGGCACGATCGACGGCGAGAACCGGATGCGGTCAGGGTCGGTAGCGTCTGCCTCGCGATCGCGCACACGCGGCTGGCGGACGGCGACCGGACCGATATTGGTCATCACCTCGCGCTCCGGCAGGTGACCGTGGCGAGCGACGCGCTGGCGACCGTCCGCGGTCTTCAAATCGGCATGCTTGCCGAGAAACTCCGCGACCTCGGCCTCGACTGCCTGGGCCAACAGGGCACGCGCCCCATTACGCAAGATTTCGGTGAGTTGGTCGTCGACGTTTCCTGGCTGAATCAGCTTGATGACGTTATCTTTGAACACGGCATATCGCTCCTTTGGAGGAGAAGTGGCGGCGTCAAGCACCCCCACGATATGCCGTCTTTCCGATTCCCGCCGTCACCAACTTTGGGCGATAGCTCCACCGGAAAATGGCTTGGAAGGACGCCGCCAACTGCTATTCCGACAAAGAGAAATTCCGTAATGATCTCAATCGCCCGGAAAGCTACGAAATGTCGGAACGGCATTTGAAAACATTGCGAAAATCTGGAGACTTCCAAGGGTTCGAGTCCCTTCACCCGCTCCAAAGCTCATTCAATGGCTTAGACAGAAATTCTGAGCTGTCATTCAGACGCTATTCCGACAATTTTGACACGTCACGGCTGAAGGCTGGCGCAAATCCGCGAGTGTTTTCATATTCTACTTAAGATTGTTTTATTTAGAATGATCGTCTCCAATAAGCTTCGCGCGTGGCAAGCGTGGCGACGGTTGTGATGTCCTCGAACAGGAATGGCCGCGACTCTCAGATGAGGCGCAAGCTTCGGTCGAGTCGCGGCGGACGACTAATCTAGACGTCCATTACGGACATCACGAGCGGAAGAAGACGAACAGCCTGGCCGCTTTGCCTTAAGACCGGAGCCACCTCCAGCCCCTGACCGAGAATCCGCCACGCGCGCAGGGCACCGCCGTTCTCCACGGATGTCGTTTGCCAACGGCAATGCCGAGCAGGATCAAACTCCAACCGCCTGGTTCGCCAAATTGCATTGCTCCCACCCCGAAGCCGCATCTTGACTCAACGTCGCTACTGGACAAAAATTCGAGAATAATGTCCACGGTATGGACATTGGGTCGCTTCGAGGAACAGGCGCGATGTCTCGCAGTGGTGCGTGAAACCTTTGAAGGCTCGATCGATAGACTTGAAAACGCCGAACGATGGAGGAATGCCGATGACAATCAGGAGCCGCTTCGATGACGTCGCCAAGCTCGTCGATACCGAGCACGGCTTCATCAGCCGCGAAATCTTCGGCGATCCGGATCTCTATAAGGAAGAGCTGGACAAGGTGTTTACGCGGGCCTGGCTGTTCATCGGTCATGAGAGCCTGATTCCCAATCCCGGCGATTTCTACACCACGCGAATGGGCGAAGAGTCGGTCATCCTGTGCCGGGACAAAAAGGGTGTTGTGCACGCCTTCCTGAATTCATGCAGGCATCGCGGCATGAAGGTATGCCGCTACGAGTCGGGCAACACCTCCATCTTCACCTGCCCGTATCACAGCTGGACCTATACGACCGACGGCAAGCTGCAAGGCGTGCCGCAATATCGATCGCTGTACGATGCTCAACTGGATCGCGATGCGAATTCGCTGGTCCCGGTCGCGAAGCTGGCGATCTACAAGGGCACGGTCTGGGCGACCTGGGACAAGAGCGCCCCTGACTTCCTGACCTATCTTGGCGATGCGAAGATACATCTCGATCAGGCGCTGGATTGCCGGGACGGACGCGAGGGCGGTTCCGAGGTGATCGGCGTCCACAAATGGGTTTTCCCGGCGAACTGGAAGTTCGCGGCCGAAAATTTCCTCGGCGACACCTATCACAACCCGAGCCATCGCTCCGTCGATCTCATCGGTATCGGCCCCAGCGCGGCTTCGGGAAAGAAGGGGCGCCGCGACGACGAACTGGAGAAGGCCCAGCATGTCTGGATCAGCTTTCCTGAAGGCCACGGCGTTCACAGTGCGATCCAGCCTGAGAACAACGAATACACAGAGTCATTCCTCGATCAGCCTGTGCTCGAGCAATATTTCCGTCATTGCTATGAGGAGCGAAAGCGCCGCCTTGGCGAACAGGCGCGGCTGATGCCGTTCGTCGGAACGATCTTTCCCAACACCTCCTATCACGGGCGCCAGCCGCGCGGTCTTTGCGCCTGGCATCCGCACAGTCCGACCTCGACGGAAGGATGGCGTTTCTTCCTGGTCGATGCGGATGCTCCCAAGGAAGTGAAGGACTATTTGCGCCGGTACTACATGCGTTATTCAGGTCCTGCCGGCATGACCGAGCAGGACGACATGGAGAACTGGCTATACGCGACATCGGCGAGCCAAGGCACTGTCGCGCGCCGCTACCCCTTCAATTATCAGCAGTCGCTGGGCGCCTGGACCCGTGAACATTCTTCCCTTGGTGGTACGGTCAGCCTTCAGGTGACGGAGGAAATCGCCCGCGGCTACTACAGGCGGTGGAAGTCCTACATGGGTGGCGGCGACTGGGATGAATTGCTTGGCGGCAACGATCGCCTGACGCAGAGGGCCGCCGAGTGAGCGCCCCGCGCGTTGTCATCGTGACCGGCGGCACTTTTGGGATTGGCCGCGCCATCACGTTGCGTCTGGCGACACTCGGGCACGCTGTTGTCGCCTTCGGTCTCGAGTCGCCGCAAATTTCAAGCACGGCTGCGGCCGCCATTCCCGGGCTTGCATCCGAGCTGAAGGAGCGTGGCCTGAAAGGCGACTTGATGGAGGCAGACGTATCGAATCCCAGTGATGTTGCAAAAGTCATTGAGGCGACGCTGGCACGTCATGGACGCATAGATGCCTTGGTCAACAATGCGGCGATCGGTCCGCTGGGCACGGTGTTGGATACCGACGAAGCGACGTTCGACCGGATCATGGCGGTCAATCTGAAAGGGCCGTATCTTTGTAGCCGTGGCGTGCTGCCGCACATGATCCGGATCGGCGGCGGGGCCATCGTCAACGTTGGCTCCGGCGCCGGATGGGGAAAGCCCAATATGGCCGCCTATAGCGCCAGCAAGGGAGGCGTGTTCGCGCTGAGTGCGGCGATGGCCTACGATTTCCTGCATCACCGCATCCGTGTGAACACTGTCGTACCGGGTGGCGGAGGTATCGTCACCGGAATGAGTCTTGGCCGGGCCGGAGGCGATCCGGCGCGGCTCGGCCAGGGCGCGCCGGGTACCGCAGCGGGCCGGTCGGCCACCGGCGAAGACGTTGCAAATGCGATCGCCTTCCTCATCTCACCCGAAGCAGAGGCGATTTCCGGAACGGTCATCGATGTTGGCTGCTTCGCCCAGCAAGGTGGGCCTGTGCCGGCGAAGCCTGCGACACGAATTCAGGGAGAAAAAGCATGAGCTCCGACCTGCTTGCTGCCGAGGCGCCGCAGACCGTGCCGTCCGATCTTCCGCGGACAGAGGCCTATTATCGGCTCAAGGCCGACATGGAGGACTTTCTGTATGCTGAAGCCGATCTGCTCGACGAGCGGCGATTCCGCGATTGGCTGAATCTTCTGGCAGACGACATCACCTACTTCATGCCGATCCGGCGCAATGTAAAGTTCGGCCAGCACGCGCAGCAGGAGAACACCGTCCAGGGTTCAGGCATCAGCTGGTTTGATGAGGATAAATGGACGCTGACCAAGCGGGTCGATCAGATCCTCACCGGCGTGCATTACGCCGAAGAGCCGCTTTCGCGCGTTTCTCATATGGTGAGCAATGTGCAGATCCGGCGCGCTACACCGTCGCTCGAAGAGCCGCGTGAGGTCGAGGTGCGCTGCCGCTTCCTTATCTATCAGAACCGCGTCGAATACGAGACATACACATTCGTCGGGAAGCGCACTGACCTGCTTCGCAAGACACAAGGCGGCTGGAAGATCGCCCGACGGGAAATTCTGCTGGACCAAAATGTGCTACTGGCAAAGAACCTGAGCACGTTCTTCTGAACGGACCGCCATGATCGACCTGATGACCCTAAAGCCCGGTGACCGCCTGCAACTGCAGAAGGGCATCATTGCGGAAGTGACAGAGAACATGGGGGACGGAATGTGGGTCGAGGTGAAGTTGATCGAGGGTCCGGACTCGTCGGCCGAAATCGGCGCCGTGGAACTGTGTCACGCGCAGGATATCGTGAAGCTCCTAGGTTCGGGGTCCTAGATCACGTCGAGAGGATGCCGATGCTCCGATTCGATTTCTTGCCAAGCGACTTCAATCCGATGTTCCTCTTCCTCGGAGAGAAGCAGGATCTGGCGTCGCTTGCCGGCCTGCTTCGGCAGTTTGCCAAGTCCCCGCGTCAACTCGATCTTGCCGAGCAACTCAGCGGCTCCAAATCACGCACGACGCTCCGCCTGGTTCCAGTCGAAGAGGCCGGTGATTTCGGTATGAAGCCGGACCAGGGCGGCTTTCGCTGGGGCCTGAACGAGTGGCAAGCCGAGAAAATCGCCGAACGGATCGAGTCACTGACGCCAGCGCATCAAACATCGGGATCTGACATCATCGAACTCGGCGTCGAAGGCGAAATCCCGGTTAAGATATCGCTGGGCGAGTTCACCGATGATTTTCTCGTTCAGCGCTTCTGATCAGAAGCTTACGCGATCCCGCGCGCCTTGCGATCCGGGCGCGACTTCGGCTGCTTGCCACCGGCGTTCTGATCCGCCCGATAGCCAAACTGCTCGGAAACCGCGTTGGCAGCCTTGATCACCAGCGCGCCGAACCGCGGGATATCCGTGTCCTTGACGCGGGCTCTTGGACCGAACACGCCGAGGCATCCAGCGACTTCGCCGGTGTGGTTGAAGGTCGGTGCCGCGAGCGCCACCGCACCGACAAAAACTTCGCCCTGGCTGACGGCAAATCCTCGGCTGCGAACAACCTCTAGCGCCTTGGTGAGCTCGGTACGCCGGGCCTTATTGGTGACCTGATCAAGGATGGCGTCGCGGCGGCGTTCATCGAGAAAGGCGAGGATCGCTTTGCCGCTCGCCCCCAGCGTGATGTCGCCGGTGTCTCCAACGCCCCGGGCAATGGTGAGGGCGTGATGACTCTCCAGCTCAAGTACGCAGATGCGCTTTTGCTCACGCAAGACAAACAGAGCGGCGGTTTCGTCGGTCCCTTCGCGAAGCTGTTCGAGAACGGGTCTCGCAACATCGACCTTGTTCAGCCCCGCGAGCCAGACGTGAGCAAGCTCCATCACGCCGTGCGCAAGGCGGAACCGTTGCGGGTCGCCTTCGGCCTTGATCAGTCCGGAAGCCGCCAGCGTCTGCAGCAGGCGATAGAGTGTCGGCCTGCTGAGGCCGACGCGGCGCTGAATCTCGAGAACGCTGAACGCCGGCTTGTCGGCCGTAAAGCATTGCAGGATGGCGATGGCGCGATCGACCGCACGGACCGTCGAGGCTGCGCCGTCGCCCTTTGCTAGGGTGTCATCGGTGCCCATAGAGGGTGTCATTCCCTGTCAATTTCCTCGTCGGAGTCACGGTGCCTGCTCGGCTTTGTTTTGGACAGTCTACTACTTTCGGCGACGCCGCTCTGTCAGCCAATGGAATGTGTCAACTCAAGCGACAGCAACCGGCCGTTGCGGCGACGCCGCCTCTGCGGCAAATTGTAGTGTCCATCAGATGGACATAAAATTCAATATCGATAGACAGCCGTCTCAAATTCCTCTAAATGCGACGGACCCTCACCAGAGAACGCAGGGGCCAAACGTGTGTGGCAGTTCCCGATGAGCCGTCAGACAGGAGGAGATGCGCTCGCCGGCCAGTTGGCGCGGGAGGGCGTCGAAGTCGTCTTCACCGTACCCGGCGTCCAACTCGATTGGGCCATCGACGGGCTGCGCAAGGTCTCGAACCAGATCAGGCTTGTGGGTACACGCCACGAGCAATCCACCTCCTACATGGTCGACGGCTATGCGCGCGCGAGCGGGAAAGTCGGCGTCTGCCTTGTCGTGCCGGGGCCAGGTGTCCTCAACGCGATGGCGGGCCTGTCGACGGCCTACGCCTGCAATTCCCGAGTGCTCTGCATTGCCGGAGACATATTTTCTGCCGCTGTCGGCAAAGGCCTGGGGCTGCTGCATGAAGTGCGCGACCAGACGGCTATTCTGGCGGCGGTCACAAAATGGCAAGGTCGGGCCGAGCGCGCCGAAGATGTGCCCAAGATCATTTCCGCGGCGTTTACACAATTGCGCAGGTCTGAGCCCAAACCGGTTGCAGTCGAAATCTCGCATGACGTCCTGAGTTCGGTTGCGGAAGTCCCGCTACACGAATCTGATCTTGCGTTGAATCCGCTCACCCCTTTGCCGGAGCAGATTGCCAACGCGGCCAAGCTCCTTTCGACAAGCGCCGCACCGGCAATTTATGTAGGCGGTGGCGCCCTGGTGGCAAACGCGTCGGCTGCGCTGGCTGCGTTCGCGGAGCGAATTCAAGCGCCCGTCATCCAGGGGGAGAACGGACGCGGCGCTCTTTCCGATCATCATCCACTTGCCCTCAACGCACTCGAAGGGCGGGCGGTCCTGCCACATTCCGATCTGGTGTTCGTTGTCGGTAGCCGTTTCGTTGACGCGGCACTGGGACGCCCGGCCTGGCCGTCCGAAGCCGCGCGCTATGTCTATATTAATACCGACCTTGCCGTCGGGTCTTCGCCTCGTCGCGCGGAAGTCTTCGTCCAGGGCGATTGCAGGCTGGCACTTGAGTCGCTCGAGCGAGCGGTGCCGCCGCGGCCGCCCCTGAAAATGAATCTGGCAGCGGTCCGGGAATGGGCCGCCGAGCAAATGCGCGAGATCGAACCGCAAGGGGCCTGGTTGAGGGCGCTGAGGCGAGCTATCCCGGACGACGGGATCCTGGTCAGCGAGTTGACCCAGGTCGGCTACTTCGCCCGGATCGCCTATCCCGTCTATCAGCCGAATACATTCATCACGCCCGGTTATCAGGGCACCCTTGGCTACGGCTTTCCAACGGCGCTCGGTGCCGCCTTGGGCAGCAATGGTCGAATGGTTGTCAGCATCAATGGCGACGGCGGGTTTGGCTGGAACCTGCAGGAACTGGCGACGGCGCGGAAATACAACATTCCGGTTGCGATCGTCGTGTTCAACGACGGGCATTTTGGCAATCTGCGCAGGATGCAGCTCGACCAGTTTGGGCAAGAATACGGCGTCGCGCTTCTAAATCCCCATTTCGATCGTCTCGCGTCGGCCTTCGAGATTCCATACGTCTGCGCCGACGATCCCGCGCAATTGGAAAAGGCCTTGGGCGAGCACGCCGAGCGTGGCGGTCCAACCCTGATCGAAGTCCATGTCGGGGCGATGCCAAGCCCTTGGCACCTCTTGCGGCTGATGCCGCCGCCATTTGCGGCAGGACGGCCAGCGCCGGCCAACCCGCTCGGCGAGCCACCGCAGCCTCATCGCACAAACTGAAGGATGGACATGGCGACCGACATTCGGAATGGCCTGGTAGTGATGCGGCGGCTCACTTTGATGGTCGGAGTGTTTCTTGCCGTTCCAGCTGTGGCGCAGGAGTGGCCAAGTCGAATGATCCGCGTCGTTGTTCCTTATCCTGCCGGAGGGCCGGCGGATTTCATGGGCCGCCTGGCCGCGCAGAAATTGCAGGAAAAGCTGGGCGCCACGGTGGTCGTCGAGAACAGGTCCGGCGCCAGCGGCACCATCGGCGCCGAAATGGTGCGGCAGGCCTCAGCTGATGGCTACACTTTTCTCGCTGCGCCCAGTGTTCACGTCCTTGGACGCCAGGTCGTAAAGGCCGTGCCGTACGACCCCGTCGGCGACTTCACGCCCATTGCCCGCTATGGCGAGGGGCCTCTGGTCGTGCTGGCCAATCCGAACGCGGTACAGGGCAAGACCATTGCCGAAGCACTGCCGGCGATCCGCAAGAAGCCGGAGGATTTTCGTTTCGGACTGTCTGCGCTCGGAGCCGCCAATCATCTGGCGGTGCTCGAGTTCAACAGGCTCGCCGGGCTCGATCTGCAGATCATCCCCTATCGCGGCTCGGCGCCGGCCCTGACCGATCTCGTGGGCGGCCAGGTGCAGTTGATGATCGACCCGATCATCACGGCGCTGCCGCTTGTGCAGGGCGGCCAGCTTCGGGCGCTGGCGGTTGCAAGCGCGAAGCGCAGCTCGGTGCTGCCTACACTGCCGACCGCGGCCGAAAGCGGATTGCCGGGCCTGGAGTTCTCGTCGTGGTACGGCTTTTGGGGACCCAAGAACTTGCCGAAGGACATTGTCGCGCGGGTCAACGCTGTCCTGGCAGAAGGAATGCGCGAGCCTGCCGTCATCGACAAACTAAAGGGCCTGGGGTTCGAGCCCGTCTCCAGCACGCCGGAAGAATTTTCGCGCTTCATCGCAAGCGACGTGGCGCGCAACACCGCGCTGCTGAGTGCAATCAATTACCAGCCGCAGTGAGTTCAGGAAACGGAGTTCATCATGCTTTCAACGCGTGCTTTGCTGGGCGCCGGGTTGTTAGCCCCGGCCTTCGCTCATGCTCAAGTTTTCCCGTCGCGCAACCTGACTATCATCGTTCCGTTTGCTCCCGCTGCTTCTTCTGACGGGATCGCACGCATCGTCGGCGAGAAGCTTGGCGAAGCGTTTGGCAAAACCGTGGTGGTAGAAAATCGGGCCGGAGCCGGCGGCACGACGGGCCTTGTCGGCCTGGCGCGCTCGGCACCGGATGGACATACGCTGGGTGTTGGCGCGACCGGTGCACTGGTCATCAACCCGCATGTTCCCGAGCAAGGCGTCAATTTCAAACCTTTGCAAGAACTGACGCCAATCGCAAAGCTGATCGACATCCCGCTCGTTCTCGTGGCCCACCCCGAGTCGGGATTTCGTACATTGGCGGAAATGATCGCACAGTCCAAAGAGCGATCAGGTGGCATCGCCTTTGGATCGACCGGAACCAATTCGGCTCAACATCTGTCCGTGGAGCTATTGAAGAAGGCCACCGGGGCCGATCTTGGACATGTGCCCTATCGTGGCAGCGCACCGGTGATGACCGATTTGCTCGGAGGTCAGATTCAGTTGGCTTCCGTCGACCTGACTGCCGCGGCCATATCAAGGCGGGCAAGGTGATCCCGTTGGCAGTGACGTCACCGAAGCGTGTCGAACCGGCGCCGGAGATTCCCACCATCGCGGAGAGTGCGGTTCCGGGTTTTGAAGTCACCGCCTGGATCGGGATGTTCGGCCCCGCGGCGATGGATGCTGCGATCGTCGAGCAAATATCCGCTCAGGTGCGGCTGATGCAGTCCAATGCCGCCTACCGGTCGCGCGTGCAAAACCTTGCGTGCGTCGAAGCCTTCCCGGGCCCTCGCGATTTCGGCGAATTTCTCGAGCGGGAATCCACGAAGATGCGAGGCCTGGTCCAGAGCGGCTAGGAGCCGGGATCAAGGCTTCCGCTCAGCGAGGCCAATGGGAGGAGAAGTTATCATGATTTGTTCGCGGCGTTCGTGGCTGCTCAGATTGACCGCTCTGGGTGTGCTCGCTGCCTTGCCGACATCGGCTGCGTTCGCGCAAACCGATTACCCCAATCGACCATTGCGTATTGTCGTCGGCTTTGCGCCCGGCGGCAGCAACGATATCGTGGCGCGTCTGCTTGCCGAGAAGTTCAACAAATCGCTCGGTCAGCCCGCCATCGTCGAGAACAAGCCGGGTGGCGGCGGCGCCGTCGCGGCGACCTTTGTCAAAAGCCAGCCGGCCGACGGATATACCCTCCTGGTTGGCGCCAGCGGCGCCATGGTGGTGGGCCCCGCCATCGGTGCGCCGGCGTCATATGAAACGCTTGGGGATTTCGAGCCGGTCAGCATTCTGGTCACGTTTCCATTGGTGTTCATCGTGAATGCGGAATCGCCGCACAAGACGCTGAAGGATCTTGTTGCGTGGTCGAAGGCCAATCCTTCGGCTTCGAACTATGGCAGCGCTTCGCCGACCTTCACGCTGGCGGCGGAGCTTCTGAAGTTGCGAACCGGGGCTTCGATGCAGCGCGTTTCATATCGCGGCAGCAATGACGCTGTGGTCGCCGTGCTGGGCAACCAGGTGACGGCGGCGATGACCGATCCGCTGCCGGCCATCCCGCTTCTGAAGGACGGCAAATTGCGCGGGCTTGCGGTAACATCCCCGAACCGGCTCGCCGAGTTACCTGATGTGCCGACCATGGCGGAGGCGGGCATCACGGGTGCGGAAGCTGTGTTCTGGACGGGGCTTTTTCTGCCCAAAGGCGCGCCTAGGGAGATTGTTAGCCGGCTTGAGGCCGAGGTGCGGACCGCGATGCAGGATCCGGAAATCCGTCAACGGCTGCGATCGCTGGCGACTGAAGCGGTAAGCAGTTCGCCTGCTGAATTCGCAGGCCGTATCATGATTGACCTGAAGGCTTGGAGTGACGTCGCGAAGGCAGCGAAGGTTACGGTCGAATAAGCCAACCTATACACAAGCAGCATCCCGTGACTGATAAGGAGACGTCGTTCAGAACCGGTCTATGGCTGCGTCGCAGTATCGCGCAATATCGAAGATTCGGCCGGGTGCAAGATGTGGAGGGATTCGATCCATAGGAAGTATTGCGTCACCTCTGCCATTCCGACAACGAGAAATTCCGTAGTGATCTCAATCGCCCAGAAAGCTGCGAAATGTCGGAACGGCTATTGAAACATTGCAGAAATTTGCCGACTTCCAAGCTAAATACACGCCGCCTGTTATATCAAATGTCCACTATCAGCGAATGTCGGTATCAGTGGTTGCGTGCGCTTTGAACCTACCGTTCGGCCCTGGGCACTCGGAGGGCCACCGAGGCACGAGTTCTGTGTGAAAAGGCGGTGACGGCCATCGAGAGCAGTACGACCTAAGTGCCGACGCGTACCAAGATCCGATGGAGGAGCATGACCTATTGGATCAAGGCAGCTGCATCCGTTCTACCTGAGAACGCCGCAACGAAATCGCAACGAATTGGGTGAAACGACCGTGAACAAAACGAGACGGAAATACCTGTCGTAGCAAGAAAAATCAATAGCTTAGAAGATATTCACTGCGTTCGGGACGCAGGTGCTAGTGAGCAACTTTCGAATTTCAAGGTGATACCAATTGCTGGATTAGCCACAATCTAAAGCTAGCGTTGTTGCGCGGCCCCGCTTGGCGTCGTTAGGATAAGAGCTGCCTTACTTGCTGTCCCCGAGGATGACAGCGGTACCGGCAGCGGCGGCAGCGGCTTTGGCCGCATCGACCACCTTGTCGCCGGGCTTGCCGAGTTGCTCGTGCACTTTGTCAGCCTCCCGCGCCGCGTGCTTGCCGGCGATCGGCTTGATGATGTTGTCCGCGATCCAGCCTCCAGCGTGAGCACCGCTGGACATGGTCGTGAGACCCAAAGCGGCAACTGCGATCATCTTCTTCATCAGTTCTCTCCATTCCGACGACGCTTCCGTCCGAGTTATCCGCACCATGCGGGGATCGGCGGCCGTCTTGGATCCGTTAAACACCCTCGGACGCACCGGCCGTTTCTCGCTGAAACCCAGCTGTCAATTTTTGCTCCGAAGGCACCCGCTGACCGACAGAGCGCTGAAAATTTCACGGTGAAATCGGTAGAGCCTCAAGTGGGCCACCATGCTGCGGGCAGATGTGAGGAGGTAACTTATGTATCGTCCTGAAATCTACGAACTGCGCGCTTTGGAGCTGGGCCTTGAAATGCAGACCAGCGAAATCGTGGTGGCGATGAATCTTTTGGGTTGGAAAGTGAGCGAATCGACCTTTTCCCGACTGAGGAAGGGCTCCGACGTAAATATCGACGTCGGCGGTCTTCCCTTTTTTACCATTAGATGTCTGTTCCCGAATGCTGTCGCCACTATCGCTCAGACGGCCACGTGGATGAACCGGCGTGCGCTGTCACAAAAGCTGACAGGTGATGACCTTGAGGACGTCCTGAGCGAGGTGGAGGAACAGATCGCGCAAGCGCAGCACCATCTTGATCAGTTAAGATCGCCGGTTGACGAGGAGTCTAAGATTGATCGTGCCCTCGACCGGGCCTCAATCGCGGAAGCAAAAGGCCAGCTGGCTGCAACAAGAAATCAGCACCTCGCAGCCCTCGATTACTTCCTCGAAGCCTACCTTGCCCTACTTCCTGTCGCCCGCATGGCAGGATGCCCGATCGGCGTTACCGTCTGTCTGGGGCGTACGCTCGGCGCAGCGCTAAGCGAGGCGTACGATTGCGATGAAGATGCCGGGCGCGTGATTGGAGAAACCCACGTCGGCCAGGATTGGCACCTCTTGAAAGTTCTTCAACACTACAAAGCTCCTTCCGTGCTGCCCTTGCTTGCCGAGGCTGTAAAGCGCACGGGTGACGACAGGATCGCGGCCAACCACGCGGACGGCTTCGCTCTAGCAGGCGAACCGCGCGAATCGGCGCGGATGATTCAGGTTGGACTCGCTTACGCTGACGAGGGGGCCACGCTCGAGACTTGGAAACCTCCTGGGCGTTCCACCGCCGTGATCGCTGAGCCGTACATGGCGGACGCGGTAGCAGAGTACAAACGGCTTCGCGATGATGAGGCCAAGTCAAAAACAGCCATTAACTCGAAGGAAAGTGTCGTGAATCGCATTATTGCCGCCATCGTGGGACTAGCCACCCTTATCGCGCTCGCGACGCACGTAGACCCGGCGTTGGCACGACCCGAACGAATCACGGCGCTTCAAACCTGCATAAGCGTCGGCTGATAAGCCCATCAGCCTTTGAGGCGAGGGCACCCTGCTATTGTAGTAGGCTTAGCCTGCCGCTTGCGGACCGTTCAGGGTGTAGTTGTCCCAGCCATTATCTCCGTGAAATCAGCGAGATAACGAGTGGAGGAGCCTATGGAGGGCCCGTTGCGGTCCTCGATTTGAACCTACCATTCGACAAGCTTCCGAGGCTTTAGGCGGACGATCGGAGGAAATATCGCAGATTTGCGTCGTGTGGGGAAAAGCAGTAGCGGTCTCCAGACGCGAACTCCCGCCTGTGCGGTTCGATACGATTACTCTTTCACGACTTCTCTGTATTCCGACAAAGGAAAATTCCATAGTGATCTCAGTGCTACTCGAAACGTGAACATGTCGGAATGCGCATTGAGTCAAAGCAGCATACGGGTGACTCTTAATCAGCGGCTCTATCGGAAGATTGCGTGCTTTCTTGGAATGTCTTCGCAGTCGGCAAACGCGCAGCCCCGTTGGGCTGGATGCCTACCTCGGACTTGGGATATGTTCTGATCCTCTCTATCTTGGATGTCGCTCGATAGCGTCCATATGGGACGCCGGATCAGGAGCGAACCGCACGCGGCCCAAACCGATACCAATACCAATGGGGCAGGGCGTCCGAGTCGGTGAATCAGGAGTTAATTTTCCGGCAAATTTCGCTGCTCGGCAATCCCGCGACTCAGTCTATGACGTCTGCGCTCTGCGTCACACGAAAAAAGCGGGTGCACAGATGCTAAATTCGAATGACGTCGCCAACAACGAGATGCTTTGGGAGCGTGTCCTGTCCCTGCTCGTCGTGGGTGCCAGCGTGTTGGGCGGAAGCACCGTGTTGCTGGTGCAGGCGCTACCAACATTACTTCACGGATTTCCGTAGATGCGCAAACGGGTCTTTGACTGCGACCAGGGGCTCGCAACCGCCATTCTGACAACGACAAATTCCGTAATGATCCCAATGGTCCAAAAACACCGGAAATGTCAGAATGGCCTTTGAAAACACCACAAGATTGCCCGACTTCCAAGCTGATTACGAGGGTTCGATTCCTGTCACCCGCTTCAATCGTGACTTCGTCTATCGCTCACTGGCAGGTCCGCCATCACCCGCGCGCCGTGGGATCTAACCACCCTGTCGTGAAGTCTTCAGCAAGGGTGTACTTCGGTGGAGCGCGGAGAGGATTGGTTGAACTTGTCAGCACAGAGAACCACTTCCATCCCGCATATTTGTCGCCGGTTTGGCGCAAGTGTGTGTAGCGCTTGAGACTTGACCAGGAGCGATGACCCGACACAGCGGCTACTTGAGGAATATTCCGACCGATTTCGAATAGCCTTGAAATACCATCATGACGAAGATCATGCAGGTGCAAGTCAATGATCTCAAGGAACTGACACGCGCGGGTGAAGTTAGTTCCAATAGTGTCGCCGCAATACGGAAAGATCTCTTCGCGCCTCTTCGGCATTGAGAGAATTATCTGAAGCGCTTCCGGCGGAAGATCGCACCATACATCATTCCCGATCTTCTCTCCGGGATTCTTCATATCACGGACCAAAACACGACTTCCTTCAGCGTCAAGATCCTTCCATGAGATCCGCGTCATCTCCTCCAGTCGACGTGTTGAGAATATCGCAAACCCGATGACCTTCTGCATCGGAATGGAGGATGGCCGGCGGTTCAACCGCTCGCCGAAATATTCCATGATCTTGTCGAGCTCTTCGAGAGTCGGCCGTCGATCACGCTCGCGGCTCTTGCTCGCAATACCGAGGCGCTTCGCAACTACGAAAGCGTCCTTCATTGCGGTCTGATCAAGTGGATATGCCCAAGCCGGCTTGGCTACGGCAAAGACGGCTGCCAAATGCGAGAGATAGTTGCCGACTGTCGACGGAGCGACGTTAATTATAAGTTCGTTGGCAAATGCGACCACATCGGTGCTTGTGATCTCAGAACACTTCTTATTGGCTATGTCGTAGTTCTTGATCGCCCGCAGTACCTGCGCCTTTGTACGACCAATCTTCTTGATAGATTCATCTGTGTAGCGGTCGATAACGGTGGCCAGAGTGGGATCCGGCGCTTCGAGACGCTCGAGGGCGCCCGGTTTGGCGAGTTCCTTCTCCCGCTTTTCGAGCCAGGCGGAGGCAGCCTGCTGCCGATCGAACGTCCGATTCTCACGATGAACGATCCTACCAGCTCGCTTGATGAGGAGCTGGGCTTGGTATCCTGTAGAGCCATCGCTACGCTTGCGTGGTACGACGGTTCCCATCTTGAGGCTCCATTACCGGTACTGCATGGACGTCTTCGGTACTGCGCCGCAGTACCGAAGGTATCAAAATGGACGAAAATGGCTAAAAAACGAGCTACAATAGGAAATTCAAAAATCTCCCTAAGTAACTGAAATGACCGAAAAAACTACGAAATCGTACGATTTTCTTTTCTCTGTCGCGCCAATGATGGACTGGACCGACCGGCACTGCCGCGTGTTCCACCGGCTGATGACGCGGCGTGCCCGGCTCTACACGGAAATGCTGACCACCGGCGCCG
>LNFM01011508.1_pt1 | contig 19775 bp, 17 predicted proteins | sample 596031 | NCBI WGS metagenome assembly LNFM01 (sample SAMN04254537, study PRJNA301005) | activated carbon metagenome | isolation source: dual media filters at the Ann Arbor, Michigan drinking water treatment plant | place: USA: Ann Arbor | reverse complement strand
CGCCGCCAAGCCGGCTGCAAAGCCGAAGGCCGCTGCCAAGCCCGCCGCAAAGCCGAAGGCCGCCGCCAAGCCCGCCGCAAAGCCGAAGGCCGCCGCCAAGCCCGCCGCAAAGCCAAAGGCCGCCGCCAAGCCGGCTGCAAAGCCGAAGGCCGCTGCCAAGCCCGCCGCAAAGCCGAAGGCCGCCGCCAAGCCGGCTGCAAAGCCGAAGGCCGCTGCCAAGCCCGCCGCAAAGCCGAAGGCCGCCGCCAAGCCCGCCGCAAAGCCCAAGGCCGCTGCCAAGCCGGCCGCTAAGCCGAAGGCCGCTGCCAAGCCCGCCGCCAAGCCGAAGACCGCCGCCAAGCCGACCGCAAAGCCGAAGGCCGCTGCCAAGCCCGCCGCCAAGCCGAAGGCCGCCGCCAAGCCGGCCGCTAAGCCGAAGGCTGCTGCCAAGCCCGCCGCCAAGCCAAAGGCCGCTGCCAAGTCGGCCGCCAAGCCAAAGGCCGCTGCCAAGCCCGCCGCGAAGCCCAAGGCCGTCGCCAAGCCGGCCGCGCGCCGCAAGGCGGAGCCGTCGGTGCCGACCCCGCCGGAGCCGACGCCCGCGAAGGAACGGCGCGCGCGCAAGCCCGCGCCGGAAGCCACGCCGGATGCGGCAGAAGTGGCGCCGATGCCGGCCGAGGCCGCGCCGCCCGCGAAGCGCCGCGCCCCGCGCAAGGCCGAGGCCGAACGCCCCGCCGAGCCGGCCGTGGACGCGCCGGCCGAGCCTGCGATGGAAGCCTCGCCCGAGGCGACCGCAGCGCCCGCCAAGCGCCGCGCCCCGCGCAAGCCCAAGGCGAATGCGGAAGCTCCGTCCGAAACCGAGGCCGGACCCGCCCCCACCGCGTCGCCCACGGCCGCGCCGCGCCCGCGCCGCGCCGACCGGCAGAAGGTGGAACCCGCGCTGCTGGACCGCCTGGTCGCCGCCGCGCAGGCCAGCCTGGATGCCGACAAGGCCGAAGACATCATCGTCCTCGATGTCATCGGCCGCGCCGATTACGCGGACTACCTGGTGATCGCCACCGCGCTGGCCGACCGGCAGATGCAGGCGATGGCCGCGCATCTGGAGGAAGCCTTCGAGGCGGAGGGCCTCAAGCTGCGCCGCGATGCCACCCAGGCCTCCCCGGACTGGGTACTGATCGATGCCGGCGACCTGGTGATCCACCTGTTCAAGCCGGAGGCCCGGACCCTGTACGGGCTGGAGCGGATGTGGGGCCCCGACAGCCCCGCCGCGCGCTCCGAGGCGGAGGAGGAGGAAGACCGCACCCCGCTGCCCGATGACGGCTCCGTGCCCGAGCCGGGCATCGAGGAGGATGACGACGACGAGTAGGGGCCCGCGCCTCATCGCCATCGGGCGGCTGAAGCCGGGGCCGGAACGCGCGCTGTTCGAACAGCACGCCGCCCGGCTCCGGCCCGCTTTGGCGGTGACCGAACTGGCTGAGGCGGAGGGCGCAAATCCGGCGGAGATCCGAAGGCGGGAGGGCGCCGCCCTGCTCGCCGCGCTGCCGGATGCCGCCTTCGTGGTCGCCCTCGACCTCGGCGGCGCCGTGCCGACGACGGAGGCGCTGGCCACCCTCGTCACACGCTGGGACGAGGCCGCGCGCCCGGTCTGCTACCTGATCGGCGGGACGGAGGGGCTGGACCAGGCGGTGCTGGATCGCGCCGACTACAGCCTGTCGCTCGGCAAGCTGACCTGGCCGCATTTCCTGGTGCGGGGCCTTCTGGCCGAACAATTGTTCCGCGTGCAGGCGATCCGCACCAACCACCCCTACCACCGGGCGTGGCGCCCTGCTTGAGTGCCCCCTCCATCGCCGGAGCGCCACGCCATGACCTTGCTGATTCTCGCCGCCCTGCTGTGGGTGGGCGTCCATGTCGGCATTTCCGGCACCGCCTTGCGTGGCCGCGTAATCGCGGCGGTGGGGGAGAAGGCCTTCATGATCGGCTTCTCCCTGACCTCCGTCGTCTCCATCACCCTGCTGGTGCTGGCCTGGCAGAATGCGCCGACCACGCCGCTGTGGTTCGCCGGCTCCGGGCTGCGCTGGGCGCTGGCCGTGCTGATGCTGCCCACCTTCGTGCTGTTCATGACCAGCCACAAGCGCAACCCCACCGCGGTCGGCAACAAGGGGCTGGGGGAGGAACCGCGCGGCATCCAGCGCATCACCCGCCACCCGATGCTGTGGTCCTTCGCGCTCTGGGCCGGCATCCACATGGTCGGCAATGGCGATACCGCCTCCCTGGTCTTCTTCGGCGCCTTCCTGGTGACGGCGCTGGCGGGCATGCCCTCCATCGATGCCAAGCTGGCGGCGCGGCATCCGGAAAGTTGGCCGGGCTTCGCCGCGCGCACCTCCATCATCCCCTTCGCCGCCATCGCCGCCGGGCGGAACCGGCTGGCGCTGGGCGAGATCGGGTTGATGCCGCCGCTGGTTGGGCTGCTGCTCTGGGCGGCGCTGCTGATGTTCCACCGCCACATCTTCGGCGTGCCGGCAATCCTTATGTAACCGCTTTGGGGGCTTGAATGGGGCGCGGGGAAACGCCATTCCTCCGCCGCCTAGAGGGAACCTCGAGAGATTCCCTGCGCCGCCTCCAAGGAATATCCGATTGATGCAGGAAGTCATGACACCGGCCGATGCCGGCGATACGCCGCGCGCGCGCGCCGCCCGGCTGATCCTCACGCCGCTGTTCCAGAAGGTGGTGATCGGGCTGATCATGTTGAACGCCGTGACGCTGGGGCTGGAGACCTCCGACGGCATCATGGCGGAATGGGGCGGGCTGCTGCATGTGGTGGACCGCACGCTGCTGTGGATCTTCACGGCCGAGATCGCCTTCCGCATCTACGCCTTCCGCGGCCGCTTCTTCCGCGACCCCTGGGGGTTGTTCGATGTCGTCGTGGTCGCCATCGCCTGGATGCCGGCGACCGGCCCGCTTTCCGTGCTGCGCGCGCTGCGCGTGCTGCGCGCCCTGCGGCTGATCTCCGCCGTGCCGTCGATGCGCCATGTGGTGGAGGCGATGCTGGCTGCGCTGCCCGGCATGGGCAGCATCGTGCTGCTGATGGGGCTGATCTTCTACGTCTTCGGCGTGATGGCGACGAAGCTGTATGGCGATATCCTGCCGGAGCGTTTCGGCTCGCTCGGCCTCACGCTCTATACCCTGTTCCAGATGATGACGCTGGAGAGTTGGTCCGAGGCCAATGTGCGGCCGATCCTGGCGGTGCAGCCGCTGGCCTGGATGTTCTTCGTGCCCTTCATCCTGATCGCCACCTTCGTGGTGCTGAACCTGTTCATCGGCGTGATCGTGGACAGCATCCAGACGCTGCGCGCCCAGCGCGAGAGCGCCGATGTGGCGGCGACGCAGGCCGCCGCCGATGCGGCACGCAGCGAACAGCATTTGGACAGCCAGATGCTGCTGGCCGAAATCCGCGCGCTGCGGGCGGAAATGGCGGAGTTGCGCGCCCGGCCCAACTGAACGCCCGCCCCGCTGAATGGGGGCAGGCTGTTGCTTGCGGCGCGCCCGCGGCACCAGCCGGAAGGCGCGCGCCGCGGCGGCAAAGACGCGCTACTTCACCTGGTCCGGCGGCTGGCCGGACAGCACCGCCTGCACATCCTCCACCACCTCCCGCCGCGGCGGGTCTTATTGGTGGCTGGAACTGGTCAGCCCGCCGATGTCGGAACCGCGGCGCGATCCACCAGGACCACTTGCGCGGCAGGTCGGTCAGGGTGCGCGGCGCGGCCCGGACGGTTGGGATTGGCTGCTGATGTCGCTGACGCGTTGCGCCGCGTCATTCGCCATTGGCCGCTCAGACTCCTGCTGTGCACCTCATCCGAACTCAGGCGCAACCCGGCTGCGCCGGTTCCGCCTGCCTGTGGGATCGTCGACGTCGGTCGTGGAAATTCCGGGGACGTGCGCGTCAACAGCCCCGATCCTCATCATTACGTCTCCAGATCGAGACGCTGAGCAGTGCCACGAAGCCGATCCAGCCTAGGTACGGCCAGGTGAGCGCGGAAGCAGGCCCGTCCACTCGGCGCGACACCGCCGCCAGGGCCACGGCATTACCGACCGCGACCAGGGACTCCGCCGCCATTGCGCCTCGGTTGCGACGTTTGAAGCCGAGCCACAGCCAGGCGGCGTTCAGCCCCTGCGCCGCGAACCAGTGCATGAGCGCATGGCTGCGGGCAGCACCGCGGGGTGCGCGCCACAGCCGCCAGCCCGCCGCGGCCAAGGCTGCCCAGAGCGGCCCCCAGACGCCGAAGGCCCAGTCCGGCGGCGTGAAGCCAGGCTTCTCGAGCCGCCTATAGTCCCGCCTGATGCGCGGGTTGAAGGGGGCCGGCGCCCACATGGCGGAAAGCACGCCTGACGCCACCAGGGCTCCGCCGAGTGCCAGCATCCCGAGCAGCGGAGCGTTGCCGGGCCGCTGGAATTCGCCTGAACCAGGATCTTCGCGCCCACCGCGCCGCGCCACAGGATCAGGCACGACACGACCCGAAGTCGGCCATCTTGAGTTCCAGGCCCGTCGCGACAGGCCATGCCACGTTTCTCGATTTCCGCATGACAGGAAGGACCTTCCAAGATGGTGCCGAAATGCCGGCGTTAGCCTGATGGGCTTGCAAACGCGTCAAACGCAGAAGATTTGCCGATCTGCACGTCCTCGCCCATCAAGATATGGGGGGCACCAGGGGTTCGGTCTGGGCCACGCATTCGCGGCGTTCACACGCCTTCGAGCAGCCTTATCTTAAGGTCCCGGTAGCCTCGTCGGAAAAGCGATACGCGGTGGTCCTCCATCATCGCCTCCAGCGCCCGGCCGAGTTCGCGCAGCCGCGCATCGCCCAGGCGCTGCGCCTCGATGAACATGGACCTCTCCTCGGATCCGGCATGGTGGTCGACCGCCGCATGCAGCGCTCGCAAATGTTCGTCGAACTCCGCGCTCGCCGTGCTGAGTTTGAGCGTCATCGCCAGCAGGTCGGAGAGCTGGCGATGTTCGGCATGCGCCGTCGCGACATCTTCGCTGACCGGGCGGACGGCGGGGTAGAAGATGTGGTCTTCGACGTATTCGTGGATCTCCAGTTCCGCAGCCAGCATCCGCAGCAGGTCGCGCCGCGCCGGATCCTCCCGAGGGGTCGTCTCGATGCGGCGGAACAGCGCCCGCAGCATCTGGTGATGCTCAAACAGCACCTCATCCGCCTTTGGTCCCCTTTCCGGCCGCGGCGCCTCGTTCGCCTCCGGGACATCCGCCGCTGTCACCACCTCATCGCCCGGTTCCTGCTCCCGCCTGATCTCCACCTGTCCGTCGCGGATCCGGGTCTGGTAGCGCGGCTGCGGGCTGGTGGCGGGACCGCCGCTGGGCAGCGCGGTTCGCAGGCAGAAGCGCGAGCCGTGCCAGGGGCACACCAGCTGGCCCTCCAGCACCCAGCCCTGGTCCAGCGGCCCGCCCTGATGCGCACAGCGCGCACCCATGGCGTGCACCGCGCCACGATGGCGCACCAGGACCACGCCGACATCGCGCCGCTGCACCGCATCCCGCACGTCGACGCGTCGCGGCCGGTCCTCCTCCAGCGCCGCCAGCGGCAGCACCGGGATGAAATCACGCGGCTCGCGGCTGCGATCGGCCTGGTCCACGCCGACCCGCCGCCGGTAGACCAGATGCCCGCCGAGGTAGCCCCCGACCATCATGCAGGCCCAGCCCAGCCCGCTGACCGCGCGACCCGCCCGCCGCTGGCCCCTCCGCCGCAGCGAAAGCGAGATCAGGGTCAGGGCCAGCGCGGCGCCATTGGTCAGCCCGTGCACTGTGCCAAGCCGGCGGTCGCGGCCATCCGTGTACTGCCAATCCGCCAGCCCGGCCGCTGCGGCAGCGACCGCCCCGCCCGCCCCGGCCTTCAGCGCCAGGTCGGCCGTCCGATCCGCCGCCAGGTCCGCCTGCCGGTCCTTCAACAGGCCGGACGCCGAGAGCAGGTCGAGCCCGAAAGCCAGCGTCCAGGTTCCGATCGGAAGCGTCGCCAGGATCGGGTGCAACGGGTGGCCGAGCCATCTGCCGTGCAGCGCGTCGCGCGCCGCCTGCGCCGGTCGGCCGAGCATTTGCACCGGCCGCGCCAGGGCGGTCTCAGCGGCATAGCCTGGCCGGTCCAACCGGATGGCGGCCTCGATGCGGGCGATCGCCGCCTCCGCCGCTCCCCGGCCGCGCCTGCGCCACCTCATGAGCTCGCCTCCCAACGCGGCAGGTGGCGGTCTGGGTGCATGTGGATCGGCATGGCCGGCCTCCCTGGGTCGGGCCGCTAACGTGGCCGCGGCCAGGCTGTTCCGCCGGACCGACACGAGGCGAGCTCCAAGGCCGAGGATCGAATTGGCGGCAGGGGAGACGGAGGCCAGCCGGGCGCGTCCATTCAGCCGGGCCTGCCATACCGCAACCCGGGCGGCACCATGGCACGCGAAACGAGGACCATCCGGGTCGCGTGATGGCCGGAACCGAAGGCGGGACCAAGCTCCAGGTTGCAGTTCCCGGCAGAGCACACGCCGCTTTCGATGTCCCATCCCCATTGTTCTACCAGGGATCGTGACAGGCCGTGGTGCCCCGGGCGCGGCGTTTCTTTTCCCGACCATCTTGCTGTAGAGCCACCCCGAACGCCGCCGAGGACCCTGCCCCAATGCCAGCAGCCGCCCACCGCCCCGTGATGCTCGCGATCCTGGATGGCTGGGGCTGGCGTGAGGAGGCGGCGGATAACGCGGTGGTGCAGGCGAAGACGCCGGTCTTCGATGCGCTGTGGCAGGCCGGGCCGCGCGCCTTCCTGCGCACCTCCGGCCGCGATGTCGGCCTGCCGGAGGGTCAGATGGGAAATTCGGAGGTCGGCCACCTGAATATCGGCGCCGGCCGCGTGGTGATGCAGGACCTGGTCCGCATCGATGCCGCCTGCGCCGATGGCAGCATCGCCACCCTGCCCGCCTTCACCCGCCTGGTGGCGCGCACGAAGGAGTCGGGCGGCGTGCTGCATCTGATGGGGCTGGTCTCGGAAGGCGGCGTGCACAGCCACCAGGATCATGCGCTGGCGCTCGTCCGCGCCGCGGTGGCGGCGGGGCTGCAGGTGCGGGTGCATGGCTGGACCGATGGCCGCGACGTGGCCCCAACCTCCGCCCCCGAATTCCTCGCGAAGTTCGAGGCGGCGCTGCCGGAGGGCGCCCGCATCGCCACCATCTGCGGCCGCTACTTCGCCATGGACCGCGACAATCGCTGGGAACGTGTGCGCCAGGCGCATGATGTGATGGTGCTGGCCAGGGGCGAGCGCTTCGCCACGGCGCAGGCGGCGATTGCCGCCGGCCATGCGGCGGGCAAGACGGACGAATTCCTGCCGCCCAGCCCGATCGGCGATCATGCCGGCATGAATCACGGCGACGGGCTGCTGTGCTTCAACTACCGCGCCGACCGGGTGCGGGAGATCATGGCGTCCCTGGTCGAGCCCGCCTTTGCCGGCTTCGAGGCCGACCCCACCATCCGCTTCGCCGCCACCGCGAGCATGACGGAATACAGCAGCGTGCTGGCGCCCTTCCTGCCGGCGCTGTTCCCGCCGCAATCGATGCAGGACATTCTCGGCGCCGTCGTCTCCGCCGCCGGGCTGACCCAGCTGCACATGGCGGAGACGGAGAAGTATCCGCACGTCACCTACTTCCTGAATGGCGGGGAGGAGACGGCCTATCCCGGCGAGGACCGCATCATGGTCGCCTCCCCCAAGGTCGCGACCTATGATCTGCAGCCGGAGATGTCCGCGCCCGAGCTGACGGATAAGTGCATCGCTTCGATCGATTCAAAGAAATACGACCTGATCGTGCTGAACTTCGCCAATGCCGACATGGTGGGCCACAGCGGCAGCCTGGAGGCCGCCATCAAGGCGTGCGAGGCGGTGGACCAGGGCCTCGGCCGCATCGCGGACGCCATCCGCGCCGCCGGCGGCCGGCTGCTGGTGACCGCCGACCATGGCAATGCGGAGATGATGCGGGACCCGGTGACGGGCGGCCCGCATACCGCGCACACCACCAACCCGGTGCCGGTGCTGCTGATGAACGCGCCGGAAGGCGCGACGCTGGCGGATGGACGGCTGGCGGATATCGCGCCAACGCTGCTGGACCTGCTCGGCGTGGCGCAGCCGGCGGCGATGACGGGGCGGTCGCTGCTTCGGGGGTAGCCGCCTGCCTACCCCTCCCCCAGGCGGCGCCGCAGCGCGTAGATCTGGTCGAGCAGGGACAGCACCAGGGCCAGCGCGTCTTCCTCCAGCGCCAGGGTTTCGCGCAGGTCCAGGATCAGGGCGATGCGCGCCACGTCGATCTCCTGGAATACCAGCGCATCGTCCTGCGGGTCGGCGCGGACCAGGCCGGCTGTGACCCAGCCACGCAGCTCCTCCGGCGCCAGGCCCTGGAAACGGGCGCAGACCAGCTCCAGCGTCATCATGGCGTGGCCTCCCCCATCGCCTCCCGCGGGTTGTGGGCGTGTTCGGGCTGCCAATCGCGCAGGAAGGCCTCCAGCGCCGCGTCGGGCTTGCCCACCATCACCCGCAAGGTCAGCAACAGGTCTCCGGCCGGGCGGTTGCCATCCGCCGCCACGCCCTTGCCGCGCAGCCGCACCACGCGGCCGGTATCGCTGCCGGCGGGAAGGGTGACGCGCAGCGGGCCGGTGGGCGCGGGCACCGTCACGGCACCGCCCAGCACCGCCTCCCGCAACGTCACCGGCAGGTCCAGGTGCAGGTCCAGGCCGTCGCGCCGGTACAGCGGATGGTCTTCCACTTCCAGCTCGATCACCGCATTGCCGGCCGGCCCGCCATTGCGGCCCGGCCCGCCCTGGCCGCGCAGCCGCAGCGATTGGCCGCTGACCACGCCGGGCGGAATCCGCACGCTGAGCTGGCGGCCATCCGGCAGCACCAGCTGTTCGGTCGCCCCCAGCACCGCGGAGACGAAGGGCACGCGAAGCTGGTAGGCTACATCCCGCCCCGCCCGCGGCGCCGATTCGGCCGCCTGCTGCCGCGCGAACAGATCAGCGAAGACATCGCCCAGATCGCCGAAATCGGCGTGCGGATCGTAGCGCCCGCCGGATGCGGCCTCCGCATGGCGCCGCCAGCCGCCGGCCGGGCGCTGCGGCGCCCTTTCCTGCCCCTCGGCATCGATCTCGCCGCGGTCGAAGCGCGCCCGGCTCTCCGGCTCCGAGAGCAGGTGATGGGCGGCGGAGGCGGCCTTGAACCGCGCCTCCGCCTCCGGCTTGCCCGGGTTGAGGTCCGGATGGTTCTGCCGCGCCAGCTTGCGGTAGGCCTTCTTGATCGCCTCCGGCGTCGCGTCTCGGGCGACGCCCAGGACCTGATAGGGATCCTCTGCCATGCAGCCCTCTCGCGGGGCTGAGATGCCCCAGTGTTGCAAATGGAAACGCGCAGGCCCCGCGCCAAGCGGCCCGCGCTTGTCCCCGCGCGGGGCAGGGGTCTATGCAGCGCGGGGGTGCAGGGCTTGAAGGTTTCGCAGCGTAACACGAATCGGACCGGCGGATGGCGCGCAGCGGGGCTGCTCGCCCTGCTGCTGACTTTCTTCTGTATGCCGGTCCTTTGCACACCGGCCCAGGCACAGCCCACCACGCAGGATCTGCGGGCTGCGGAGCAGGCCGCCGAAGAACGCCGCCAGGAAGCCGAGGACGCCGCCGCCCGCGCCCGCGCCCTGGCGGAGGAGGAGGTGGCGCTGGCCGCCCGAAGGGTGGAACTGGCCGCTTTGGCGCAGGCGGCGGAGGCCGAGGTGGCCGAGGTGTCGGCGCGGCTGGACGCCGCCCGCGCCGCCGGCGCCCGCGCCGCGCGCCAGATCGCCGACCGCGCCACCGCCATGCGCCCGCTGCTGCCGGTGATGCTGCGCCTGTCGCTGTATCCGGCGGAAACCGTGCTGGCGATCCCGGGCGAGCCGGAGGATGCGCTGCGCGGCGCCCTGGTCCTGCGCGGCCTGATCCGCCGGCTGGAGGAGGAAGCCACCGCGCTGCGCGAGGCCCAGGTCGCGGCACAGGAAGCCGAATGGCTGGCCGCGCGGGAAGCCCTCGCCCTGGAAGCCGCCGAACGCGGCGCGCGGGAAGCGGTGGCCGGGCTGGAGGCGGAACTGGCCGTGGCGCGCAGCCGGCGCGGCGATGCCGAGGCCGCGGAGGAACGGACCGCCACCCAGGCCGCCGCCGCCGCATCCCGCGCGCGCGATCTGGCCGATGTGCTGGCACGGCTGCAACGTGACCGCGAGCGGCGGGAGGCCGAGGCGCGCGCCAACGCCGCCGCGCGGCAGGCCGAGCAGGCGCGCCAGGCGGCGGAGGCGGAGCGTGAGGAACGTCTCGCCCAACAATCCGCCAGCGCCGCGCCCCGCGCCGCGGCACAGCGCCAGGCCGCGGTGCCGGTACCCTCCGGCGGCCGCGCCCTGCCGGTGGCCGGGCGCATCGCCACCGCCTGGGGCCAGCCCGCGCCGGGCGGGCCGCATCGCGGGCTGACCTATACGGCATCCGGCGGCGCGCGGGTGGTCTCGCCCTGCAATGGCCGGGCCGTGTATGCTGCGCCGTTCCGCTCCTTCGGGCTGTTGTTGATTGTGGATTGCGGAGGGGGATACCATTTCGTGCTGGCGGGGCTGGAGCGGCTGGATGCTTCGGCTGGGCAAAGACTTCTGGCGGGGGAGCCGATCGGCGTCCTCGGCGGCACTGGCGCTTCGGGCGGCTCCCTTTATGTGGAGTTGCGCCGCAATGGGCAGCCGGTGGACCCGCGACCGTGGTTTGCGGCGCGGGGGTAACCTTCGGGTCATCTCCCGAGGGCATGTTTGGTCAGGTCGGCGGCTAGCGGGGCCGCGACCCAAGGATCGGGTGGTCGCATGAGCGACGTGTCTGGGCAGAATGATGGGAATCGGGACGGCAGGATGCCGAGCCGGGGGTCCGTAGCGGGCCCGGTGGCGACGCGCGCGCCGGTGACGAGACGCCGGCGGCTGGGCATGGTGGGCGCCGTGAGCGCCGCCTTCCTGGCCGGCGCGGTGGTCGGCCCCATGGTGGCGATCCCCGGCATCCAGGCCTGGGCGCAGGAGGGTGGCCGGGCCGAGACCTACCGGCTGCTGAACCTGTTCGGCGACGTGTTCGAGCGCGTGCGTGCCGAATATGTGGAACCGGTCACCGATCGCGACGTGATCGAGAATGCCATCAACGGCATGCTGCAGGGCCTAGACCCGCATTCCTCCTACATGAACCCGCGCAGCTTCCGGGACATGCAGGTGCAGACCCGCGGCGAATTCGGCGGCCTCGGCATCGAGGTGACGCAGGAAAACGGCTTCGTGAAGGTGATCAGCCCGATCGACGAGACGCCGGCCTTCCGCGCCGGCATCAAGCCGGGCGACCTCATCACCCATCTGAACGGCGAATCGACGCAGGGCCTGTCCCTGCAGGATGCGGTGGAGCAGATGCGCGGCGAGCGCGGCAGCACCATCCGCCTGACCATCCGGCGCGAGGGGGAGGCCCGGCCGTTGGAAATCTCCCTGACCCGGGACGTGATCCGGCCGCAGGTGGCGCGCTTCCGGCTGGAAGGCAACGACATCGCCTATATCCGGCTGTCCTCCTTTAACGAACGCACCGAAGGCGCCCTGCGCCAGGCCATGACCACCATGCGGAACCAGGCCGGCAGCAATCTGCGCGGGCTGGTCCTCGACCTGCGGAACAATCCGGGTGGGCTGCTGGACCAGGCGGTTCAGGTGACGGATGACTTCCTCGACCAGGGCGAGATCGTCTCCACCCGCGCCCGCCGGCCGGAGGATGCACAGCGCTGGAATGCGCGGCCGGGCGATATCGCCCAGGGGCTGCCCATCGTCGTGCTGGTCAATTCCGGCTCCGCCAGCGCGTCCGAGATGGGCGTGAAGTCCTTCGGCAAGGGCAGCGTGCAGACCGTCATGCCCATCCCGGGCAATGGCGCCATGCGGCTGACCACGGCGCGCTACTACACCCCCTCCGGCCGCTCCATCCAGGCGACCGGCATCGAGCCGGATATCGAGGTGCTCGCCACCCGCGCCGACCCGAACGCGACGGCGCGCGAACGAGACCGCGAATCCGATCTGCGCCGCTCGCTCCGCAGCGGCAGCACGGAGGCTGCGCCGCCGCCGCCGCTGCCACCGCTGAACCTGCCAGCGGGCGTCCTGGAGCGGGTGGTGCGGGAGCCGGGAGAGGGTGCAGCCGCCTTCGACCCGACGAAGCCGGAGACCGACCATCAGCTGCAGCAGGCGCTGCAATTGCTGCGGGCTGTTGCGGCGGCCCCGCCCGCACAGCGGCGCGCCCAGCGATGATCAGCCGGTGACACCGGACCGGCGCCGCGATGCTGCGGATGAGGTCGCGGCGCAGCGGGCCGCGCCGCGACCGCGGTGAGCCGCGCCCTCTCCCGCCGTCGGCTGGGACTGTTCTGGGTGGCGCTGGCGCTGGGCCTCGGCGCCGGGGCGGCCACCCTGCACTGGCTTGGTCCGCCGGCGGAAGCCGAGATGGCCCGCAGCGAACCGGCGCCGGTGGCCGACCCGCCGGATGCGCCCCCACCGGGGCGGAGCCAGTCTGACGTATCCGATCCCGCAACGCGAAACGCGGCCGCCACACCCGCCAGCCTGACAGCGGCGCCACCGACCGCGGTGGCACCGTCGCAGGCGCAGGTTGCCGCCATCGCCCCGACCGCATCCGCCGCTGGCACGGAACCGGCCGCCGCGGCGGCGCCGACCACACCCCTGCTTCCCGCCGAGACGCCCCCCGCCGCACCACCCCCGCCGCCGCTCGGCGGCACGGCGGCGGCCGCCGCGCCCCCCACCGCGGCCGCCGCGACGGCGGAGCCTGCGATTCCGGCGCCCGACCCGGAGATGCTGGAGCGGTCCCGCCAGGGCCTGGTGCCCAAGCTGGGGCCGGATGGGCGCAGCTCGATCCGCATCTATGCCCGCGCCTTCGACCGCGAGGACCGGCGCCCGCGAATCGGCCTCGTGATCGGCAATGTCGGGCTGTTCGCGCAGCATTCCGAGGAAGCCATCGCCCGCCTGCCCGGCGCCGTGACCCTCGCCTTCAGCCCCTATGCGCTGCGGCCCGAGCCGCTGCTGGAACGGGCGCGGGCGCGCGGGATGGAGGTGCTGATCGCCCTGCCGCTGGAGCCCGCCGGTTTCGGCCAGGATGCCGACCCGGGCGACCGCGCTTTGCTCACCAGCCTTTCGGCGGAGGATAATCTGGAGCGGCTGAACTGGGCGCTGTCCCGCATCCAGGGCCAGGTCGGTGCCATCGGCGCGCTCGGCCGGCTGCGCGGCGAACGCTTCGCCGCGAATACCGATTTGCTCGGCACCATCCAGGGCGCGCTGCATGGGCGCGGCCTGCTGTATGTGGACCCGCGCCCCGGCGCCCCCACCCCGGCCCGCGCCTTCGGCCGCACCGTCGACCTGGTGCTGGACGACCCCTCGGAAACCCGCAGCGAGGTGGAGCGCCGGCTGGTGGAGCTCGAAGCGCTGGCCCGGCGCAATGGCGCCGCCCTCGGCCTGCTCGGCAACCCCACCCCCTTCTTCACCGCCGCCGTGCTCGCCTGGTCGGCGGGGCTGGAGGAACGCGGCGCGGTGCTGGTGCCGGTTACCGTGCTGCTGCGCCGGCCGGGGGAACAGGCGGCCCAGGGGCCCCAACCCGGGCCCCAGCCCGGGCCCCAGCCCGGGCCACAACCGAGGTCGCAAGCGGCACGCTGAGCCGTTACAAGACGCGCATGACCCTGCTCCCCTATCGCGCCAATGTCGGCGCCCTGCTGTTCAACCCCCTGGGCCAGGTGCTGGTCGCCCGCCGCGCCGACATGCCCAATGCCGAAGGCGCCGCCGGCGGCTGGCAATTGCCGCAGGGCGGCATCGATGAGGGCGAGGATCTGCGCCGCGCCGTGCTGCGCGAGCTGGCCGAGGAAATCGGCACCGACCGCGCCGAGATCCTGGCCGAGCATCCGGACTGGCTGAGCTACGACTTCCCGCCCGAATTGCAGGCCATGCGGATCGCCCGGAAGTATCGCGGGCAGCGCCAGAAATGGTTCGCGCTGCGCTTCACCGGCGTGGATGGCGATATCCGCCTGGATGCCGACCCGCATCCGGAATTCGATGCCTGGCGCTGGGCGGCGCTGGCGGAGCTGCCGGGCCTCGCGGTCAGCTTCAAGCGGGCGATCTATGAGGATCTGGTCCGCGAATTCGCCCGCTTTGCGGCATAGCGCCTCATACCAAATCCCGTGGATCGTGACCGGTTGGAGCTATAGCTCCAACCGCCTCAAGCGCCGGCGCACGCATCCGCGGGCTTGGCTGCGCGGCACAAGCCGCGGCGCCCATTCGGGCGCTCGCCCATCTGCGGTGGGCGCAGGTTGCGATCAATGAGATTTGGTATCAGCCGACGCCCTGGCCCAGGAAGGCGCGGGCCAGGGCGCGCCACATCTGCTTGCGATTCAGTTCCCAGTCATAGGGCAGGCCGCGATGCACATCGCCGGGGTCCAGCGCCACCGTCTGTTCGCGGTGCAGCCAGGACCAGCGATCGCTGATGCCCCAGGTCAGAAGGCTGCGCGCGCCGCCCTCGAAGGCGGCGCTGGCGAATTCATGCACGCGCAGCGCGACCGCCGCATCGCGGGCGACAAAATCGCCGACCGGCGGCCGCACCTCCCGCACATCCAGCTCCGTGATCAGCACCTGCAGGCCGAGCGCGCGGATATCCCGCACGAAGGCGCTGAAGATGGCCGGGCTGAAGGCCTCCCGCATCTGCAGATGACCCTGGATGCCGACGGCATCGAGCGGCACGTTGCGATCCCGCAGGGACCGCAGCAGACGCAGCAGGCGGCGGCGCTTTTCCTCGGCCGGGGGGCTGTCCGCCTCCACGCCGTAGTCGTTCAGGGTCAGGCGCAGGGTCGCGTCCCGCTGCCGCGCGGCGCGTAGCGCGATGGCCACGTAGTCCGGGCCGAGGCCGCGCAGCCAGGGCGTGTCCCGCAGGTCGCCGGAATTGCCGGCGGGTTCGGGCACATCGCTGCCGGGCGGGTTGGCGATCGGCTCGTTGACCACGTCCCAGTCGCGGATGCGGGTGCTGGTATGGCCCAGCACATGGTCGAGATGTGCCTCCAGCACCGCCTGGGCGCGGGCGCGGCTTTCGGTGACCACCGGTGCCACCCAATCCGGCAGGGCGTTGTGCCAGACCAGCGCATGGCCGCGCACCGGCTTGCGGAAATGCTCGGCCCAGCGCAGCAACGCATCCAGCGGCGCGGTGTCGAAGCGGCCCTGTTCGGGTTGCAGCGTGTCGAACTTGGCCTCGTATTCCGGCACCACCAGCCCGGCTTCCTGCGCCACCAGGGCGGCGAACTCCGGCTCGTCGGTCAGCAGCCGCGCAGTGACCGCGCAGCCATAGGTGAGGCCACGCCCCTGGGCGATCTGCGCCAGCGGCTGGTCCGGCGCGCTGGCCGGGGTGAAGCTCTGTGCCTGCGCGGCGAGCGGCGCCAGCAGCAGCGGGGCGAGCGCCCGGCGGGTGAGTGGCAAGCTCAGGCCGCCGCGGGCTGGCCGGCCGGCGGCGCCAGCGGTTTGCGGGCGAGTTGCGCCGCGTAGCGGTTGCGGCGCCAGGTCATCAGGCGCCAGGCGCCCCGTGCGGCGAGGGCGGAAAGCCGGCCGCGCGGGTCCAGCCCCACAGACTTGAAGACCATGCCCATGCCCCGCTCGATGTGCCGGAAGCGATAGTAGTGCATCGCGCGGCCCATGTATCCGGCGATGCAGCGGTCATGATCGTAGGGGGTGCCGACATCCTCGTTGCCGCAATGGAAGGCAAAGGCGAGTTCGTCATCCTCGCTTTCGCCGATGCGGCCGGCGGCGACGCGCAGGCGCTTCGGGAAGGACAGCTTTTCCCGCGCCAGATACCGCTTCATGTGGTCGTAGAACAGCTTGAAGTGCCGGTATTCATCGGCCGCGATCAGGCGGCAGACCTCCTTCAGCACGGGCTCCTCGGTCGCCTCGCCCAGCGCGGTGTAGTAGCTGCTGGTCCCGGTCTCCACCATGCAGCGGGCGATCAGCTCCCCGGTGCGGGACCCGCGGATGGAGGCATCGGCCTTGATGTCGATCTTGTAGCCTTCGCGGTAGCGGATGAAGGCCCGTTCAAAATCCCAGGCCGGATCGGCCAGCATCGCCCATTTGCCGAGCGCGTCGCCGTGCTGGACCTCCTCCTCCGCCCAATGACCGGCGGCCTTGTGGAAGTCGGGGTCGTCATGGAAGACGGATTGCAGGTAGAGCGCGTAGTCGTCGCCATTCCGCTCGACCATCGCGGCCGCCTTCACCAGCGGTATGATCTCGGGATCGAGACGGCCGGGGTCGAAGGCGTCCCACTTCACCTGCTCGATACGCCAGTGCTTCATGCTGTTCCCCGCCTAGCCTTCAAGCGCACGCCGCCGCGGAGTATGCGGCCGGCGGCGGCTGTGGCCAGATGTTTCGTGGCGGGGTGCCGAATTCAAGCCGTCAGGCGGCCTCGGCCGCAAGCACCATGGCACGCGCGTTCAGCAGACGGGTCATCGCCGCCTCCTGCTTCTCCGGCGTGTCCATCGCCGCGGCGGTGTAGGCGGCCTCGGCCTCCCGCACCCGCGTCTCGGCGGCGGCCTTGGAAAGCTGGCCGACCGGGGTGGCCTCATCGGCCAGCACGGTGCAGCGCTCGGGCGAGACCTCCGCGAAGCCGCCTGCGACGAACAGGCGTTCGGTGACCTGGCCACCCTCCGTCACGGCGATGACGCCACCGCGGAGGGTAACGATCATCGGCGCATGGCCGGGCAGCACGCCCATCTCGCCCTCGACGGCGGGCAGCACGGCCATCTCCACCGCGCGGCTGAGCAGCAGCTTCTCGGGGGAGACAAGTTCGAGCTGGAAGGTGGCCATGTGCGATCCCTACTCGTCCCTAAACGTCCTGCGGCCCGCAGCTTTGCGGGCCGAGGCCGTGAATGCGGCCCGCCGCTTATGCGGCGAGCCAAGCGGCCGTAGGCCGCGCCCGGCGCCTGAGGGCCGGAAAACCCGAAGACGCTGCTACGCAGCAGCCTTCAAGGTCTCACCCTTTTTGACAGCGTCTTCAATCGTGCCGACCATGTAGAAGGCGGCTTCCGGCAGGTGGTCGTATTCGCCGGCGCAGATGCCGGCAAAGCTGCGGACGGTGTCCTCCAGCTTCACGAAGACGCCCGGCGTGCCGGTGAAGACTTCCGCGACATGGAAGGGCTGCGACAGGAAGCGCTGCAGCTTGCGGGCCCGGGCGACGACCAGCTTGTCCTCCTCGGACAGTTCATCCATGCCCAGGATCGCGATGATGTCCTGCAGCGACTTGTAGGTCTGCAGGATGCGCTGCACTTCACGCGCCACGCGGTAATGTTCCTCACCCACCACGCGGGGGTCCATGGCGCGGCTGGTGCTGTCCAGCGGGTCGACCGCCGGGAAGATGCCCAGTTCCGCGATGGAGCGGTTCAGCGTGGTGGTGGCGTCGAGGTGGGCGAAGGAGGTGGCCGGCGCCGGGTCGGTCAGGTCGTCCGCCGGCACGTAGATGGCCTGCACCGAGGTGATGGAGCCCTTCTTCGTGGAGGTGATGCGTTCCTGCAGCGCGCCCATGTCGGTCGCCAGCGTCGGCTGATAGCCCACCGCCGACGGGATGCGGCCCAGCAGCGCCGAAACCTCCGCGCCCGCCTGCGTGAAGCGGAAGATGTTGTCGATGAAGAACAACACGTCCTGGCCCTGCTCGTCGCGGAAATACTCCGCCATCGACAGGCCGGACAGCGCCACGCGCGCACGCGCGCCCGGCGGCTCGTTCATCTGGCCATAGACCAGCGCCACCTTGGAGCCTTCGGTGGAGCCGTTCTCGCCGAGCTTGATGACGCCCGCATCCACCATCTCGTGGTAAAGGTCGTTGCCCTCGCGGGTGCGCTCGCCGACGCCGGCGAAGACGGACACGCCGCCATGGCCCTTGGCGATGTTGTTGATCAGTTCCTGGATGGTCACGGTCTTGCCGACGCCGGCGCCGCCGAACAGGCCGATCTTGCCGCCCTTGATGTAGGGCGCCAGCAGGTCGATCACCTTGATGCCCGTCACCAGGATTTCCGCCGAGGTCGCCTGGTCCTCGAAGGACGGCGCCGCGCGGTGGATGGTGTAGGACTTCGTGGCATTGACCGGGCCACGCTCGTCGATGGGCTCGCCGATGACGTTCAGGATGCGGCCCAGCGTCTCATTGCCCACGGGCACGGAGATGCCGGCGCCGCTGTCCACCACCTCGGTGCCGCGGACCAGGCCGTCCGTGGTGTCCATGGCGATGGTGCGGACGGTGCGCTCACCGAGGTGCTGCGCCACTTCGAGAACCAGGGTGCGGTCCTCGATCTTCAGGGTCAGCGCGTTCAGGATGGCGGGCAGCTCGGCCGGGAACTGCACGTCCACGACGGCGCCCAGAACCTGCGTAACCTTGCCGACATTGTTCTTCATCGTGCGGATCCCTGCTCAGACAGCTTCAGCACCGGAGATGATCTCGATCAGCTCCCGGGTGATGTTGGCCTGTCGCGTGCGGTTGTAGTTCAGCGTGAGCTTGTTGATCATCTCGCCGGCATTGCGCGTGGCGTTGTCCATCGCGTTCATCTGGCTGCCGAAGAAGCCGGCGGAATTCTCCAGAAGCGCGCGATAGACCTGGATCGCCAGGTTCTGCGGCAGCAGCGCGGCGAGGATTTCCTCCTCGCTCGGCTCGTATTCATACAGCGCCTGCGCCCCGGCGGCCGGGGCTTCGGCGCCCTTGGCCTCGGGCAGAAGCGTCGGGATCATCTGCTGCGCCGTCGGCACCTGGCTGATGACGCTGCGGAAGCGGTTGTAGACCAGCGTGCAGACATCGAACTCGCCGGCTTCCAGCATGGCAACGATGCGCCCGGAAATCTCCTGCGCATCCGTGAAATCCACGCGCTTCTTGCCGGCCAGCGAGATCTCGCCGGTGATGCGGCTGGCGTATTCGCGCTTGAGATAGGCCGCGCCCTTGCGGCCCACCGCCAGCACCTTCACCGTCTTGCCCGCCGCCTCCAGCTCCCGGATCCGGGCGCGGGCGAAACGGCCGACATTGGTGTTGAAGGCGCCGGCCAGGCCGCGATCGCCGGTGACCACCACCAGCAGATGCACCTGGTCCGCCCCGCTGCCAACCAGCAGCTTCGGCGCGTCCGGGCTGCCGGCGACGGAGGCGCCGAGCGAGGCCAGCATGCGCTCCATGCGTTCGGCATAGGGGCGCGCGGCTTCGGCCTGGCTCTGGGCGCGGCGCAGCTTCGCGGCCGCGACCATCTTCATCGCCTGCGTGATCTTGCGCGTGCTCTTCACCGAGGTGATGCGCGCGCGAAGTGCCTTGAGGCTGGCCATTGCGGTCTATCTCAGCCGAAAGACTTGGCGAAGGTGTCGAGGAAGGCGATCAGCTTGGCCTCGGTGTCCTTCTTGATCTCGCGATCGGTGCGGATCGAGGTCAGGATCTCGGGGGACTGCGCCTTCAGGCCGGACAGCAGCTGCCGCTCGAACTCGCCGACCTTGTTCAGGGCGACCTTGTCCAGGTAGCCGCGGGTGCCGGCGAAGATCGCGACAACCTGCTCCTCGACCGGAACCGGCTTGTACTGCGGCTGCTTCAGCAGCTCCGTCAGCCGCGCGCCGCGGGCCAGCAGGGCCTGCGTCGTCGCATCGAGGTCGGAGGCGAACTGCGCGAAGGCCGCCATTTCGCGGTACTGCGCCAGGTCCAGCTTGATCTTGCCGGCCACCTGCTTCATCGCCTTGATCTGCGCGGCGGA
>LNFM01007045.1_pt1 | contig 19779 bp, 17 predicted proteins | sample 596031 | NCBI WGS metagenome assembly LNFM01 (sample SAMN04254537, study PRJNA301005) | activated carbon metagenome | isolation source: dual media filters at the Ann Arbor, Michigan drinking water treatment plant | place: USA: Ann Arbor | reverse complement strand
ACCACTGGTTGCCCTTCTTGGTCTGCTTCATCTCCGGGTCGCGCTGGCCATCGGCATTCTTCGTCGAGCTCGGGGCAGCGATCAGCGTGGCATCCACCACCGTGCCCGTGCGCAGCAGCAGACCCTTGGCACCCAGGATGTCGTTGACCAGACGCAGCATGTCCGGCGCCAGGTTGTGGCGCTCCAGCAGGTGGCGGAAGCGCAAGATCGTCGTCTCGTCGGGCAGCCGCGTCACGCCCTGGTCGGTCTTGGCGAACTCGCGGAACAACGGCGTGTCGTGCAGCGCCTCTTCCATCGCCGGGTCCGACAGGCTGAACCACTGCTGCAAATAGTGAATCCGCAGCATCGTCTCCACCGCGAACGGCGGGCGACCGGTCTTCGCCCGCGGGCAATGCGGCTCGACGACTTGCACCAGCGCCGCCCACGGCACCACGCGCTCCATCTCGTCCAAGAACTTCGCCTTGCGCGTCTTCTTCGTCGACAGGTTCAGGCCCAGGCTGAGTTGCTTCATGGCGGTGCTGCGAGTGGCGGTCATGCCTTCACGGCATGCAAGTCATGGGCCTGTTTTGCAGACCTTCCCTAGAGATTCCAGGCTGAAGCCACCCTTGCTCGGCTCCAAAATGACGCGACCACGGGCGCGAGTGCGGCGTGGAGGCGTTCAGCCCAATCAGGATGCCCGAGGCGCCTGACCACACGCGCAACCCGGGCGTCTCCGCCGAATGCAGTGGACTCCATCAATTCTGCTGGCACGCCTACACTCAGTCCACCATAGCTGCTGGTTGAACGCGCCCGTGATTTCACTGCCTGGACGATTTAACAAGTGGCTGCCACTTGTCGTGGCGCTCACCTGCGGCGCCAGCATCCGAGACGTAAGTGCGCAGGCGCCCGCGGCCACCGCGATGCTGCGCGTGGCGTGCGATGGCCCGGCCGTCAACGCAGAAGTCACGATCAACGGAGAGTTCAAGGGCGACTGCCCGATCGACGTGCCCGTGGTGGCTGGCAGCTTGCGTATTCGGGTAATGAAGAAGGTGGACAGCGAACGTGAACTGATCTTCGAGCAAGAGGTTCGCATGGTGGGCGGCACGGTTAAGCGCATCGATGTGGAGTTTGGTGCGCCACGGCTCAATGCCGATGCGCAGCGCCTGGCGACACAGCGCGGCCAAGAGGCCAAGGCCGAGGCCGAAGCCAAGAAGGCGCTGCGCTTCAGCGAGGCGGCGGGAAGTGTGCTGCTGGATACGAGCACGGGGCTGCAGTGGACGCAGTCGGACAACGGCTCGGGCATCAACTGGAACGAGGCAGGCGCGTACTGCCGGGCCAAGGGTAGTGGTTGGGACTTGCCCTCGCGGGATGAGTTGGTAGGTCTGGTGGACAAAACGCAGTCGCAAAAGTGCGGAACCTCCACTTGCAAAGTCTCGCCCAAGTTTCGATTGACTGAGTGGTTGTTCTGGAGTCGCGAACGTAGCGGGTACTACGCTTGGATGGTCTATCTGCACGATGGCGATCTGTTCGACGAAATGGTCGTGGTCGGCGGCGAGAGTAAGCGTGCTCTTTGCGTGCGGCGTCCCTGAATATGGGCTTGGTTACAAGAGCGTCGCCGCGGACTGGTATTGCAAGGTGCACCGCAATCAATCGCCCGGCTCCTGGGACAGGCTGCGGGCGTTGGTCCTGTTCTACACCCTGAAGACGAAATGAACCTCCACTGCACGCTCACCGACCCCATGTCCGACCACGTCACCCTGAAGCGTGCTTCGCCGCTACGGCAACGCCACCTGGCCCTCCTGTTGGTGGCGTCTCTTTCAAGCCCGAGCATAGCGGCTTTGAAATGGCTGTTGCCGATGGGCTTGAGTGGCACTTTCTGGAGTCGAGTTCGGGAGGTGAAACGAACTTCAACCAAGCCGGCGCCGAGCAGAGGTGCGCCAAGGCCGGCGACTCGACCTCGCCAGGTTTACGTCTGCCCACGGAGGTCGAACTGCGCGCCTTGGCCAGCGCCGGGACCCATCGCTACAACTACGTCTTCTGGAGCAGTACACCCGGGGTCGGGCGGACGACGATGACGGGTTTCTTCGATAAGCGCTACACGTTTCCTGACCCGCTCAACATGAAGCTGCGACTGATGTGTGTTCGCAGGGCTCAAACAGCAGTCGCTTCAAGTGAAAGCCGGCTCGGTACGGCCCAAGTAACAGCGTCGGCTCCTGTGCCCAAGCCAATCACTACCGCAGCCGTCCAGCCAGGGCCGGCCTCGATGCTGGAACAGCAGCGCCTGATCGATCAACTCGATCAAATGGACAAGATGGACCTGCAGACCGAACTCGACCGGGCGCAGGCCTGTACCACCAGACGAGACTTCCCCTGCAGCGAGAAGAGCTTGGCCAAAGCCGCTCGCTATGCCAAGGGCACGCGTGACAAGGCTGCCGTCGCGCAAGCCCAGACGAGCCTTCAAGCCGAGGTCGAGCTCGTCCGCGAAGAGGAGTCTCAGCGCGTAGCCAGGTTGGAACGCCAGCGAAGAGACGAGGAACGGGCGAGGAGAGACCAGCGCGACGCCGAGGCAGCGGCAGAGCGAATGGCCGAGCGCAGAGAAAACGAGGCGGCCAGAAGTGCGGCGTTGGCGAGCGTCGTTGGCGCCCTGGCCAGGCCGCAACAGTCTCAAGACTGGCTGCAGGCGGAAACCCGGGCCACTTTGGCGCGGGCCAGCCAACAGATCGCCCAGGCGAACCGTGACCAGGCCGCCGCCGCAGCCGCCCGACAGGCCGCAGCCGATCAAGCGGCGCGGGAGCGCTTGGCAGCAAGGCAACAAGCCCAGGCGGCCGCAGAGCAGCGTGCCAGCGCGGACGCTGCGCAAGCATGGGCACAGCGGCAGGCTGAGCAGACGCGTCTTGCCGAACAGGACAGGCGCGATGAGCAGGCGCGACGCGAGCGGGAACTCGAGCGCGACCGAGAGCGCCAGCAGCGGCTGGCTGCTCAGACGGCGGCGACCCGGGGCGCGCCGGGCGCGCCAGGCACCACCATCAGCCAGATCGCCCCTCCCGGCCCTCCCGTCATCCCCTATCCGACGCGCTGCCCGCCGGGCTACGTTCCAAGCGATGGGACCGTCATGCCGATGAGCGCGCCTCGGGAGGGGATCTGCATACGCCAGAGCCCCACGACTAGCGCAACAACCTCAGGCGCGAATGGAGGCGTGGGTGCGGGCGTCGGTGCAGGTGGGCGGACTGACTCCGGCACTGCGGCCGCCAACTCGGGCGCACAGACGAACACAGGTTCCGGCAGGCCGCCGGGGCCGATGGTTGTTGCCGGCGGGGGATCGCAGCCCAGGACGGTCGGCAATTCTCCGGGTGGCGGGTCTAATTTGGTGCCTCCAACCGCGCCACCACCAATTGCCGTTTCGCCGCCGCTGTCGGAGCCCAAGCCGCTTATCGACATGTGCATGAGCCACAGCACGCAAATTCCTTTGCGGATGTCTGTTTGCTATGCGAAATCAATGCGGCAGTATGTCTGCAGGAAGTATCGGAACGACGTGGGTCTCGGGTTCGTTCAAAAGTTGATCCTGAAGAGCTCATTGACTGACGCGAACCTCTGCACTCACGTTGATTACACCAATGACCTACCCGCAAGGGAAAATCTGGAGGAATGATCGAGAGTGAGCAATGTGTCTTCATTGGCTACACCACTGCCAGGGCCAAAGAAGCGCTGAGGGAAGCCGTGAAGTGCGACCCCGCCTCGGATACTGACTGCCGTACCCGCCGCCGCGGTGGCATGGGGATACGCGGTTGAAGCGTCTCGCGTATCAGTTGTAGCTTGACCAAGCGTCGGCAGACGGCACGACGCAGCTACTGCTGGCCTGCCACCTTGCACGGAACAGCGTACCGATGCCACCCCCACTGAGGCTGAGCCGCCGGTAGCAGGTCATCTGTACCGAGTCGGGCTTGGCCTGGGCGGGTGCTTCGGAAGTTGCCGGGTCGGCCATGCAAGCAAGGAAGTAGACCATGCTCGACTTCTCGTCGGCCGTCTGCATTTCGTAGGAGATCGCGAATTGCGAACCGGGGGCCAGCGGAAAAGGCTGGCCCTGGATCCAGCCGATGCGGTTGACGACACCATGGCTGCGATCAAAGAAGCGGCTCCTCTTGGCATCCACGGCCACCAGGCCGCCGAGGATGGCGGTCTGCGTGATGTCGTAGTTGTCGCTGCCCAGGTTCGTGGGCCAGCGGTGGGTCTGCACGCCCTTGACTTGGAACTGGCGACCGTCGCGGCGGCAGGTCATATCGTCGCTGATGAGTTCGCTGCGCTGCAGCCGGTAGTTCACTGTCGCGTTGCCGCCTTCCGCCTCGAAGAAGGCATCGCTGGCGATCAGTCCACGAATGGCATCGGCCCCGCTGACGTCTACGACCCTGCGCGTGTTGAGCGGCTGCACCGCCATGCGTCGAAGGATCCAGCGGTAGGACTCCGGGACGGGCACCCCGCTCGCGAGCAGCGCGGCCGCCGGCTGGTTGCCTGCGGCGGCGGCACGGCGGTACCAGAGCAGGGCCTCGGCATCGGACTTGGGCACGCCCTGACCGCCCGCCGCGTGGCGGTTGCCCATCTCGGCCATGGCGGCCTCGTTGCCAGCCTCTGCGGCGACCCGCACCCGACCCGCTTCCTCCGCTGCGCGGCTTTCGGCCGCCGCAGCCTGCGCCTGGCGAACCGCCGCGATGCGCTCGGCCTCGGCCTTGGCCTCTTGGCCGCGCTGCGTCGCCACGCGCTGCGCCGCCGCGTTCAGCCGCGGCGCACCAAACTCGACGTCGATGCGCTTGACCGTACCGCCCACCATGCGCACCTCCTGCTCAAAGACCAGTTCGCGTTCGGCATCCACCTTCTTCGTCACCCGGATGCGCAGATTGCCCGCCGCCACGGGCACGTCGATGGGGCAGTCGCCCTTGAACTCGTCGTTGATAGTCACCTCGGCGCTCAGTGCCGGGCCGTCGCATGCCAGGCGTAGCATCGCCGTCGATGGCGCGGACTGGCCCCAGGCCATGGGCGCGGCGGCGCCTGCCAGCGCCACGGCAACCAGCGCGAAACCTCTGGGTCCAAGTTTCGGGATCCAGGGAACTGGAAGGCGGCGATAGGTAATGGTCATCTGATCGAGTCTAGTGCGTGTGCCCGTCCGTCGCCTCATCGTCGATTGCCGCACCGCACAGTCAGCGACGGCAGCTCGGCCCGCGGCGCTTGTTGATTGGGTGCGGCACACGTCCGCACACTCGTCGAGCAAGTTGCAGGCTCGCCCACGGCGACACGCAACGGACCAACCTTCGTCGTTGATCGTCAGCTTTGTGAACCGGACTTGAAGGGCTCGTACGACTCCATTGGGTCGGGATGGTGAGGTCGGTGCCTCGAAGACCGGCCGTTCAGCTCGGGCCAGATCGGATGGCTGGTGTGGGGATCGACGGCGAACAAGTGGTCCCGGCCACGACCTGCCGGTGGCCAACGGCGGCTTTCCTGTGCTCTGATGCTATCGACTTGAGTAGTCCGTGTTTGGGAGGATCGAGCACCTGATGCGTCGACCTTCGAACGTTCCTTCGCCACTCGGCCATCGCCACCCGCCTGGCTCTGCTTTGTCGCATCTCGTAAGCCGGGCGACCAGACTTTGGGGCTGATCAGAACCGCTCCTCGCTGGCGCTTTTTGCGGCAGCACGATGACGACTAGCGCTGCTCAAAAGCTTGCTTCAAGAAGGCACGGCCTTCCGCCAGTCTTCGGGCCGTGCGCTGGATGGCCAGGCGTCGGACGATTGGTGCCGCACCTTCGCTGGAGTCGACATCCGCCTCCACATAGATGACGCCCGATGGGTGGCCAAAGGCCAGAGTCCTCGTAACCTCGCCACGAGCCGCAGTGAGGATGCGGTGCGGCAAGCTTCCCGGAATCCGGCAGGCCAGCCCGGTGGTGGCGGTTAGCGTGCCCGCCAGCGTCTTGCTGGCCGATCCCGAAGCGAACTGCCGCACCACCAGGTCGATGCCGGCCGCCTCGATCAGCTCACCCTGGGTGCAAGTGCAGTAGTTGGCGGGCCTGCTCAGCACGATCAACATGGGTGTCGACGGCGCCATGCGTGAATCCCAGTACGCGCGCAGGCCGCAGCGGTAGGCCACTGCTTGGCGGATGGCGTCCATGCGGCGCTTCAGGTCTTCATCGGCATCGATCTCTTCCGGCGATTCGATGCCGCTCATGCCCAGCGAGGTGTGGTGCACGTAGATCGCCAAGTTGGCACCATCGACGATCGACATCTCCACCGCGCCAACGCCGGGCACATCCAGCACCTCGGCCGTTTGACCCGTGGGCAGCAAGGTGCCGGTGATCGCACCCACCGCCTGCGAGAAATCGAGCGATATAGCCGCCCCGGTTCCGGGCACACCGCCAATGGCGAGGTGGCCGCGCCATTGCGGCTGGCCGTCCCGCACCGGCACTTCGACCCGGATGACACGGTCGGTGTTGACGTTGTGCACACGCACGACCGTAGTGCCGTCCACCGCCGCGAGTAGGCCCTCCTGGATGGCATAAACGCCGACCGCAGCCGTCAGGTTGCCGCAGTTCAGCTTGTAGTCCACCTCGCCGCGCACCGTTCCGACCTGGCCGAACAGGTAGGTCACGTCGGTGCCCTCACGCACTGGCGGGCCGATGATGGCGGCCTTGCTGGTCAGCTTGTCGGCGCCGCCCAGGCCGTCGATCTGCCGCCGGTCGGGGCTGCCGAAGAGGTCGAGCAGGACGAGGCTGAGTTGCTCCCGGTCCGTGGGCACGTCCTGGGCGCGCAGGAAGATGCCCTTGCTGGTGCCGCCCCGCATCAGCACGAAGGGCAGGTCGTCGCGCTGGGCGCTCATTCAGCCTGCACGCTGGAAACGCGGGACGCTGATCTCGGGCGTGACGGGGTCGAACACCACCTCCACCGCGTCGCCCACTTTCACGTCCGAAGGTGCAATGCCCACCACGTTGCTGATCATGCGTGGGCCCTCATCCAACTGAATCAGCGACACGTTATAGGGCACGTCGCCGGTGAAGGCTGCGTTGTAGATTTGGTGGAACACGATGCTGGAATGCACGGTGCCGCGTCCCGAGATGACCTTCCACTCGAAGCGGTCCGAAAGGCAGTGAGGGCACACGTGGTTGATCGGGTAACGCGGCTTGCCGCAGTCGCCGCAGTGCTGTAGCGCCAGCTGCTGCTGTCGCGCGGCCGTCCAGAAGGGTCGGTTGACGTCGTCCAGCGTGGGCAGGGGCTTGTCGTAAGGCTTGCTGTCGCTCATCTCGGTCTTCCCTTTTAGGCTGCGCGCAGGATCATCGCGTTGGCACAATTCAGCGTCATGCCGCGGCCGGTCACCAGGCATGTCCGGGCGTCCGGCACCTGGCGCTCGCCGCAGCTGCCGCGCATCTGTCGCACACCCTCTACGGCGTGCAACCAGCCTTCCATGTACGACTCGGAGAGGTTGCCGCCGGCGGTGTTCACCGGCAGTTGCCCGCCGAGCTCGATGCGCCCGCCTTCGGTGAAGGGCCCGCCTTCGCCCAGGCCGCAGAAGCCCGCGTGTTCCAGCCACAAGATCACGCTCATCGTGAAGTTGTCGTAGAGCTGCGCCACGTCGATGTCCTTGGGGCCCAGGCCGGCCATGCGGTAGGCACGGTCCAGCGCGTCCTTCTGGTGGGGCACGTACCACCAGTTCTCTCGCTCCATGTTCTGCGTCGTGTAGGCCTGACCCATGCCGGAGATCAGCACCGGCGTCTGCTTGAGGTCCCGGGCACGTTCGGCCGACGTCAGGATCAGGCATACACCGCCGTCGCTGATCAGGCAGCAGTCCAGCAAGTGGAAGGGCTCGACCACCATGCGCGAAGCCTGGTGCTCTTCGATGGTGAAGCGCTCGCGCATCACGGCGTTGGGGTTCATCGAAGCGTGCTTGCGGCAGGCCACCGCGACGTTGCCGAGGTGGCGGCTGGTGGTGCCGTACAGGGCCATGTGGCGGCTGGCGGCCATGGCGCTGTTGGCCGCTGCGCCGAACATGCCCCAGATGCCCCAGGAGTCGCCCCAGCCCGAGGCGCGGCCGAAACGGTAGTTGCCGGTCCGCGCCGTGTCGGCGAATACACAGGCCACGTAGTCGGCCATGCCGCACTCGATGGCCATGGCAGCGTTCTGGATCAGCGCCCCGCAGGTGCCCCCGCCCATGGTCATGCTGCCGGTGTACTTCGGGTCGATGCCCAGGGTCTCGCCCATGCGCAGGTAGTTCAGCGAACCCTCGGGCGAGGTGGTGCCCGGCATGGTCAGCAAGCCATCGATCTGGCCCTTGCGTAGGCCCGCATCGTCCAGGGCGCGCTTGAACGCGTCGGTGGCCAGGGTCACCGGCGTCGAGCCGGGCAGCTTGCCCTGTGCCGTGGCACCCACGCCCACGATCGCGATCTTGTCTTTCAGGGATGTGCTCATCTTTTGTCCTTGGGTCCTCGTCAGCGGCCGCGGTACACCGGCGGACGCTTTTCCTGGAAGGCGCGGCGGCCTTCGATGCGGTCTTCGGTGTCGCGCAACATGCCGAAGACATAACTCTCCATCGCTAGAGCCTGTGGCAGCGGCAGCGATGCCCCGTCGCGCACCAGCCGCTTGACCGCACGCACCGAAAGTGGCGCGTTCTTGGCAATGCGGTTGGCGATGGCAAGTGCCGTCTCCAGCAGCTGCGCCTGGGGCACCACCTGGCTGACCAGTCCGGTGCGCAGGGCCTCCTGCGCATCCACGCGGTCGCCCGTCAGCAGCATCAGCATCGCGTCGGAGCGCCCGATCACACGCGGCAGGGTCTGCGTGCCACCGGCCCCAGGGATGCTGCCGATGCGCACCTCGGACAGCGCAAACTGCGCGTTTTCGGAGGCGATGCGCACATCGCATGCCAGCGCCAGTTCCATCCCGCCACCCATGGCAAAACCATTGATGGCGCAGAGGATGGGCTTGTCCATCTCCATGCCTGCCAGCAGGTGGCTGGACTGCGCCTGGCCGAAGCTCAGCTGGGCCGGGCTCTCCTTGGGCGGCATGGTCTTCTTTAGGTCCGACCCCGTGCAGAAGGCCTTGTCGCCCGCCCCGGTGAGCACGGTGCATCGCACGGCATCGTCGCGCGCCACGCGCTGCCAGGCTTCGTGCAGTTCGAGGCGGGTCTCCGGGTCGATCGAGTTCATCGCCTCGGGCCGGTTCAAAGTGATAATCGCGATGTGCTCGCGGACTTCGTACAACAGAGGCATGTCCGTCTCCTAGGTCTGGCATGTCGCCGCGGCAGCAAGCCACTGGCGCGCCGATGTCCGGTCCAGGGCCAACGCGCCAGCGACGAGCCGGTCCTCATCGGCCCGCGCGTGGCCCCAGGCCAGGCAGTCCTGCAACTTGCTGCGCATCTCGACCAGGGTCAGCGGCGCCTCTGCCGAGCCGCGTAGCTGATCGACGCGGCGCTGCAGCGTCTGACCGTCACGCAAGGTCAGCGTGATCTCGGCCCAGCGCGGGAACGCCGGACCCTCGCCGCTGTCGTCGGTGCTGACCTGCGCGAAGAAGGTCTGCGCTTCGGGGCGCAGCACGGCGGCATCGGTGAAGCTGGACAGCCGCACCGCGCCGTCCAGCAGCGCTGCGGCCACGGCGTACTGCATCGAGAACTTCGCTTCGAGGCCGGTCTGCGGCCGTTTGTGGATCAGCGGTGTCAGCGCGCCTGCGCTTGTGCGTACGTGTACCGTCTGCACGTCGGCCAGCGCGATGCCCTGTTCGGCACGCAGGTCGAGCACCCCATCCAGCGTGCGGTGCGTGGCGTAACACAGCGGGTACTTCTTGACCTCGATGCCGCTGCTGATGAGCTCCAGCGGGCCCTGCCCCAGCGTAGCCAAGGGCGCCTGCATCGACTCGCCGTGGCCGTAAAGGTCCACATAACCGAAGACATCGTCCAGCACCCCCGGGGCGGCATCGAAACCTTCGGCCGCAAGCAGGGCCGCGCGCAAGCCGGCGGCATTGCTGTGACCTGCCTGGAAGGACTTGGCGTGGGTGCCGAAATTGGCCCGCGTGCCCGCGGCCTGTGCCACCGCTAAGCCGATGGCGTGGGTGGTGCGCGCCGCATCCAGGCGAAGCAGGCGGGCGCAGGCCACCGCCGCAGCGAGGGTGCCGATGCTGGCCGTCGAATGCCAGCCACGGGCATAGTGCTTCACGGCCATGGCCTTCGACAGCTTGCAGATCACCTCGAAGCCCACGACGTAGGCGCAGACCAGTTCGGCGCCATCGGCATCGAGCGCTTCTGCCAGCCCCAGCAGCGCAGGCAGCAGCGCAATGCTGGGGTGGCCACGCAGCGGCGAGGTCACGTCGTCGAAGTCCAGTACATGCCCCGCCACGCCGTTGCACAGCGCGGCCAGTTCCAGCGGCAGTCGCTCGCCGCTGCCCCAATGGCTGGCGGCCCGCCCTGGTGCGGGCAGTGCGCTAGCGCGTGCGTATTGAAGTGCCAGCTGCGAGGCCGGCTCGTGACCCCCGGCGATGGCGCAGGCATAGGTGTCCACCAGCGCGCGCCCGGTGGCGTGAAACAGATCGGCCGTCAGCTGCGGGGTCTGGAAGCCACAAGCAAAGTTCGCGATTTGTTCGGCAGCCTTCATTGCAGCGCCCCCTGCGCCCGGAGCGCATCGATCTCGCCCGGTGTCAGCGCCAGAAGCTCGCGCAGCACCTCGTCGGTGTGCTGGCCCAGCAACGGCGCGGGCCTGTTCGGCATACCCGGCGTGCGCGACAGACGCGCCGGCAGGGCGTTGTAGACCGTGCGGCCCATCTCCGGATGGTCCAGATACACCCAGTGGCCGCGTGCCTGCAGTTGCGGATCGCGGTGCAGCACGTCCGCCGCGTCCTGCACCGGGCCTGCGGACACGCCCTGCGCCTGCAGTCGTTGTGCCAGCTGCCCTGCGTCATGCAAGACCGTGCAGCGGGCCAGGACGGCATCCAGAGCCTCGCAATGCTGCCAACGCGCCGTGGCACTTGCAAAGCGTGCGTCCTGCGCCAGCTCGGGGGCTTCCAGCACCCGTATCAGGGCTTGCCAGGCGGCGTCGCTGGGCGCCGAAAGGGCGATCCAGCGGTCGTGTCCTTGTGACGGGTACACACCGTGCGGCGCGCCTGCGATGTGCCGGTTGCCCACCCGCGTTGCCACTCGGTCGTTGGCGGTGTAGTCCAGCACGGCCGGGCCCAGCAGCGAGATGGTGGGCTCGATCTGCGCCACGTCGATGAACTGACCCTCCCCGGTGCGGCGACGATGCCGCAAGGCGGCCAGCACGGCAAAGGCCGCGTGGGTGGGGTTGGGCACATGGTCGGGGAAGTTCGTGCCCGTGCCTGCAGGCTGCTGGTCGGGAAGGCCACACAGGTGGTGCAGGCCGGTGACCGCACCCATGGTCAGTCCGTAGCCCAGGTAGTTGGCCTCCGGGCCGGTCTGGCCGTGCATCGACATCGAGAGGTAGACGATGTCCGGCTTCAACTCGCGCATGGCCTCGTAGCCCAGACCGAACTTCTCCATGGTGCCCGGGGTGAAGTTGTTCGCCACCACGTCGCTCCGGGCAACGAGCTGGCGCGCCAGCCTTTGGCCGGCCGCGGTCTTGAGGTTCAGCGTGACACTGCGCTTGCTGGAGTTGCGATCGGCAAAGTAGCCGCTGCGGTTGACGCCCCGAACCCCATCCTTGAACGGCTTGGCGTCGCGCAGGGTGTCCAGACGTTCTGCACTTTCGACCTTGATCACGTCGGCCCCGAAGTCGCCCAGGATCTTGGTCGTGTACGAGCCGGCGCCTATCCAGGTGAAGTCGGCCACGCGGATGCCGGTCAGCGGAAAAGACTTCATGCGATCACGCCTTGGCGCAGGAGCACGGCCTGAACATCGGCGTCGTAACCCAGGGAGGCCAGCACTTCGGCGCTGTGCTCCCCCAGCCGCGGCGCGGGTCGCCCCAGACGCCATGGCGAGGCCGACAGACGGTAGGGCGCACCAGGCACGGTGAGCGTACGCCCGCTGTGGGGATGAGGCGTCTGCTCAAAGTAGCCACGGTGAGCCAGTTGTCGGTTGCTCATCAAGTCGGCGGTGGTGCTCACTGGACAGATCGGAATCCGCCGCCGCTGGCCTTCGGCATACAGCCGGGCCTTGGTGTGCGTAGCGGCGTAGGGCTCGAACACCTGCGCAAAGAGATTCTTGGCTTCGGCCGATGCCAGGAAGCTGGCGTCGTGCCACCGTGGCTCACGCAGTTGGGCGGCCCCGGGGGCTTGCACGTCCGCCATCCACTGAGCCGTTACGTCCCAGAACTTGTTCGATGCGATGCCGCCAGCCATCAGGTACACCATGCCGTCGCTGCACGGGAACACGCCGGTGCCGGCCTGGCGCTGCTGACCCGCATTGCGCTGGCGCACGGTGTTCTCCAGTTCGACGAACTGCACGGCGTTCTCCAGCGCCATGGCCACACTTTCCTGCACCGACACATCGACGTGCTGACCCTGGTGCTCGCCGTCTTGTCCTTCGACGTCCCATAACGCCACCATCGCGGCCACGGCCGCGAACTGCGCGGCGGCCAGCAGCGCCTGGTTGCCATAAGGGGCGGTCGGCGCCAGGCCGGGGTAGCCGCCCAGCGACAGCAGGCCGCCGAAGGCCAGTGCCACTAGGTCGCCGCCTTCGTACGGCGCAAACGGGCCGTCCTGCCCGAAGGTCGTGATGCTGGTGGTCACGAGGCCGGGGTGCAGGCGGGCCAAGGCGGCATGATCCAGACCGCGCGACTGCATCCGGCCGGGCCGTTCGCACTCGATCACCAGGTCCGCCTGCCGGACCAGCGCGCGAAAGATCTCTTGCCCCTGCGCCTGGTTCAGATCCAAAGCCACGCCGCGCTTGCCCTGGTTGAAGTAGGCAAAGCCCAGACTTTGCTCGGTGTGAACGTGGTCATCGAGAAAGGGACCCTCGCGCCGGCCCGCACAGCCCGTGGGTGGCTCGATCAGCAGCACATCGGCGCCGAGTTGCGCAAACAGCTTGCCGCAGTACTGCTCGCTGCCCGGTGCGAGATCGAGTACCCGGATGCCAGAGAGCGGGCCGGAAGCGGATGGCGATGTCATATGGGGACTGGCATGGGGTTGCGGCGCATCGTAGGCGTGCGCCTCGTCGAGAACAACCGCTCAATGACGCTTGAGTGTCCACATAGTGATATTCATTAATCCTTTACAAGGCGGCCAGATAACCCATCACATGTGCAGACAGTATTCCAATATATGGACTGGTTTATGAGCCCAGTTCACTCGTGCTGCGCCCGGCCTGTCACACACTCGACGCACAACAACGGAGACAAACGTGAAGCACACCCTGAACACCGGTAGGCGCATCGTGCTGGGCGCGGCTCTCGCGGCGGCGTTGGCTGCATCGACCACCGCGCAAGCGCAGGACTTCCCGACCAAGTCCATACGTCTCATCGCGCCCTTCGCCGCGGGAGCCAGCACCGACTTCCTGGCGCGCACGGTGGCGCAGTCCATGAGCAGGGAGCTCGGGCAGCAGGTGGTGGTTGAGAACAAGCCGGGTGCGGGTGGCGTGCTGGCCGCCGAACTGGTGGCACGCTCGGCGCCGGACGGGTACACCTTCTTGCTGACTTCGGCCGGCATCGTGACGATGAACCAGCACATCTACGCGAAGCTGCCCTACGACCCGATCAAGGACTTCACCCCGCTGACTATCGCCGTGCGCATGCCCATCGTCACGGTGGTGAACCCGTCGGTACCGGTGAAGAACCTGCACGAACTGCTGGCCTATGCGAAGGCCCATCCGGGCAAGCTGACCTATGGCTCGGCGGGCACCGGCACGTCGCAGCACCTGGCGGGTGAACTCTTCAAGTCCATGGCGGATGTGGACCTGCTGCACGTGCCCTACCGCGGCGGCGGCCCGGCGATGACCGACCTGCTGGCCGGGCAGATCAACATGATGTTCGTGCAGGTGCCCTCGGCACTTCCGCAGGTCAAGGCGGGTAAGGTGCGCGCCATCGCGGTAGGCAGCGACAAGCGCGACGCCAAGCTACCCGACGTGCCCACCGTGGCCGAGGGCGGCGTGAAGGGCTACAACTCGGACACTTGGTACGGCTTCGTGCTGCCGGCTGGCGTGCCGGCGCCCGTGGTGCAGAAGATGCACGCGGCCGTCGTGAAGGCCCTGAAAGAGAGCGAGCAGAAGCTGTCCGACCAGGGTTTCAACGTGGATGGCAGCAGTGCTCGCGACATGAGCGACACAATAGTCACCGAATCTAAGAAGTGGGCGGTGGTCATCAAGGCCGCCAATATCAAGCCCGAGTGAACCACGCCGGTTCCATGCCACACGCGCATGACTTCCGTGCGGTGAGTTACCCGCTGCGGGTGTACAGCGGCGAGCGCGCCTTGACTGGCTTGCACGCCGAACTGGCACGTGCTGGCTCGAATCGTGCCTTGTTGCTGTGCGGCCGCAGCATCCGCGAGGGCAGCGACCTCGTCGAGCATCTGATGGGGCTGGCAGGAGGACGCATCGCCGCCGTGTATGCCGACATCAGCGCCGGTGCGCCGCGCCACCACGTGGAAGCGGCAGCCGTGCTGGCCGAAGAGGTGCAGGCCGATGCGCTTATCGCCGTGGGTGCAGGCAGCGTCACCAAGGCTGCACGGGTGGTGGCGGTGCGGCTGGCTGAAGTTGGCCCGCTGGAAACGCTTGCCACGCAGTACGACGCCCTGGGTCGCGGCCACAGCACCCGCCTCCAGAACGCCAAGCTGCCGATCTTCAATGTGCTGACGGCCGCAACCAGTAGCCAGAACCGTGCCGGTGCTTCGATCCGCGACGACGCGAACGGCCGGCAGCTCGAGTTCTTCGACCCCAAGACCCGGCCGCGCGCCGTCTTCTGGGACGCCAAGGCGCTCTCGACCGCACCGCTGTCGCTGACACGCGCTGCAGCGGGCATGGAGTACTGGTGGGCGTTGATGAACTTGGCCGGCGCAGGTGACGAGAACCCTCTCGTGTTGGCGAGCCGCCATCAGTGCTGGGCCATCGCCCGGGCCGCGATGCTCCGCATCGACGATCCAGCAGACTGGCGGGTGCGGGTCGAGCTCTGCGCAGCGTCGCTGCTGCGCACGCGTGACGAGGACGACGGTGGCCTGCCTCTGGGCGTGGCCTCGGGCAGCCACGAGATGCGCATGCACCCCATCACCCGGGCCGTCTACATGCTTGCGCACAGCCTCTTCAACGACGGCACGGGCATCAGCCAGCCCGAGGCAACGCTGGCCCTGGCCGCACCGGCCGTGCGTGTGTTCGGTGACCTTTGTCCCGACGTGGTTGCCGATCTCGGCTGGATGCTGGAAACCCGCGACGCCTCGGCCACCGGGGTGGCCCGCGCCCTCGAGGCCCAACTCCACCGCTTCGGATACACGCTGAACCTGCGCGCCGCCCGCGTGCCGCACGACCGCGCGCAAGCCGTGATCGAGCACGCCTTGCGCACCTTCAACTGCAATGCCGATGGCTGGATGAACGACAAGGCCGAACGCCTGCATCAGATGCTGGCCGAGGTCTTGTAAGTCAGTCCTTCACGACCCCCTAGGAGTACCTATGAACCGTCACAACTTCTTGCGCTCGCTCATGGCCTGCGCAACCTGGGCGTTGGTTGCCGGCACGGCCGCAGCGCAGAGCTTCCCGAGCCGGCCGATCAGGATGATCGTGCCCTTCAACGCCGGTGCTTCGGTAGACACTATCGCGCGCCACATGGCACAGCTGATGGCCAAGAAGCTGAACCAGCCGGTGGTGGTGGAAAACCGCCCCGGCGCCAACGCTGCCATCGCCGCGCAGGCCGTGGCCAATGCGCCGGCCGACGGCTACACGATCTTCTTCGCCTCGGACTCGGCGCTCGTGCTGAACGGTCTGCTGTACAAGAAGCTGGCCTATGACGCAGAGCGCGACTTCACCGCGGTGGCGCTGGGCGCCAACGTGCCGCTGGTGATGCTCGTGAACGCATCCCTGCCGGTCACCAACCTGAAGGAGTTCGTGGCCTACGGCAAGCAGAACCCCGGCACGCTCAACTACAGCTCCACCGGCACCGGCGGCGCCTTTCACCTGGCGGGTGAGATGTTCTCGCAGGCTGCGGGCATCGACATGACGCATATACCTTTCACCGGCGGCGCGCCCGCATTGCAGGCGCTGCTGGGCAGCCAGGTGCAGGTGATGTTCGGCATTGTCGGTTCATCGCTGCAGCACGTGCGTACCGGCAAGCTGCGGGCACTGGCGCTCGTCACCAAGGAACCTGTGAACGTGTTGCCCAATGTGCCCACGCTTCACGGCAGTGGCTACCCAGGTCTGGAGGCCATGGTGCGCTATGGTCTGGTCGTCCACAAGAAGACACCCCCCGAAGTGCTTGCGGTGCTGAGTGAGGCCGCCAACCACGCGCTGGCCGACGCCGGGTACCGCGAGAAGTTCAGCGGTGAAGGCTATCTGGTGCCCGAGCCGCACAAGCCGGCGGTCTTTGACCAGATACTGGCCGCCGACCGCCTGCGCTGGCAGGCCTTGATCAAGTCGCGCGGCATCAGCCTCGATTGAGGGCGGCTGCGGCATGTTCGGCGAGGACCCCACACGCACCCCCGTGCACGCGCGCGACGTGCAGTTCCGCAGCTTCCTGCGTCAGGACGGTCTGTGGGACATCGAGGCGACGCTGCTGGACACCAAAGCGTACGACCAAGTGGCCATCGAGCGCGGTCCGCTGCCGGCAGGAAAGCCCATCCACGATCTGCACATCCGGCTGACTATCGATGACAGCTTCTTGGTGCGCGAAGTCCAAGTGGAGATGCCGACCACCCCTTTCGGTGAATGTCAGCGCACGCGCGCGCCACTGGACCTGCTGGTCAGCAGCCACATCGGCAGGGGATGGCGCAAGACCATCCAGGAGAAGATGGGCGGCGAGCGGGGCTGCACGCACCTGCGCGAACTGCTGGCCGGGATGGGCACGGTCGCTTTTCAGACCGTGGGCCGCCATCGCGCGCACCTGCGCAGGCAGGCCGGGGTGCCGGAACCCATTCAACTGACCCCGCGCCCGCCACTGGGCGAATGCCTGGGATGGGCCTTTGACGGCGCCCCCATGCAGCGTTACCGGCCCGAGTTCTTCGGCTGGCGGCCGCCGGCTGCCCCGGCACCCTCGAGGGACTGAGGGGTGGCGGGTGCCACCTGCGCCTGGCGATCCACCAGGGTGGCCTCGATGGCATCGACGGCGGTGCGCAGCAAGGCGGCAATGACCGCCGCGCGCTCCTCGTCGATGCGCGTGGCCACGCTGGACACACTGATGGCCGCCACCGGCTGGCCGCCGGGCGCGCGAATGGCCATGGCCACGGTGCGCACATCGGGCAACTCGAGCACCTTGCTGAGCACATAGCCGCGGGTGCGGGCACGGGCCACGCTGCGCCGCAGAACGGCCTCGGAATAGCGCGGGAACCGTTTGGTGGCGCGCTCGAGGTTAGCCCTGCAGACGCGGTCGAGCTCGACGTCGTCCATTGCACTCAGGATGGCCGTGGCGCCCCCACCCACCACCAGCGGCCGGCGTTTGCCCACGTCCAGCACATAGGCCTTGATCGGGGCATTGCCTTCGGTGCGGTCGGTGCACACGCCATCCAGCCCGGAGCGCTCGGTCAGGAACACGGTGTCGCCACTGATCTCGGCGATACGCTCCAGATGCGGATGCACGATGTCTCGAAGCGCCAGTTGGGGCGAGGCTGCCAACCCCATCTCGTACATCGCCGGGCCCAGGAAGTAGCGCCGGCTTTCGCCTTCCTGTCGCAGCAGACGTTCGGCCACTAGCGCCTGCAGCAGGCGGTGTGCCGTCGGGCGCTCCAGGCCGGCTGCGCGATGGAGGTCGGCCAGCCGCAGCCCCGAACGCCGCCCCGCGGCCACCAGGCGCATCAGCAGTGCCACACGCTCCACCACCTGGCTGCCACTGTTGCGCGCAACCCGGGTGTCTTCCAACGCTTTCATTATGTGGACCTCTTTCACAGGCCAGGCACGGAGCATGGCATCACGCTTTACCTATCATTCTGCCCTCATTCGCAGATCCGGCTGTCCATATGTCGGAACACTTTGCAGGGATTTACCATGAACTTCGAGTTGCCCGAAACCACCCGGATGATTCGCGACACCGTCCGCGAGTTCACCGAGCGCGAGCTCAAGCCGCTGGAGTCGCTGGTCATCCGGCGCGAGGCCGAGCGCGGCTTGAAGGACGACCCGTTGCTGCCGCCCGAGGTGGAGCACACGCTGCAAGAGAAGGCGCAGGCCATGGGGCTGTGGGGCATCGACGTGCCCGAGGAGTTCGGCGGGCAGGCCTTCGGCGCGCTGGCCAAGTGCGTCGTGACCGAGCAGTTGAAGCACTCCATCGTGCATTTCGTTCCACCGCCAGACAGCCCCAACCTGTACCTGCTGAAGGAATTGTGCAAAGGCGCGCAGATCGACAAGTACCTAATGCCTTATGTGCGCGGAGAGAAGAAGAGCTGCATTGCGCTGTCGGAGGAGGGCGCGGGCTCGGACGCGGCGGCCATTCGTACCCGGGCCGAGCGCGTGAACGGCAAGTGGGTGCTGAACGGCGCGAAGATGTGGATCAGCAATGCCCGCCGTTCGCACTTCATGATCGTCGTGGCCGTGACCGACCCCGGCAAGGGTTCCCGCGGGGGCATCTCGGCGTTCCTGGTGGACCGCGATCACCCGGGCGTGAGCATCCCGACCTCGTACCCGATGATCGGTGAGTACCACCCCTACCAGGTGTTCTTCGACAACGTGACGCTGGACGACGGCCAGGTGCTGGGCGAGGTGGGCAACGCGTTCGTGCCCATCACCAACCGCCTGGGCGTGCGCCGCCTAGACATCGCCTCGCGCTGCCTGGGCTTGGCCGAACGCTGCCTGCAGATGATGATTGAGCAGGCCAACACTCGGAAAACCTTCGGCCAGTTGTTGGCCGACCGACAGGCCATTCAGTGGATGATCGCCGACAGCTGGCAAGAGTTGGAAATGGTGCGCCTGCAGGTGTATCAGCTTGCATGGAAGGTCGACCAAGGCGTGAAGGACTTTCGCCGTGACGGGTCGATGGTGAAGGTGCAGGCGACGGAACTCATCCAGCGTGTGGCCGACAGGGCCATCCAGCTGTTTGGCGGTATGGGTCTGTCCAAAGAGCTGCCGCTGGAGTACATCGCACGGTCGGCACGGGTTTTGCGCATTGTCGAAGGTCCGAGCGAAGTACATCGCTGGGTGATTGCTCGCGACCTTCTGAAAAACGGTCTGCCGTCCGCCTGACACGCCAGAGCTCAAGTCTGGCGGCATACCGGGTCTTGCGGCCGTAGTCAGAACAGGGGGTGACCCGGTTGCAGAGCATCTCGCTGAGCATTCATTGGCCCCGCTCTACCGACAACGCCAGGAATCTGGCCAAGCTACTTCTGACGGCGACCGCTTGAGCCGAAGAATCGAGGTGTTCACCGAGGCCGGGCGCGCCTGACCAGAGCGCGGGCTGATGCCTGAACGCTAGCGGCGTACACGCTCCAGGGCGGCGTTGCGACGCGTGAATCCGAAGCAGGAGAGAGCCCCTGGAGCGCCAACGCTGACGCTGACCCCACGGCGGGACCTGCCGTGCGATGACGGCGACATGCCGACTTTCGGCGTGACGACGGATCGGTTCAACGCCCATCGAACGACAGCTTCGCGGCGACGGATTCGTAGGCGGCAACGACCGCAGTGGGTCGGGTGTCGGTACTCGGTCGGCGCCGCCGGTAGGCGGCAATGCGGCGCATAGCCGACCTTGAAGACTGAGTGTCGGCAATGTGAGGAACA